>Ga0187893_10001724_pt1 | contig 51024 bp, 37 predicted proteins | sample MA1701074metaG_FD_139574 | JGI IMG/M metagenome (GOLD analysis project Ga0187893, IMG submission 139574) | White microbial mat communities from a basaltic lava cave in the Kipuka Kanohina Cave System on the Island of Hawaii, USA - MA170107-4 metaG ... | reverse complement strand
TGGGCGCTACTCCCCTGGTTGCCATGACGAAGGTTGTGATCCCGCTGGCGATGCCGGGAATCGTGGCTGGGTCGGTGCTGGTGTTTATACCCTGTCTCGGCGCGTATCTGACGCCGGACCTGATGGGCGGCGGGAAGAGCATCTTGATCGGGAACGTGGTGCAACAGCAATTCACGACAGCGCGGGATTGGCCTTTCGGTTCGGCGTTATCGTTGGCGCTTTCGGCGCTGGTGATGGGGATGCTCCTTTGGGCGGTGAGGCGGACGGGAGAAGAGTTATGACACGGTCGCTCGCGATGTGGGCAGCGGGTGTGTATCTTTTCCTGCATGCGCCTTTGTTCGTGCTTACGTTGTTCAGCTTCAACTCTTCCCGATTCACGGCCTGGGAAGGATTTTCGTTGCGCTGGTATGCGGTGTTGTGGGAGGACACGAGGATCTTGGAGTCTGCGCTGAACAGCCTTTGGATCGCCGTAGTTTCTACCACTCTGGCGACGGTCATCGGAACGATGTGCGCCTACGGCATGTGGAAGCGGCGCGCGCGGGCGTTGTCCTCTGTGTTGCAACTCTCGCTCGTGACACCGGAAATCGTGACTGGGGTTTCGCTGCTCGCGTTCTACCAATGGTTATTCCGGCATCTGGATGTGCGGCTGGGAATGCACACGGTGATTCTCTCTCACGTGACATTTTGCATCGCCTACGTCGTGCTGGTGGTCCAAGCCCGGTTGCGAACCATGGACAGGACTCTGGAAGAGGCGGCGCTCGACTTGGGAGCGACTGAATTCGGAGCCTTTTGGCGCGTGACGCTGCCGCTGCTGGGTCCGGGGATTATCTCGGCGGCGCTGCTGGCGTTTACGATTTCGTTTGACGATTACGTCATCACCAGCCTGGTGGCGGGAGTCGATTCCGAGACGCTGCCAATGGTGATCTACACCATGGCGCGGCGCGGTGTGAGCCCCGTGGTGAACGCGGTCTCAGCCGTCTTGGTGGTGGGGTTAGGCACGCTGATCCTGTTAGCCGGGAGGCTGCAGACTCGATGAGACGCCGGACTTTCTTGCTTGGCATGAGTGGGCTCGCCGGGTGTAACCAGAGCGGAAAGCCTCGGCTTAACGTTTTCAATTGGTCTGATTATTTGGGTAAAGATACACTGCCGCGCTTCGAGCGGGAGTTCGGGGTAGAGGTCCGGTACGCGGTGTATGAAAGCAACGAGGAGATGTTGGCTAAGGTGATGAGCGGAAACTCGGGCTGGGATGTGGTTTTTCCATCCAACTACTTTATTGAGCCAATGCGTGCGAATCGCCTGTTGACCATGCTCGATCAGGGCAGATTGTCGAACCTGCGGCATGTCGATCCCATGTTGAAGTCGCCGGAGTGGGACCCGCAATTGGAGTGGTCGGCGCCCTACATGTGGGGGGCGACGGGAATTGCCTACAATAAACAGCTATCGCCACCGCCCCGGAGATGGGCGGACTTGTGGTCGAACCGGGTGCGAGGACGCATGACGATGTTGGATGATCCGGCGGATGCGATGGGCGCCGCTCTGAAGAAGCTCGGTTTCTCGTTGAATACGGGGGATGCCGGCCATCTTCAAAGCGCGCGCGATGAGCTGCTGCGGCAGAAGCCTCTGGTGCGAGCCTACCTGAATGCCGAGGCTCGGGATCAGCTTGTGGCCGGGGACCTTTTAGCGGCGCAGTTATGGGCGACGACGTCGGCCCAGGCGATGGAGTCGGCCAAGCATTTGGATTTTGTCTACCCGGAGGAGGGGTTCGCTCTCTACTGCGATAGTGCGGTGATCCTGCGGGAAAGCCGGCGGACGGATGCCGCCCATGAGTTCATTAATTTCCTATTGCGGCCGGAAGTCGGGGCGGCCATTGTGTCTCATTCGAAGACGGCGACTGCCAGTGCAGCAGCGAGGGCGCTGTTGCCGGAGGAGGTTCGGGAGAGTCATGTGCTCTATCCAGCGCGGGAAACGTTACGGCGGGGAGAATGGTTTCGCCCGCTTCCGGCGGCCTCCCAGCGGTTGCGGGACCGGTTGTGGACCGAGGTGAAGTCGGGGTGAAAGGGGCCAGACGACAGAACGGGCGAGAGTTCGGAACATACTAAGAAGTCCCGGAAAATCAGGAGGGTAGCAATAAGAACCCAATTGAAATGTGGTACTCTCGATAGATTCCATGCGTACTGTCGACTTGATCCGCAGAAAGCGGGACGGCGAAGAACTGTCTCCGGAAGAGATTGGTTTTCTTGTAGATAATTACACGCAAGGCGTGATCCCGGACTATCAGATGGCGGCGTTCCTGATGGCGGTGTTCCATCATGGAATGGGGGAAAAAGAAGTTGACGCAATGACGGACCGGATGATCGCGACCGGTCAGATTGTAGATCTGTCGTCGGTTCCAGGCGTCAAGGTGGACAAGCATTCCACAGGTGGCGTAGGTGATAAGACCAGTCTGATTGCAGCTCCTCTGGCAGCCTCTGCGGGCGCGGTGGTTCCCATGATTTCGGGACGCGCGCTGGGTCATACGGGAGGGACTCTCGATAAGTTGGAATCGATTCCGGGGTTCCGTACCAATCTGACAGTGGATGAGTTTCGCGAGCAGTTGCGCATGTATGGTTTGGCGTTCATGGGCCAGTCCGCCGAGGTAGCTCCGGCGGATGGCAAGCTTTATGCGCTGCGGGATGTTACCGGAACGATCGAATCACTGCCGCTGATCGCTTCTTCGATCATGTCGAAGAAGGTGGCGGAGGGGATCGATTCGCTGGTGCTCGATGTGAAGGTGGGATCGGGAGCATTCATCAAGCGTCAGGTGGACGCGCGCCGGCTGGCGCAGATGATGGTCGGAACGGGCCGGCGCAAGGACAAGCGCGTGCAAGCGCTGATCACCGACATGAGCCAGCCGCTCGGATACGCGGTTGGCAACGCGCTCGAAATCATGGAAGTATCACAGACGCTTCAGAATGCCGGCCCCACGGATTTGACGCGGCTTTCGCTCGAGCTTGCTTCGCGCATGATCTTCCTCGGCCGCATCACGATGACCCTTGACGACGCGCGGGAGCTCGCCCAACGGAAACTGCTTGACGGCTCCGGATACAAGAAATTCAAGGAAGTCATCCAGGCGCAGGGCGGGAACGCGCAGGTGCTGGACCGGTTCGACCTTCTTCCGAACGCGACTGGCGTGCGCGAAATCAGCTCGCCCCGCAATGGATACGTGAGCGCCGTGGAGGCGGAATCCATCGGTCTGGCGGCGGCGATGATCGGGGGCGGTCGCGACACCAAGGACGATGCAATCGACCCCGCGGTTGGAGTGATTCTCGAAGTCAAGGTGGGGGAAAAGGTGGATCAAGGCGCTGTACTGTGCCGGATTTATTACACCAAGGAGGATCACATCGAAGAGGCGGCCGAAATGGTGGAGGACGCCTTCCGGATTTCCGCCACCGCGCCCGAGGAGCGCGAGCTGATCCTCGAAGTGGTCGGTTAGGCGCAACCGGGATGCCAAGGCTGGCAAACCGCTTGCTCACGCGCGCCGCTCGGTCTACCGAGCCACGACCGTAAGGGAGTGGAGTGCCAATGGATCGCTTGATCGGCCTGTTAGGGCTCGCCGCCATCCTGAGCCTGGCGTACCTGCTTTCGACCAACCGGCGCAAGATCCAGCGGCGTGTGATTCTCTGGGGCTTTGGCTTGCAGCTCGGGTTCGCGTTTCTGGTCTTGAAGACACCGGTTCGATCGCTCTTCGAGAAAGCGAGCAACGCGGTGAATTCGCTGATCCATTACGCCGAAGAGGGGAGCAAGTTTCTGTTTGGACCGCTGGGGACACAGTCTGATCAATTCGGCGTAATTTTCGCCTTCCGAGTTCTGCCCATTATCATTTTCGTGGCCTCGCTGTTTTCCGTTCTTTACTACCTCGGAGTGATGCAGGTATTCGTCCGGGGCATGGCCGTCGCGATGTACCGTCTGATGGGAATCAGCGGTGCGGAGGCGACGTGCGTCTCGGCATCTATCTTCATGGGACAGACGGAAGCGCCTCTGACCATTCGACCCTTTGTTCCGCGCCTTACGCAGTCGGAGTTGTTCACCATCATGGCGAGTGGGATGGCGCATGTATCCGGCGCCGTAATGGCGGCCTACGTGCTGATCGCCAAAGTCGAGATTCAACATCTGCTGACGGCGGTGATCATGACCGCTCCGGCTACGATCATGCTGGCAAAAATACTGATTCCGGAGACGGGGAAGCCGGAAACGCAAGGCAGAGTTAAGGTCGAGGTCGAGAAGCCCGGCGTGAATATCATCGACGCCGCGGCACGTGGCGCGTCCGACGGATTGCACCTGGCACTGAACGTCGGGGGGATGTTAATCGCGTTCATCGGCCTGATTGCGCTCGTCAACGGAATTTTTGGATGGATCCATGAGACCGCGGCGTGGTTTCCAGAGTCGATGCAGCAGGTGCTCGGTTGGGTGATGAGCCCGGTGGCATGGCTGTTGGGAGTTTCCTGGAAGGACGCGATGGCGGTGGGCAACCTGATGGGGACGCGACTCGTGCTCAATGAGTTTGTCGCGTTCTCGCAGCTTGGGCCAATCAAAGATTCGCTCGATCCGAAATCGTTCACCATCGCCACGTATGCTTTGTGCGGCTTTGCGAATCTCGGATCGATCGCCATTCAGGTCGGTGGCATCGGAGCGCTGGCTCCGGAGCGCCGCTCGGATCTGGCGAGGCTTGGCCTGAAGGCGGTGATGGCCGGGACTTTGGCGAATTTCATGTCGGCGGCGATTGTCGGGATTCTACTATAGACTCATGTGGCAACAGGCAGTCGAGTTTTTGGAATCGCGTGCTTCGCCTCTGCCGAGCGTGGCCGTGGTTTTGGGTAGTGGACTAGGCGCGTTCGCCGGTGAGCTCGCAGACGCGCAAGAGATCTGCTACAGCCAAATTCCCAGCTGGCCCCAATCGACTGCTGTGGGACACGCCGGCAAGCTTGTGTTCGGCAAGGTCAAAGGCAAGATCGGGAGTTCGGCCGTCGCGGTAATGAGCGGGCGCGCTCATCTTTACGAGGGCCACTCCCTGGAGAGAGTGGTATTCGGCGTTCGGGTGTTGGGAAAGCTGGGTGTGAAGGCGATCGCTTTCACCAACGCAGCCGGTGGGATCAATCTGAATTACAAACAGGGCGCCTTGGTTCTGGTCTCCGACCACATCAATCTGCAGGGCGCGAATCCGCTGGTCGGCCCCAATGACGATGCCATGGGACCTCGGTTTCCCGACATGACCGATGCCTACGATGCGTCTTTTCGCGCCATCGCAAAAGCGGCAGCGGCGGAGATGGGATTCGACCTGCCGGAGGGAGTGTATGCTGCCCTGTTGGGTCCCAGCTATGAGACACCAGCCGAAATCCGGTATCTGCGTACAATCGGTGCGGATCTCGTGGGGATGTCAACCGTCCCCGAAGTAATCGCCGCCCGTCACATGGGTATACGGTGTCTGGCCATCTCTTGCGTAACGAACATGGCCGCGGGCATTCTGCAGCAAAAGATCAATCACGAAGAGGTGCTCGAAACAGGCGCACGCGTGCGCGGGACCCTGGTGCGGTTGCTGAAGGCAATCCTGCCCGAGCTGGCCGTGTGAGCGATCCCGTGATGGATGCAGTGATAGGCGCCGCACTGTGGGTTCGCGAGAATGCGCACGCATCCTATTCGCATTTCAAAGTCGGAGCGGCGATTGAGGATGAGGCGGGACGCGTCCATACCGGGTGCAACATCGAGAATTCGACCTACGGGCTCACCGTTTGCGCCGAGCGGGTCGCGGTATTCAAGGCGATTTCGGTGGGCGTGCGAGCCTTCCGGCGGATCGTGGTGGCGGCTGATTCCGAGAGGCTGACACCCCCCTGTGGCGCTTGCAGGCAGATTTTATGGGAGTTCTGCGGGAACATAGAAATAACTCTGGTAAACCTGAAGGGTGAAACCAGATCGCTCCTGCTCGGGGAGATTTTCCCGGAACCATTCGATGATTCGTTTTTTCGCTAGTCTTGTTCTCGCATCCTGGATTGCCTTTGCGGCTCAGGCTGATTGGATCGTTTCATCGCGCTGGGTGGTGACGATGGATTCGAGCCGGCGTTTGATCGAGAATGGCGCCGTAGCGGTACAGGGTGGGTCAATTCTGGCTGTAGGTCCGAGAGGCGAAATCGAGAGACAGTTTCGCACGCGGCGGAAGTTTCATGCCGTCGATGCGATCCTCTCTCCGGGATTGATCAATACTCACACGCACGCGGCGATGTCGTTGTTTCGCGGCCTCGCCGACGATCTCCGGCTCCAGGAGTGGCTCGAAAAATACATCTTTCCGGCCGAAGCCAAGAATGTTTCGCGCGACTTTGTCAGGGCGGGCACCGAGCTGGCGTGCCTGGAAATGCTTCTTGGCGGCACGACCACCTTTACCGACATGTACTACTTTGAGGACGTGGTGGCTGAGGCAGCCCGGCGCGCCGGCATGAGAGGCGTGCTGGGTCAGACGATTATCGGGATTCCAGTGGCCGATGCCAAATCGCCTGAAGAGGCGCTGCGGTTTACCGAGTCGTATTTGCAGCGCTTCGCGAATGATCCGTTGATCGTTCCGGCGGTTGCGCCCCACGCCATCTATACAAATTCCGATCAAACCCTACGCGCGGCTCGGTCGCTGGCCAATCGATATGGAAAGCCGTTGATCCTCCATCTATCGGAAACAAAGCGCGAGAACGACGATACCGTGGCGAAGAGGGGGGCGTCGCCAACTAAGATCCTGGACTCCCTTGGAATGTTCGAAGGCCGGACGGTGGCGGCTCATGGGGTCTGGCTGGATGATGACGACTTACGCGTCCTGAAAGCAAAGGGAGTTGGTGTGGCGCACTGCCCCTCGAGCAACATGAAGCTCTCGAGCGGTGTGGCGCCGGTGGTAAAAATGCTTTCCATGGGTCTGGCGGTGGGGTTAGGTCCCGACGGGCCTGCCGGCAGTAACAACGACTTCAGCCTGTTTGAAGAGATGGATCTGGCCGCCAAGCTACAGAAGGTGACGACGGGAGATCCTCGGGCCCTCCCAGCAGAGCAAGCGTTTGAGATGGCGACCTTAGGGGGAGCGCGGGTTCTGGGGATGGAAGCCAAAATCGGGTCGCTCGAAGTGGGCAAGCGGGCGGATCTCATTGTGATCCGGACGGACCAGCCGCACGGAGTGCCGTTCTACAACCTCTACTCCCAGTTGGTGTACTCCTTGAAAGCATCGGACGTTTCTGATGTCATGGTCGAAGGGAAATGGGTAGTGCGAGAACGCCAGCCGATGAATATTGCGATTTCCAACATCCGCGCTCAAGCTGAGAGATATCGCCGGCAGATAGCCGCCTCCGTGCGGTGATATCCCTTGGGTCTAATTGATCCAGGACTTATCCGCGGAGAGCATCTTTGACCTGCTCTCACTAAATATTCGATTTACTTTCATAGCGAGAGGGCTACGTGTAGTTCCCCATTTGTCTTCTCGTGTTGCTTATACCGGGAGCGCTTTTTCATGAGACATTACAACTATTCATTCGCGGCAACACACGCGTTACTCGTCGTGTTGCTGCTCATTTCTAGTCCTGCCTATGGAACCGTCCTAGGCACATACAATGACCGGACTACTTGGGAGGGCTTGACGACCAGCCGCGTGGACATTGATTTCGAGTCCCTGGGCATCGCTCCGGGTGGTTTCCAGAGCCATAACACCGTCGCCGGCCTGACTCACGGCGGTGTGGACTTCATTGGGTATCAAAACGGCAGCCCGACGCTTTACGCCAAGAACCCGCCAACTGGGGACACCGATGATTTTCTGTCCAATACCCTCTTGCGTGGGCCGGAGTTCTGGGTGGGAGGTTGCTGCCCGGACGGCTCGTACCTGATCGCGGTCGTGCCCTCGGGCGTCACCTCTTTCGGGTTGGACCTGATGAGCGCCTATCCTGCTGGAGCATCGTTCCGGATCGAGTTGGACAGCATCGATGTAGGAGTCATCGTCGTTACGCAATCCAGGCCGAACCGGACGTTCTTCGGCGTCCGCACGGACGCACCGTTCGCACAAGTCAAGGTGATCATGACTTCAGGTACCGTGTTTACCACCTATGGATTGTTTGACAATGTCGCCTACGGTTCGTCAGGAGGAGGCGGTGACCCGGGACAGACCCCGGAGGTGGCGACTCTGCTCATCGTTGCCTCGGGGTTGTTGCTGTTCCGCTTCGCACGGCGTATCCCGATCCTACGGCGGTTGCAGCCGGCGTAGTTCGTTGTGTGGGGCAAGCCTCCGGCTTGCAGACCGGCTTCAAGCCGACCAATCGCAAGCCCGAGGCCTGCGCCACAAACGGCCCCTACACATCAAAACCATGCTGGCGGCGATGGTGGGGGCCATCGAAATTTTTCGTCGACTTAAACAACTCGTGGCGACCGTCTCCGGCGGAGTCCTTCACCTTGGCGCGGAGAGCATCCATTTCGGATTTCGTCATCGGTTTGAAGTTCCGCGCCAACTGGACGTCAGCCTTGAGTTGCGCCATCGAAGTAATGCCGATCACCTGCGTTGTGACGGGCAGGCTCAGGCTATAGCGATAGCACTCGTCGGCGGTAAGACCGAGTTCCTGGATGAGCCGGCCCTGCGGGTGGCCACCGCCGAGGCCCTTCATGCCGATCACGCCGACATTTTTCTTTAAGCATATAGGCACGACTTCCTTCTGGAAGCTGCGATAGTATGCGTCGCATACGTTGATGGGCATTTGGGCCGAGTCCCAGTCATGGGGCTTGCCGAGCATCTTGAGGTGGATGAGCGGATCCTTGTGTCCCGTGAAACCGATGTAGCGGACTTTGCCCTGCTTGCGCGCTTCGAGAGCCGCCTTGATGCCGCCCTTCTCGAAGACCCAGTCCGGATCGTTGTCATAGACCATCTCGTGAAACTGCCACAGGTCGAGGTAGTCGGTCTTGAGACGTTTCAGGCTCTCCTCGAGATTGCGCATGGATCCGGCATAGTCGCGCTCGCAGTTCTTGGTCATCAGGAACACCTTCTTGCGCCGATTGTCCATGCTGAGCGCCGTGCCCATGAGTTGCTCGGAGCGGCCATCGTGGTAGTCCCAGGCGTTGTCGAAGAAAGTGAGGCCTTCGTCGATGGCTGCGTGCATAATGCGGAAGGCTTCCTTGTCATCTTTGACAGCTCCTATGTGCCATCCACCGAGGCAAATGATGGAGACGCGCTGTCCGGTTCGGCCCAGCACCCGTGTGGGCAAGCCGGTGGCGGAAGCAGGGCCGGTCTGCGCGAGGACCTGGTTAGCTAAAACGGCGACGGATACGGTTCGGGTCGCTGCTTTCTTCATAAATTCGCGGCGGGAGGATGAGGTCATAAAAACTCCTTGCAATCAGCCTGTCACCCACCTAAATTATAGCCATGGACTCTAATAGGATTTCCCGCCGGGGCTGCTTGCGCGCCGCGGCCGCCGGAGCAGCAGCTTCGCAGATCTCTTTGGCGGCACAATCTGTCTCCAAGACCGCGACGAACAAGCTCGGTATGCCTGGACTGTTTCGCGGTCGCGTGATCGCCGTGAGTCATCCCGCTTCCATCGTCAGTGGCGCGTTTGGCGCCGAGCCGATCCAGCAAATGCTGGCGAAGGGGATGATGGAATTGACGGGCGCGCCGGATGTTCGTGCCGCGTGGAAGCAATTCCTCGAACCCGGAGACGTTGTCGGCATCAAAGTAAACCCCGTCGGTGCGCCCCACGTGATATCGAGCGCGGAGGTGTTGCGTGAGATCATCGGCGGGGTCGAGTCGGCTGGCGTGAAGCGGCAGGATATCGTCGTCTATGACCGATACCGGCGGCAGTTCCTGAACGCAGGCTTCGACAAGTGGTTACCCGAGAAGGTCCGCTGGTCGCACGCCGTGGAAGACTACGACGAGATTCAGCAAGCGATCGAAGGCTACGATCCGGATCACTACCTCGATATGGCGCTGACCAGGCCCGGATACGATGTAAACAATCTCACGGCACGGCGGTCTTATGCCGCCAAGTTCATCACCCAGCAAGTCAACAAGCTGATCAACCTACCGGTACTCAAGGATCATCAGTCGGCTGGGATCACGCTGGCTTTGAAGAATCTTTCGCATGGGCTGGTCAACAATGTCAGCCGTAGCCACGCCACCAAGACTCTGAACGCCTGTGGATCGTTCATCCCGGCGGTTTGCGCTCTGCCGGTGATCCGTAACAAGACCGTGCTCCACATCATGGACGGGATCAAGGCGCTGTATCATGGCGGCCCGGGAGCACGTCCGGAGTTCGTGTGGGAGCACAAGACAATGTACTTCGCCACGGATCCCGTCGCGCTCGACCACATCGGGTGGCGGGAGATCGATAAGAAGCGCGCGAAAGTGGGGAAGCCCGCCATTGCGCTGGATCGTCCGGACAAGTTCAGCACGTTTATCTCCCGGCAACCCGAGCATGTTGAGATTGCGGGCGCTCTTGGGCTTGGCGAGTGGGACTTACAGAAGATCGACCTGCGAAGGATTTCTTTGAGCGGGTAACTAAGGTTGCCGATTCCGGCGTATCAAGGCGGCCGCCAGGAGTCCCAGACCAGAGAGGAGAAGGCTCCCAGGCTCCGGGGTATGGGTTCCCGGAGGGTCATTCGTGCGAACAGGATCCCAGCCCATTACATCGAGAGCAAGACGATCGTTCGCGGTAATCACCCCGAGTTCCCCCGGTGAAAGGGTAGGATCGAAAATTCCCAGACCCAGGTTATCTTTCCAATGCTCGCCACCTTGCGCTCCATTGGTCATCAAAGCGATAGCTGTCGCTCCGCCATCGATAGAAAAATACCTCTCTCTCGTATCGGCAGACCAGTCAATGACCCCGCTTTGGAAGCTGAGGTGGGAATAACGAAACAACTCGAGAGTGTGAACGAACCGGAAAGCGTCGTCTGGAAACGCACCGGCTTGGGGATTGTTCAAGATCTTGACGCCACCTAGAAATCCCATCGCCTCACCCATATCGTGCAACGTTAAGGCAACCAGGTCGTACGTTCCTGGCGTAATACCGTTGGTTGGATCGAAGTCCCACGCTAAGTTGCTGTTGAACATTATGAACGCATCGCAATTGAGTGCATTGCCCACACAGCCGGTGGGAGCGGAAGTCGCCGTTATGGCTAAGCCAAGCGCCTTGGCATTCGCGTTTGTGAGCTGCAGCGTCGTGTTGTTGGAGCCTCCATCGTTGTCCACGTAAGGTGTGACGCTGCCGGGCCCATTCGGATTGTCCAACGTCCGGTTGATCAGCAGGTCGAGATCCCCTGGTTGCAGATGGGAAACGGTGGAAGCATCCGCGGTGCTGGTTACGTTTGCCATTAACGCGTTGCGCACAGCCTCATAGCTATAAAAGCCCAGCGTCGCGCTTCCCGCATTGATACCGGAGGGCATTGGCTTGAAACCGATAGTCAGGTTAATGGTGACGTTGTCCGTGAAATAGCCTGTCCACTGCGCGGCGGCCATCTGGAAAGCGGCCTGCGCATTTGCCGGAGTTCCAGGGACATAGGTCAGATTGAAGACAGGCGTGGCGAGAGCGCTACACGCAAACAGCAGTATCCCCAGGATTCCACGCAATCTTGACACCTCTTGCTCCTTCCGAAAATTGTTGGGCGAACTGTTCCCTTTATCGCAAGGTTTCCCGAATGGCCAAAGAGAACTGGAGTTACAAAAGCGTGAGAACCGAAGTCCTGGAGCTAAGGCAAGGCGCAAAGAGCGTAATAGAGAGGCCTGGATCTGATCATCGAAAAGAGGTATCCGGAATCGGACACTCGCGGCGTGCGCTACTCCTGCCTCAAACAATCTACCGGGTTAGCCCGCGAGGATCGGTAAGCCGGCGCCAACGAAGCCGCGGCTAGAGCCAGTATCAGAAGCACGGCGGAACCAGCGAAGGTGGTGCCATCCAGTGGACTGACACCGTACAAGAGTCCGGCCAGCAGATGCGTCAGCCAAAACGACGCCAATAGTCCGATTGCGATTCCAACAGCTGCTACCGCCATGCCGCGGCGTAACACTAAGCGCATTAGACCTGACGCCGTCGCTCCCATAGCAGCACGGATTCCGAATTCGCGTGCTCGTTGCGCGGTTGCATATTGCAGCACCGAATAGGAGCCGAACACCGCCAACCCGATTGCGAGAATACTGAAGATTCCCACCAGCGATGCTTGCAGCGTGCGCGGCGCCTGCATCTGGTCAAGGTGCTTTTCGACAGACATCAGCCTGTGCACGACGGCGCCCTGGTCCACCCGGCGGACCTCATTCCGAATGGCAGCGACCAATTGCACGGGATCTTTCTGCGTTCGCACGAGAATTCTCGGCTGCCAGGGATTCTTCCCCGCAGGCAAAAATGCATGAGCTACAGGCTTCTTTTCGCGCCCGCGCAGGCGCATGTCTTCGACCACGCCAACAATCGTCCATGGACGGTTCTCTCTGCCAAAAGTACGGCCGACAGGGTCCTGGTTAGGCCAGAAATGACGCGCCATGGTTTCGTTGATGATGGCGGCGCGCTGCCGCGAATCTAGTTCCTCTTCGGGCAAAAGGAAGCGCCCGCTGACTAACCGGACCCCCAGCACGGAGAAGAAATCCCGGCTCACGGAACTGGTTGTGAAGGGAACATCGGAACGCTCTATGCCGTCGATAATGACAGCACCGTCGGGATGACGCTCCAGGAACAACTCGCTCGCATAGGCAACGCCGGTTACACCAGGCAAGGATTGCATTCGCTCGATGACCTCGCGGGCAACTCGTATGCCGTGAGCTTGGCCCTCCCTCGGCGAAGCGAACCCGTAGGAACGGTTCACCAGATCGAAGATGAGCATCTGCTCCGGCTTGTATCCCAACGGAGCGGCATTCACCATTAGGAAGCTGCGCAGCAACAGACCGGCCACCGTACAAAGGACCATGGCTAAAGCGACCTGACAAACCACCAGCCCATTCAACGCGTAGCGCGTCTTGTTGCCGGCGGTTCCGCGCCTGCCTTGGAGCACGTTATCCGAGTCGCGGCGAATTCTCCACGCGGGAAAACAGCCACACAGCAGAGCGGTCCCTACGGCAATTGCGAGACTGAACAGAAGGATAAGACCGTGGATCTCCACACGATCCAACCGGGGAATTGAGGAATCGGCGATCTGAACCGCCATCCTCAACCCAATCTGAGCCAGGCCTAAACCAATGAATGCCGCGGCTAGTGCCAGTAACGCGCTTTCGGCGAGGAGTTGCCGAATCAAGCGCGAGCTACCCGCTCCGAGCGAGCGTCGGACTGCGAATTCTTGAATCCGGTTCTCGGCGCGGGCGAGCAGCAGGCTCCCCACGTTGCTGCAGCCGATGAGCAGAACGGCAATCACCGCCCCGAACAAGATCCACAGTGCGGGTCTCAGAAAGGATCCGTAGTGCTGTTCGTGGATCGGAAGAACCGTCACACCAAATCCGGCGAAATCTTTGGGCGCCTCCGGGTGTTCCTGAGCGAGGATGCTTGCTACCCGCGCCATGTCCGCTCTTGCCTGATCGATAGAGATGCGTGGCTTCAACCGCCCGACAACACCCAACCAATCGTTGTAGCGCCCGACTGGAATCTTCGAAATCTTCGTGTGGTTGTGGTTAAAAAAACTCGTGTAAGGGAACCAGATATCCGTATTCCAGTAAGGGAACTGGAACTCGCCTGGCAAGACTCCGACGATTTCTACCGGTTTGCCGTTGAGTTCCAATTTGCGGGCCATGATGTGGCCTGCATGGCTGAAATGGTTCGTCCACAGGCGCTCGCTGATCAGGACCACGTCCAGTCTCTTCTCCTGCTCTTCCTCGGTAAACATTCTGCCTCGGATTGGGGCTACACCCAGGAGCCGGAATAACCCCGTGGATACCGCGGCGATTTGGACTCGCTCCGGAGTCTCCTGCCCGGAAAGGGTCAATTGCCTATCGTTGGTGCGGACGAAGATTTCCATCGCATCGAAGGTGCGATTCAATCTGCGCCAGTCCTCGAAGTTGGCCAGGGAGACGCCTTCGGTGGCAGTGTCGTGCTTGGGGTCGTCGGTCCAGAGGACCGTAAGACGATCCGGCTCGGCATATGGCAACGAATGGAGAACCAGAGTGTGAAGGAGGCTGAATACGGTAGTGTTCGCTCCGATTGTAACGCCCAAAGTGATGACGCAGACGGCTGCAAATCCAGGCGACCGCCCGAAGCCTCGGAGCGCCACGCTGAGGTCCTGACGGAGGTCCACCAACCAAGCCAGCGGACGTTGATCACGGCATTCGTCTTTGATATGATCGAGCCCCCCAAACTCCATTCGGACGCGACGCCGCGCGGTGTCTTCCGTCATTCCTCGGGCGATGTGGTCCTGGACTTGACTTTCGAAATGGAAGCGCAGTTCCTTGTCGAGCCGATCTTCCAGGTCTTGTCTATGAAGAAGACTTCTCACCCAACGCATGGTCCTACTCCGCTGTCTGCATGATCAGGCGGATCGCTTCCGAGAGACGATCCCAACTGGTGCTTTCGAGCTCCAACTGTCTGCGCCCGGGACGCGTGAGCGAATAATACTTCGCTTCCCGGCCCGTGTCCGTATTCCGCCACTCCGATGAAAGCCAGTGGCGATTCTCGAGACGATGCAGCGCCGGATAGAGCGATCCCTGCTGAACTTGCAACACATCCTTCGAGATCTGTTGGATTCGCTGGGCGATGGCGTAGCCATGGATTGGCCCAAGGGCGACGACCTTGAGGATCAGCATGTCGAGAGTGCCTTGGGGAAGGTCGGATTTAGGGGAGCTCATGGATGCCTTATACTTCTACATATAACAGAGAACATGTAGAAGTGCAAGGTGTATCTTGCACAGATGTTGGCTTACCACCGGTGAATCGTAAGCACCCCGCGATCGAGTTGCGTAAGATCGACTTTCCCGCACATCGCCATCGCTCGAGCGAGCTCACCTCGCAGCAATTCGAGCACAAACTGCACACCCTCGGCGCCATAAGCTGCCAAACCCCACAACGGAGGGCGGCCCAGCAGAACCGCACGCGCGCCCAACGCGAGGGCCTTCAGGACATCGGTTCCCCGCCGAAAACCTCCGTCGATGAGGATGGGGATCTGCCCGGAGATGGCATCCGCAATCACGGGCAGCATCTCGATGGGCGCCGCCAATCCGCCGACTGCCCGCCCGCGGTAGTTCGAAACGACGATTCCCTGCACACCGCGCCCGACAGCGGCGCGCGCTTCTTCCGGGCTCAGTATCCCTTTCAATAGCAGGGGAACGTCAAGGTTCTTGCGAAAACGATCGATGGCGGTCCAATCCCAACCGGCTGGAGATTCCGTGCCCAGTGTCAGGCACACCGCCTTGCAACCATGCCTGAGGGCATTTTGAACCCTTTCGCGGACGGCATTCATGTCCTTCTCCGGATGGATCTGATACCAGAGCACCGCGTTTCCGGATGCGGCCGCAATCCGATCGATGGAATGGCTCGACTGGCCGGCAACCACGATCGCCGTCTTGGCAGCCGAAGCTCCACGTACCATTGCGAGCTCTCCCTCGGGATGGAAACGATTCTGCTGCGATGTAGGACCAACCAGAATGGGGGCGAACAGACGTTGCCCAAACAACTCGACCGTCAGATCGAGCTTTGTCGTGTCAATCATCATGCGCGGCCGGAAGGTGATGCGCTCAAAAGCTTTGCGGTCACCTCCGGCAATCTCGGCAAAGGACGGGCCGCTGAGCTTGCGTTGAGCCGCAGCCTCCACCTGGAAAACATTCATCATCGATTGCAACGAGGCGTCGATCATTGGATAACTGCTCCGCTCACGGAAAATCCGTTTTCACCAATGTCCGGTCGATTGATGCCAATGTGGGCCGCCCGGTAGAAGCCATCGCGTGAACCAGCTCGACCTGGACGATTTCGAGAATCCGCTGAACTCCTTCCGCTCCGTAAGCGCCCAGCCCCCATCGGGGGACCCGTCCGAGGCACACCATATTGGCGCCCAGCGCGAGAGCCTTCAAAATGTCGTCGCCCCGGCGTATGCCACTATCGAAGAGAATAGGCACGCGCCGCCCAACAGCATCTACGATTTCAGGCAGCACTTCCAGAGTGGACGGCGTGTAATCGAGCGACCTGCCGCCGTGGTTGGAAACATAGACCGCGTCGAGTCCATGATCGATGGCCAGACGCGCGTCCTCAGCCGTGAGGATGCCTTTTATCAGGATCGGTACTTTCACGAAGGGGCGAATCCGGTCAAAAAACTCCCAGCGATACCATAGCCTCGAGTCCTGCACTCCGTAAAGATTTTTGGGGGCTGCCCGCGCCGGCCGGCGTGGCGCCCGGTCCGATTGCGCCGCCTGCTGATCGACGGTTACAACAATAGCGCGGCAGCCCGCAGTCTGGGCCTCGTCCAGCACCGCGCGGTTCTCATCCATCTCAGGTTTGGGATAGAGTTGAAACCACAACGGCCCGGTGGCCGCCGCAGCGATCTTGGACACCGGGAGGCTGGAAACGTTGCTTACGATCATCGGAGTGTTGGATGCCGCCGTGGCGCCCTGATGCATCGCAGACTCCCCATCCGGATGAAGAGCCGCTTGAGCCGCTGATGGCGAGATCATGATCGGGAACGCCACCTGCAAGCCGAGGATCTCAGTCGCCGTCTGCGCGGAAGTCAGATCCGTCACCGCTCGAGGCACCAGCTTGACCCAGTCGAAGGCTTCCCGGTTGCGGCGGAGAGTGAACTCGCTGTCGCTGCCATAGGCCGTATACGTGAACGCCGCTCTAGGCACTTTGGCGTAAACCACAGGCTCAAAGTCGAACGCATTGAGCATTTCGTCCAGTCGCGGCACGCGGCTGTGATCCGGAGAGGGATCCTGTTGGGAACGGAGCAACGGCGAGCCAGCGAAAAATCCAGCCAGTGCGCGGAATGCATTCCGGCGGCTCACGCTGTGCTTCCAGGAATTCTCCAACACCGGCTCTTACTCCACTTCCGCAATCTGCAAATCGCGATTATACTGCACATTATTCTCCATTCACGCTGAAACAGCCATCACCCCCCGGGAATCCAACCAGCAGGAGGTGATCGGAATGAAGCTCTTCAATCAGATGCTACCCGTTATCACGGCAGCCGCAGGGTTGACCGCGTGTTCCGGTGGGGCTGTGATGGTGGCCCGCAACAGGCCATTGCCGCCTCCCGGCGTTGTATATCAGGGCGTAGCTCCACGCGCCGGCATGGTGTGGATTCGCGGCCACTGGCGATAACGGGCGCGGAACGTTGGCGACGTTGATCGAATAAAGGGCAGTACGCTCTCACCATGCCACCCTGCCCCCGTGTCGCTGATGAAACTCATCCTTCCGAAGATGTACCATAGGGCTCTTTGGTCATGCTGTTTCCGAGTATTCTCATGGCGGTCAGTTTGCAGCCGTCGCAGGCCATGCTGCGTCAATTGTTCGAGGAGACGTTGGTGCGCAAGAAAGCGGAGTATGGCGACTCCGACACCCGCACGGCGCAAGCCGCGCGTGATCTCGGATTGTTCCTTGCCGAGCAAGGCGATCGATCGCGCGCGCGCGACTGTCTCGCAGAGGCGGTGCAGATCAATGAGAGAGCATTGGGACCAAGCGCAGCACCCACGCTGGCTGACATAGTGGAGCTCGCCGGCCTGTCGCCGCCGAAACAGGCTGAGCCACTGTGGCATCGCGCGGCTGCAAGTACAGATGCGGCGGTAGCGGCGCGAGCGCTGGGTGCGCTCGGAGCGCTGCGTGAAAACGCGGGGGATCGAGCGGTGGCGGCAAAGTTTTACCGGCATGCACTGGCCAAGGAGCAAGTGGCCAGTGGCCGGGACAGCGCCCGCGTGGCGGTACGGCTGAACGCGTTGGCGCGGGCCGTGAAAATGCCCGAGAGTATTGCGCTGCTCGAGCGCGCCTTGGCCATCAACCGGCGGCGGTTAGGCCCACGGCATCCGGAGACAGCCACGATCGAGGCGAATCTTGCCGCATTATTGGTGAACGCCGGACGTGCAGGGGAGGCCGTGCGGCTGGCTTCCAACGCGATGTCGATCCTGGAAGAGACCGCGGGCGCCGAGCATCCTCGCACGGCTGTGGTGGCCGCTATTCTGGTGAACGCGCGCCAGGCCGCCGGATTGGCGCCATAGGGCGGGCACGCGAGTACACTGCAATCCGATGGTTGGCAAATCTCAAGTGCGGCTCCGGCTGAACCGCTGGCATATGGCACTCGACGCAGCTCCGTCCGGCGGTTAGAGTCTTATGCCTGGGCGCCCGGTGACATTGTGCGCAGGCCACTTCGTACGCCGGGAGATCTCTTTCCAGCGGAGCGTGAGGCAAGTGGCAAGTGAGGCAGCTCAGACGGCCTTGGCTTTCCCGGAAACAAGCGCTCGCGGCGAGCATAAGGGGTTGGTGACGGGCATTCCACGGGTTGAGTAGACTCGCAGTCTCTCCCGCGGCGGCGGGCATCCGATGGCAGTCACCGCAAAGGCGGTTAAGCTCACCGGCGGTGAGCCGGCCGGGATTGTTCGGACGGACTCGTTTGGGATCCTGCACATGAGCGGTGGCGGGACCATGACAGGCTTCGCATCGCACCCCCAGCTCAAAGGGTATGATGCCCTGGTCCGCCGAGAATCGGAGCGGTCCGGTCGAGTGGCAGGCAAAGCAGCGGAGGATGGCGGCGGACGGATCGAATATGCGATCGCGCACTCCTGCGGAGTTCTTATGCCCTGGCGTGCGGGCGTATCCGTCGAGTGCGCGATACCAGGTCCTGCCTTCCTCGAGATAATGCTCCGACTCGAGCCGCGTGACGAAGGTGATGGCCTGCATGCCCGCGCCAAAAGCCCAGTCGCCCGGTTGCGGCGGCCGGGAACGCGCCAATGCAAGAGCGTGCGCGCCGGCCGATTGCGAGCGAAACTCGGCGGGATGGCAGTTGCTGCATGCGGCGGCTCCCGCAAAGTCCGACGGAGCGGCGACAAACCACAAGAGGTACGGCAGCAATACGGCTACCAGCTCAGGCGCAGAGTCAGTTGCAGAGTGCGGGGAGAGTTGCCCGAATTCCGCGTATTCAGGAATCCATTCTCGCCGATAGTGTTCGGATTCCCCGGAGCGTTCAGCACATTGAAGAAGTCCGCGTTGAACCGCACCGCGAAGCGTTCCCCGACCGGGATGTTCTTGAACAACGATGCATCCAGCCCCCACTGGCGCACTCCGGGCATGTATTGATTCCGCCAGGCGTTGAGGTTCGGGTTGTACCCCACCCGCTGCACAGTGCCGTTCTTCAAGGGAATCCACACGTTGTTGGTATCCCAGAACGACTGGATGTTGGTATTGGCCGGGGCATTCGCCGGCAGGGCGGTTGAGCCCCAGGGAATCAGCGGCGTCACCGCAGGCTTGTAGTTCGAAGGCACGCCCATGAACCCGTTGGGTCTGCCGCTCGAGTCTCTGCTATTGATCTGATTGGTGGGAATGTAGCCATTCCACCACAGATATCCAGGAATGCACGACCCGCCGCGGCAATCTTCGATCGGGTATTTGTAGCCGTAGATTTGCACCTTTTCTCCGGTGAAGTTCCAGTTGCCGGTGGGTAGTGTAAAGTAATTGCTTCGCACATTGCCGATTCCGGCGAGCTGCCAGCCGCCGATCAGCTTGTCGAGGAAGCCATTTGCATTCCTGCCGAGCCATTTGCCCTTGCCGACCGGCAGTTCGACCAGCCAGTTCCACCGGACCCGGTGTTTGGGGATTCCTGTGTCGCGCTGGTAGCCCAGAAACTGGTTACGCTCGTCGTATCCGGTGGGAACAGCTCCGGGCAGGAACTGGTTGATCTCAGGAACATCGGCAGTCCCGGTCAACGCGTTCACGATGACATAGGACAACTGGAATCCGTAGCCTTGGTGGAACCGGCGTTCCATTTCGAGCTCAAGGCCGTTGGTGTTGGCAAAGCCTGTTTGACGGTACTCCTGGAGGCCTCCCGACGCCGTACGGTCGTAGAACCGGCGCGCGACGTTGGCGAAGTCGCCCGTGGGCAACGGCTCACCGGTGGTGACGTACCATATGTATTCCGGCGTGGAATCGTTGTAGTTGTAATACTGGTTCAGACCGCTCGAGTGGGTCCCGATATAGCGCGCCCGCGCCACGGTGTTGGCCATCACTTCTTTTTCCAGTGTCAGGTTCCAGGTGTGAGACCGCGCGTCCGGCTGATTCCGCGCGAAGTAACTGACGGTTCCAGATCCACGCGTGATGCCTCTCGGCTGGTCGATGTCGACCACGTTCCGGCTGTTCACCCCGGCCACGACCGTCGGAACCGTCCGCATCATGTAATTCCCGAGGCCATCCGGAGACTGGGTCACGTCGTTCGGGTTGTAACCGTAGAAAGCGGCCATGGGGAGGTTCGAGCGGTTGTTATCCAGCCACTGATGCAGTGAGGTGCGGAAGAAGGCGATGCTGTAGCCACCTCGGAGAACGAACGAAGACTTACCGTCGAGGCCCTTGTAGGCGAATCCCAGTCGCGGCGCGAAGTTGTCCTTCCGGGAGTCGACCAAGCCTCGTGGGAGACCCACCTGATCCCAGGTGGCGAATTTGCGCCCCAGCGATTGGTATCGAGCGATTAGGGAAGGACGGGTGGCACCGAGGGCATACAATCGATCCAGACTGTTCCCGAGCACGACGCTGGTCGAGTTGCGGTCGAAACCGACGATCGAGCCGTTCTTTTCTGAATAGGGCGACCAGTACTCCCAGCGCAAGCCCAGATTCAACGTCAGTCGCGAGGTCATCTTGAAGTTGTCCTGAAGATAGAGCGCCAGCTCTTTGCCGCGCAAATAGTACCAGTTGTGCTGCAGCGAATTTCCATAGCTCGACAAGCCGAGGAACATGTTTGCCAGATTGTGACCGCTGAAAGGAGAGGCGAGCGGGTTCTGCGGAGTGGATGCCGGATCGTAGAGGGCCGTCGCGTTTGTCCCAAAGTTGAGCTGAGCCGCCGGGAATCTCTGCTGAGGCAGGATGTTGAGGAAGTCGTGGCGGAAATGGACGCCGAACTGGAGATCGTGCCTTCCCTGGATCTTGGTGAAGTTATTATCGACGATGTAATTGTTCTCATAGTTCAACTTGGTGTCGTTGGTGATGAGCTGGTAGTTTATGTTGCTGACAGTCAGACCTGTGCCCTGGATTTGCGGCCAGCGCTTGACGTTGAAGAGATTCGGCAGACCGAGCTGTGCGTGCCAGTCATTTTCACCCTCGCCCACTTCGCCGCCGAACCATTCGTTGCGCTTGCCGCTCACCAGCAGCTCGCTGAAGAAAGTCGGCGAGAAGGTGCGCACCCAAGAGATGGCAAGGCTTTTCACATAGTTCGTGTTGCGCTCCCACCCGGCGACGCCGTTGAGCATCTGCTGACCGGTCCCGCCCGCCGTTGTGTGGTAGTCGTTCACGTTATCCGTGATCTGTAACCGGGCATAGAGCTGGTCTCCGCTGGATAACCGATGGTCAAAACGGTTGGAGATATTCCAGCGGTTGAGGCGGCTGCGTTGTGGTCCCCAGAAATTGTGGTCGATCAGGGGATTGACATTGTGGGTCGGCAGCGGAGTGATCTCGAACATGTATTTGGCCACCGGACTCAGGCGCGCGGGATCGATTACGTTCAGCCTGCCGCCATGAGCGAAGGGCTGGCGGGACAAAGTTGTGGTGTTGGTTGACCAGGGGTCATAGAGAGTGGAGCGGCGTCCCTGAGAATCGACCAATCCGCTGAAATCACCTGCGCGCATGGCGGCGGTGGGCACTGGGAAACCCACGGTGGAGGCCGACCTCGTACGAGTGGCTTCGTAGCCGAAGAACCAAAAGGTCCGATCCTTGCCGTTGTAGAGTTTGGGAAGAATCACGGGAGCACCCGCGCTGGCTCCGAATTCATTGCGAATGAGCTGAGGCGGACGCTCGTAGAAATCGGTCCGGCTGCGCGCGAGGCCTATCGCGTTATTCCGGTGCGTTTCGAAGGCGCTGCCATGAAACTGGTTGGTTCCGCTCTTGGTCGAGAGAACGATGTTGACCGGGCGTGTGAGCCTGGCCGAGACTGCGTTTGCCTCGACCGTAAACTCCTCGATCGAGTCCAGGGGCGGCTGCAACGGAGCGCCCGTCGACCAGCGCCGCTCCGATACCACGGCGCCATCGAGGATCCACTCCTGTCCGGCAGCGGGCGTACCGAAGACGCGGCCGCCTTCGTATCCGGGCAGGGTCGCGAGCAGATTGGTAATCTGGCGCCCGTTGATGGGCAACTGTTCGATGCGCTCGCGTTCCATGGTTGTGCGCACCGTCGGGTTGTCGACGGTGACCATAGGGGTGACGTCGCGAACGACCACTGCCGTCGTGGTTTGGCCGGGCCGCAAGACAGGTTCAATGACGACGCTTTGCGTCACCTGGACGATGAAAGTCCCTTCAAACTTCTCCATCCCCGGAGTTTCGACGGACAGACGGTAGGAGCCGGATACGACCGCGGGATAAAAATAGAACCCGACTTCGTTCGAGCGGGTACTCGAGCTGACGTTGGTAGCAGTGTTGGTTAAGGTCATCGCTGCATTGGGTACGACGGCTCCGCTTTGATCACGGACGGTCCCACTGACCGTGCCGGTGCCGGACTGCGGCCAGGCACACGGGACAAGTAGAATCGCAAATAGAGTGGAAGATATCCCTTTCCCCATCGATAAAACCTCACGCTTTGATTCTGTTCTGGACGGACAGTGTTTTGGGTATATCACGCCCGGTGACTGGAGGCAAGGCTAACCAACAGGCTAACCGAACCGCGGGATGAAGCCCACGGCTGCACGCGCTGAAGCGTGCGCCACTCGAAACTGATCTACCACCTAGAATCGCAGCGTCAATCCAATCTGGAACTGCCGCGCTTCGTCCGCCGCTCCCGTCACTTCGCCAAACTGACGCGAGCTCAGGTCGCCACTCGGATTGCTAAAATGCGGGGTATTCGAAAAGTTGAAGCTCTCGACGCGCAGCGTCAGCTCCATGCCCTCCCGCACCCGGAAGTCCCGATGCAGGGACGCATCCAGATTTACAATGCCAGGACCTTGCAGGATGTTCCTCCCCGCGCTACCGAGTGTGTTCTGCCGGGGCGCCACGAACGTTGTCACATCGAAAAACTTTTCTCCCGGCCCGATGTTTCCCAAATATTTCACCGGCCCCAAGGTGTCCGGCCGCGATGCATTGCCCGGTGCATTGAGGAACGCGGCCGCGGCCGACGGCGTGAACCATGTTCCCGTCATCAGGCTGAGAATTCCCTGGAATTGCCAACCTCCGGCAATCCACATCGCCGGACCCGAGCTCGCCCACCTCTTCCCGCTGCCAAACGGTAGCTCGTAAAGGTAACTCTGCACGAAGACATGCCGGCGGTTATCGCTCATCTGAGCCTTGTTTAACGGGACGCTCAAGGGAATCGCCACACTGCCATTGTCCTCGCTCAGATTCAGTCCTTTGCTCCACGTATAGGCCGTCGTCAGCATCATCCCTCGACTGAACCGCCGATCCAACTTCACTTGCAGGGAGTGATACCACGTATTGGTGCCAATGAACACGGTCGTGTCGGCAGTCCGGCGGAATTGAGCGAATTGGGGGCGTCCATTGTTAGCTGACCCGGGGATCATCGAGGCGTTCATGTTCCAGTCGCTCTGATTGTTCACGCCCTTGTTCCCTACGTAAGCCAGATCCAACGCGAGATTCCCCGGCAACGACCACTGCACCGCGAAGTTCCAGCTCTGCACATAAGCACTCCGCAGGTCCCGCTGCGTCGATCCAAAATTGTTAGCCGGGTTCGGATCCCGGATGATCCCGTCGTTCGGCAACTGGAACGCCGTAAACGCGGGAAATCCCGTCGTCATCGTAACCGGCGCGGCGATAAAGTTGTTCGCCGCCGGGAATCCGTTATTTTGCAAAATCGGGAAATTGTTCTGAGCCATTCGGCGTGGAATGTAGCTCACCCCGTATCCGGTGCGCACAACCGTCTTCTCGTTCATGCGATACGAAATGCCAAACCGCGGCCCCCAGTTCTGATTCGTGTTCGCAATCCGCAGCGGGATGCCTCCGATTCCCGACAGCTCGAGCGTGTTCTCGAAGGGCTTGTAATTGGAGAACCCACCCGGCAAACGTGGCCGGCTTCCTCGTTCCAGCTCCAGCCGCATCCCCAGATCGACCGTCAGCTTGGGAGTGATTTGCCACTTGTCCTGAAAATAGAAATTCCAGATCAACTCGCGGCGAGCCGGGAACACGAACGGCAGGTCTCGTCCGCTGCGGTTCGGCACATCCAGCAGAAACGCCGCGAACGCGTTGCCAAAGCCGCGGCCGGCGTCCTCCACTGTGCTCGTCTGCCCGGGTTCGTACTCGAACCGCCCACGCGGATTGAACGTCTGCGTCTGCAACAAGTCGTTGCGCTCGCGCCGGATCTCCATACCAAACCGCAGAATGTGGTTCGAGGTAGTCTTCGAAAAATTGTTCACAAACCCGAACGTCGTCACGCTCCGCGCCCACGGCAGACTCGGCGAGAACCCAACGATCGGCGTAGTGTATCCGTTGATCCGGATCTCGGTCAGCCCGCTGGTCCAGTCATCCAGGTTGACACCGCGAATCCCGATTTCTTCCGACGTCTTCAGGCCGCGATCGGCGTTGATGGCGTCGTTGCGATTACGCACTACGCCGAATCGTGACTCCAAGACCAGTGTCGGGCTGAATACTCTCGAATAATTGATGCCAGGACTCTGCGTTCGCGCAGGCCCGGACCCGGAAAAGCCGCCTTCCCGCGGGCCTCCGTAAATTCCCTTGTTCGGGCCATAAAGCCCAGGATCGTCGACAAACGCTTTCTGATAGCTGTAGCGCACCGCCAGACGATCGTTGGAGCCGATCACCCAGTCGTATTTGACGTCGAATGCGTTGATACTCTTGCCGCGAACGCTGGGCTTCTCGAAATTCACTGCGCCTTCGCGAGCCGCCAGGTTCGCAGGCGACACGAAGTCGAGTATCCGGCGCGAAATCGGACTGATGCGCGCCGCGGGGATCTGCTTACCCGCGAACGGCGACCGTCCTGCTCCGTTGGTATTCCCCGTCGACGGATCGTATATCACCGTCGGCGAATCGCTGAGGTCGCCGCGCCGGAAGTTGGGGCCTGGGATGGTAGCGCGATTCACGATACCGAGCTGGTCGCGGCTGCCCTGGAAATCGCCGAAAAAGAACATCTTGTCACGCGCGATCGGCCCCCCTACCGTCCCTCCGAACTGGTTGTACACGGTGGGAGCCTTCACTGTCGCGAACGTCCCGCGGGCCTGAATGTTCTCGTTTCGATGAAAATGGAACAGCGATCCGTGCAGATTGTTCGTGCCGCTCCGTAACGTCACGTTAGTCACGGCTCCGCCGGCGTTCCCAAACTCAGGATCGAAATTCGACGTCGAAATGTCCACCGTTTGGATCGCCTCCACCGGCGGGACCAGGGCTGTGAGGTTTCCGTTATCGATCTTGTTTTCAATTCCCTCGATCTGAAAATTGTTGAATTGCCGGCCCTGCCCGTTCACCCGCACTGACAACGAGTCCTGCGAGTTATAGAACACCGAGTGCTGCCGGGAGGGCCGCCCGACGCCAGGCACCAACACCAGCAACCCCGCATAGTTCCGGTTGAACAGCAGCGGCATGTTCTGCAACTGTTGCTGCTCGATCTTGCCGCCTGTGTCCGCGCGATCGGTTTGCAAAAGCGCAACCGCATTCGCGCTCACGTCGATCACTTCGCTCACTACGCCAGGCTGCATCTCGAAATTGGCGCGGACGGTGGCGTTGGGCCGCAGATCGATTTCCGTGCGCACGTCTTTCTTGAATCCACTCTGCGTCACCTCCAACTGGTAGAGGCCTGGATCCAGGTTCACAAAGAAAAAGTTTCCGCTTTCGTTGCTCGTAGCATCGCGCCTGAAGTTCGTCTGTGTCTCGGTTAATACGATCGTCGCCCCGGCGATCACCGCTCCGCTCGAATCGGACACCGTCCCGACGATCTGTCCCTTCAGGACCTGGGCTGATAGCCCCGCTTCCGCCGCCAGCAGAATGGCAGCCAAACATGCAAATCTGAACATCCTCACCTCCCGGTGGCGTTATCATACTATAGGTTCAGCCCGCATGCTTCGCTTGCCTTGGTTTGTGCTCGCCCTCGCCGCACCCATCTCCGCCGCGCCCGACTTCCTCGAACGCGTCTGGCCCGCCCTCGAGAAAGCCCAGTGCCGCGCCTGCCATCAGGACAACGGAGTCGGTTCGACCACGCGACTGCAGTTCCCACGGTCTGACGCCGGTCCCGATGAGATCCGCGGATTCGGTAACTCTCTCCGCAAGCTCGTCGATCCCGTCAACCCGACTCAATCCCGTCTCCTGCTGATGCCCACGAACCGGCTCGCTCATCCCGGCGGCGAACGTATCGTGCAGGGCTCCGAAGACGAGTCCGCCCTCAAGGAATGGATCGCCCATCTGGCTGCTCTCCCGGATGCCGTCTCTTCGATCTCTCCGGCACTGGGTCCATCCCGCCCCGCTCTGCGGCGTCTCACGCATGCCCAATACAACAACACGATTCGCGATCTTCTGGGCGACCAGACTCTTCCCGCCGAGCAGTTTCCGAAGGAGGATTTCGTCAACGGCTTCACCAATCAGGCCGAAGGACAGTCCATTTCACCTCTGCAAGCCGAAGCCTACAATCGGGCCGCGGAACGAATCGCGCGCAACGCATTCCGGGGCGGCGATCCGCGCGGCCTCCTTCCCTGCGAGCCGTCCCATGAGTGCCTGACCCAGTTCATCCGCAAGTTTGGACGGCGCGCTTTGCGGCGGCCGCTCTCGAGCGAGGAAACGATGCGATACGAGCGCCTCGGATCGAAGGCTCGAGAGCGTGGGCCCCAAGTGGTCGTCGAGGCAATGTTGCAATCGCCGCATTTCCTCTTTCATCTCGAGCCCGGCCAGTATGCCATCGCCAGCCGCCTCTCCTATTTCTTATGGGACACCATGCCGGACGAGACGCTGCTCGCCGCTGCCGAGCGGGGAGATCTCGGTACAAGCACGAGCATCGAAAAGCAGGTGCGCCGCATGCTTGCCGACGACCGTGCTCGTGCTGCCCTCGACGAGTTCCTCGCCCAGTGGCTCCGCTTTGACCGGCTTCGCTCCGCCATCCGCGACCGCCGCCTTTACCCCGAGTTCACCACCGAACTGGTCAACGCCATGACCGAGGAGACCACGCGGCTGTTCCGTTCCCTGGTTTGGGACAATCGCACTTTTCTCGAATTCTTTACCGCCGATTACACCTACCTCACTCCCGAAACCGCACGAGTTTACGGGCTGCCTGTTCCCGCGGAGCCTTGGACGAAAGTCGCTTTCTCCAAGGACTCGCCTCGCTCGGGCGTCCTGGGCCAAGCGCTCTTCCTGGCTCTTACCTCCAAGCCTGCCGATACGTCTCCCACCGAGCGCGGATTGTTTATTCGTGAGCATTTCCTGTGCCAGTCCGTTCCTCCTCCGCCACCAGGCGTCAACGTGACTCTTCCCGCCGTCACGGACGAAAAGCCGCTCTCCACTCGCGAGCGTCTCGACATCCATCTCTCGAATTCCGTGTGCGCCGCGTGCCACGGCCTCGTGGACCCCATCGGCTTTGGTCTCGAAAAGTTCGACGCCATCGGCCGCTATCGTGACAAAGAGTCGATCACCATCTATCCCACCGCGGACGAGCTCAAGACACGACGCAAGACCAAACCAACCACCTACGACCTTCCCATCGAAGCGAAGGGTTCTATCCGCGGCATTCGCGATTCGGATTTCGAATCACCCCGCGGGTTGGGCTCCATCCTCGCCAACGAGCCCGCGTGCCAAAAGTGCATCGTCAAACAATTGTTCCGCTATGCGGTAGGGCGCCACGAAGAAGCCGAAGACGGGCCGGTCATTGACGCCGCGCTCGAACGGTTCCGCGCCTCGCAATTCCGCTTCCAGGAACTTATAATGGCCATAGCAACTTCGCAGACCTTCCGGTCCGAAGGAGGGCCCCAAGGAGGGCAATGAAATGCCGTTTCGTTTAGAACGCCGAATTTTTCTGCGCGGCATGCTTGCCGGGTCCGCTGTCCGCATTGGTCTGCCGCCTCTCGCCGCCATGTTCAACTCGAGCGGCACGGCCTATGCCGCAACGCGGAGGGCCGTCGAGCCTCGTCTGGTCTTTTGGTTCAACGGCAACGGGATTCCAGAAAAATACTGGATCCCCGGCGAAACGGGAGCCAACTTCGAATTCACGCCATGTCTCAACCCGCTCGCGGCTTTCCGAAACGATATTCATGTCATCACCGGCCTCGATAGTCCCGCCGCGCGCCTGCCTGGTCCCGGCAACAGCCACTACCCGTCGATGAGCGCGCTGCTTTCGGGCATGCCTTACACTGGCCGTGGCGCTGGCGGACCATCCTTTGATCAAGTGGTCGCACGCAAGGCCGGTGACAACTGGCGCTTCCGCTCATTGCAGATCGGCGTCTCTCAGGAATCGTTTGGCGAGGCGATCCAGCGCAACATGAGCTGGGCCGACCGCGATCGTCCGCTTCCCCCCGAAATGCTCCCGCATCAGTTGTTCGACCGGTTGTTCGGCTCCAAAGAGCGCCCTTGGATCGAACGGCAGCAAAGCATCCTCGACGCAGTGCAAGAAGAAGCCCGCCAGGTGAAGTCGAAGCTCGGCACAGCGGATCGGCTTCGGCTCGAAGAGTATCTGGCGTCGGTCCGGGATTTGGAGAAGTCCATCGCGTCGTTGCCGCCCGAATACCGCGTTGCCGTCGAACGTCCCAGCGAAGGCGGCGACCTGCGCGATTGGCCCCGCATCGCCAAATTGCAGAGCGATCTCCTGGTGCATGCGTTCGCGAGCGGACAAACCCGTATCGCCTCCTACATGCTCACCAAGTGCCAGGGTCTATCGCGATTCCCCTGGCTCGGCCATACCGCTCAGCGCCATCACGAGTACACGCACGGCCAAGTCGAGACTCCGCGCGGCATGCGCATCCTTCGGGACATCTGCCGCTGGCACGTCGAGGAGTTCGCGTACCTGGTAGGCAAGCTAAAATCGACGCCCGAGGGCGAAGGCAACATGCTTGATAACACGGCTTTGTTGTTCGTTCACGAGCATGCCGAGGCGAACGCGCACAAGAACAACAACCTCGCTGTGATCCTTGCCGGTCATGCGGGACGGATGAAGACGGGACTTCACACGCGTACCACAGGCACCCTCGGTGACCTGTACCTGACGGTCGCCGAAGAAGTGCTTGCGGACCCGGTCAAAGAGTTCCCTACGGCTGACCGCAAACTCAGCGAAGTAGTCTGACCTTTTGTCAGGAGCAGCTAGCGAGCTTCAGATTCATCTCCTGGACAATCTTGCAGAATCGCGGCTCGCTCCGTAGCGGCTTAAACATCGGATCCACCGTAACGTAGATGAGGTCGAATTCCCGCTCTCGATGCGAGGTCTCAAGCTCGTCCAGCGCGCCACCCGTGTCGTCAAGCACCATACGCCAATGGGCACGGACCCAGGCTGGCGTGACGGTCTCGATCACCCGGCGGGCCACGCCGCGAATCCCCTGCGCGCGAAATATAGCTTCCGCATCGCCTGGGTACGATGCCAGACGCGACTTGGCGATGGCCGCAACCGCGGCCGCGGGATCTCCCGCCAACAGATTGGAATAGACACGCGAGCGCCATGCCAGTCCCTGTTCAAGGCCAAAAGACACGGCCCTCTCCGCGGTGGCCGATGCTTCGGGATAGCGGCCAAGGTAGTACAAGATGCTGCTTTTGATCGCGTGGAGTGTCGCGTGGTAGGGCTCCATCTCGAGACCGTTGTTGACTTCCCGCAGGGCTTCCTCCAGCCGGTTCTGGCTTGCCAGGAGCATGGAATAGTAGCCGCGCGAGCCGGCATCCTTCGGATTGATTTCAATCGCCGCGGCCAGAAGCCGCTGAGCCCGTTCCCACTCATGGAAACGGCTGAAGAGAACGAATCCCAAGACTGCGTTGCAAGCCCCGCACCGAGGATCGATTCGGAGGCCCTGTTCGGCCACCTCCACCGCCAGCTTCGGATCGGGTGGGCCGGGTACCTTGGTCAGTGCTTCGGCCAGCGAACCGTAATATTGCGCGTTCCGAGGATTCAGATCGATTGCTCTTCGGAAGGCCTCTATGGCCGAGCCGAGTGTCTGGGAATTCTTCTGCGCCCGCAGCCGGCGGCCCTCTTCGTACATAGCCTCTGCGCGAGCCATGCGCAAACGGTTGGGGATAACGTACCAGGCGGTACCACCAATTAGCAGTACCGCAAACACGGCCCCGGCAACCCAGTGCCGGCGTCCGAAGCGGGCTTTCACGGGCGCAATACCCACGGCTGCCGCGTTGGCCGGCTCGGTTTGCACAGGCTCGGTTTGTGCGGTTTGCACAGGCTCGGCTTGTATTCCCTCGGACTGTATCGATGCCGCGAGCCGATACCCGATGCGGGGCACGGTCTCGAGGTAGTCCTCGTCACCCCCATGATTCAGGACCTTGCGAAGTTGAGCGATACACTTGGTGAGGTTCGACTCGTCGATGGACGTATTCTGCCAGACGCGTCGAAAGAACTCCTCCCGTTCAACCACGCGTCCGTCCGCTTCCACCAGCAGCCGCAAAGCTTCGAAATGACGCCAGCCCAGCTCGATCGCTGTGCCGTTTGAAAGGAGACGCCGCCGATCCAGATCGACGATGTATCTACCTATGCGGCGAACCCCCGTAGTATTCATGAGAGCCGACTCCGGCTCCCATTTTATCAGCGATAGCGATCAAGGACGCCAAAAGCTGGGACTACTGTGCTTCTCATGCGGGTGAGCAGCACCACAAGTCCCACGACGGTGATCCCGATTGTGCCGGGCTCCGGCACGGCTGCCAAGGGAGACAAAAAGCGAAATGATCGATCGACAGCCCGTCCCTCCCCCGAACCCGAGCCTCACGAATGGATCACTCTCTCATGACTGAATGCTGCCGGATACCGGTATCGCCTCACAAGGAAATCTTAGGAAAAATAAGGACGTCTCAGGAAAAACGCGGAATTCCGCGGGACGCTCCGGGAGCGGGCTGTTGGCAAGCGAGCGGCGGATGGGTAATCGTCTTTGGGATTGTGCGACAAGTGTCACAATTACGTCATGCCTCACGCATATCGCCAAGGGAACAATCTCGACGTGGATCAGGTGATCGAGCTTTATGTGACGTCGACCCTGGGAGAACGGCGGCCCGTGGAAGACCGGGCGCGGATGGAAACGATGTTGGCGAACGCGAACCTCGTGATTACCGCGTGGGATGGGGAATTGCTGGTGGGAATCGCACGGTCAGTCACCGACTTTACCTACTGCACTTACCTCTCAGACCTGGCCGTGCGGACCAGCCATCAACGCAAGGGAATAGGGAAGGAGTTGATCCGGCTAACGCGCGAAGCAGCGCCCCAAGCCGGGCTCATTTTGTTGTCAGCTCCGAAGGCCGTGGAGTACTATCCTCACATAGGGATGAAACAGCATCCTTCTGCGTGGGTGGCCGCGCCCACGGATCGGTTGGCGTAGCCCCTGTGGTAAGGTTGAGACCTGCCAACTCCCGATTTCAGGAGAGTCTCGTTATGTGGTGCAGATTGCTCGCGGTATGGTCGGCTGCCGTTATCGCTTCCTCAATCGCGATAGCGCAGAGCGTAACCGGGACGATCACCGGAACGGTCCGGGACGCGTCTAACCTCCCGGTTGCCGGCGCCAACGTTGTGCTGGTGCAGACGTCGACCGGATTGGAGCGCTTGACGCGGACGGATGTTCGCGGCGACTTTGTGTTTAGCAGCGTCGCGCCGGGCGAATACCGGGTGAGCGTTACTGCGCCCGGATTCAAGCGCCACGAGCGGACGGGCGTCAATCTCACGGCTGCCGAAACTCTTCGTTTGGAAGACCTGCCGCTAGAGATCGGCGCGCTGACCGAGTCGGTTACGGTCGCCGCGCAGGGGGTAAGCGTTCAGACGGCCAGTGCCGAACGCGCCGGTGTGGTCAACACCAAACAGCTCGATTCACTCCTGATACGCGGCCGAAACGTGATGTCGATACTTCAGACGCTGCCGGGCATCGTCGATACCGGCGGCTCGGACTCACTCACCAACGCATGGACGATCAACGCCCAAGGCAGCCGAGCCAATACGAACAACGTCTCGCTCGACGGCGCCACCATGAACGCAATTGGCAATATGTTCAACTCCGTGGTGACCGTCAGCATGGACGCGGTCTCGGAGGTCAAGGTGCTGCTCAGCAATTATCAGGCGGAGTTTGGACGCACTTCCGGCGCCAACGTGCAGATAGTCACGCGCTCGGGCACGCGCGATTTCCATGGCCTTGTTTCGTACTTCAAGCGGCACGAACACCTGAATGCGAATAGTTTCTTCAATAACAGGAACGGTCTGCCGATTGGCCTTTACCGGTTTGACACATGGACCTATCAGGTAGGCGGGCCGGTGACGATACCGCGTAAGTTCAACACCAATCACGACAGGGTGTTTTTCTTCTGGAATCAGGAGTTCTGGCCGCAGACGTCGACTGCGTCGGGCGAGGTAACGGTGCCGACGGACCTCGAGCGTGCCGGCAACTTCTCGCAGTCGTTGGATCTCAACGGGCGTCTGACTGTCGTCTCTGACCCCAACACCCGCAGCCCGTTCCCCGGGAATGTAATTCCGTCGAGCCGGTTGGATGCAAACGGCGTCGCCCTGCTGAAGGTTTTCCCAACGGCGAACTTCTTCGACACCGCGATCTCGGGACGTAGGTACAACTACATATATCAGAACGAAAACAAGAACCCCTCACGCGCGGACACGTTGAAGCTCGACTATAACGTCAATGCGAATAACATCATCACGGGGAACTTTACGCACAGCAGATTCACCACCAAGGGGCCAAACGCCACCACGCGCCAGGACAACTGGCACCAGGTGAGCCAGAAATCCGTCAACGAGGGCTGGGCCTTCATCGGGCGGTATCAGAGGATCTTCAGCCCAACGCTGATCAACGAACTCAATATCGCCTACGTCGACCGCCCGTGGAATAACACGGTGGAGGATGGGGCGGTCCAGCGCATTCGCCGCGACAGCGTGGGATTCCGCACGGGGCAATTCTATCCCCAGATCAACCCGCTGAACATCATTCCGAACGCTACGTTCGGCGGCGTTACTACGCCGGCGACGCTCGCCTTGGAGTCCCGGTTTCCGCTCACGACGGACCACTGGACCTTCACGCTTTCGAATTCCATCAGCAAGACGTTCGTCTCGCATGCGGTGAAATTCGGCATCTACGTGGATCGCGTGTGGGCGACGCAGGGTGTCTCGGGTCTGGCACTGCCGTTCAATGGCGCCTTTGACTTTGGGCGCAACGTGAACAACCCGCTCGACACCGGCTACGCTTACTCGAACGCGGCGCTCGGTGTTTTCAATACGTACACGGAGCCCTCGGCCAGGCCCTCGCCGGTCCACGTGGCCCGGAACGTCGAGTGGTTCGCGCAGGACAACTGGAGACTGACGCGGCGGCTGACGCTGGACTGGGGCGTGCGGTTCTATATCATTACGCCATCTTTTGTCGAAGGCGATCGCCTGTCCGGATTTGACCCAGCCGCATTCAACCCCTCCCGGCAAGTGCAACTGATACAGCCTGGGCGGCAGGGCACGCAGCGGGTTGGCATTCACCCGAGAACCGGTGAAGTGCTGCCGCCCGTTCTGATCGGTGCGCTGGCGCCAGGCACGGGTGATTTCACGAACGGGATGGTGCAGCCGGGCGGTAATGTGCCGCGCGCCCTGTACCAGGGCCGCGGCGTTCACTATGCGCCTCGCGCTGGTTTCGCCTGGGACGTTTTCGGCGATGAGAAGACAGCGATACGGGGCGGGTTCGGCATGTTCTATAACCGCCAGGCGCAGGGCACCATCCTGACTCCCTTCATTGCTCAACCCCCGATTGTGGAGAACCCGATCATCTATTACGGCACCCTCGCGACCCTTCGAAACTCTACCGGATACGTGTTCCCGCCCAACGTTGTCGGGGTCGACGGGCAAGGCCAGGTGCCGCTCACCATGAACTACAGCCTTTCCGTTCAGCGTCAGATCGGGTTCGGAACGGTGCTCGATATTGGTTACGTCGGTTCACTGGCTCGCCATCTGCAATGGCGCCGGAACCTGAACGCGATTCCGTTTGGCGCCAATTTCGACCCGCGTAATATCGATCCGACGACCAATGCGCCGCTCGCACCGGCATTCCTGCGGAATTACACGGGTTATAACAATGTCAACTTTTCCGAGCAGGCCAGTTCCTCCAATTATCATTCGATGCAGGTGACCGCGAACCGCAGGTTTGCACGGGGACTCGAATTCGGAGTCGCCTGGACGTGGTCGAAAGCGCTCGACTATAACGACGGCGATAACGAGTTAGTCAGCACCTTGGTCCCCGTGCGCGTGTGGAATTATGGACTTGCTGCGTTCGACCGGACGCATATCTTCAAGCTCAATTACCAGTGGGAACTGCCGAAGTTTCCCGTGCCCAACCGGGTGGCTGGTTACCTCCTGAATCACTGGCAGATCTCCGGGATCACGAGTTTCATCAGCGGCCAACCCCTGCCCGTAAGTTTCTCGACTACCGTTGCGACCGACATCACCGGATCCCCGACCGACACGGCGCGCGTCGTGGTCGTGGACAATCCGGTGATGCCGAAGGGCGAACAGACTTTTAGCCGTTTTTTCCGCAACGACGTGTTCCGTGTTCCGGCGCGCGGCACGATTGGAAACGCCGCGAAAACGATCATCCGCGGTCCGGGCATCAATAATTTCGACGTCGCGATCTTCAAGGACTTCCCGATCCGCGAAAGCATCCGGGCCCAGTTCCGGGCCGAGATGTACAACGCGTTCAACCACACGCAGTTCAGTAGCGTGGATAACGCGGCGCGTTTCGATCCACCAGGCATCCAGGTGAATACACGGCTCGGGGAGATGACCGGCACGCATCCGCCCCGCAGGATTCAGCTTGCGTTGCGTTTCTACTTTTAGCCTGGACGACACGTTCGCGAAGAGTTTCGAAAGGCCGAGTAAAGGGCTCGGTCGGCACGGCCGACTGGCAGCGCCGTCGGATCGGTTGGCATAGCCTCCTACAATGGGAGGGATGTGGCGCGGCATTCTGATCTCTACGATTGTCACCGCAATCGTTTGGGCACAGTCCGTTCCTCGCGAGAATCTTCTCCAGTTCCGCATAGCCGTGGGTCTCACGGATACCGAACCCAAGGAATGGATCGGCCGTATCACAGCCCCCGGAGCCCAGATCGCCGCTCTTACCGGTTGGAGATTCTCACAGAAGGATCACGCATCGGTGGATGGAGAGTTCTCGTTCCGCACCAAGATCGGCAATCTCGAGAATCAGCTCCGCACCGACTTCCCATACGGCCAAACGGACTGGAACGATCCTAACATCCGCCGCCTCATCCCACAGGGCCTGATCGTCCGGCTGGACACCTCCGAATTCACTCGTATCCGGTTTGAAAGCACCTCCGGTACGTTCGGGTTCGGAGTGGACGACATTCCCCTCCACAGACCCGCGGAATTCCTCGGCGGCAATGCACGCGTGGAACGCATGCCTGTTGCTATCAATCTCTCCGAACCTGGTTTCGCTGACGACCATCCTGCCATCGCCATTGCTCCCGATAGAAAACCATGGTTTGCATGGCTCACGCATCAGGATGACGCCGATTTCGTCACCGTCTCAGACGGTACGCGGCCTATCCGCATCACCGAGAAGGGCGATCATCAAGGCCCCACGATCGCGGCCACGCCGAATGGCTGGATCCATGCGGCCTGGTCGCAGCGCGAGGGCAGCGAATTTCAGATCTACATGTCCACACGCGCGTTGGGGCGATGGACCACTGCCCGCCGCATGAGCTCTCCCGGAGCCTCCCATCTTTCGCCGCGCCTGGCCTCCGATGCCCGAGGCCATCTCGCCCTCGTCTGGCAGGCGCTCCGCAATGGGCAATCCGCGATCCTCGCCCGCGTATTTGATGACCGAACCTGGAGCGCCGAGTCGCCAATCAGCGAAGGATCGGGTAACGCCTGGACCCCGTCGCTTGGTTTTGGCGGAGGCAAACTCTGGTTCGCCTGGGATTCCTATAACACGGGCGCCTACCAGATCTATGCGCGTGAGGTTGGTGGAGGCGTGCAAAGGGTCACCATCGGCGAGAGCTTTTCGGTGCGTCCTACGATTGCCGTCAACGCGCAAGGCGTACCGATCGTCGCCTGGGAAGAGTCCGATCCACTTTGGGGCAAGGATTTCGCGTTCCTCACCGACCGGCGAGGGACGACCTTGTACCGGAACCGGCGCATCCGTGCCGCCATGCTCGATGGCGCAGCATGGAAGGAGTTGCCCGGCGATGTGGCCCATTCGATACCTCTCGATCAGCGCCGCTTCTTGCAGCAGCCCCAACTCGCTCTGGATGGAAGTGGACGTCTCCACCTCGCCTTTCGCGCGCGCACCTCTGCCGCTACCGCCCGCATCGACTATTGGGCCTCCGGCGGGCGCTGGGAGAGTTTTATTACCCGCCTGGAAGGCGATCAATGGATCCCTGCAGCGCCCATGTCGTCCAGCACTGGCCGCAACGGCATGCGTGTTGCCTTGGCCGCTTCGCCGGACCGCCTTTATGCGGCGTGGTCTACGGATCAACGCCCCTGGCCGCAAGGCCGCTACGGCGATCTCGAAGTGCTTCACTCTTCGTTGCCTTTGACAGGCGCGCCGTCGAACTTTCGCGGGCTCCGTCCGTTGACCCTGCTGGCCGCACCACAGCAACCTCATCCCACCGAAGCTGAGGATGTCGAGCGCATCCGCGCGCATCGAATCAGGCTGAACGGAAAGACCTACCGAATTCTCCGAGGGGACCTCCATCGGCACACAGAACTTTCCGGTGATGGATCGGGCGATGGGTCCCTCGAAGACCTCTACCGCTACAACCTCGACGCCGCCGCCATGGACTACGCTCACGTCGCCGATCACCAGATGGGCAACGACGAGCTCTACAACTGGTGGATCACTCAGAAGTCCAGCGACCTCTATTACATGCCCCAGCGTTTCGTGCCTCTCTACGGCTACGAGCGCAGCGTGCGCTATCCCAACGGCCACCGCAACATCATCTGGGCCGAGCGCGGCAAACCCGTTCTTCCCATCCGCGAGCCAGAGGCGTCCGGCCGCGTCAACACCGGTCCGGTTCTGTTTCCCTACCTCCAGGCAACCAACGGCATCGCAACCTCGCATACCTCAGCTACAGAACAGGGTACCGATTGGCGCGATAACGACCCGTCCGCCGAACCCATCGTCGAAATATACCAGGGCTTCGAATCGAGCTATGAACATGAAGGCGCGCCGCGAGCCTGGAAGCCCGGAGACAAGGCCGTCCATCAGGGTATGCGTCCCGCGGGCCTCGTCTGGAACGCCTGGGCCAAAGGGTACAAGCTCGGCGTTCAGGCAAGCTCCGATCACGTCTCGACTCATAGTTCGTTTGCCTGCGTGCTCGTCGAGGAGTTCACGCGCGCCGGTCTGCTCGATGCTATGCGAAAGCGTCATACTTACGCCGCCACCGACGCCATCATCGTCGACTTCAAGGCTGCGACTTCGTCCGGGGTCGCGCTGATGGGTGATGCCACCACCTCCAGCACCACGCCGAAGCTTATCGTGAAAGTCATGGGCACTGCGCCCATCCAGCAGATCGATCTGATCAAGAACAACACCTACATCCACAAACTTTCCCCGGGAGGGAAAGACGCTTCCTTCGAATACGTAGATGCTTCTCTTGGCGAGGGCGAATCGTTCTACTACATTCGCGTCCAGCAGACGGACGGACAACTCGCCTGGTCATCCCCTGTGTGGATCAAGAAGACCCCGTGAGTTTCTGGCGCACCTACCACGAGTTCACCAAACACACCGTGGAGAAGATCAGGAACTCAAGTCACTCTCTCGACTGGGTCAATATGCCCGATCCCTTCCGCCACTACGAAGGCGTGCCGGTACTCGATCTTCCCTCCAGCGCGCCCGCTCCAAAAGCCAACGCTTTGGATATACTCCGCGGCAGGTTGGGCCATTGCAATACAACCGATGGATCCGGCTTGCTGTCTCAATTGCTCTTTTATTCCGCTGCCATTTCCGCGACCAAGGTCGTGCCCGCCACCGGTTACCGTTACTCCCTTCGGGTCAATCCCTCTTCCGGCAATCTGCATCCCACGGAATTCCATTTCGCCACGCTGGGGTTGCACCACTGGCCCGACGGCCTCTATCACTATCGCCCTTCGTCTCACATGACGGAGCAGCGCGCCACGGGCGACTATACGATGGGTCGCGGAAATCTCGTGTTCTATCTCACTACCATCGCCTGGCGAGAGGCATGGAAGTACCGCGACCGGGCCTATCGTTACTGTTGCCATGACATCGGGCACGCGGCCGAATCGTTGATGCTGGCGGGGCGCGCATGCGGCTATCATTCCACACCGGTTTACGACTTTGACGATAATCAGGTGGCCCGCGTCTTGGGGGTCGAGGATGAGTGGCCGATGATGATCGTCAGGATAGAGGGTGTTCCTGGATGGAACCGGTCGGCCGGTTCCCGCCACTTCATGGGGGGACAACCGAATCGCCTCAGCGAGGAAGAAGTGCCATACCCGATGATCATGCGCATGCACGAGGCCACCAAAATCCGGACCGATATCGGGGAGCCCACGCTGACCTCAGTCGTGATAGAAAGGTCCATCATGACCGATGCGTCCTTCGCCACAGTCGTGCGGCGACGGCGGTCGGCTCTTGACTTCCGTGGAGGCATCGAATCCATTTCTCTCGCTCAACTACAGACCCTGCTCGCCTGCGCGGTCCGCAACCGTGATTTCATCACCCTCTATCTGTACGTCCATCGCGTAAACGATCTCCAAGCAGGACTCTATCGCGTTCATGATGACCACCTCGAACTGCTCCGGCCTGGCGACCATCGCGTGGCAGCCGCCGGCTTGAGCCTTTCGCAGGAGCTAGCCGGTAATTCCTGCGTCACGTTTTCGATGGCCGCCGATCTGGAGCGCGCCACGTCTGTTCACGGCGACCGCGGGTATCGCTACTCCTTCTTCGAAGCCGGCGCCATCGGACAAAGTCTCTACCTCGCGGCTGAAGCGATGGGTTTCCAATCGACCGGGATCGGGGCTTTCTACGATGATGCTGTCCACCACTACCTCGGCCTCGATCCCAAAGACGCTCAGGTGATTTATCACTTTGCGTGCGGGTATGCTGTGAAAGATAACCGCATTACCGAAGGAGAACACCCATGAAGAAGCTGATCATCCTGATTGCCCTGACATCGGTCGCGGCGTTGGCGCAGTCGAAGCGAACCGAGATGGTGAAGGCCGCGGAAAAGGCCTGGTCCGATGCCACGTGCAAAGGCGACAAGGCGGCTCTTGAAAAGATCCTCCTCGATGAACTCATCTATACACACTCGAACGGCGAGTCCGACTCGAAGAAGGTGTTTATCGATAACCTTTCCAACGGCACCCGCACCTATCACAAGGTCGATTACGAATCCATGGATGTTCGCGACTTGGGCAATACAGCGGTTTTGTCCGGCGTGGGCAAATTCGACGTCACCACCCGGGGCCAACGCTCGACCGCGCACTTGAAGTTCCTTCACGTGTTTGTATTCCGGAACGGGCAGTGGCAGTTGGCGGCCCATCAATCATTGCGGCTGCCGAACTGAGGGCCTCCGTGGCGCAAGCCTCACACGTAGCTGAGCCACCAGTCACTCCTGCGCTCCTTCAGCCGCGCGAACCGGAGGCATAGCGGATAGAGCAGAGCCACGACAGCTAACCACAACGCGTATACAACCCAAAGCTCGTAGCCGTAATCCGCCGGATACAGCTTTGGGTCGCCGCCCATCGAGGGCAGCGGGTTCAATAGGAATCTCCCATCGCCGTAGCGCAAAAATGCCAGCGGAATCGTCAGGCCGTGGATGACGAACAGATGCACGATGAAATAGAAGAGCGGTACTCGCCCGAATACGATCAGCGGGTTCGCCGGCGTCAGTCTCATGCGCTCCAGGCAGGCTAACAGCAGGATCGCCGGGCCCAGGGTCATGAGCAGGAAATCGAGCGACGGCGGATACTTGTTGCACCTCAGAAACGACAGCACCGTCATGCCCGGCGCCTCGCTGGACCACGGCACAGGATCTCCATAAGCATTGATCCCGCGGATGACGAAGAACGCAACAGTCAAGCCGAGCCCGATGCGCAACATCCATTGCCGGCGCCGCCGCGGTTCCAGCCTAACCACATGTCCGAAGCAGAAACCCGCCGCCATGACAAACACCCATGGCACCAGCGGATAGGCGGCCAGCACCAACGCCCCTCCGGCCTGAAACACGCCGGTCTGATGCATCAGGTTCCAGATCCAAGCGGCTGCGGCGAACCGCGACGGTGTCACCGAATCGGCGAGATTGTGCAGCGCTATCATCGCGATGCTCAACGCCGCCAATACCCGCACGGGCAGATGGACCAGTGCGCCAAGCGCCACCATCGACCAGCCCAACGCCCATAGCACCGAGAGAATCACCATACCCTTATTGAAGGTCATCGCGAATCGCACCGCCGTCAGCTCCAGCACCACAAGCCACAGGCCACGCTTCCATAGAAAGCGCGAAAGTTCCCCTTTGCTGCGTCCACGGCTCAGCCAGAAGAACGCGGCCAGCCCGGCCGTGAACATGAAGACCGGAGCGCACAGATGCGTGATCCAGCGCGTGAAGAAAAGAGCTGCCGTGGTGCGGCTCAGGTCCTCCGGCTGGAATGTCATCGCGCCCGCATGAAAGTAATCGCGAACGTGATCGAGCGCCATCAGGATCATGACCAGCCCGCGCAAAGCGTCGATGGACCGGACGCGGGATTTTGGTGGGGCGGAATCCACAGGAATCTGTTTCCTAGCCTAACAAGGCCATGGTCTTCGCTAACATGGCTCTGGGTGCCGATCGAACAGTTGCGGTTTAGCGCCTTTTGCGTTTATCTGACCGCTTGGCTTGTCCTGGCTGCTGCCGCGATTGCTGGCGCAGTATCGCGGCGCCATCGGCAAGCTGCGGCCTCGGTCCGGATGACAGCGCCAGTAATCACCGGAATGCTGCTGCAAAGCACCGCTGCTCTTCCGATTACACTCTCACTGAGCGATGGGCCGCTCCGGCCACGGACTTTCGAATTGATCGGTACGCTGGCGCTCGCCCCACTCGGCGCTGCGCTTTTTGTCTGGGCGCTTTGGTCGGTGCGAAGCGACGCCGAAGCGAAGAGGTTGGTGACCGGAGGCGCCTACGCATGGCTGCGGCACCCGATGTACCTGGCGTTTCTCGCGATGTTGCTCGCGACAGGCCTGCTCGCTTCCGCCGGCCTCAAGCTGGTCGCTGCGACCGTTCTGTATTTGGCCGGCTCCGAATTGCGAATCGCTTCCGAAGAAGCTGAGCTGCGGGAGAGGTTCCCGGCCGATTACGCGCAATATCGGCTAAAGACGCGCTGGCGTTATCTGCCGGGCTTGCGCTGAGGTCTTGCCGGCAGTCCCGGGAGTGACTGTCCTGGACGGCTGCCCAAAGGACGCTGCGAAACCAACCTAACCCTCTAGTCAGCGGCGCATTCTGCCTCATTCCTCTGGCCACACGGAAACATCGGGATCGGAAAGTTCCGCTGCGGTGAGTTAGGCTGGCACGGGCGCTACTTTTTTCCGCGCACGGCTCTTCTTGAGTTCCGGCGGTTGCCGGTCACTCTTCTTCAGATTCGGCAGGACGATCGAATTGACAAACTTCTTCTCCCCGTGATCATCAAACTTGATCACGATCTGTTCTTCACTGCAGGCGAGAACCGTGCCCAGTCCGAACTTGCCATGTTCGACTTGAGCGCCGGTTGCATAGGCGGGCTTAAAGGCAGCCATATAAGTTAAATACTTCCTTATCTATATATTAGCAGATTTCGCCAGAGTGGCGCACGCTTCGCTTCAGCGCCACCTCTCTAGGCTTTGGCCCAAGGTGCTTCCGGCGAGTTGAAGCGCGCACCACTCTAGGACGGCAACTCAACCGTTCGTGCCACCAGCACCGCGGGATGCTCCCGCAACTGGGCCAGTACTGCCTCTGGCACCGGGCTATCACTCTCGACAATCGCGACCGCACCCAACGGATCCAGCCCCGGCACGCCCACCTGCTGCCGCCCCAGCGAGAAGTTCGCGATGTTAATTGCGTTCCTACCGAGGATTGTGCCGATGTGACCGATCACGCCGGGCACATCCCGATTCTTCAAATAAGTGATATGCCCCGACAACGCGGCCTCGCATGGGATGCCATCCACTTGGAGTAATCGTGGCCTGTCTAATACACGCGCGCCTTCCACTGTGGTGACACCCCTGTCGGTCTCGAGTTCCAGCCGAATCGAGTCGATGTATTCTTCTCGCATTTCGTGCCGTTCTTCGACGGCCAACCCTCGCTCGTTGGCGATCGGCATGGCATTCACCAGGTTTGGCTTCTGCGGCAGGGACCGGGTCAACACTCCGGCCAGTCCAGCCGCGCGTACCAGTTGCGTGTTCATCTCCGCGATCCGCCCGCGATAGGTCAGCCGCACCGCTCTTGGATTTCCTTCGGCGACATACGACGCGAACAGACCCAGGCGCTCGGCCACGGACAACCATGGTCCGATCACTTGAAACTGATCGGGCGACAGGGACGGCATGTTCACCGCGTTGATCACCACGCCACTCTTCAGGTAATCCACCATCTGCTGCACGATACGGACACCGACGATCTCCTGGGCCTCTTCGGTTGACCCGCCTATGTGCGGGGTCGCCAGCAGGCATCCGGCTCCCAGTAACGGCTCACCTTCCTTCGGAGGCTCCGGATCGAACACGTCCAGACCCGCACCCGCCACTTTCCCCGAATTCAAGCCTTGGAGGAGGGCCGATTGGTCGATCAACTCGCCGCGTGCGCAGTTGACGATGCGCACGCCGTCCTTCATCTTCGCAATAGAAGCGGCGTTGATCATCCCCTTCGTTTCATTCGTGACGCCCACGTGAAGCGAGATGTAGTCGCTACGCGAATAGAGAGCATCGAGATCCACCAGCTCGACCCCCATCGTCGCCGCCACCTGCGAATTCACGAAAGGATCGGTTGCGATGATTTTCATTTCAAACGCCCGGGCGCGAGTGACGACCTCCCGTCCGATGTTACCCAGCCCGACCACTCCCAGCGTCTTTCCGCGCAGCTCGTTGCCAAGAAACTTCTTCTTCTCCCACTTGCCTGACTTGGTCGAGGCGGATGCCTGTGGGACGGCGCGGGCGAGCGACAGCATGAGCGCGAGCGTGTGCTCAGCCACCGACACCGCGTTGCCACCCGGTGTGTTCATCACCAGTACGCCCGCAGACGTCGCCGCATCCATGTCGACGTTGTCCACTCCGACGCCTGCCCGGCCGACCACGCGCAATTTTGGCGCCTTGGCCAGCACGTCCTTGTCGACCTTTACCGCGCTTCGTACTACCAGCGCGTCACAGTCGGCAAGATGCGAGGCATACTCCTTGGGATTAGAGACAACCACGTTCCAGCCGTCAACCGCCTTGAAAATGGAGATGGCCCCCTCCGCCAGAGGCTCGGCGATGAGAACCTTCATTACGCGTGCACCGGTTGCCGGACTCCGGCGGCTTCCGCGTAGACTTCCTGCACGGCCGCCACACCGGCGCCGAACTTCACCGGGTAGCCGTTGGCCGCGAGGATCAGCTCCAGGGAGCCGATTACCGCAAACAGATCCGCGAAGTCAAAATAACCCAGATGCGCGATGCGAAAGATCTGCCCCTTCATAGTGCCCTGTCCATTGGCGATGATCATGCCGAATCGCTCGCGAAAGCCCTTGACGATCTTGCCCGAATCTATTCCGGGGGGCGCTTTCACGGCCGTCACGGAAGATCCCGGGGAGCCGGGAGAGAATAACTCGAGACCCAACTCGTTGACCGCCACGCGGGTTGCTTTGGCTAGCAGTTGCGCATTCTCAATCAGCTTGTCCATGCCGATCGATTTGATATACTTCAACGCTTCCGCCAGCGCGAGAATAATCGATGTCGCCGGGGTCCAACTCGACTCCCCGGCCGCCGCATTCTTCGCTTCCTTTTTCAAATTGAAGTAGAACCGCGGCAGCGTTGCCGATTCGGACTTCGCCCACGCTTTTGGACTGATCGAAAGAAACGCCAGGCCGGGAGGAATCATGAATGCCTTCTGTGACCCGCCAATCACCACGTCCAGTCGCCACTCTTCGATCTTGAGCGGCATCGTTCCTAATCCGGTGATGGCGTCGACAATGAACACCGCATCGGTCTTGGCGGTCACTTTACCAATGGCTTCCACGTTGTGCGCTGCCCCCGTGGACGTCTCCGAAGCCTGGATGAATACGCCTTTTGCATCCGGATTCGCATTGAGCGCCTGCTCGACTTCTTCCGGCTGTACTGCGTCGCCGTATTCCTTCTTGATCACGACCTGCTGCAGCCCGTACGACTTGGTGATATCGACCCATCGTTCGCCAAACTTGCCGGCCGAACAAACGATTACTTTCTCACCCGCAGAAAACAGATTCGAAACAGACGCTTCCATTGCTCCTGAACCGGAGCTCACGAGCGGCACCACGTCGTACGACGTGCTCATTACTTCCTTCAAATCCGCGATCGCCGATTTATAAACGTTGCGGAAATCCTCGGTTCGATGGTGCAGATCCGACGCCATCATGGCGTGGAGCGCTGGAGGGTAGAGGGGCGTTGGACCCGGAGTCAATAAACGTTGTTTCTTGATGTACATGCGGTAAGCTTTGGTTTAAGGCTAAAAGAAAATGCGCGCCAGGACAGGCGCGTAATCTTATTCTACCGCACCCAGGAGAAAATCAGCAGAATGCCTCTGATGGATCGCGTGCAAAAGGACATGGTGGAAGCGATGAAAGCGAAGGACGAGCTTCGCCTCGGAGCTGTCCGCATGGTCAAGAGCGCCTTGATGAAATACAAGGCCGATCAAATGAAGGACGCCGATGAGGCCGCCGAAATGCAGATCCTCAATCAGCTTCTCAAACAGCGCCGCGAAGCTTCGGAAATGTTCCGCAAAGGCGGACGCCCTGAGCTCGCTGACAAAGAGGATAACGAAGCGAAGATCCTCGAATCATACATGCCCGCCCTGGCGACCGAGGACGATATGGACGCCGCCATCGCCGCGGCGCTTTCCGAGACCGGCATCACTTCCCTGAAGCAGATGGGCGTAGTCATGAAAGCCGCTCAAGCTAAGTTGATCGGCAAACGCTTGGATGGGAAGTTGTTGAGCGAGAAGGTCCGCGGAAAGCTTTCGTGACGCTTCAGCGCTGCCGCTCTATTTGTACCAGGTTGGTCTTTGCGGCGGGCGAAATTCGCTGCGGCGGTATCAGCAGGCGTTTGGGCAAGCGCGCCAGATAGGTAAGCCGCTCGACCATTGGCAGCAGCCTGCGAACTGTTGCCCCATGGAAGACGAGACTTCCGGCTACGAGCAATTTGTGCGGAATTACCGTGCAGCAACGTGAGCAAATGCCGATCTCCGCCGCGCGGCCGTCAACGTGCAGCCGTCGCATCCGCTGCATCTCGATGCTGTTCCAGATCTCTCCGAGCGGGCTTTCGCCGATATTGCCCACCGGCGCGCCTTCGAGCATATAGCTCTGGCAGCAGGGATAGACATCACCGTTCCACTTGACGTACATCGGACCGCGCCACAAGTAGTGGCACGGATGCTTCCAGTCGGCTTGCTGATGGCCGGCATCCGGGCGCATCAGGTTGGTTTCGTCTTCTTTGATGCGAACCTGATCGACTCCGGGAACGGTCGACCAGAAGCGCGTGAAATCGTCCACTTCCCCCGCGTTGCGCTCCATTCTGACCATCTGCACAACGATCTGCGGACCCCGTCCCCGCTCCTTCTTCCTGCTCGCCAGCCGAATGAAATTGTCACGGACCTTCTCGAATCGCGCCCCCTTACGGTAGAACTCGAACGATTCCCTGGTGGCGCCGTCGAAGCTCAGCGTGATATGCGCGAGCGGAGAATCAAGAATGCGCTCAACAGTTTCTTCGTCGAGCAGAGTGCCATTCGTGGAAAGTAGCGTGTGGACGTTGTGCTTCTCGCAGTATTCGATGCGGTCGAAGATCTTGCGGTCGAGGAACGGTTCGCCGAGCCCGATGAGCATCATGTGCTCGGCCGAGCGGCCGGCTTGTGAGACGAGCCGCTCAAAGACCACATCCGTCATGTCTTCCTTGGGTTGCTTGAAGGTCTCGCGCGGGCACATGGGACAGTAGATATTGCACTTGGCGGTGGTTTCGACGATGAACTCCACCGGCAACGCACTCAGGCGGCTTTGGCCGCGCAACCAGCCCCACAACAGCTTTGCCCGATTCCAGACCCGCATCTACAGTATTGATTGTAGCGTCGGGTGGCTGCGGTCCGGGGAGCCGCTATCGGCATGAAAATATAGCGGCTTGCAGTCTCCATGTTCGATCAGGAAAGGGGCTGCTAAAACGAGCAACTTTCCTCGGGTGATTACGGGAACAGGAACGCTGTCAAACGCCACATCCAGAATCGGATACTGCTCGTGGATCCCGGCGACCTCCCGGCGGGCCAGCTAATGACTCGCGCCAGGTCCGAGCAACAACAGAACCGGGCGGGAGTTCGTAACGATGCTGTGGGGAACCGAAGTCAGGTAAGCCTGAAATTTCTCGTGCAGGAGGAAGTCGATGCCTGGGCTGGATCGAATCAGGTCGCCCAATTGTTCCGAAGATGCAAAGGCGATGACGGAGGCATAGGCGCGATCGTTGGGAAGTCCCCAGCGGAGCATTTGCTGGCGATAATGTGCGCGGTGCAAGTCACCTTGCTTAAAATTGGCAGCGGAAACGACGATGCCCATGCGGCGGAAGTCGAGGGCGAATCCTTCCGCCGGCTGCCCCGAGCCGGGGAACGCGTACCGAACCCGAGGCAAGGGAAGCGTAGTGGCGTGAAACTGGTCTTCGGCGTCCACAATCACGAGGTCGTTTGGCCGGCCTAGGGCGCGGTAGTGCTCAAGGGCGCCTACGGTTGCGGAGGAGGGAGGAGTCGGGGGACGAAGGGGAACAAACACCAAGGCGATCGGAGCGGCGGCGAGCAGAGTCCAGTGCGGTCGCGCCACGCCGCATAGGATCGCGATGAGCGGAAGGAAGGGTAGTAGATAGGCGGCGTTTCGATATTGGTAACCGGCAACGCATACCGTAAGCAAGAGTACCGCGAGTAATGGCAGCAGGACTTGACGACTGCTGCCGCTGCGGGAACGAAGCAACCGAGGTAGCGCCGGAACCAACGCACAAACCAGCAGGGGCGCAAGCATAAACAGCCGGTAGCTGTAAAACAGCGCTCCCGATTCCGGCGAGGTTTGCGGCGGCGCGCCGGCGCCGTAGGCGAGCAACTCGATCTGCACGAACTCCGCCCAAAACCAGCGAGGATGCACTACGTATTGATAGAGGAACCACGGTGCGGCTCCAAGAAAGGCCGCTACACCAATCAGAATCACGCGCAAGAGCTTGGGCCGTGGTGACGAGAACAGAAACCAGAGTCCGAGCACAAATAGTGGAAGAACGCCAGCGGCGGACTTGGTGAGGATCGCGGCAGTCGTGGTAACGGAGTAGGCGATGGCGTTTGAGAGTCGAGTGATTTGAGGATCGATGTTGAGGATCCAGAGTGCCAACAAGAGAAACAGAGTCAGCAGCGAGTCGGTCATTACGCGGCCGGACAGGTTCAGGAACAGCGGCGAAAGGAGAAGAAAGATGCCCGAGACCACGGCGCGCGGTGTGCCGGCCGATTGTCGGACCCAAAGGAAAACCAGCACCGCCACGAAAGCTCCTGCGACGAGCGATGGGATTCGCAGCGAGAATGCGGACACACCGCCGGGCTTGGAGGTGATCATTGCCGTGAACCCGGAGAGCCAGTAAAGCAGCGGCGGCTTGTAGAGGAAAAAGCGGTCGAGAAAGTAAGGGGTCAGCCACTCGCCGCGTTCAGCCATCCGAATCGAGATATGCGCGTAGACGGCCTCATCCTGGGATTCGATTCGGCTGACGGGATCCAGAAATCCGGAACCGAGTGGCTGAGAGCGGGCGTAGAAGGCGAGGGCGGCAAAGGTGTAGACGAAGACCAGAAGGGCGGGCGCGACACGCCGCATCACCGGGTATTATCTGTCATCGCAATGGTTCGATGTAGACGATTTCAGCCGATTGGAGTTGCGGAAGGCGCACGTCGATGCCGTCGTCTCGTAGTTGGGCGCCGGTATAGGTAAGGACGCGCGCATCGTCTGCGAACGTGACCCGGTAGGATTTTCCGGGATCGAACTCCCGGATGCGGAGCCGGAAGGAATCCGAGCGAGCCTGATCGCGCGTGACGACGGCGATAGCGCTATCGTTCTCCAGGCTGTAGCTCGCAATGGCATCAAAGCGGCCGGGCGCGGGTGCCGCGGTAAGGTGGAGGACCTTGCCATCACGAACACTGGCACGCATTTGCTTGTAGCGGAGGATCTCGGCGGTTGCGAAGTCGAGATCGTTCGCGGTCATCTCGATGAGCTTGTTCATGAAGATCCATGGGCCGCCGAACATATAGGAGCGAGTGACGTACGAGTTCATGCGATCTTCCGGCATGTAGCGATCGGTGTAGCGCGGTGGAAACGGATAAGTGGCTCCATAGACGGCTCTGCGGGAACCGAGGGCGCCAGAGGCATCATTGACTATCGACGTGACGTAATTCTGGACCATGTTGAAGGTCATCAGATTCCCGCCGTTTTCGCAGTTCTCCCAGGCGACGTTGGGGCGGCGGCGCTGGATTTCCTTCAGAATCGAGTCCAGGGCTTCGGCATTGGCGTAGTTAGAATCTTCGGCATGGTGAGTGTGGGTCGACCGGCGGCATTCCTTCACCATGTTCTCGCCGTCCTGCAAGATCCAATCGATGCCATAGTCGTCGATCATGCGGACCGCTTCCGAAACGATCCAGTCGCGGACCGGCTTGTGCGCCAGGCAGAGAGAACGGGCCCCATAGTAACCGTAGGACTCCGAACTGGTCCAATCGGGATTCTGCTCGAGGACGGGTGAGCCGGGCGCGGCTTCGGCGAACGCGAAATGAGCACCGAATTTCATGCCTAGGGAATGAACGTAGTTGGAGAGAGCCTTGAGACCAGAGGGAAACTTGACCGGGTCGTGACGCCAATCGCCGATGGACCGCGCCCAGCCGAGATCGACGACAAAAAGCTCGACGCCCAGGCGTACGGCTTGTTCGGCGTTTCCACGGAGAGTCGCTTCGTCGACGTGTTGGCCGTAAGCCCAGGAGTCCCAACTGACGGGGTAGGTGCTGCCCCATGGAAGGGGTTTGGCCAGCACCGATTCGGTAAAGCGGTGTGTAAGGAACGAAGCATCATCCCACGTGCCTGAAAAGGGAATCAGGAAGGCGCGGGGCACTTGAAAGGAATCTCCGGGCGCGACAGGATGGTTCAGCGCCTTGACCTGTCCTTCGAGCTGCAGGAACCCGTCTTCCGATTGGCTTGAGATGCGGACTTCAGCCCGGCCATCGAATTCCCAGCCGGCCGCTAAGCCGCGCTGGCGGCCATTGAGAGCGAACCACGCACAGTGCCGGCCGTGGGCCCCGCTTTCCACCACGAAGGGCGGATCATCCCCCGATACCGTTCCAACCAATGGCTCGAAGTCGGCGGGGTCGGCTACGGGCAGCCATTGTTCCACGCGCAGAGCGCGATACGGCTGCAAGTTGCTATTGAACCGCCACGGCAGGAAATCCGCGGCGGTGACTGTGACGGATACTCCAGATGTGTTGTGATACCGCACTCCGTACCGCAGGACAGGGAGTTGTTCGTAAAGCTCGAGCTCGATCGTGACATGGCCCAGACCCGAGGAGTCCTCGAGATGAATGGTCTGGCGGCGGCCTTCGCGAGGGACTGCCGCCGAGCTTTGGGAAAGTAGGCGGAAAGAGGAAGACTCATCGATCCATCGGTCACCAACCCGGCGGTCCCCAATGCGGAGCCGAATCGGAGAAGACGGGACCGCGGGGTCCACGTTCCAGACTTGGGAAGATCCGAGGCTGCGGAGACGGACAAACTGAAAGCGGCCTTCCGGAGTCAGGTGAAATATCGCTTCGATTCGTGCGTTAGAAAGAGTCCAGCGGTTGGTATTCTCGTCGAATCGAAAGTTGATTTCGGCGTGAAGGGAACCGGCAACGGCGGCCAGAGCGCAAACCTGGAGCAGGAGTCGCATTGGGCTTTCTTACGAAAACACGAAATACTCCTACTTGTATCGACTGCTCGTCGTTAAGATTCGTTTCGGATTGGGATCGAAGAGGTCAGGAAATAATCCCAGGGGGCAACCTGGAGAAGGCCTTAGTATACTGAGCCCTGTGATACCAAGAGTCCTCCTTCTCCTCTCCGCAGTCGCAGTGGCGGCGCAGACTTCGGCTCCTGAGATGGAAGCCCAAGCGGCGAAATTGCGCGAGCTGATGAACCGATCGCCGCGGCTTGGACTGCGGAATACGGAGTTCGCTATTCAGGCGCCAGGAGCCGGTTGGGCCCTCGAAATGGTCTCCTCGGTCACGAGCGATCGCAAAGGAGTCATCTATCTGTTGCAGCGCGGTGACAAAGCGGATCCCGTAGTGGCAGTGAATCGGGAAGGCCGGATCCTGCGCTCTTGGGGAAAGGGTATGTACAAGATTCCGCACAGTATTCGCGTGGATCCGGCGGGAAATGTGTGGACCGTCGATGCGGCGAGCTCGATGGTGTACAAGTTCACGCCGGAAGGGAAGAAGCTGCTCGAGATCGACGTAGGCGGGCTGCCGGAGTCTAGGAGCGCGTTCCGCGGAACTACAGACATCGCGTTCGGCCCGGGCGGGCGGCTTTTCATCGCCGACGGGTATGGCAACGCACGGATCCTCGAGTACTCGCCGGAAGGCAAACGAGCGCGCGAATGGGGAAAAC
>Ga0187893_10001722_pt1 | contig 51031 bp, 42 predicted proteins | sample MA1701074metaG_FD_139574 | JGI IMG/M metagenome (GOLD analysis project Ga0187893, IMG submission 139574) | White microbial mat communities from a basaltic lava cave in the Kipuka Kanohina Cave System on the Island of Hawaii, USA - MA170107-4 metaG ... | reverse complement strand
GTTTGAGCGATACGTCGCTGCGCGCTGCCAACAACCAATCGCTGACGTGGACCTCGGCGGGAACCACCGTGACCGTCACCGTGCCGTAGAAGCTTGACGGGGGTCCAAAAACGACGGCGGCGCGCCGCCGAACTTTTCGAAGCCGCCGTTGTGCTTGCGGCGAGATTGAACTTTGCGGACGCCCATGGGCGGCGACGCTGCACCGAGCGGGGCGGAAAGTTGTTTTCGCCGACTTTGCCCACGGGTTTTCTCGGCGCGCCGGGACTTCACCCGTAGTTACGATCCTTCGCCCCTCGCGGGGCGGCATGGCGCCGTGACCCCCCGGGAAGGGGAATGCAACGTTATTCCTGCGAGGGTCTTAATCTTGGCTCGCGGTGGTCCAACACTCGCGAGACGGCCTGCGATTGTGGGCCCGGAGATCGCCTTGGTCACCCACGCCAACCTTTTCGACTGTCGGGCTCCAATATCCTACAGTACGCGTCACGGCTCGCACGAGCTTACCGCCTTTTTGAACCTTGGCGTGCCGTGAATGGGGGATGGTCGTGCCGCAGGAAGAACACGTTTTGGTTGTCGAGCGAAAAGTCCTCGATGAGGTCGGGACTTTTCAGGGGCTTACGTTCGACGTGGAACGCTACTTGACGCGCTTCTTTCGTGCGGGGGTCCCGCGGTTCATCCTCCGGTCGAAGGCGGAATCGGACCCCGCGTACAAGCAGCTCATTCCCTATGTCCTAATGGTCCACGGGGACAAGACCCTGAGTTATGTCCGCGGCAAGCGGAGCGGAGAGGGGCGGCTGCACGGCAGCCGCTCGATCGGCATCGGCGGCCACATCAACCCGGTGGATGATATGCCGTTGTTCTCCGACGATTTCCGCGAGACGTATCGTGCGGCGGTTCAGCGGGAAGTGGCCGAGGAAGTGGATGTGCAGGGGCCGCATTCGGACCGAATCGTTGCGTTGCTCAACGACGATTCAACCGCCGTCGGCCAGGTCCACCTGGGGATCGTCCACTTCTGGAAACTCGAGACGCCGACCGTCGCCAAGCGAGAACAGGTCATTACGCAGTTGGCTTTTATGAACTTGCGAGAACTCCAAGACGTGCGAGACACGCTGGAGACCTGGTCGCAATTGTGTCTGGACCACCTGCCGGAGATCGTTCTCCGCTGTGGGTCGTTGCCTCCTGTAGAATACCCCATGGATCGGCGCGCTTCCGTTGGGCGACAAATATGAAGGAATCGTGGACACCAATATTCCGGCTGTTTCGCACGATCGCCGAGTAGGTTGCCCTTCGACGCGGGCGTTTTGTTCTGGACGTCGGCGGGCGAAACACGATAGAATTCCGACGTGGCCTCAACCGCCGAGAACATTCAGGGGTTTCTAAATCGCGAAACGTTCTTGCCGTTTCGCCTGAACATGACGAGTGGCCGAAGCTACGACGTGCTCGGCCCGAACGCCGCCGCGCTGCTCAAGTCGGAGGTTTTTGTTGTTCTCCCGGACGGAGAGCATTGGGCCCATGTGCCGTTTCTCCACATTGCATCGGTGGAAACGATTCGCAACGGACGAGGGAGTCGAACCTCTCGCCGGAAACGCGAATGATGGAAGATGCGAGAGTTGGTGTCTCTCCGAGCCGCGCGGCTTCGTTCCAGGCGTTACCTCGGTAGCGCCGGAGGCAGGGTTTCAGGGTCAAACACGACGCCCACGTCCGGCAAGAGATGAGCAGCACCATGTGCGATAAGAAGGGCGTCGTACAGATTCGCCCGGCGACACGCGGCGACGTACCCCGAATTCTGGAGATGATCCGCGAATTGGCCGAGTATGAACGGGCTTCCGATCAGGTCGTGGCCACGGAGGAAAGCCTCGATCGGCACCTTTTCGGCCCGCGAGACGGCCATGCTCCGGCCGTCGAGGCGCTGATCGGTGAGCTCGACGGCAAGCCGGAAGCGTTCGCGCTGTTCTTCTCAAATTTCTCGACCTGGCTATCCACCTCCGGCATTTACCTCGAAGACCTCTTTGTTCGCCCACACGCCCGGCGATGCGGCCTGGGACAATCCCTCCTCAAACGAATAGCCGAAATCGCCGTCAGCCGAGGGTGCGGCCGGGTGGAATGGGCCGTGCTCAATTGGAATTCGCCAGCCATAGCGTTTTACGAATCCCTCGGCGCCGTGCCCCTTCGGGATTGGACGGTCTTTCGTCTGAGCGGCCCGGCACTTCGGACGTTTGCTGCCGGCGGCCGAATTGTTCCGGGTACACCATAACGATTTCATTCGCGGAACGTCACAACGATCAGCCGGCGACGTGCGTCGTCGACGTTAGGTATCGCGCAATTCCGCGCCGCGAATCATGGATCGATCGGCGCGGACTTTCCTGGTGGGACTCGGCTACGGATTGCGCTCGGTCAACAAGGAGATCGCCCATGCTGAAATCAAAAATGTGCCTTGTGTTGGTTTTTCTCGCACCGGCCGCATTGGCTGACGACGCGGATGCACTGTTGCGAAAGGCTGGGAAGGCGTTTCAAGCTCGAGATTATGCCGTGGCGGCGCAGCATACGGAGGCCGCGTTGAAGGCCGGCGCCGACAAGCCAAGTGCGGCTTACAACCTGGCCTGCTGCCACGCTCAGCTCGGCAATAACGGAGAAGCAATCTCCTGACTCCAAAAGGCCTTGGATTGGGGCTGGCATAAGGCGGAGCACCTTGAAAACGATTCCGACCTCTTGTCTTTGCACGACGACCCGCGATGGGAGGGCATCGTGAAACGATGCAAAGAAGCGGAGACCAGGCATACAAATTCGCTCAAGCGGCCTGAATTGCGTGAGGAGCTCTTAAAACGCATGAAGGAAGACCAGCGCATTCGCATGACGGCGAAGCCCGACATGGCGGAGTGGTACAAGATCGATGCCGACAACACCGCGTATATGAAAACCGTCATCGAAATACACGGCTGGCCGGGCAAGAGCATGGTGGGCGACGACGGCGCCCTAGCCGCGTTTCTCATGATTCAGCACGCTGATGCGGACGCGGCGTTTCAAAAAAAGTGCCTCGAAATCCTGACGAAAGCGGTCGAAAAGAAGGAGGCCACGGCATCGCACATGGCCTATCTGACCGATCGGGTCCTGGTCGCGGAGGGGAAGCCGCAGCGCTACGGAACCCAGTTCCTCGACACTCGATTCCTCGGTCCGAAGGGCGAACTGAAACCGCAGCCGATCGAAGACGAATCCAACGTGGACGCTCGTCGAAAAGAAGTCGGGTTGCCTCCCATGGCGGAGTACATCCGCCATATGAACAATCTGGAAAAATGATAAGCCGCGTGACGCCGTTTTTCGGTTTCAGCTCTTACCCCAGCAAATCGGCCACTCGGATCGGCGCGGATGGGGCGAGGGAGCAATCGTGTCGGCGCGACTCAGCAATCCACAGCGCCGGTGCTTCTGCACGAGTCCGAGATTTGATTACGTTGCACGCAACCGAAACCGGCGCCGAAAGACGACGGTACCGGCCACTGCGACGGCAAGAATTAGAACCGCGAACGACCACCCGTCGGCCACGGGCGCCGTGGAGGCGACGATGTACCGTAACTGGATGCCGTTCATCGGGCCGCCCAGGGCCGTGTTGCCGTTATCGGGGAGCCCGGCGTGCGGGCCCATGAACCCGTTGGTCACGGTCACGAAATGGCGAGCGAAGGTTACACCTTCCACGTGCTGCCCGGTCCACGACCCGCCGACCTGGGCGATGCCGGGGGTGAAGTCGTGGAAAACGACGCTGGTGACTTGCGGGTGGTTCGGCATCCACGCATAGGTGATGACTTCGTACATTCCGTTCTGCAGCCCGTTGAAGAACAGGCACGTCTTGATGGGAATGCTGTGGGTCAGGAGGGCGTCTTTGAGGAGCAGGGCATCATTTCCCGTGGGAGCGCCACCGCCGATGAACGTGGCCTGGATCAATTCGGTCCCGCCGTATTGGTGCAGGCGAACGCTGGTCGCGGCGCCGTTGACGTCGGTGAGAAAAACGTCAAACGGCGACGGTCCGCTGCTCGCACTGGTGTGCGGCAGCGGCAGGCTGTTCCAGAAGCCGGCCTGTCCCGCGCCGCCGTAGGTGGGCGGCGGCCCCTGATTGGCCTGCCCGAAGTCGATGTTGAAGGACTGCGCCGACGTCGCCCCTTCCATTGAGAGAGCTGCGACGGCGAACGTGAACGCGGTGCGAAGCATGCCAAGGCCTCCCGTTGAAACTCTTTGGCTATCCCGAGACTCCAAGAGAAGTAGTTTATACGATAGTGCTGTCAGACGCAACCGGTCGCGCGTCGCCGCTTCTCTTCGGTGTCCGTCGCCCTTGTAGGTCGCGCTGACGGTACATACAGGTGGCGCAGGCTGGGCTTCCTAGATGAACTTCTTGCCGGCGCGCCCCTGAATAATTTGCCGTTCGCGGGTTACACAACTCCAGTCGGGCACCCCGGAGAGAAATAAGCGATCTGGAAGCAGAGGACTTGACCGATGGGCGCGAGAGCCTCTCCGTGCATGTCAGGGAAGCAAATCGGAGACGCGAATCGACGCGGCCGGTGCGGCCAGGGGAGTGACACTCGCATCCGCTGAAAAACCGCGGATCTCGGCGTAAACCGCGCCGAATTCAAAACGTGCATCGACCGTCGGGTTGCGATACACGTCAAGGCGGGCGTCGACCAAGTTTACAATCCAATATTCAGAAATCCCCGCGCGAGCGTACAGGGCGGCTTTTCGGCCGGTGTCCAAGATCAATGAGGAGTCGGCGATTTCGACGACCAGCACGGCCGTTTCCGGATGACCATCCGGTGCTTCGCGTGCTGAGCCGCGAACCACGGACACGTCCGGCTCGGGTTCCGAATCGAGTCCGAGAGACAACGGCGACTGCACACGAAACCTGTACCCGGAACCGAACGCTGCGCGTAGCGCATCATCGACGAATTCAATGGTTTTTGCGTGGGGACTTCCCTGCGGCGACATCTCGATAATCTCTCCCTCGATCAATTGCACGCGGCGTTCATTGAAAAACCCCAATTCGGCGGCGCTGTAGTATTGGTCGCGCGTAAAGCGGAACGGCCGAGGGCCGGACTTGATGGATTGAATCATCCGATGCATGGATCGAACCTCCGAGGGCGCTTAGCCGGCGATGGAATTCTACGCACGACCGCCGAACGCGGCAATTCGAGAGTGAATAACTTGTTCGGACCGGAGAAAAAGAGAATTCGTTCGAACGGATTCGTGCGAAAAGCGGACGAGAACTCCCCCGCATCTCAGGGAAGCAAATCGCCGACGCGAATCGACGCGGCCGGTGCGGCCAGGGGAGTGACACTCGCATCCGCTGAAAAACCGCGGATCTCGGCGTAACCCGCGCCGAATTCAAAATGTGCATCGACCGTCGGGTTGCGATACACGTCAAGGCGGGCGTCGACCAAGTTTACAATCCAATATTCAGAAATCCCCGCGCGGGCGTAAAGTGCGGCCTTATGGCCGGAGTCCAGAACTAATGATGAGTCGGCGATTTCGACGACCAGCACGGCCGTTTCCGGATGACGGTCCTTGAAGTCGCGCGGCAAGCCGCGCACCACGGCCACGTCCGGCTCGGGTTCCGAATCGAGTCCGAGGGACAACGGCAACTGCACACGAAACCTGTAACCTGAACCAAACGCCAAGCGGAGCGCGTCGTCGACCAATCCGATCACCGTGGCGTGGGGACTTCCCTGCGGCGACATTTCGATAATCCCTCCGTCGATCAACTGCACGCGGCGATCCTGGAATATGCCCAATTCGCCGGCGCGATAGTATTGGTCACGGGTGAAGTGGAAAGGTCGAGGACCGGCGTCGATCTTCTGAATTACACGATGCATCGATTGGACTCCTCGCGGCGTGTTGCCGTAGAACTCATCGTAACCAGGCTCCAATTGGGCGGCAACATTACCCCAAAAATCTACGCAGCGCCGATTCGTTACAAGAAAGGACCGGTCTCCGGCGCGACAAGAGTCGCATCCCAGCGAATTTGATAGAATGCGGCGTCAACCAAGGGGGCAGCAGAATGCCTGAAGCGCTGAAAAAGACGAAGTATTCCATTCGAAGTGCGTGGATCGGCCTGGTCTCGATTGTGTTGTTGGATGTTGCGGCCGTTTGGGCCGATCCGCCGTCCAGCATCCACATCGCCGTCGATCAGTTCGGCTATCGCACCGAAGCCAAAAAAGTTGCGATCATACGACGGGCGATGACCGGCCACGACGCCCCGGACGCATACACACCGGGCGCACAGATCGACGTGCGTCGCATCGACGGTTCCATCGCGTTTTCGTCCGCGCCGGTCGCCTGGAACGGTGGAGCGACGCATGCGCAATCCGGCGATCGCGTATGGTGGCTGGATTTTTCAATTCTCCGCGAAACGGGGACCTATTTCATTTTTGACTCGTCGAACAGAGCCTCGTCGGAACCGTTTCGCATCGAATCGGACGCGTATCGCGAGGCAAGGCGGCAGGCCGTGCGGATGTATTATTGCCAGCGGTGCGGAGTCGCCAAGGTATCAGCGCATGCGGGAGCGGCTTGGGCCGACTCCGGATGTCACCTTGGTACTCAACAAGACCTTGCGTGTCGCTCGGTGCTCAGTCCCGTGCCGGCCACTGCACGGGATCTTTCCGGAGGCTGGCACGACGCGGGCGACTACAACAAGTACGTGAACTTCGCCGATGACGCCCTTCACATGTTGCTCGACGCGTACGAAATTGCCCCGCACATCTGGGACGACTCGTCGAACATTCCGGAAAGCGGCAACACGGTTCCCGACTTGCTCGACGAAATCCGGTGGGAGCTCACGTGGCTCTTGAAGATGCAGAACGCGGACGGGTCGGTGTTGCACAAAATGTCGGTGACTCAGTTTCAAGCGGCCAGTCCGGCCAGTGCCGATGCGTCGTTTCGATATTACGCGCCGGCGACGGCCTCGGCGACGATCTCGGCCTGCGGGGCCTTCGCCCATGCGGCATCGGTCTTTCGGGGATTGAGTGACGCGGGGTCGCAGGCGTTCGCGAATCAGCTCGAGGCCGCGGCCCTTTCGGCTTGGGGCTGGCTCGGGGCGAACCCGGGGCAGATTCCGTCGAGCTACAACAATCAGGGATTTCAAAGCGCCGCGGCCGAGGACGATGCCTACGAGCAGCAAATGAACCGGCTGCGCGCGGCCGCGCATCTGTTTCGATTGACGGGCGCCAGTGCCTATCGCAACTGGGTCGACGCAAACTACTCGGCCGCGCACTTGTTCGTCTGGGGGTACGCCATGGCCTGGGAAGAAACGGCGCAGAGCGGGCTGATCACATATGCGATGTCGCCCGGGGCGACGCCGAGCGTCGTTACTCACGTTCGCAATGCCTATGCCGGGCAGCTCTCCGGACCGTCGCTGCTGGGTCGCTACCTTTCGGCGACGGATGCGTATCGGGCGCATCTGCTCGACGGGGATTACACCTGGGGCAGTAATCGAACCAAGGCGATCGTCGGCGAGATGCTTGCGGGAATGCGGCGATTGGAGTGGGATGCGACGAACGCGGCGCACTACCGCCCCGCCGGTGCGGGGTACTTGCACTATCTGCACGGTGCGAACCCGCACGGACTTTGCTTTCTCACGCACATGGACGACTTCGGTGCGGGGCGAAGCGCTCGCGAAATGTACCACGCCTGGTTCGGGCACGGCACGGTTTGGGACCATGCGGATACTTCGTTGTACGGGCCGCCGCCCGGCTACCTGACCGGCGGGGTGAACCCTTCGTATTCACCGGACGCGGCCTACACCGGGCCGCCAATCGAGCCGCCGCAGAATCAGCCGATTCAGAAAAGCTATCGCGATTGGAACACCGGCTGGCCGGAGAATTCGTGGGAGCTTTCCGAGTGCCACATCCCTTATCAGGCGGCTTACGTGCGGCTGATGGCCGAGTTCGGAACGTGCTTCGGCGATTGTCCCGCGGATATGGACTCCGACAGCGATTTGAGCACAGCCGACGTCGCCGGCTTCATCGCCTGCCTATCCGGTCCGGAAGTGGGTACTCCGCCGCCGGGTTGCTCGGCGGCGAACTTCATTCGTGCGGATGCCGAGGCCGAAGGCGACGTGGACATGCGAGATTTTCTGGTGATGCAGATTGCGTTCACAGGATCAAGGTGAGCGCCGGCTCGCCGACCGAACGCAAGGATGAAGCACGCAGGCCCATCATCGGCATTGCATCAAGTATGGCTCGAGCTGGCCCGCATGTTTGACGACGGGGTCGCCGGGGCGGCCCATCCTCCAGAGGGCATCAGAATAAACCCGCACCGAGCGGACGGAACCGTCGGAGGATCGAACATCCCAGAAGCGGCGGCGTTTTCGATCGGTCGATGCGAAAGAAAGCGAGCTGGTGTAGCCCTTTTCGATGGTGCCCTGCCAGGCCTCTTTCGTCTGGGAGGTGCGGCACAAGTCGTCGTATCCCCATGAGCATAGGACGAGCACTAACGCGATGGGTAGCGTGGCCCAACTTGCCTTGCGACGACGGGAACCAAAGCGCATTCGGAACATCTTGCTGGAAGGGTATGATACGAATTCACTGACGGTTCGGTGATCCGGTTGTCGGCGCAGCATCGCATACAGGCCGCGGCAGGCCGATTTTTCTCGGGGACCAAAGACGCGATGGGAGCACGCATCCTTTTCCGGAACGAATCAAGTCGATACCATACTATGGACTATGTTTTGGGACGACCCGGACGCGGGAGAAATCGAAAAGGGAACTGGCGTATTGTCGCAGCATGCACGGCCTGGGCCCGGAGTACCGGACCTAGACCGTGCCACGCTAAGGCTGCGTTGCGACGGATCACGGGGCTCCCGGATGAGCGGCGGACGATTGGAGCGTTTTGTGGCGGGGGGGCGGTTTTGCAATACGAGGTGACGACGTCGATGGCGCCCGAAGAAATTTGTCGAATCTTGAAATCCGAAATGGGAGATGCAATCGTCGACATGGACGTCGAAGGCGCTCACCCTCATGCGATCGTCGCACCCAAGGATTGGCCGAGCGTGGCGAGGATCTTGCGTGATGATCCGCGGCTGGGGTTCAACATGCTCCGCTGCATCTCCGCGCTGGATCTGCTGGCCGAGAATAAGCTTGCGTGCGTTTATGACCTCCTGCACGTACCGATGGACGATCCGTTGACGTTGATCACGCCCACTAGAGAATTCGCCGTGCGCGTGGTAGTCGATCGGGATCGTCCGGAGATTCCGTCGGTCGCCCATATCTGGCCGGCGGCGGACTGGCACGAGCGTGAGGCGTACGACATGATGGGCATTGGTTTCAGCGGTCACCCCGACCTCCGCCGTATTCTCTGCCCGGACGATTGGGAGGGCCACCCGCTGCGGAAGGATTACGAGTTTCCCATGGAATATCATGGGATCCCGGCAACGACGGAGTTTGAGTTGCCGAATCCGAGGCATTAGGAAACAACGTCGTGGCGATCCATCATTCCACCAATTTGGTAATTGACCGCGATGTCTTGTTCGACCTGGGAGAAGTCCGTTTGCGGGAATCGTCGATTATGTTTGGCGCAGATTGCTTCAGCGGCGCGATGTTCGCCGGAGGATGTGCTTTGGAATGCTTCTTGAAGGCGGCGGTTTGCCAAACATTGAAGCTGGAGGGATTGCCCACCGCCTTCCGCACCCATAACCTTGAAGCGCTCGTCATGTACAGTGGATTCCGAAGTGAATTGAATTCAATGACCGACGTCAAACTGAATCTTCAGAAGATTGTGGATGAGTGGGGATTCGACGGACGGGAGACTATGCTCTACGGTGACCCAAGGGGCATTGACGCCGACCGCGCAAGAGATTTCCTCGATGCGCTGAATAGTGAAGAAGCTGGAGTCATTCCATGGTTGCGAAGAGTCTTACACTCATAACGGCGGAGGAAGTTGATCGGTCACTCCGGGAATTCGTTAAGGACCAAGGTGCGGCGAAGGTACTCGTATATGCAGACGACTGGGGCAATCTACATGCCGTTGTTGCGTCCGACCGGTTCAATAACGAGCCCGAAACGGCTCGGCAGGAACTCGTATGGACGTTCCTCAAAAAACGAGTGCAACCTAAAGAACTTTCTCGCTTGTACCGTGTACATGCGTTGACGCCATCGGAATACGACGCTTGTTATGAAAAAACCGTGTCGTCCACAGGGGAAGTGGAGATTCTTGACCTTAAGCGTCTGAACAAGGGAATGCCAAATGAATCAAACGGTCCTTGAATCGTCTCCCGACGTCCTAATAAGCCCCGACCGTTCCGAGCAGACTGACCTGCAGACCGAGGAAATGCTCGTCAACATGGGGCCGCAGCACCCGTCCACGCACGGCGTGCTCCGCATCGTGCTCCGCACCGACGGCGAGATGGTCCTCGAGGCCATCCCCCACATCGGCTACCTGCACCGCTGCGCGGAGAAAATCGGCGAAAACCTCCAGCCGTATCAGTACATCCCCTACACCGACCGCATGGATTACCTGGCGGGCATGAACAACAACCAGGCGTTTGCGATCGCCGTGGAAAAGCTGGCCGGGCTCCAGGTTCCGCCGCGTGGACAGGCCATCCGCGTGATCTTCGCCGAGCTCAACCGCATCGCGTCGCATCTGGTCTCGCTCGGCACCTACGGACTCGACATGGGCGCATTCACTCCGTTCCTCTACTGCTTCCGCGAACGAGAGATGATCCTCGATCTGTTCGAGGCGGCATGCGGGGCGAGACTGACGTACAGCTATCTCACCACCGGCGGAGTGCACGACGACCTCCCCGAAGGCTGGGTCGATCGCTGCCGCGAGTTCCTGGACTACTTCGAGCCGAAAATCGACGACTACAACAACCTCCTCAGCTTTAATCACATCTTCTTGAAACGAACCTCCAGGGTCGGCGTGATTTCCAAGGAAGACGCGCTCGCGTGGGGGCTGACCGGCCCGTGTCTACGGGCGAGCGGGATTCGTTGGGACCTTCGCAAAGTCCTCCCCTACGACGGATACGAGCAGTACGATTTTGACGTGCCCATCGGAAATGCCGGCGGGACGAACGGAATTCCCGAGGGGGTCGTCGTCGGGGATTGCTGGAGCCGCTATTTCGTTCGCGTGTTGGAAATGACCCAGTCGGTGCGAATCATTCGCCAGGCGTTCGATCGCCTTCCGTCCGGCGATTTCCGCGCCGCGAAATCGACTTCGATCAAGTTGCCCGCAGGAGAAGTTTATTTCGAAGTGGAGAACCCTCGAGGCCAGCTCGGCTTCTACGTCATGGGCGACGGCTCGGCCATCCCCGCCCGCGTCAAGGCCCGCGGCCCGAGCTTTTGCAATCTGTCCATCACAACGCACGTCTGCCGCGACGTTCTGCTCGCCGACGTCCCCGCGATCATCGGAAGCATTGACGTGGTGATGGGAGAGGTCGACCGATGAGAGCGTAGACTTGCTTGAGATACCCAATTCATTGCCGGACCTGAATCGAACTTGAGTTCGATTTCGCCGATCCGGTATTGAGTGCTCCGTCCTTCCCCGACTCATTGACCTCGAAGAAATCGCATCAAGAAATGGAGTCGCCCGAACGATGAAAGCGCAATTTGTTCTGAAGCCCGCCTCCGACCGCGATCAACACAGCGCCGCGTAGATCACCAGCGCAAAGAATGCGATTTTCAGCTTTCGGCGAAAGAATTCGTATAGACTGAGGCGCAAGCTGACCCCCCTCCGGTTCGACCGACTCCTACCTCGCTTGATGCAAGCTAGAGGCCGACAAAACGTAGCACGCCGCACGTTTGCCAGAGAGCGATAATAGCCCCGCCAAAGCCACTCGCCGCCGTACAAGGCCATCGAAGAGAAGTTGGTGAAACTGTTCCGGGTGTGACGAATGATGACTTCGGGCATCGTTTCGCACAACCGTGGACGAAGCATCGAGGGGAACGAATGGGGTCGAGCGACGGTACCAACGCTGATCCCAGTACAATGTAACTCTCGCGTCACAGGAGGCTTACGACCTACCACAGGTTTCGACAGGCCACGGCGCGCGCCTTGGGCGTTATACTCAAGAACGCGACGACGAAGGTTCTACCCTGACGCATGCCGGGGAGGGATTCCCCCGACGTTAGCGAGAACAATCTGAAGGGCGGATGGCCGTGATTGAACTTGAGACTCTTCAGGCTGAGCGCGAGACCGAAGTTGGCAGCTACTTCGTCGCGAATTATCCGCCGTTTTCGGTTTGGACGGCGGAACACGTAGGGGCGGCGCAGAATGTCTTGAGCACTGCGCCGGCCGGCGCATCGGTCCCGCGGCTAGGACTCTACCTGCACATTCCATTCTGTCGCACGCGCTGCAAGTTTTGCTATTTTCGGGTCTACACGGACAAGAACGCCCGCGATGTGGATGTGTATCTCGATGCCCTTGTTCGTGAGATCGAACTTTATTCAAAGCGGCCGGCATTGCAGGGGCGGGATTTCGAATTCGTCTATTTCGGCGGCGGGACGCCGTCGTATCTTTCAAGTGAACAACTGAACCGCCTCGTCGACGGCATCATGGCTAACTGGCGCTGGGACAAAGCCCGAGAGGTCACGTTTGAATGCGAGCCGGGGACGCTCAAGAAAGCCAAGCTGGAGACGATCAAGGCGATCGGCACGACGCGGCTGAGTCTCGGCATCGAGCACTTTGATGACGAAATACTCGCTGAGAATGGTCGGGCGCATCGGTCCGCGGAAGTGTTCCGCGCTTACGAATGGGCCCGCGAAGTCGGTTTCCAACAGATCAACGTAGACCTGATCGCCGGGATGATGGGCGACACCGACGAAAAGTGGGACGACGCGGTCGAAAAGGCGCTCTCACTCGCCGCGGACAGCGTCACGATTTATCAGATGGAGCTTCCGCACAACACATTGATCGCCCAGGACGCGCGACAACGAGGGGCCGCGGCGCCCGTCGTGGGATGGACAGCCAAGCGGGCGTGGGTTGCACGGGCCTTCGATCGATTTGAGGCAGCCGGCTATCAGGTTTCGAGTGCGTACACGCTTGTCCGACGGTCCAAGAGCTCCGGGTTCGTGTATCGGGATTCGCTTTGGCACGGGGCCGACCTGATCGGGACCGGTGTGGCCTCGTTTTCGCACGTGGGCGGCGTACATTATCAGAATACCGATCGCTGGGAGGATTATGTCACGCGGTTGACCGAGTCCGGAGAGTTGCCGATCGCTCGAGCGCTGTCGCTTACCGACGATCAGCGAATGATCCGCGAGCTCATCCTGCAGCTCAAACTCGGGCGCGTCGATGTGGACTATTTTCAACGCAAGTTCGGCGTGGAACTTTCATTTCGATTCGCAATGCCCCTTTGCCGACTTGCGGATTCCGGGTTTTTGCGAATGGATGGGCAGCGCATCGAGCTTACGCGGGAAGGGCTGTTGCGGGTTGACGCGCTGATTCCCAACTTTTTCGAGCCGCGATTTCAGAACGTTCGATACACATGAATGGCCCTTCGCAACCACGAACGGATGCAGGGCAGCCCATCAAGGCCCTCGAACACTCCCCACCGATGAACACCGATGGACACAGATTGAATTTGAAGGCACCGCGGTCGTTGGACGTACTCGAACGACTCGGCCGGGGATTCTTATCTGCCGAGGCGATGTTGCGCGGGGCGACGGAAACGGATCGCGAGCATCTGCCGTCGGCGTGCCGCCAACTGCTGGATCATCCTCAGCACATGACCGTTGTGCTTCAGGAGAGCACTGGCGAGCCCCTCGAATTGAAAGTGCTGAAGGAACAGTTCGACGGAAACGAGTATGCGCGGATGATCCTGTTGACGCCTCGCGGATCCGATCGCACCGTCGAGATTGGGATCGTGCGCATGGATCTCGGGGTGATGACCCCCGAAGTTCGGCGGGATATCCTGGAGCGTCGCGTGCCGCTGGGCAATATCCTGATTCGGCATGACGTCTTGCGCCGCGTCGAGCCGAAGCGGTTTTTTCGATTTGACGCAACGAGTGAAATCGTTCCGTTTTTTGGCGAGCCGTCGATTCGAGAGGCGTTCGGACGGGTGGCGACGATCCACTACGATCATTCCGCGGCGATTGAACTGCTGGAAGTCGTTGCGTACCGTGAAGACGCCCCTTTGGGTCATTCGTAATTCAGGAATTGACATGGTCTCCAAAGATGTGGCATCCAACGGCGCCTTCGATTGCATTGTCATCGGCGGCGGGCCCGCGGGGGCGACATGCGCCACGTTGCTCGCCAAGCACGGGCGAAGGGTTCTGCTCCTGGAGGCCGCCACGTTCCCGCGGCACCACATCGGCGAATCGCTGATGCCGCACACGTACTGGACGTTTAAGCGGCTCGGCATGTTGGAGAAGCTCAACGCTTCACACTTTCCACGAAAGGAGAGCGTGCAGTTTATCTCTCCCTCCGGGCAGGAATCGCAACCGTTCTATTTCTGGGACCGTGATCCCAACGAATGGTCGATTACCTGGCAGGTTCGCCGCGACGAATTCGACCGGATGATGCTCGACAACGCCCGCGAAGCCGGCGTGGAGGTTCGCGAGGGAGTCCGCGTGCGCGAAGTTCTGTTTGAAGGCGAACATGCGTTGGGCGTAACGGCGCTCATCGATGGTCAAATCGCGGAGTTTCGCGGGCGCGTGACGATTGATGCGACAGGCACGGCCGGGCTGCTCTCTCGTCAATTGAACATGCGGTTTGGCGATGCGAAACTCAAGAACGGTGCCATTTACGCCTATTACCAGAATGCCCAGCGCGACGAGGGCCGAAATGCCGGCGCCACCCTGGTCATTCACACGCAGAACAACAACGGCTGGTTTTGGTTCATCCCCCTGCCGGACGAGATCACCAGCATCGGCGTGGTGGCCCCGCCGAACTACCTGTTCACCGGCCGCGGCGACAATCCGCTCAAGACGCTCGAAAAGGAGATCGCGGGCACGCCCGCGCTTGCCCGTCGGCTGGTCAACGCCACGCGGGTCAGCGGACACTACGTCATCAGTGATTTCACGTATCGATCAAAGCGGCTCGCGGGGGACGGCTGGATCATGATCGGCGACGCGTTTTGTTTTCTCGATCCGATCTATTCCACCGGGCTTATGTTCGCGCTGACCAGCGGAGAATGGGCCGCGGATTCGATCCACGAGGCCCTTGCGGCGGACGACCTGTCGCCCGGCCGCCTCGCCCCATGGGGCGCTCGATACGTGGACGGAGTTCATCGCCTTCGACAACTCGTGTACACGTTCTATGACAAGACTTTCAGCTTCGCGGCCTTCATCCGCAAGCACCCCGAATACCGCGACGCGGTGACGCGGCTGCTCATCGGCGACGTGTTCCACGAAGATGCCGGTGAGGTCTTCCACGTATTGAAGGACTGGACGAAGCTGCCGGAGCCGATCGAGGTGGAGGGCGCGGGCGAGAATTCCAAACTTATCCCCATTGGGTCGGCACAGGCCGTGATGTAGGGCTGGCGTAACCTGCCGGGATCTCGATCCTGTCGGCCGCAGTGTGGGCCTTGGCGGTCGGCGGTCCTCCAAGACCGCGCTCGACAAACTACCGTCTGCAATCGGAGGATTTTTTATCGGCGAAAACCGACATGGAGCCATGGGGAGCAGCCCACCATCCGGCCGCAAAAAAAGCCGCCCCGAGTTTGGGGCGGCCAGAATGAGTGAACTCCGTGTTTTTTCGCGGCTCGATCAGTCGGGTGCAGACTTCCGCCGCGAGGAATTTCCTTCGACGGCGTGTGCCAATTCGGTGGCACTTTCCGTGATGGGTTGGAACCGCAGGGGCTCATACTTCACCGCGGCCTCAGCGTCCGCGCGGGTTTCGATGGAAAGCGAGTACAGCCACGCCTGCCAGTGAACGGGCATCGCGCAAAGAGCCGCACTCGATTCTGATGCCGGATTCCCCATGGAAACGGATTTCACGGCCTGTGCACCATGCTCTTCCGCCGGAAGAATCGGATCGGAAAACTGCAACCAGGAACTACGCCCCGAAGGCTCAAACTTCCGTGGTGCCTGGGGCGGCCCCACAACCTCTTCGGTGGGGCTTGCGAAAAACGGCACGGTGGAATCCTTCGACCCACCGTTATCGTAAAGCGACTCCGATCCGGAAGGGCTCTGCGGCCGGACGACTTCGATCACGGTCATTCCCAGCGTCCGATGTGTGCGCCCGATCGTCGAGTCTTGCATCGTCGTCGACGGATCGCCGGTAAAGCTGTCCGCGGCCGATTCCACGACGGGAAACGCGGGGCTGGCAAAATCCTCGGATCGCGATTCGTTTTGAAACTCAGCCCAGGTGTCGCTGGTGGACGCGGTTGTCTCGAAAAGACCGTCCTCGTCCACCAAGCTCTCCAGGCACCGAATCTCGTTCTGCACGATCGCGAGTGAGGCGGAGACCTCCCGTGCCGACGGCGGACCGGAGTACACGCCGTCCGTGAAATCCGTTTGCAGCGGGGTTGGAACGAATGACATCTCGGAAATTGCGTCGGTTCTATTTGTACTATGGGAGACAGACCTTCCGCTTTCCACCGGCCACTGCCCATCCAGCGCGCCGCGAGACGGAGAAAACTCCATCCGCGATTCGTGCGTCCGTTCCTCGAATTGAACCACTTCTTCGGGTTGCGCGGCGAACGTCCGAGGAATCATCGGTGAGACCTCGGTCCACGGACTCTCCGAGGAGGCGCGGCTTTCTTCGATCGCAATCAGCGAAGGAAACGGTTGTTCGACGACGGCCGCGACCACCGGCTCGACCCCGTGAAGGGCTTCAAGCCGGGGGGCGAGCTGCTCGAGCTGCCGTCGTGCGGCGATGAATTCGGGATTGATCGTCAAGACTCTGTTGAAGGTCTCGGCGGCCTCGCGATAGCGCTTGTGGGCACGATAAATAAGCCCCAAGTTGTAGTACGCGTCGGGTTCGGCCAACACAGCCTGAAAACTTTTCAACGCTTCGTCAAACCGACCGAGCTTGCCCAGCGCCAGCCCTCGATTGATGTACGGCCTCACGAACTCGGGGTCCAGCTCATGGGACCGCGCGAATTCGCGTTCGGCGTCGGCCCACCGGTCGTGAAACATATACTCGTAGCCAAGGTTGTTGCGCAGAACCGGGTTGCTGCCGCCGAGAGCCACGGCGCGCTGCAGCGATTGCAGCGCCTCGTCACGACGTCCGGTGAGGCTCAGGAGCAGCCCCAGCCGATGATGCGCCGCCACGTAATCGTGGTTCACGGCCACGGCCTTGCGATACTGCCGGATGGCCTCTTCAAACTGACCCTGCCTCTCCAGCAACTGGGCCGCGGCGAAAAACGTCTCGGGCAGGATCTTCGGCGGTTCCTCCTCCCGGATATGCGACTTCCGCCTCGGATCGTTGGCCGAGGGCTTTCGGGAGTGCGCGGACAGCGGATAATCGGATTGGGCACAGCCCGAAATCCCGATCATCGCGAGCGTAAGCAAGGTCCGTCTGCTGTTGCGGTTCATGGTCGCCTTCACGTCGTCATCCCCCAAGTGTCAAGATTGGTCACTTCCCGCTTCCCAGACCGGTCGGCGCACCGGCGCCGGCACCCGGCGCGCCCGCGGCAGAGCCTTGCTGCGGAGCCTGCGGGGTGGTGGCTTTTTCGTGAGCCTTGATCGCTTGATCCGCGGGGACCGTTCGCCCCCCGGACATGCCGGGTTCGATCCGGACCCTGTCCATGTTGCATCCGGTCATGGCCAGGTATTCGCGGACGTTTTCGATTCTCTTCTTCACCAGCGCATCCTCGCCAAGATAGGTCTCGTAGCGCACCGTACCGCCGTAGGCATCGAGCAGATGGGCCATACGATCAAGCCGTGCGGCGCCGGTCCCGCTGATTTCGGGGCTGTGGGGAACGAAATGAATGTCCGCCACGGTCATGTCGTGCAACATGGCGTTGTCGGACATGTTCTTGAAGTAGGATCGAGGCGCGTACTTGGCCTCATCCATCGCCGCGTTCTGAAGCTGCGTGGTGGTCAGCGGCCGATTGCACGCTGAAACCGTCAGCACCACGGATAACGAAAAACCGAAGCGTAGGTTGGTATGCATGATTCTGCTCCTGGGTCATCAAAATCCACGCGGGCTTCGCGACGGCAATCGCCCGAAAAGATCGAGCGTGGTCGCGATCGGCCGGCATTCTTCCGTTCCTATCGAGCGAAGCGGCGAGCAACCTTCGCAATTTATCGGTCGAGTGAAACTTGATTTATAGAAATCGAACGACCGTCCAATAAACAGCCATTCCCCAGTGTTCATGACGTTATCGGAGAGTCGCCGGCGCCGGAGACGACGGTCGAAAACTTCTTTCCAAAACCGCTGCGAACAGTGCCGCGGTGAGCGCGGCGTCCATGGTGAGCCAGACGTATTGATACCGTGCGAGGTCGTGATCGCTGGAGAGCATTGTCGCGACGACGATCGCATCAAGCAGATAGGCTAAGATCAGAAAACCGCACGCGCGTCGATTCAGAGCCAGCGGGCCGCAAAACAACAGTGCAAAACCCGGCCACACCCGTGCAAGGTCGCGAACGATCTGAAGGGCATCGAACATCAGGGGATGCGCGGCAATCGATCCAAGCGTCCGCCACGGTTCAGTTCCCAGGGGCGCTGGACGCCGACCGGCATTCAGCATGCGGGCCGTCAGGATCGCCGCTTCACCGGGGGAGCGCTTGGGAAGTGCCCAGGGAAAATAAGCTTTGTCCTCGGCTTCAAAGGTTGGATTTGATGCATCCGGAGGAATTTCGGACCGGCGTCGCTCTTCGGGCACTCGCGACAACGTAGGCCCATCCGTGCGGCGAAGAAGACATCGCGCAAAGATTTTGGCGGAGTTGCTCAGCGCCTCGCGCGGGTGGCTCGCGATCATCTCCAGGGCGGCCGTCCGCATGAGTCGGTTGACTTCCCATTCATCCCACCCTCGGTCGTGCGTCGCGCGGTACCACGCCACCCATGTATCATGGCGATTCACCAGATAGGCATCCTCGGGCGATCGCTCGGGCAGAAGCGCCAGGCAACCCTGTGCCGCCTCGGAATCGGTCCAGGGCAATCCAAGATAGGCCCGGGCGCGCATCAGGAGCGCGGGGCCCAACGTATTGGTTCCCGGCCGAAACGCTCCGGCAAATCGATGATTGATCGAACATTCCAAGATCCCGGCTGCCGCCAGTGGAAAGAGAAAACAGGCCAGAGATTGAATTCCCGGCCGGTAATTGTGCCTGCCGGTCCACAAGAGGAGTACGATAGAGGCCGCAATGAGCGCGATGGCCGCCGGGCGCGTCAGCCAGGCCGCACCGAGGAACGCCCCCGCCGCAAGAAACCAGGAAGGGGAGCAAGTAGTCGCCACGCGGCGATTTTCATTTTGGTTCTCACTTGGTCGGCTCAATGCAAGTCCGCGTAAGTACAAGAGCATCCCAAACGAGGCCAGCGTCGCATAGACGGCCTCCGACATGATTCGCTCCGCACGAAACTCCGATTGCAGAAGACACATCGCAAACACCGCAGCCAGCCACCCGGCGAACCGAGAATAGATCTGAAGCCCCATTCCATACGCCGCCAGGGGCAGAAGCGCTTGGAATGCGTGGTTAAGCACGACGGCACCCCAACCCATATTGCCGAAGAGAAGTGCCGCCCCGGCCAGCACCATCGAGTATCCCGGTTTGCGGAAATCAAAATGAGCCGTTGCGGATCCGTTGAGAAGTGCTTCTGCCCCGTCCACGTATTGGAGTGAGTCCGCGGATACCACGTGCCGACCTTGCCGAATGGAAAAGTGTGCTGCTTCCGCGATGCATCCCAGGGCCAGGACAACCAATGCGTCGCGGAAAACAGAACGGCGACGGGACCGCGGATTGCTCGATGAGGATGCCATCGTACTTGCCGTTTATCGGGCGTTGGGCCCATCACGATGAACGAGGTGTCATTTCGACGCGATTATCTTTTTGAATGGCCATGGCCCGGCCGAGGGGGACGCGAATTGGAGCTTTCCAGTAAGGAAATGCTCAGGCCAGAGGATAGATCGTCAATCCTGTGGTGAGCTTGGGGTGAAAGTAAGTGCTCTTTTGGGGCATGAGTCCGCCGGCCTCGCTTACGGCGCGAAGCTGTGACATCGGAGTGGGGTTCAAGAGTAGCGCCACACCCGATTCCTGCCGCGCCAGTCGAACCGCATCTTCGTTCGACTTTGCATAAAGGACCGCAGTTCCGCGTTCGGCCGGTTGCCCCGCCAACAACTCGTCAACGAGATACCGGTGAAGATATGCGGTATCCAGTTGATGCCACGCAGGGGACTCACCGGGCTCCAATTCGGCCAGCTTCGATCGATCAGTGAAACGAAGAGACGCCCGATCCTGCGAGCGACCGTCTTGAATCACCAAGTCGGCCTGCTCAGGCGGGGCCGGCTGCGCCCCGGCCGACCATGCTTGCAACAGGGTGCGCACGTCCACGTGGGTCATGACCCGGTGGTATGGCAGGACCAAGCTTCCGGGATCCTCCATCGCCGCCAAGGCGAGCATTATGAAATTGGCCGGATGATCGGGGGGCAAACGCCCTCCCAACGACTTGGCTGTTTCTTCACGGTATCGAAGGGCCGTTTCATAGCGATGATGACCGTCGGCGATATAGACCTTCGCGTCGAGCAGCAGAGCCACCGCCTGTTCGATTGTCTTTCGATCCTCAACGGCCCAAAGAAGATTGTCCACCTGATCGAGCCGACCGGCGGCATCCGGCGGACTCTCACCCATGGAAGCCAGCAAGGATTCCATGCGCCGGGCAGGATCACTGAAGAGACCGAAGACGGGCGACAGCTGACAACCCGTCGCCCTCATCAACGCCAGCCGATCCTCCTTCGGTCCTCCAAACGTTCTCTCATGAGGGAGAATAGGCCCGTCGGCGAAAGGGGTCAGCCACGCGCGGGCGATGAGCATTCGACGCGTATAGGCGCGATTCTCAAAGCGGAATCGCTGGTAATAAACATAAATCGCTGGAATGGTCCCCCGCACCAGCGTGCCTTCGGTGATCCATTCGCGGAGCCGCGCCGCGGAGCGCTCGTAGGCCTCAGGCGGCCCCAGCGTTTTGGGGGGAACGTGGGGCAGATCAATCGCCACGATGTTGCGGGGGTTGCGGGCGAGTAAAACCTGCCGGTCGGACTCGTCGAGCACGTCGTATGGGGGCGCGAGAACGCTTGAAAGTTCCCCGCCGACTTTGCCGCTGTCGTATCGAATCGCCGAAAACGGAGCGATCTTGGGCATGGCCTACTCCCTGCCGGAATCGACAATTCGCCGGACCCGCGCCAGACCAGCCGAAAACTATCCGCAGCGCATGACGAACGCAAGGGAATACGAAATGATGAAGCCGTGCGGCGATTCTACTGAAAGCGGGTGTGGAGGCGAGAGGATGTGGAGGGTGGCAGAACGATCTGGGTCCGTGACGGAATCGGCGGCGGGTGCTCTTGAGCCTCGGAGAGGCGCAGAAGGGTTGCCACGGGTGGAGTGAGGCCGGCGTAGACGGACGAACGGAACCCGTGGACGTGGTTGATTAAGTAACCGTCAAGCCCCGAAGGGGCGAAGGAAACTGGAGATCGCCGTTCCGCCGCCCGCTCCGGGGCGGAAATTGATTGTGGAAATCCTTTTCAACGGGTTGTCCCGGCGCGCCGGGACTCCACCCGTTGCTACTCTCCATTGCCCCATTCGGGGCAGAATGGAATCCGCCGGAAATGTCACGGACGCGGACGATCTCGCGTCGGCCTCCGAATCTCGATGCGCCGTGAAATCGGGGGCCCGAGCGGGTTTTCAATCGTTTTGACCCTGGGATTTCGATCGCCCCTTCATACATCCGTCCTCGATCCGTCGAGCCGCTTCTCGATATTGGCGAGCTGACGCTCGAGATCTCGAACGCGCTTTCCCAGGTCGGGAAGCCGCTGAAGCCACAACACGGAGCGTTTGGTGTCCTCGACCGGCAGGGCCGGTGAGCCGAGCACTTTCGCACCCGGTTCGATATCCCCGACGACGCCGGCCTGGGCACCGACAGAGGCATCGTCTCCGATGGAAAGGTGTCCGGCGATACCGACCTGTCCTGCCAGCGTGACGTGGCGGCCGATAGTGGCGGAGCCGGCAATTCCGACCAGCCCGACGAACATGCAATCCGGCCCGATTCGGGTTCCGTGGCCGACGACGATGACGTTTCCGAATTTGGTGCCGGCGCCGATTTCGGTGCGACCGAGTGTGGCTCGATCGATGGTGCAGTTGGCACCGATCTCGACGTCGTCGCCGATGACGGCTCGCCCGACCTGGGGAATCTTGACCCAGTGCCCTTCGTGTGGTGCGTAGCCGAGGCCGTCTTCGCCGATGACCGAGCCGGCGTGGATGGTCACCCGATCGCCGAGCTCGCAGAAGTCGTAGAGGACGACGTTGGGAAAGAGGACGCAGCCGCGGCCGATCCGGGCGTGGTCGCCGACAAAACATCCCGCGTACATCGTGCAATCGTCGCCGATGACCGCGTCGGACCCGATGGTGACGCCGGGAGCAAGGTTGGGGTTGGCTCCCAGTTTCGCCGTGGGATGGATGTGGGCGTCGGCGCTGATCCCCCAGTGTGGATGTTTGCGGTGGCCGTGCAGGATGACAATGGCGACGGCAATCGCCCCATACGGGTCAGAGCAACGGATCGCCGCCAACCCTTCAGGCACCACGACCCCATCCTTGACCACGATACACGCAGCCTTCGTACTCGAGACCGCCCCCAAATATCTCGGATTCGACAGAAAAGTCAGTTCACCGGGACCGGCCTCTTCGAGCGTGTTCACGGCATGAACGCGACGATCCTCGCCTTCGAGCCGCGCCTGAAAACCGGCCTCGACCAGTCGCCGACAAATTTCAGAAAGTTGAAATGCACTCATTCGTATTGGCAGCGCCTATTCGGGCGACCTCGCGTTTCGTTTTGCATTTTACGCGGTAGGGAATCGCGGTGTCAAAGTCATTCGCGTTGCCGAGGTTGCGACGGTTTTGCCCGGCGCATACTTCGATTCCGCGACGGTTTCAATGCTTGCGGGAAGGCGGATCGCCCGTATCAAAACCGAGATAGTTCAGCCAATCTTTGGTATCATCCGGGGAGCCGAGATCGGGCTTTTCCCTGTTCGAATCAGGCCCCTGGGCCTGTGACGTGTTCGTTCGCCGATCGACAGAGTCGGGCACTTCGCGCCTCGGGTGCCGCGACTTGGCAAAGAGCTCGGCGACGAACGCGGGCGATTCGGAATGCCCGAGTCGGCGCCGCGTGGCCTCGCGACGGAGGGCGGTATCGCTGCTGATCACGCGAACCGGAGGCGACGAGTTTCGCATCGACTTGATCAATCGGGCGATGATGTCGTCCGCGGTTTCGGGGGCGCTGAAACGGACTTCGACGCGGCTGGACGCCATCTGTCGAACCAGCCCCGCGGAGGGTGTCGGGCCGTCGAAAACGACCGTGACATGTACTCCCGCCTGCTTCGCCCAGCGATCCACCACCCGTACCAGAGTTTCCCGCCCAACGGCCGGCATCGGTGCATGGGCATGCATGGCAAACAGGAGGTTGTTGCCGTCAATAATGACCCGCTCCATCACGCCATGAATCATAGACGATCCGGCCGCGGCGGCCACGGCTTGCGCGGCTGCCGGCGAACCGCAAGATGGGCCGCTGCCACGCTAACGCCACGGTGGTTGGCCCGTCATTGTTGTGGGAGGTGCATTGGATATGATTACGGCAACCGATCGAGGGTTTCGATACATGGAGCATCCGTCCAAAACGAGCACATCGATGCTTGAGGGGCTCTTTGATCCCGCCGCCGACCGGGTGTGGCGGGCGTTTGATGCGCGATTTCGTCCCATTCTTCTCGAGGTGGCGAAGAAACTTGGGTTGGACGAGGCCGATGCGGCCGATGCGGCTCAGGAGACGTTGCTGCGATTCCTCGGCGAATACCGCTCGGGCAAGTACGATCGAACCCGAGGCCGCCTTCGCTCCTGGGTTCTGGGAATCCTCAAGTATCGGGTCGCCGAAATGAAACGACTGAAGGGCCGCCGCCGGGAATTCCGCGGCGAGTCGGGCATTGTCGAAATTCCCAACGATCAAGAGTTAGATTTGGTTTGGAGTTCCGCCCGAAGAGCCGCTATTCTTCGGCTGGCCATGACCGAGCTGAACACAAACCGCCACGTCGCGGGAAAAACCCTTCAGGCGTTCGACGCCTTCGTGATCCGTCATCATCCCGCTGCCCAGGTGGCCCGCGAATTGAACATGTCGGTCAACGGTGTTTACGTCGCCAAGAATCGTGTCGCCGAGAAGCTCCGCGAGATCATTGCCCGGCTGGATCAACTGTACGATGAGGATCCATGAGCGCCCCTCGGAGTAGCGTGCCGCCATGCCCCCCGGCGGAGGCGCTGGAAGAGTTCGCGGCCGGCGGCGCGGTGGCCAACGTCGTTCGCGAACACGTCACGGCGTGCGAACCCTGTCGCATTCACGTCAAGCAGGTTCAGGCGAACAATGAACTGATTGCGGAGGTTCTGGCCGCCGGTGCGGCGGTCGCGCCGCACCTGCGAAACTCCCACTATGAAGTGCATTCCTTAATCGGAGCGGGAGGGATGGGGGAAGTGTATCGCGCAACGGATACGCGGCTCGGTCGGGAAGTTGCGATCAAGGCCCTTCCGTCAGCCCTGGCCCACGAACCGCAGCGGATGGCCCGCTTTCAGCGCGAGGCGACGATTCTCGCTTCGCTCAACCATCCTCAAATCGCCGCCGTTTACGGTTTCGAGGAACAGGACGGATTTCAATACCTTGTGCTGGAATTGGTGGAGGGTGAAACGCTGGCCCATCGCCTGGAGCGCGGCCCCTTGCCGCTTGCCGAGACCCTCGCGGTCGGCGGACAGATCGCCGAGGCCCTCGAAGCCGCGCACACCCGAGGGATCATCCATCGCGATTTGAAGCCGTCGAACGTGAAGATTACGCCGGAAGGCAAAGTCAAGGTGTTGGATTTCGGGTTGGCCAAGGCCTTTGAGGCCGAGTATCCCGACGACACGCAGGAACCGTCACCCTCCATTACCGCCGCCTATTCGCCCCAAGGGGTGGTACTCGGGACGGCCGCGTACATGAGCCCCGAGCAGGCTCGCGGACAAGTCCTTGATAAACAAAGCGACATCTGGTCGTTCGGTTGTGTGCTATTCGAGTGCCTGTCAGGCCACCGGCCGTTCGACGGCGAGACGACTTCGGACATCGTTGCCCGGATTCTGGAACGCGAGCCGGACGAAGGTGCACTGCCGGAGCAAACCCCGCCGGCCATCCGCCGGTTAGTTCGTCGATGCCTTGAAAAAGACCGAAGCCGCCGCCTTCGCGACATCGGCGATGCCGTCCTGGAGTTGAACTCGGTCGAAGATGCCCGCGAATCCCACGTTTCGAGCCCCACTCGTCCCTGGCAGGGGAAGCGAGGTCGAGTTGTTGCCTGGATCGTGCCGGCCGTCACCGTCATCTCCGCGACCGCGGCTTGGGTCCTTTCGATGGTGAACGGTCGATCGGCATTGCAAACCGTGCACACGCATGTTCTCGCACCACCGGGGACATCTTTTCATAATACCGGCGACTTCGCGGGCCCCGCAATCGTTTCTCCGAATGGGAATGCTCTTGCCTTTGTGGCCGGCGATGCGGCAGGCAACAACGTATTATACGTTCGCGAATTGCACAGCGAAACAGCGCGGGCCTTGCCCGGGACCGACGGCGCGTACTTCCCCTTCTGGTCGGCGGATAGCCAATCGCTTTGTTATTTTTCCACCGGCCGAATGTGGCAAGTCGATTTGAAAGGCGGGCCGTCGATCCCTTTGACGGAGGGAATAACGATCGACAGCGCCCGCGGAGGCACCCGGAACCAAGAAGGCGTCATTCTATTCGCCCCGAAGTATCAGGATGTTATTCATCAATTGTCCGTTTCCGCCCCGGAATCCATTCGGCCCGTGACCGTCCTGGATGCATCGATCCACACCACGCATCGTTGGCCGGTTTTTCTTCCCGATGGCAGGCACTTTCTCTATCTGGCCGCCGGACCTGATCGGCGCAAGACGGAGCACAACGCTATTTACTGGGCATCGCTGGACGGGAAGGAGAACCAAAGGGTTCTTCGGACCAACACCCATGTGGTCTACGCGGAGCCGTATTTACTATTCATCCAGGATTCGACTCTATTTGCCCAGCGGTTTAACGCGGACCGGGGACTCTTGGAAGGCGAACCCAGGGAGATCGCGACGGGTGTTCTGTCTCATCCGGGAACGTTTCGGGGCGTATTCGATGCCACGAAGAGTATCCTGGTCTTTGCTCGGGGCCGGTGCGGCACCCGGCTCGTCGTGTTTGATCGCCACGGCAGACGGTTGCAGGAAATCGGCCAGAAAGACATCTTTTACAACCTTCGGCTCTCGCCGGACGGGTCCCGCGTCGCCGTGAACCGGGACGACCCGAGTGATATCTGGGTCTACGAATTCGAACGCGGCGTCAGCAAATCGATCACGTCGGATTCGATTGCCAGCGAGGTGGGCCCCATCTGGTCGCCGGATGGCCGGCAGATCGTGTACACCTCACTCGACGTTCCCGGCGTTCAGCCAACGATGAATCAGCTTGCGTCCGAAGGCGGTAGCAGCCCGATCGTGCTCTTGTCGCTGGAACACGAAGTCTGGGCCACGGATTTTTCGAAGGACGGCCGGTTCCTTCTTTACAATCTTGGCGGAAAAAAAAGAGGCGGCAATCTGTGGATCGCGCGGGTGTCTGGGACCATGCAGGGCGAGACCCTCACTCGAACCCCTAATTGTTTGGAGCGGGAGGGGCAATTCTCTCCCAACGGGCGCTGGATCGCCTACACGTCGGACGAAACGCAACGAGACGAGGTGTACATCGCCTCGTTCCAGGAAACCGCGGACAAGACCTCACCCGACGCCGCTTTCCTATTGGGGGGAGGGTGGCCTGTATCTCAGACCGGCGGCACTCGACCCCGATGGCGGTTCGACGGGAAGGAGATCTTTTTCTTGTCGCCGGATAATCAATTGATGGCCGCTGAAGTGGACACCGAGGGGCCCACCGCGGTCATTCAATCGCCTCGTGCACTCTTTCAAACCCGCGCGAACCGAGAGGGTTTCGCCTACGATGTCTTCCCCGACGGCGAACGTTTCATCATCAACTCGGCTGACGGGGGAGAAGGCGAAGCCATTACTCTCGTTACCCATTGGCAGTCCGGGCTCGAGAATCGAATCCCGTTTTCCAGATAAACCCCGCCAATCCCACAGAACCGGCCTGTCGCCGCACGGCGGTTCTCCCATGGTGGCGGGTTCTCGTTCGCCATTTACAATTCGTGATTGATCGCCTATAGATCGAACACGACGGCGGGATTGCGTCGCCAAACGACATGCACAAACAACTTCGATTACCGCAAGCATTTGCCGATCTCGGCCTCGAGGTGCCTTTTCTCGAGGCCCTCGCCCGCCTTGGATTCGAAACTCCGTCGGAGATTCAAAAACAATTGATTCCCCCCGCTCTCGCCGGCCGGGATCTACTCGGACAGGCTCGCACCGGTACGGGGAAAACGGCAGCGTTTGCCCTGCCCATCCTCCAACGGTTGGACCCGGCTGGACGCCTGCAAGCGGTTTGTCTCGTGCCCACCAGGGAACTTGCCGTGCAAGTGACGGGGGAGATTCAGCGCATTGCGGCGTGCACGTCGCTGCACATCGTGGCGATCTACGGCGGGCAGAAAATCGCCACGCAGCTGCACCACCTCGGTCGCCGCCCGCACTTCGTCGTCGGAACGCCGGGGCGGATCCTGGACTTCCTTCATCGTCGCACCCTCGATATTTCACAGATTCGTTTCGCCATCCTCGACGAAGTGGACCGCATGTTGGACATCGGCTTCCGCGACGACATCCGCGCGATCCTCGGGCGAATCACCGCCGCGCACCAGACGATCTTCGTCTCCGCCACAATCGATCAAGAAATCAAGCGGCTCGCCATGAAATACATGACCGACCCGCTCGAAATCAACGTCTCCCAGGACAAGCTCACCGTCGATGAGATCGATCAATCCTACGTGACGACCGAGCCGCGGGATAAATTCCAGGCCCTACGCCTGATCCTCGAGCAGGACAACCCGCCGATCACCATCGTCTTCTGCAACACCAAACACGGGGCCCGCAAACTCGCCAAAAAACTCCACGACGTCGGCGTCAACGCCAAGGAGATCCACGGCGACCTCGTGCAAGAGAAGCGTGAGCGGGTCATGGCCCGCTTCCGGAAACATCAGCTTCGCGTGCTCGTCGCCACCGACCTCGCCTCGCGGGGAATCGACGTGAGCGCCATTACGCACATCATCAATTACGATATCCCCCAGGATCCGCAGGCCTACGTTCACCGCATCGGCCGCACGGCACGCATGGGAGCTCGGGGCACGGCCATCACCTTCGTCACCCGCGAGGAGGGCAAGGAGCTGACCTCCATCGAGATGCTCATCAATTGCCAGATTTCGCCGCGGACGATCCCGGAATTCGCCCCCGCCGAAAGGGTCGAGGCCCCGCGCCCGCAGCCCACCGAGCCCCGTTTTTCCCGTTATCAGCAACCGATGTCCGAATCGGCCGATGCCCTGCCGAATCCGGTGAAAAGAACGCTGGGCGGGCGATTCCGTCCCGCCCGAGGCCGCAGGCGCCTATAATGCAGGGAAGTCGCGCCGCCACGAACGGGCGATGCGGAATCTTTCGAACCGGATCCCGATCGAACTCAGCGATCGAGAAGAGGCCGATGCCTTTCGAAGAAGACCAGCTTCTTGACGAAGAAGTCGTCGAGACCTCGGAGGATGAGCCTTCAACCGTGGAGGCCGAGGACGACAAAGCCCCCGGTTCGCGTTGTTTGCGGTTCCACGTCCGCAAGCGACTGCCGGGGCGCCGGCTCGACAAGTTCCTCCATTCCCGCCACCCGCGGACCTCTCGCACGCTGATCCAAAAGTGCATCAAGGACGGCAACGCCACGGTCAACGGCATGCCGTCGAAAGCCAGCTACGAACCGGCCGCCGGGGACGTGATCGAGATCGTCCTTCCACCGCCTCCGCCTAGCGAAGTCCTGCCGGAGGACATTCCCATCCACATTCTGTACGAAGACGACTGGCTCCTGGTCATCAACAAGACCACGGGAATCGTCTGCCACCCGGCATTCGCCGGCCAGACCGGCACGGTGGCCAATGCCGTCGCGTTTTATGCCAAGACCTTGAGTCGCGGGGAGGACCCTTTCCGCCCGGGCATTCTCCATCGCCTCGACAAGAACACGACCGGCATCATGCTCATCGCCAAAAACGACGAAGCCCATTGGCGCGTGTCGCTTCAATTCGAACGCCGAACGATCCGCAAGGAATATTTCGCCATCTGCGAAGGGAACATCCGCCTGGACGCAGACATCATTAACAAGCCGCTCGCTCCGCACCCCTCGACCACCCAGCGAATGATACTCTCCTCGGAGTTTCCGCCGCGCCAAGCCATGTTCAAGGAAGCCATTACGGAATACAGAGTGGATCGTCGCTTTCGCGGATACACCACTGTGCGACTATTCCCCAAGACGGGACGAACGCATCAACTCCGTGTACACATGTCGTCGCTCGGACACCCCATCGTGGGCGATATCGTGTATGGCGGCCGGCCGGTCAGCGAACGAGGCCTCTGCGGCGAGGGCGACGACGAACCGCTCATCACCCACCAGGCCCTGCACGCCCGCCGATTGCGACTCATGCACCCCATCCACGAATCGCCGTTGGAACTTGAAGCCCCATTTCCGGCACAGCTACTACGGATCGTCGAATTTCTGGAGCGGTGCCGCTCGGCGCCGTGATTCTACCTGTGCGTGAGAAGTCGCCGAAAAACCAGGAAGACTGCCCGTGTGGCCCGCCGCATTTGCGGTGCCGGAACTCGTATTCGGCTACCCCCCCCCGGTGAAGCAATGGGGCACCCAAGCGTCACTTCGTAACTCGTAACTCATAACTCGTTCCCGGCACGCTGGGACTCTTGCTTCAGCGCTGTGGATTTGTTGTCTGACTCGGTGTCAGGCATGTGGCATCCGTTCGATCCGCAGGCCCCCATCGGTTCTCCGCAAAACGACGTGGTAGGGGGACGCGGCCGTGGAGTCGCCGCCGTCGGAGCGGAAATGAACGCCGACGGACTCGGTGCGTTCGAGGGCGGACCGAGCCACCGCCCGGGCGACGGTGAGCTCGTTTTGCACGATCCAGGAATCGGGATCGTCGAAAGTCTTGTCCAGCGTGTAGTGGCCCCAGAAATCGAGGATGTCCTGCGTTTCCTCCAACCGGTCGCCGCGGCGCTCGATGCCCACGTTGCGCCACATGAGGCTGCGAAGGGAGCTGCCGATGTCACCCAGGTCCAGTTCGGTCCGGGCGGACTTGTCATTTCGATTGCGGATCGGGTGCATGGCCGGGGGCCGCGGGTCATCGGCGGCCCGGCGGCCGGCTGTTTCACCGGCGATCCGGCCGAAGACGAGCCCCTCCAATAGCGAATTGCTCGCGATTCGATTGGCTCCATGGACCCCGCTGGCGGCCACTTCGCCGCACGCCAACAGGCCGGTCACGCCGGTGGTGGCGTCGGGGTTGGTCCGCACGCCGCCCACCAGATAATGGGCCGTGGGGCGCACGGGAATTCGATCCTTTCGCAGGTCTATGGAAAAGTCGGCGCAGATGTTGGCGATATGCGGAAACCGTTCCGCGAAGTGATCCAGATGCCGCACATCCAGATACACGCAGGGAGAGCGCGTGGAAAGAAGGTGTCGATGGATCGCCCGGCTGACCACGTCGCGCGGGGCCAACTCCGCGTCGGGGTGAAACCGGTGCATGAACCGCTCGCCGTGCCGATCGACCAAATGGGCCCCTTCGCCCCGCACGGCCTCGGAAATCAAATGCCGTCCCGCGCCCGCGAGGTAAAGCGTCGTGGGATGGAACTGCATGAACTCCATGTCGAACAACTCGGCGCCGGCTCGAAACGCAGCGGCCAGACCGTCGCCCGTGGCGGTCGGCGGGTTGGTGGTTTCGCGCCAGATTTGACCGCAACCGCCGGAAGCCAGGATGGTTTGCTTGGCCCAGATCAGTTGATGTCCGTGGCGGGGATGAAACGTCGTCGCTGCGATGCAGCGACCGTCCACGGTAATGAAATCGAGAAGAAAACAGTGTTCGAAAACGCGGATCGACGACATCCGGCGGATTTTCTCGGTCACGACTCGAGTCAGTTCCCGGCCCGTCTGATCCCCCTGGGCGTGAACGATTCGATTCACGCGGTGCCCGCCCTCTCGCCCCAACGAAAGACTTCCCTTTTCACGGTCGAACCGGGCACCCCAATGGAGAAGCTCCTCGATACGCTGAGGGCCTTCATGGACCAGAAGGCGCACGGCCTTAGGGTCGTTGAGCCCGCAACCCACGGTCATCGTGTCCTGAAAGTGTTGGTCGGGTGAATCCCCCGGCCCGACGGCGGCGGCGATACCGCCCTGCGCATAGGAGGTGGTGGACTCGTCGAAGCGGCCCTTGGTCATCAAGACGACCAGCCCGAACTCCGCCGCTTCGATCGCGGCCCGCGCGCCGGCCACGCCGCTGCCGATCACCAACACGTCGGTCAAAATGTTGCCCGCCCGCGAAGAATCGAAGTCGGTCAAATAGCGGCGGAGGTCATAGATAGGAGCCATAGTTCGTAATTCGTCACCGGCGCGCCGGGACTCCATGGTCGGCAATGACTCAACGCGACATCGCGGTGAATCTACTCCTCGGACGTAATCTACCATGAAGTCATGGCCCGGCCAAAGCCGACGAATTACGAATTACGAGTTTCGAAGGGGGCGTTCACTCCTGGGGATTGGCAGTCTTCGCGGGAAAAGAAATAACTGAATGTTCGTAGAGCAGCGCCGCCCTTCGTTGCGGCCGAAGTCCGCGCGTTGATTGTGCCGGGATGTTCGCTCGGCAGTCTTTGAGCTTGGTTCAACGGGACATGAGAACGAGGAAACGAGTGCTTATTCAGCGCATGGGCGGTTGCACCTCACCGCCTCCCCTTCATAAACGTCAACGATCGAACTGCGCAACGCAATCGGAGAATTTTTTTTCGGATTTGCGTCCGGGTATCGCGAAAACGCTTGAATGGGCCCAACCGCAAGCTTCGCACGTCGGGTTGTGTTGCCGCCGCGCCGATGTAGACATCGGTTCCGTTCGCTCACTTTTTGCGCATCGGCGCGCTGCGTGATCGGCACTCATATTGTTACGTCCGCCCGGCCGGAAAGTTCTTACAGAAATATTTCGCCGAGGTGTAAGGTTTGCGGAGTTGGTGACGGAGAGTGTGTGTTCCAAATCAGCGCGAGAGCGAGCATCGAATGGTTCGATTCAAACTCTCCGCAACACCAACGCGACCGAAGGGTCGCATCGCTCCGACAAGTCGGATCGAAGAAAAGGAGAAATGCGATGAACGGAAACAACACAACATGTGTGACGAGGGTGCAGGGCAATGGAACGCGACTCATGAACGGGAGAGTCACGATCCCGATTCTCGTAAGGCGAGAGGTTGAGTTGATGTTGCTGTCTCGGGTTCCATCTGAAAGCGCATTGTGCGTGACGCCAATGCGGTGGATTTCAAAAAAGATCGTGTGTGCGGTCTGCGTGGTCGCCTCGATGGGAGCAATCCATGGAGCGGAGACGCCCGCGCCGACGTTGCCAACGCACTTCCTCGGCGCGGAAAACGCGGCGGCCGCTATGATGATTGGCCAGATTACGGTTACGCTCGAGATCTTACCGGGTCAGACCGTTACGGGCGGTTCGACCCTTATCGTGGAAGCGTTCATTCGCAACGACGGTGCGGATTTCCTGACCAGCGGCGTACAGCTCGACCTGCCGTGCAATCTGCCGGCCGCGAGCGGCTCGTCGGGCGAGATTCGCGCGCAACCGGCCACGGAGTGTCTGGTCAACGCAGATTGTCCGGCCGGGGCGATTTGCAACACGGGGCCAAATCCCAACGTGTGCAACTCATTGAGTATCGACAACGCAAGCAATGCCGCCAGTGGATCGGTGCCGTGGCTGTTCGCTGCCCAAGGAATCTGCTCAGGCGGCACCAACGACGGCACGTTTTGCATCAACAACTTGACCTGCACCGGGGGAGGTACTTGTGACACTAGCGTGCGTAACGGCGGATTGAGACCGATCGTCCAATCGCAATGTCGCCAGGCCGGCGCGCCGGGGCCCGGTGAGCCATCGTACATTCTGCCGGGCGGCGGCACGCGACGGTACCTCGGTACGTTTCGGTACGAGGCGTCCTCATGCGCAGCGGGCACATTCAACATCCCGTACGAAGGACTGAACATCCCCTGCCAGAACACCGACCTGACCCGCGTTATGGAGATCAACCCCAACCCGACCTGCGTGAACGCGAACTTCGTGGGCGGAGCGATCGCTGTCCCGGTGGGTGCCTGCTGCGACGGAACATCGTGCGTCGTCGATGGCGTGAATGAGTTTTGTTGTGAGAACGGGCTCACGAATCCGCCGGCTGCGAGCGGCACCTGGACCGCGGGCGAGCTCTGCACGGATCCCGGCGCGTGCGGGACGGGTCAAGATGAAGCGGACATTCGCTTGACGACGGACTTTCCTCATCAACAAGCCGAGCAGGAACTGCTCGCCCGCGGTGCGATAATTCAAGACAGCTCGGATTACTTCGACCGCATCTCTTGCCGGATCGATTCCAGCCAATTGGAAGAGCTGGGCGCGCAGCCCTGGGTCGTCGCCATTCAGTTGCGTCCGACACCGGCCGCGCAGAACGACGGCTCGCGCTTGAGCATCGGCGTGCTGTCCGTGCAAGACCCACCATGGGGCGTTCCCAATTCGTACAACCTCAGCGGCTTCGGGGTCAAAGCCGGCATCTGGGACCAAGGTCAGCCCGGCGTCCCAGTAACTGTGGGCGTCTTAAACGCGCCGGCGCATGCCGACCTTACGGGCCGCTGGTTTCCCGAGGAGCTTAATGGCGCTATCCCCGCTGATCTCCACCACACCCATGTGGCCGGCACAATGGCCGGCGATGGCAGGCAGAGCACCGGGTTTCAATGGGCCGGCATGGCACCGGAAGCAGAAGTCCACACCTGGGATTTCAAGGGCATCATTTTCACGGAAATGCTCAACGGCGTTTTGGCCGGCAAGATCGATGTATCGCAGAACTCGTGGGCCTATCCGGGTAGCTTCGGCCATTACTGGTTACCATGCGGCGAGGCCGACAAACTGGTCTGGGACAAGAAGCTCCCGATCTTTTTCGCGGCCGGGAACTACCAGACATCCATCGCCGGCGGGTTCGGAACCGTGACGGCTCCGGCCACCGCGAAAAACGTGGTGGCGGTGGGCGCCGTGACCAAGACCACCGACGCGATGGCTGGATTCAGTTCGTGGGGCCCGACGCTCGACGGCCGGCTCAAGCCGGATGTGGTCGCGGTCGGAGTGAGCGTGAACTCATGCAGCTACCTCGGCGGAAGCGCCTACTTGAGCATCAGCGGCACCTCGATGGCCTGCCCCGCCGTGTCGGGTCTGGCAGCGTTGCTGATCGAAAAATACGGCCAGCTCAATTCCGGAAACGAACCCGATCCGGCGTTGCTCAAGGCGAACCTGCTTAATTGCGCGACCGACCTCGGCAACCCGGGTCCCGACTTCAAGTTCGGCTACGGCAAAGTCAACGCCGTCGAGTCCGTCAAGAATCTGCAGAATGTTGACTACCTCTACGAGGGCACCGGCGTTTCCTCCGGCGTTACTCACACCTATTACCTGGACGTCCCGGCGGGCTGTGTGGGGGACCTGAAAGTATTGCTCGCATGGTCTGACCGCGAGTACACCGGTATCAGCAACGGCAACCCTACCCTTATCAATGACCTCGATTTCGAGGTCACGGATCCGGGCGGCTCACCGTATTTGCCTCTCACGCTGAATCCCACTTCAGGAAGCCAAAACAATTTGGCTGTCCCTCTGGCGAACCATCGCGACAACGTCGAACAGGTCGTTGTCGCCGCACCCACGCCGGGCGTCTGGACCATCAAGGTTCACGGCTTCAGCGTGCCGCAAGGGCCGCAGCCCTACGCCTTAACCTGGTTCGATCCGCAAAACTGCATCGCACCCCCACCGCCGCCGTGTGCGCCGCCTCCGGCGGGCATGGTGGCCTGGTACACCGGCGACGATACCACGCCGATCGACCATCTTGCTCAGCATGACGGCACGTTTACCGGGGTTCCCTTTTCGTCTGTATTCTGGAAGGTAGGAGGCGGGGCCTTGGGCTTCTCTTCCTCGCCTTTGGGTTCGGAGACCTATGTGCACGTTCCAGACCCCTTAGGCATTCTCAGCGTCTCCCCCGGGGCGCCTTTCTCTGTGGACACGTGGGTCATGCGTGACCCCGCACCCCCGAGTGGTCATCAGCCGCTTCTGAACAAACGATACGCCCCTTCAGTATTCGGTCAACCATCGCACGGTTACTACATCGGGCTGTTCAACGGGAATCTCCGCGTCGAGTTGGCGGATGGGCTTGGTGTGACCAACTCCACGGTCTTTCAGTCCAATCTGTCGATCCCGGCCGATGGTCAATGGCACTTTGTGGCCGTCACTGTCCAGCGCACCAGCGCGAACGGGGGACGGATGTACGTTGACGGCGCCGCTCCGTTCGTGTTCAACGCATCGCTTCGTCCGGGCAGTCTCGCGAACGCCGCGGACCTCTTGATCGGCGCCGGATACCCAACTGGCGGAGCGCTTGTTGGCTTCGACGGCCTCATGGATGAAATCGAGCTCTTTGACCGCGAGCTTACCCCGCAGGACGTCACGGATATCTTTCTTGCCGATGTGGCCGGCAAATGCAAGTGCACCGCTCCCCCGGCCGACATGGTCGCCTGGTGGCCGCTGGACGAGACCGCGGGAGCGACAAGTTTCGTGGATATCATCGGCGGAAACGATGCGACACCCTTCGCATCTCCCGTCGGCGATCCGTCTGGCCCTCAGCCAGATACCGGCGTCGTCTTTGGCGCTATCCACTTTCCGAAGTTGGGCAACGGATTGACTGGTGCGCGAGTCGCGCCATCCGTACAACTGAACAACGTCGGCTCGGCCGAATTCACCATAGATGCGTGGGTGAAGTTTGACGCGGGCAGCCCGGCAAACGACCCTCACTACATTGTGAACAAATTCGACACGACAACAAGCAGGGGTTATGCCTTCTATATCCAATCACCAGGCATCCCCAATAACGAACGACTGGAGTTCAAGTGGGGTGCCGGGCCTGGCAACTCCAGTGCGGTGCAGACTATTTCCGCGCTTGCACCGGACCAGTGGTACTTTGTGGCCGTTACGGTTAGACGCAACGTAGGCGGCAGTGCCCTGGAAATCCGCTTGTATGTGAACGGTGTCCAGGAAGGTGTGCAGTTTGTAGGGAACCCCGTAGGCTCTTTGGTCAATTTTCTCTTCCTGGAAATCGGGTGGCAACCGGGCACGATAGATGAGCCGATTACCCTAGACGAGCTGGAGATCTTTGAGCGTGCGTTGAGTGTAAACGAGATTCTGCGTATCTATCGGGCGGGCGGCGCCGGCAAATGCACATCCTGCCGACGCTACGGCGATGTGTATCCGGAAGGCGGCGACGGCGTCGTGGAGATTGGTGATCTCCTTTGCATTCTGGACGGATACAACGACATGAGCTCTTGCCCCGGCGGCGACATCGCGCCTTGCGGCGGCGGGGATGGGATCATCGAGCTCTCCGATATCCTGGCGGCACTGGACGCCTATGCGGGCAGTCCGCCGTGTTCCGATCCGTGTTCGCCGTAATCGGCTGGGCCGGCGCGGGGCGTTCGGTACGAGGCTATGACCATTCTCTTCGTGGCGGCACGGCGCCAGCCCTGAACCGCGCTTCTTTCGAGAAGCGCGGTTCTTTTTCATTCCGAGCCATTTTGAGCAGCGGAAGCCGATGTCGAGCTGATCGCGTCGGGAACGAATCCAATTCGAGTTAGGCGGAGTGCCGGAGATCGGGTTCCATTCGAAACACGGGCGCCCCATCGCGGACGGGCGGGCGCTGAATGCCGACGATCCACCGTTGACTTCATCGCAGCTCGCGAAGAAATCTCGAAGAGTTGGGAAGAACCATCCTCTCTTAGTCACTTCGTGGCTTTCGTCCTCTTTCGCAAGGACCGCCCCGCGGTCACAATGTCGCCCGGAATCATGATGGCGCGAAACGACAATCGGGTGAAATGGCCTTGGCCCTGGCCGGCGGCGTTGCTTTTTGCGGCGGGCTGCGGAACGGCCTCGTCGAAATTTCAGGTCATGGATTACCGCGCCGGAAAGGCCCAGCAATATCAGGAGACCTTTCGTGAAGGGTTTTACGGCCAAGACCGGGACGGCAACGTCAACGTCGTGCTCCAACGCAGCGACCCCAATCCCGAGAACCCCCGTGATCTCGTCACCCAGATCGTCCACCTGAAGAGCTTCTGGCGGTCGATCCCCGGACAAACCGTCGCCGAGGCCACGCAACTCAACGGGCTGGTCACCTATGCCATTCTGGTCGGCGAGCGAGGGGCGACATTTGAAGGGGCGGGGTCGATGTTTTTTCAGCGAGATCCGTGGACGGGGGTGCTCAACGGGACCCTGGAGCATGCAAGCCTGAAGCCGACGCGAAGACTCGACGACAAGGCGGATGTTTTCCAGCAAGCCCACTTGACCGGGACGTTTCACGCCAAGAAAGACGGTCGTCGGGCACTGCGCATGGCCAATGAGATTGCCAGAAAGTTCGGCCCGCTTCCGGCGTATCAGCCGCGGGCAACGAAGTGAGGGCGTGTTGTTGCTCGGCCAACGCATCCTCGTCATGGGCCTCGGCCGATTCGGCGGCGGAGCAGGCGTGACCGCGTGGCTCGTTTCCCAGGGCGCCCGGGTGACCGTCACCGATCAGGCCTCCGCCCAATCGCTTGCCGAAACCGTTCGATCGATCACCCACCTACCGATCGGCCTACGCCTGGGCGGCCACCATCCCAACGATTTGGAGAACACCGATCTCGTCGTGGTCAACCCGGCCGTGGTGAAAGACCGCTCCGAGTTCTTTCAGGAGATCGAACGAAGAAGGATTCCCTGGACCACCGAGATGAACATGTTCTGCGAGCGTTGCCCCGCGACCGTAATCGGCGTCACAGGTACGTATGGGAAGAGCACGACCTGTGCGATGCTGGCCGCGGCCCTGGAGGATTTCGTCGCCGCCGGCTCAACCCCGATTACGGGAGTTCATCTCGGGGGCAACATCGGAAAGTCGCTGCTCAACGAGCTGAATCGAATCCGTGACAGCGACGTGGTCGTCCTGGAGATGTCCAACGCGCAGCTCGAGGATATCCCACGGATTTCGTGGCGCCCGTACGTCGCGGTGATAACCAATCTGTGGCCCCATCATCTAGACCGGCACGGTTCGCTGGAGGCCTATGCGCGGGCCAAGTTCAACATCATCGGCTCGCCCCTGCAAACGCCGATCGTCGTGGCCGGGGACATGCACGACGATGCGCGGGAGTTGTTGCTTGCGGTGCTGCAAGAAAGCCCGCGCCAAGTTTGCCTTCACGTGGAAGCGCACGATCCGCCCGATGCGTTGCGAGTACCGGGGCCGCACAATCGGCGCAACGCCGATTGCGTGATGACGATTTGCGACGCACTGCAACTGCCGGAAGACCTCGTCCGCGAATCGTTGCACCGTTTTGCCGGCCTCGAGCACCGGATCGAACTCGTGGCCACCATCGGCGGTGTGGCTTACGTTAATGACTCCAAGTCGACCTCGCCATCGGCAACGATGGTTGCGTTGGAATGCTTCGAGGGTCCCGTGGTGGCCATCGTGGGCGGGCGGCGAAAACCCGTTTCGCTCGATTCGTGCGCGAACCTTCTTGCCGCACGATGCAAGGCGGTGATCTGCCTGGGTGAATCCGGACCGGATTTCGCCGATGCGATCGGCCAAAGCGCGAGGCAACGCCGACGTGCCACGGATTTCGTTCGCGAGGCTCAATCGCTCGAGGAGGGAGTGCGGACGGCGGCGGAATTCTGCGAGCCGGGTGACACGGTTTTGTTCTCGCCGGGCGCTCCGAGTTTTGATGGTTATGTGAACTTTTGCGAACGAGGTGCGGCATTCAAGCGAATCGTTGAAATGTTGTCCTCTTCACGTGATCGAGCGGGGATGCAGCGTCCGATAACTAATCAAATTAGAGGACGCTTATAAGCTTTCACGCATTCAGCGGGATTTTGAGTAGAATGGAGTGGGTCCGGGCGACAAAACGGTTTTTGAGGCGGGCGTTCCTTTGTCGACGGGAAGGATGTCGATCAACTTCATTTCGGCTCGTTGGTCCGAAGTCTTCGCTGCCCTGATGGCTCTGAGCGGTGAGGTCCGGGGCACGGAGGATTTGCGCGCGGGCGAACGAAATCCGATACCTTGCGGCCACTCGGTGGTCTCGGCCACCACGGTTCTTGATCGGTCTGAATCGGCGGACCCCCCATTCGGCTCGGTCGGTTCCCCGTTTTCGGCGGATGCAGGCCCAACGTCTGACTTCGGAAGCTGTACCACGTCCTGCCTGGCGGCGGCTGACAGGCAGTGGCACGTTTGTTTTGCCGACGCCGAAGATGCGATGAAGTGCGCGGGAGAGGGGCGGAGCGAGCTCTTGTCCTGTCTGCGGGAACGCTGCTCCGACGATCATGCCGATAAGGCGTGTGACATCTCCTGTCACTGGCATGCGGAACGAGTCTTGCGGTTCTGCCGCGATCCGTCCGACGACGGCAACATCTGCGCGGATCGTTCCCGGCAGGCTTATGGCGAATGCCTGAAGTCGCAATGCGGGGAGACTCCCCCGGCGCCCTCGTGCGAATCACAATGCCGTTTCCGCGGTCAGGAGATTTTTTCCGGCTGCGTGCACGACGGGGGGACACCGGAGACGTGCTCGACCTTGTCGCGGGAATCGGTGAACCGTTGCCTTGCGGAATCGTGCCTGGTGGATCCGCCGCCGTCGGCGTGCGAGGTGCGGTGCGATGAACTGTCGAACCGCGAACATGGGGAGTGTCTGGATGCGGGGGGGACATCGGCCTTCTGCATGCGCGGGGCGAATGAATCGCGCCTGCGCTGCCTGGAGAACGAGTGCGGAATTGCCGCGCCGTGTGTCACAGCGTGCGTGCGAAAACGGGTGTTCGACACTCGAGGCGACGCCGTCTGGCGCCCCACGACGCCGCCGCCCAATCCCGGCGAGGAAGAACGGGGACGGCTGATCGATCTCCTGGATATTACGCTGGGGACATGGCAGCCGCTTCGCCCGGGCATCGACTTGTTTGAAGGTCAATTCGGCCCCGACGGTCATTTCCTGCGGCTCGATATTCGGCTGGCGGGGCTGGTGAACCCGCCGGGGAGTCTGGACCCGAACTCCTTTCAGCCCTTCGAGTACGGACCTCGTCCGCTTTATGGATTCGTGGAAATCGATTTGGACGGCAACGTGAACACCGGTGGGGAGGTGGTCCATCCGCAATATCGATACCTATCCAACGTTGCTCGTTTCGGCGGCCTTCCGTCGGTGCCCGCGCATCGGGACCGGGCCGCTCGCCATGACGCGGCGTTGGACGGGCGATTCGGTTCGCCGCCGTTTGTGGAGCGGCACGGGGAGGAGTTTCACCTGGCGCTGCTCGGCGGGGAGTTTGGAACCATCGTGAAACGGCGCGGTGATGACGATGACCGGTTCGAGCTCCAGGAAATCTGGTTGTTGCGCGGTCCGTTTTTTCATCGAGCCCACGGATTCGAGCCGTTCAGCCTGGCGGAGGGCGGGCGCGTGCCGGGAGAATACTCTCCGGATTGCGATCTGCTCTTTCGTCACGAACCCAAGGAAGACGTCACCCTAGTTTCCCTGGTCTTTCCGTTGACGAATTTCGGCGCTGGGCTGGTGCTCGGTCGACCGGCGGAGCCGCTCAACGCAAATCCCCGCGACCAGGCGTCGATTCTCGAAGGACTCGAGGACCTTCAGCGCAGCGCCGAGTTTCTTGGCGTGTTTCCCTCGGGGCTCGCGGAGCAAATCCTCATCGACGGATGGGCCCAGCAAAAACCGGGGATGTTCCTGCGGCCCAGCGCCTGGTCGTTCTCGGCGAATGTGGGAACGGCGGGCAATCTGATTGACCGAAGCTACTGGCCCTTTGCCTGGACCGACGTGTATCCCAACGCATTGGTGGGCGACGTCGACGGCAATGCGACGCGAACCGAGGAGGACGCGGCGGCCATTCGGCGTGAGACGGCCTCGCTCGACGGGCGGGACGGCGTGCTGGACGGAAAAGCGCGGATTCTCGGGTTTCCCAAAAACTTCAGCGTTTTCGACACCAACTACGACGGAGCCGTCGAATCGAGCGACATTGTGTACGTGGACGGCGACAGCGACGGCGACGGCGACGTGGATTTGCACGATTTTGCCGTTTTTCAACTCTGCTTCGGGGGCGCGGGGATTTCGTCTCCGTGCATCGAATTCGATCTCACGTCCGACCCGGCGATCAATGCCGCGGACATGCCTCCGTTCGCCTGGCTTCTCACCGGACCGCGGAGGAAGTAGAATGGAAGACATGGCCCATCCGAACCGGTTGAAGCCAGATCGTGCCGGGGCCCGTTCGAGTCGGGCCGGATTCACCCTTCTCGAAATCCTCATGGTCGTCGCGGTCATCATCCTGCTGGTGGGCCTGCTTCTGCCGGCGTTGTCATCGGCCCGGGAAAGTGCACGCTCGTTGGTCTGTTCGTCGAATCTGCGAACCGTCACCGCGGAATTCGGCATGTTTGCGGATGGAAGCGCGCCCAACGGCCGCGGGGAGAGCGAAGCGCTCGGCGGGAGGCGCTTTCGGATCAATGATTTCCAGGAGAGCCTTTACGGCCTGGACGAGTTTTGGGACCTGGGATCACGGGAAACGGGCAAGGTGGCGGGAGACGCGGGGGTCATGCTTTGTCCCACAGGCGCGGCGACGCTAACCAAGCGGCAGGGATATCCCTGCGGCGGGGCGGCCATGGCACCGATCGAGGGCGTTTCCGTGGCCTTGAACATGCGTCTCTACCGCGCGGTTACGGAATTCAAGGGCAAACCGGTCCTAGCTCCGGCCGCGGCGACGTTCGTCCGCACCGATGTTCTTCAACATCCCTACGTGCCGTTGGTGCTCGACGTGGACGGAGCTGAAGCCGTGAGGCGCACGTTGGAACCTTTCTACACCGCTCCGGGGATCGCGGCGGGGGCGGATGATCCCTATGCGGATTCGCGGTATTGGCTGGGCGCGAATCGGCACCGACGGAAAATCAATGTGGGCTTCGTCGGCGGGCAGGTCTTGTCCAGCACCGATCCGGCCAAGGAGCGATGGGACTGGGAATACCAGGGAGAAGTGGGCCGGTAAAAGAATTGCATTCGCAAATCCAAAATGCGAAAGTCGAATGGTGTTCACCCAGCCGAAGTCTTTGACATTCCCATGCGTGCTCTTCGGAGCCCTCGTCGCCTCCGGCTCTCCGCCAAGCGAGTCGAACGCCGCGCCTCTCCGAGTGCAAAAGGATTTCGAATGGATGGATTGTGGTGGAAACGCCCGGATACGCGTTCCTCTGGAGCGGAGTCGAGCATCAGCGTTTTGAAGCGGACAGCTCCCCCCCAACGGGGCCTTTTACGATCGCCTTGAACGACGCGCGCCGCTTTGGTTCGGCTCCGCCGATCTTCATCACACCCATGCGGAATTGACGGGCGAGTGCGCTCTGGATGTTAACGATTTGGTTCATCGAGACTCGCGATTGTGGGCCTTGTGGGAATGCCGCGTGTCGAACGACGCCGGCGGCTGGTGGGAGCCGCTGACCGCGGAGTTTCTGTTTGTCGGATCGGTGCCGCCGCCGGACGAAGCCCCGGATGGAGACATCGACCCCTGCGCCGACCCGACGCCGGTCGCGCCGGACGAAAAGGAGGAACCGCTTTTTGATTTGACCGATCGGGAGTCCGCCCGGCTCGCGTTCCTTCGCCGTCTCGCGTTGTCCGACTGTTGCAGCGCCTAGAAACTGACATGAAAGGGCTTAACATTAATCATGCGATTCCACTCATTGTTTTGATTTCCGCCTGCGAATTGGCATAGGTACTGCCGTCTTCCACAGCTGCCGATTGTCAAACCAGGCAGGGTGACATTGTCAGGATGTTGAACGGGAAGCGCGTGGCGCTCCAGGACATGTCCGGTTCTACAACGGCAGCGATCAACTTGCTTCGGCACACGTACAGCGTGCCGGTCTCGTTGATCTGCGTTCCCGGCGAGAAGTATGAGACCGTAGAGGACCGTGACGAGGAGCTAACGCTACGAGAGGCAATGCTGCGACCCGGGCGGCGCCTGCCGCCCGAACAACGAAGACGGCCCGTGCTGCGCGACCGGAGAGGTTTGCCCGACCGAAGGCATTGTACAACAGCGTTGCGCGGCTGGAGAGATACTTTGCAACGGGCATGCTGCGCGGGGAATTGCCTGCCCGGCGTCATCGATGGATTGAGATCCGAGCTACGCTCGACCATCAAGAGTGACCCTCTGTCTTCCATTGCCGATCTCGATACACTGTTCCGCATTGACTCGTGAGCCTACGCCGCAAACTTATTCTGTTGCTCTCCGCGTTCGCGGGGTTCGCGGTGCTGGCCGCGGCGGGGACGATTTTTGCCGTTCATCGGCAACTGGACCGGGCCCTGCGTCATTTTGAGAAGGCCACCGCGCAGACGCTCGAGGTCGACCGGATTCGATACGCGTTGAAATCGCAGGTCTTGCACCTGCGGGAGGTGGTTCGCGGGCGGCGCGAGGCCATTCAGCCCTATTTCTCGGCGCGGGAGGAGTTTTCCTCTCGTGTCGGGCAATTCGCACGGTTCGGCGCGGAGACGGCCGGCGCGCCCCGCGCGGAAGAGTTGCGGCGGATGGTTGCCGAGTTCGAGGCCGCCTTCCAGAATTGCCTCACGGCGCTGCAACGTGGGGAAACGAAAACGGCGGAAGACCTGCTCTCTGACGGGATCGAGCTTCGGCTTGCCTCGCGGCTGGACGCATCGCTATCGGAATTGAAAGCGTCCTTGGAAACCGATCGAGCGCAGGCCACCGCGGAACTCGGTGCCACCTCTACCAGGACGCTAATCTTTACAGGGTTGATCTCCGGGCTGTCCATCGGGCTGGTGATCGCCGGGGCCACGCTGATACGCCGGTGGCTGATTCAACCCATCGCCACGCTGGAAATCGCGGCCGGACGATTCAGCGAAGGCGACTTCGCCTACCGGGTGTCGGCGACGGGGAGGGATGAATTGGGCGGGCTGGGAAGGACCCTCAACCAAATGGCCCAGCGTGTTTCCGACGCGCATGCCACGCTTCACGATTCGGAGATGAAGTATCGAAACCTGTTCCGCAATCTCCGTGACGCCGTGGTGATCTGCGACGAGGGCGGGCGCGTCGTGGAATATCACGACAGCGATACGCATTTGCTCGGCGTGGAAGGTAGCGAGCACAAGGGCCGTCATTTTCTCGACGTGTGGCCGGAATGGCGTCAGGTCTCGACGGATTGGGTGCTGACCTTCGGAGCGGTCATCACCGCGGGCAAGCGGTTCCGGTTCAACGACGTGGGTATCCCACGGGCGGAATGGGATTCCGAAGGAACAGTGTTCGCGGATTTTCTGGTGTACCGGGTGGAGATCGGGGAGCGCCGGTTCGCGGCGATCGTGGCGCGTGACGTGACGGAGAGCAGCCGCCTTCAAACCCGGCTGCGCCGCGCGGAAACGCTGGAAGCCATCGGGGCGCTGGCGGGCGGATTGGCGCACGACTTCAATAACTTGCTTTCCGCCGTGACCGGGTCGCTGACCATGCTGGCTACGCAAGTTACGGACGAACAGCAGGCGGAACGGATTCGCAGCGCCCTTCGAGCGTGCCGTCAGGCGGCGGGGCTTTCTCGCAAGCTCTTGAATTTCGCGACGACCGCCCACGGCGATCCACAGATATTCCGCCTGGCCGACATGGTGCAGATGATCCTGAACTCCCTGGACGTGACCTATTTCGAAGGCGTCGCGGTTGAGAAGAACCTGGGCGACCCGGTGGCGGTGCGAATGGACCCGGACCAATTCACGCAGGTGGTGCTCAACTTGTTGCGCAACTCGTGTGACGCAATGCCCCAGGGGGGAACGATTCGAATCGACGTCGGGTCCGCGGTAGACCGCGACATGGACGAGGGGACGCCTCCCCAGACCTATGCCGTTTTGACCGTCGAGGATTCCGGCCATGGGATGCCGCAGGACGTGTTGAAGCGGGTCTTCGAGCCGCTGTTCACGACCCGATCGCGGACCGGCGGACGCGCTCGGGGGCTGGGGATGGCCGTGGTGTACACGGCGATCAAGAACGCCCGCGGGTTTGTCCGCATTCAAAGTGAACTGAAAGTTGGGACCATCGTCCGAGTATTCCTTCCCGCGCCGTCCGAACCCGCGAATCACGCGGATGACCCGGAGGCATGCGAAACGGTCGAGAATGGAGACGGTCGAGCCGAAACAAGCCCCATGGCCGAATTCGACCGCCTGGCGCGGCCGGAATCGGCTCCCGACGGGCGTACCCCCGCCAAATAAACAGGGCCGCGGATCGAATTCTGGAGAGACGATGGCCATGCGGGAGGGCGACATAGGTCGTTCGTTGACGGTTTCGCGGTTGATTACCGTGGCGGTGGACGAAGAATCTCGCCGTCCGAATGCAGGGAGCGGTTCATGTTCGGCCAATTGATGTTCATGCGGCTCAAGGCTGCGGAAAAGGCCCTGCAGGGCGGTAGATTGGATGAGGCCTATCGAATTGCGACGTCACCCGACCTACGCGGCCACAAACGCGCCGCGGCCATCCTGTCGGGGCTGGCTGAAAAACTGATGGAACGGGCGCGGGAGCACTTTCGGGCGGATCGGTTTTCCGAGGCGCTTATGGACCTCGATCGCGCGGAAGCCGGCGGCCTGCACCTGGAACAGGTTGCTGAACTTCGCGGACACGTCCACGCAGTCGCGGCGGAAGAACAGCGAAAGGATCAGGCGCGCCGGCAACGCGTGCAGGACGCGGCGATGCGGATCGAAAGCGGGTCGCTCGCCGCGGGGCGAAGAATCCTGGAACATGCCAGCGCCGATGACCTACCTGCTCAGCAGCTTCGCGGCATGGTGAAACAACGGTCGGACGAGGCCACGGAACTCCTGGGCCAGATCGAGCACCTGATCGGGCAGGGCCAATGGCCCGCCGCGGTGGCACGATTGCGAAAGGCGAAGGCCCTCGACGCTCATCATCCTGAGGTGACGGGGATGGAGGCCACGTTGTGCGACCGAGTGATTCAGCATTCCCGGGAGGCATTGGCGGGCGGAAAACTTTCGCGGGCGGCGGATGAGCTGGCGTGTTTGGGTGACCTTGCCCGAGAGTCGCCCGTACGCAAGGAACTAGCCCAGGCACTGCACACCGCGACCGAGGCGGCACGTTGCCTGCAGGCCAATCTCTTCGGCGAGGCGCGGCGACAGCTCATGTCGCTGGAGCGACGAGTGCCCGAGGCCGCCTGGGTCCGAGAGACCGTGGAACTCTTACGTCGCTTGGACGACCTTCGGATCGCGGTGGCGGCCGGTCCGTTGGGTGAAAAGCCCGGTACCCCAGTCAACCGCCCGGTTCCGCGGCAGGAACTATCCGGCCCGATTCGGCTGGAGGACACCGTTGCCGTGGGACTTCGTCCGACGGCCATGGGCGGGCTTCCCGATCGATTGCTCCTTCTCGTGGACGGCGGGGGAAGCTATTTGCTGATTCGTGGGTCGCGGGCGAGCCTGGGCCGGGCGGCCTCCGATCACCTCGCGGATATTCCCATGTACTGCGACCTGGCCGAACGGCACGCGGAGATCACCCGGATCGACGATGATTACTTTCTGGTCAGTGCCCGGGATGTCGAGGTGGCGGGGAAGACGACGCGACATGAATTGCTCCAAGACGGAGACCGGGTGGTGCTGGGCCGCAAGGGGAAATTCGCGTTTCGCGTGCCGAGCCGGCAGAGCCTGACCGCCGCGTTGGACTTGAGCGACACGACGAAGATGCCCAACGACGTTCGCCGAGTGTTGTTGTTCCATCAACATGCTACGATTGGGAATGGTCCGGCGGCGCACATTCGCGTAATACGGGCGGGGGGCAACTTTGTCTTGTACGAGCGCGGCGGTTCATTGTGGGTTCGATCGAAATCGGACGGCCACGGCGACCGCGACGCGAAACCGTTGGCGCTTGGTGAACCGATGGAAATCGGCGGCATACGCATGACGTTGGAACCGTGGAAAGTGAGGAATGCGGAACTGTAAATGAGGGATGCTGAATTCTCCTTCGGCATTCCGCTTTCTTCGTTCGGCATTTCATGGCAGGTGCGCGATGGCATACACGTTCAAACATGGTGATCGCCCGTTGGAGGATTACACGATCCAGCGTGCCGTCGGAAGCGGCGGGTTCGGCGAAGTGTACTACGCGATGAGCGACGGCGGCCGTGAGGTCGCGCTGAAGTATCTGCGGGACAATCCGGAGATCGAGCTGCGCGGCGTCAGTCACACGATGAACCTCAAGAGCCCGCACCTGATCACGGTCTTTGACGTGAAGAAAAACGCTCAAGGGCAGTACTTCATTATCATGGAATACTGCTCCGGCCCGTCGTTGCGTGATTTGCTGATCGCGGAACCGAACGGGTTCGGGAGCCAGAAGGCGGCGTTTTTCGTGCGGGAAATCGGCAAGGGCCTTGCGTATCTGCACGATCGGGGAATCGTTCACCGCGACCTGAAACCGGGAAACATCTTTTACGACGACGGGTACGTGAAGATCGGCGATTACGGCCTGAGCAAGTTCATCTCGGTATCGCGGCACAGCGCCCAGACGGCGAGCGTCGGGACGGTGCACTACATGGCCCCGGAGATCGGCAGCGGGAACTACTCTCGCGGAGTCGATATCTACGCCCTGGGCGTGATCCTCTATGAAATGCTGTTGGGCAAAGTGCCGTTTGAAGGATCGAGCATGGGCGAAGTGCTGATGAAGCATTTGACCGCCCAGCCGGCGGTGGACGAATTGCCCGCGCCGTTCGCGGAGATTATCCGGCGAGCGCTTCGGAAAGATCCGAACGATCGGTTTTTGCACGTTCATGAAATGGTGGATGAGCTGTTGGGGGTCGACGCCGTTCGTGAAAGCCTTGCGGGATTCAGCACGAAGAGTCTCGAAGGGGCGGTTCGCGTGGGCGGGAGAGATCGGCAGGATTCGCCCGTGCCGTCGCCCAATCCGGGATTTCCCTATCAGGGCGATTTCGGACCGGGGCGGCGCGAGGCGCAGCGAAGTCCGGTGCCGCCGCTGCCTCCTGCGCCACTTCCCGATCGACTGGCGAAACGTCTGGATCGGATTTCCAAGAAAGTCGATCGGCGAATCGCCAAGCTCGGCGGAAACCGGGTTTCACCACCCCCACCGGCGAGACATGTTGTGGCCGGGCAACGCGATGGGCTGCAAGTGGCGGAGGGATTCGCGCTTCCGCAGACCGTCGGGACGGCGAAACGGTTTCTCTTGTGTGCGATGCTGACGACGGGTTTGGCCATCGCGTTGGGGCTGCTGTTCGGAATTACCTGGAACAACGACGAAGTTGGAGCATCGGCGGGAATGCTCGTCACAGCGCTTTGGGGCGGAGTCGTGTTGGGTCAGAAAGCCGTCCCGTGGTTCGGCATGGCGGGCGGCCCCTTGTGGGCGCAACGGCTTGTGGCCTTGGTTTGCGCGGGACCATTGCTGGCGGTGGGAGCGGCCCCCATGATCGACAAATACGGGGAAAATACTCTGGGTTTGTTGATCGGGCTGGCGATCGTGGCGGTTTTCGCGAAATGGGATCGCGAACTGGAAGAGGGTGCCCACGGAGAACTGAAGTTTGGGCTTGCTTTTCGGGCCGCGCTGCTTGCACTCGTCCCCACGGCGGCGGTCACGGCTGGGTTCTTGCAGCGCGACCCAACGGAATTCATGTTCCTTGCGGCGGCGGTGGCGGGTGTGGTTTCGATCGCGATGCAACCAACGGGTTGGTGGCTGGCGAGTACCAAGTCGTTCAAGCATCTTGGAAATCCGCCGTTGAATCCAGGCTATTTCGGGGCTCCCCGGACTCCGGGCCCGCAGGCCGTCGCTGCGGGCGCGCCGCCGCCTCACCGCGCGCCACAGTATCCGATGGAAGCGGCCGTCGCCGCGTCGCGGGATGCCGATTTCCGAGGAGTCGTGCTTGCCGGCGAAGTCGGCTGGCCGGGTACAAGGCCGCAATCCTTTGCCATGGGGTCTGAGAATCCGAATGCGGGTTCTGCGGAGGGTTCGCTTGAGCGATGGGGCATTACCCGGGCGTTTTGGAGCGTGATTTCATTCGCGTTGATGGGCGGTGCGATCGTCACGTTTCTGGCCCCGCTGATCCTGAGAAACCTGAGTTGGGGAGCCTTGCAGGCGTACATTTCGATTTGCGTGGCCTGCGTGGCCGGGCTTCTATTCGCCATTCGAAAGACCACGCCGTTGCGTCAACCGACGTTCTGGCGGGAGTGGATGCGTCCCTTCGTGATGTCGCTTTGCCTCGCCGGGCTGGGCGCGGGCATCACGGCACAATGCACGGTATCGTTTGATCGCGACTACGAACGGCTCATGTCTATTTTCGGGATCGTGATGTCGTCGATCATTCTCATCATCGTGACGTTGGCCCGCGGACGATGGCGTCCGCCCCAGATCCCGCCGTTTGTTCAGCCCTCGAATTCTTCCGGTCTCACGACTGATTCTGCCGGCGGGGGGCCGGCCGCAGTGGGACCAACCCCCGGGGAGCCGCAGCCGTCCGTCGGTGGGGTGTAATTCGGCCCGGTCCTTTCCGATCGAGCATCCGGCGCGAACCAAGCTCGAATGACCCTTTCGTCAGCCGGCATCAGTTTCGTGATGCTGTTCTGAACCGGCAGCCCGCCGGCACGACAGCGGTCGATGAGCTCGCGCGACGTCCTCCCCAGTTCTCTTGCCAGGTCGGCGACTTTGATTCCTTTGTTGGCCATGCGAGTGGACTGATAGTCGAGAAGGTCGATTGGAGCAAAGTCTACATTTAGCCTGCTTCCGACTCTGAGCTGACCGCCGGGGCGAGCCTCCGTTGGCGAACGTCCGCGACGGTTATGCTAATTTGGGCCAAAATAGTATGAGCATAGTAAATCATAACCTTGTGCGAATAAAGACTTTGGGTAACTCTTCAGCCGCCTGCAGTTAACCCGTCGAGGCAATTCAAAAATGGGCAGTTTGCGCCCTGGATCGTGTTCCGTTAATTCGGGGGTGTGGCACGGAAGTCGACGGACCCCAAGGTCGATCCGGTCTTGCAGACGGCGCTGCGCGGCGAGTTGAATGAGGCGCTGGAGAGCCAACTGGCCTTGCGCGGGACCGGTGCCACGCTGAGGGGAAAAAGGGGTCGGGAGTCTTTTGACGAGTTCATGTCCTTCCCTCCGTCCTCGAGCACGCCCGCGAACCCCAAAAAAAGACTCCCGACCCCTTTTGCCTCCACGTTGTGGGCGTTCCTGTCCCAAGTGTTGTTCAAAGGCGAGCAACGATCCTGTATTGCGGCCGTCGCTCGGGTGATCGTGTTGCTGGCGGAGTTGGACATCCGCGCGATCAAGATCACGATGGGCATGGATGCCCTGCGCTGCAAGACGCCCGAAATGGTTCGCAAGGAGATGTGGACCTGCCTGCTGGCGTACAACCTCATTCGTCAGACGATGTTGCAGTCGGCACGCGAGTCGGGGCTTCGCCCACGCGAGTTGAGTTTCACCGCGGCCCTGCAATCGATCGCCGCCAGTTGGCTGGTCATCGTACTGAGTGATGACTCCGTAGCCGCCACTCTGATCGAGGCCTCTCTGGCGAGCCTGACCCTGCACACCATCGGCCATCGCCCCAACCGCGTCGAACCCCGTGCGGTCAAACGCCGTCCCAAACCCCACGACCTCCTCACCACGCCGCGAGCCGAAGCCCGCAACGAACTACTCACCGGAGAGCGCAAGAAATCGTCATAAATCCATGGAAAACAAGCGGCAG
>Ga0187893_10001721_pt1 | contig 51041 bp, 33 predicted proteins | sample MA1701074metaG_FD_139574 | JGI IMG/M metagenome (GOLD analysis project Ga0187893, IMG submission 139574) | White microbial mat communities from a basaltic lava cave in the Kipuka Kanohina Cave System on the Island of Hawaii, USA - MA170107-4 metaG ... | reverse complement strand
GGAGGGCTGGTCCGGCCGGTCGAAAGTGGCCCGGTCGCGAATGGCTTCAAGGTCAAAGACCACCAGGTCGGCCCAAAGCCCCTCTCGGATGAGTCCGCGATCCTTAAGCCCTAGAATCTGCGCAGGAAGCGACGTGCCGGACCGGATGGCAAACGGAAGCGAAATAACCCCGCGCTCTTGGACATACCGCCGGATTTTGCGCGGGTAAGAGCCATAGGAACGCGGGTGGCCCATCAGCATGGCGCCATCGGTAGACGTCGCCATGAACTCCTGGCGCATTAAGTGCTCGATGTCGGATTCGGCGATGGAAAAGCCGCGCATCGTGGCGCCGCCGGGCACTCCATCGAGACCGGTACGCTGGAGCCAGATGACGGCATCGACGGTCGAGAGTTTCTGATCGAAGGCTATATAAGCCAATGACTTGCCCACGTACCGGGAGTTGGGGTACTGGTTGATAATGACGCGGGAAGCGCCGCCGCGCGGTCAATCTCATGCGCAATGTCACGGCGGATGCGCACGGCGGTGGATGGATCGGCCAGCCGCGCCAGCAGGTTCTCTTTCGCGTTTCGAAAGCGGTTACCACCGCCCCGATCCAACTGCCCCTCCACCTTTTCGGCAGGCGCGGCGATGGCCCATAAGGGCATCAGAACAGTTGCGCCGTCGCTGCCCGATGTTTCGTATGGATATTGGTCGGCAAAGACGGGGACGCCTTGCTCGCGCGCCTCCTGGATCAGCCTGACAGCGGCATAACCGGAGCCCCAATAGCTGGCCCCTTTGGCCTTAATGTGGGAGCAGACTACCGTAACCCCAGTCTGGCGGCCGATTTCGATAGTTTCCTGAACTGCATCGAGCAAAGTTACGGCCGCAGTGGTGTCGGAAGCAGTTTTCCACATCGGATCTTTGCCTTCGCTTCGCTCGTGGCTGATATATACGCCGCCAAAGGGGCCGATTATCGACACCAGTTCGATCAGTTCGGCGGTGTCGCTAAAGAGGCCCGGAAAGTACTCCAGTCCGGCAGAAAGGCCCCAGGCGCCGTCCTTCATGCCCTCGGCGACCAAGGCTTTCATGGCCTCCAAGTCGCGATCGGCCGGCTTCTCTCGCACCCGCAGTCCCAGCACTTTCTCCCTTACCGTGCCGTGTCCGACCATTAGGACGGCGTTATTTCCGATCCCCTGCTTCTCATAGAGTGCGCGCTGGCCTGAAATCGGCCACATCGGCGATCGTCCGTCCTGGTTTACGACGCTGGTGGTGATTCCCTGCGACACCATCCCGAAGTTGGTCCGGCGGCCTGGGTCGGAAAGGTCTCTGTCGCTGTGGGAATGCAAATCTATAAAGCCGGGAACAACGTACTTATCTCTGACGTCGATGATCTTAGGGGCACTGGCCGCCGCGAGGTTGCCGATTCGGAGGATCTTCCCGTCCCGAATCGCAATATCGGCGGTGAACCAGGGGTTTCCCGTCCCATCGAGGACGCGGCCGCCCCGAAGGATGAGGTCGTATTGCTGGGCTAATGAAGGTACCAGAGCGGTAAACGTGATGGTTGCCAGCCGCACTAGCGTCAAGGTCATAGCAAGGGTCTCCGTTTGGGAATTGTAGCGCGCCCGCGGGCCCGGTTTTGAAACGATCCGGCCCCGTGCTGCATCTATAAGGTCAGAATCTCGGCCTGTTTTTTGACAACACCTGGAATGTTCCCCAGCAAAGATCCGATAATAGAAGAAGGGGGGCCAGACTGCCGCGAGTTTCCGCTGCGGCACCAGGCGCCGGACCGGGGGATGGTGAGGAGAATATGCTGACAAGGTTGCGCGCGGCGTTTCCAGTCGGCTGGTTGGATAACAACATAGAAGAAACAATCGAAGAAGCGCACGCGGTCGAGCAGGATAGTTGGAAGGACTACGACGGCAAGCCGCCTAAGAAGCGCGGCCGAAGGTGGATTCTTTGGCTGATTTTGGCGCTTCTGGCTGGGGGGGCCGGTTCCGAGCTGAAGTATTCCTGGGTACAGTCACGACTCTTGCATTCCCTGATGCAAGGCGCGGGCTTCCGCATGGAACCAGGCGAATCGGGGCAAACGTACAATTTGGCTGGCGGCCCTTACGATGAAAGGTTAGGGTATGCCCGTCTTCCCGCGGTTCTCGAACGATTGAAGCAATCCGGGTGGCAGGTAGAAAGTCAGGCGCGCTGGTCAGAGAAGATGCGCCGCATGGCCAAGGTCGGCTACTATCCGATCTTTGAGGAGAAAAGCCACGGTGGCCTTACCGTGGTGGATCGGGAAGGCCTTCCTCTTTACAAGGTGAAGTTCCCCCGGCGCGTTTACGAACGCTTCGAAGAAATTCCCCCCCTCATAGTTGAAACGCTGGCATACATTGAGAACCGCGAGGTGCTCGATGCCGGCTTCGGCAACCGCAACCCGGCTGTAGAATGGGATCGTTTCGGCAAGGCGGTTTTGGACCTGGGACTGCGCCAGGTAATGCCCTCGCACGAAATCAGCGGGGGTAGCACACTGGCAACGCAATTGGAGAAGATCCGTCACTCGCCGGGCGGCCGAACGGGTTCGGTAACTGAGAAGGCCCGTCAGATGACCCTGGCATCGTTGCGTGCCTACACCGGAGGACCGCAGACCATCGCCGCCCGCAAGACTACGGTTCGCAATTACCTGAACTCGCTGCCGTTGGCCGCAACCCCCGGGTTTGGAGAGGTGATCGGGCTGGGTGACGGCCTTGAAGGCTGGTTCCAGGCGGATTTCGATGAAGTGAACCGCCTGCTGGAATTGGAAGACTTGGAAACTCTCGGCAAGGCCCAGCAACGCCGCCGCGCTGAGGTTTACCGCAATGTTCTCACTCTCCTGCTGGCGATCAACCGGCCCTTCTATTTCCTGCGGCAGAATCCCACCGCGCTGGACGAACGTGTCGATGCCTACTTGAGGCTGCTTGCCAGGGACGGGGTCATCGACTCCGGGCTTCGGGATCTGGCTCTAAAAGCCACCTCCAGGCTGGCCCCCGCGACCCATGTGCCCGTAAAAATGGATGCGCGCCGTAAGGGTACCGATTCGGTTCGCTATGGATTACTCGGACTTCTGGGCGTGGATAACACCTATGAGTTGGACCGGCTGGATCTCAACGTCAAAACCACGCTGGATCGCAACGCATCCCTAATGGCCGCAGAAACCCTGGAGATGCTTTCCGACGAAGCTTTTCTGTCTGAAGCAGGTCTAATGGGCGACCGTTTACTGGCCTCCGGACAAGGCGACCCTGTCCTTTATACCTTTGCCCTCTACGAGCGTAGTCAACATGCCAATCTGCTGCGCGTGCAGGTGGACAGCGCGCCGACCGCGCTCAACCTCAATGAAGGAAGCAAACTTGAGCTCGGCTCGACGGCTAAGCTGCGCACCCTTGTCACCTACCTCGAAGTCGTCGCCGATCTGCACGCGCGGATCACCAAAGGCCAGGGCACTGCACTTCCAGCGGGGGAGGCCGACAAACTTACCTTATGGGCCATGGAATACCTCGCGGCGAACGGTGGCGCGGAGTTGGAGGGGTTTCTGGACGCAGCCATGGAGCGTTCTTACTCGTCCAGTTCCGGTGAATCGTTTTTCACAGGCGGCGGGCTGCATGTATTCGCCAACTTCGATCGGGACGACAATGGCCGCGTAATGACCGTGCGCGAGGCCTTCCAGCGTTCTGTGAACCTGGTCTTTATTCGCATCATGCGGGACCTGGCGGATTATCATCTGCGGCGGCTGCCCGGGTACTCTCCCGGGCTGCTCCAGGACGAAAGCCACCCTGGCAGGGTCAAGTACTTGAAGCGGTTTGCGGACCAGGAAGGATCCGCCTTCTTACGCGTCTACTACGAGAAGTACTCAGGCAAGACGCCGCAGGAGAGGATTGAAGCTTTGTTTGCCGATCGGGGTATGAGTTCCGTGCGGTTGGCCGTGATGTTTCGAGCCGTTCGACCGCAAGGGACTTTCGGTGAGTACTCACTTCTGGCGCACACCTACTTGACGTCCTCATTCTCGGAAAAACAGTTGAGCGACGTCTTTGACCGCTACGCGCCGGACAAGTTCGACTGGAACGACAAGGGCTATGTCGCCGGCGTTCATCCGCTCGAGCTTTGGGTTGTGGAATACCTGAACCGCAATCCGAATGCCGGTTGGAGCGAGGTGCGCGAGGCCAGTGGCGCCGTCACTCATGAGGTGTATCGTTGGCTGTTCCGCAATCGGTTGAAACATGCCCAGGACCTGCGCATTCGAACCGTGCTCGAAGCCGACGCATTCGCCGCCATCCACCGGTCATGGAAGCGCCAGGGGTATCCGTTCCGGGCGCTGGTTCCCTCACTCGCCACTGCCATAGGATCGAGCGGGGACACGCCCGCCGCGCTCGCCGAGCTGGCCGGAGTGATTCTGGCCGGCGGCATCCGCTATCCTACCGCGCGAGTGGAGAAACTGGCCTTCGCCGAGCACACGCCCTTCGAAGCCCGTTTCCAGCGAAAAAATGAAGAACCGGTACGCGTATTGCCCGCCCCCGTGGCGGCTCGCCTGCATCAGGAGATGTTGGGAGTCGTGGAAAAAGGGACCGGGCGCCGCGCGTTCCGCTCCGCGCTCCTTCCCGATGGTGCTTCGCTGCCCATCGGCGGCAAAACAGGCACAGGCGACAACCGCGAGAAGATTCGTGGACTCGGCGAGCGCGTGCGCAACCGTACTGCTACCTTCGTCTTTACTCTTGGCGACCGTTACTTTGGCACCGTAGTCGCCTACGTGCCCGGAGAGCAGGCGGCTTCTTACCGCTTCACCAGCGCGCTGCCGGTCCAAGTGTTCAAAAACCTGGTTCCCCGCATCCTCCCGGTGCTGAACAAGCACGGCAGCGAACCCGCCCAATTGGCGACCGCTTCTACTGTTCATTCCCCATAATCAAAAAGCGTAGCGGAAGCCGAGTTCCACGCTCCGCGGCAGATTGATCTGAGTGATGGGCACCACGCCAAACAGGGGCGATGTGGGCGTCGTGTTGGGAAATCCGAATACAGGCGAGTTGGCGAAGTTAAACGCTGACAACTTGAACTGGAACCGGTGCCCTTCCCGCAGCCTGAAGTCGCGGATAAGACTCATGTCAAACTGCGGCGCCGCATGTCTGCGGATATTAGGACTGCGAAAGGGAATGACACGCAGCGTATCGGGCGGCCGCTGAATCCAAATCTGCGACGATGTGTCGAACCAGCGATTGAGCGTCTGGCCCTCGCTCAAACGGGGATCTCCATTGAGGTAAAAATCCGGATAGGCCATGGGCGTGCCGGACTGCATCACTCCCGCCCAGTTGAATTGCCAGTTGCCTGCGATTTGCGACAGTAGGCCCTGGTTGAGCCAGCGCCGCTTCGGCCCGAACGGAAACTCGTAGATACCGCTCAGTACCAGTCGCTGCGGCACATCGAAGCCCACCAGTTCACGGGAAAGCAAGGAATCCTGCGCATTCTTGTAGGAGACGGATTCCATCGTTTTTGAGGCGGTATAACTTGCAAGAAACGATAGCCCGCGCTTGAAGCGCTGCTCGAACTTGATCTGGACGCTGTTATACCAGCTCTCTCCCTTGCTTTGATTGTTCATCGTCACGCCAGTGAAATGCGGAAACTGCGTCAGCAGAGACCGGCGTTGGATGGTGCGCTGCGCTCCGCGTGACGTGTTGACCGGCAGCACGCCAAAAAATGGGTTGTTCACCACGGTGTTCAAATAGGCAGTCCCCAGGGCCAGTTGCTGGGCAGTGAGAAAACTCTCCGCCCGGCCCACCTGGATCTGCCTCGTACGGCTGCCCACGTAAGTGGCTTCGAGCAGCATGCCGTTGCGAACTTCATATTGGATGCCGGCCGAGAACTGCCAGACATTCGGAATGTCGCGGCGCGGGTCGGAAAAAGTAACTCCGTCGCCCACTTGAGTCGCCAGACCGAGGGAAGCGCCTGGGGGCTGTATCAGACCGTTCGGAAAAGGGTTGGAAAGAACGTGGAAGGGTCTGAAGTCGGGAGTTGACGTCTGGGCGTTGGTAGTTTGCGCAAACGCGAGCGTCCCGCCGAACTCGGTTGTAGGGAGGAAGTAGCGTCCGAATCCGGCGCGCAACACGAGCGGGCGTTTGTCGAACAGCCGGTAGGCAAGGCCGAGCCGCGGCTGCCAGTTGTTCCGGTCCGCATCGAAAGCGCCGCGTGGCGCGCCGCCGACTCCCGCAAAGAGCAATCCGCCCCTCAGGTCAAGCCCCGGCGCCTGATACGGACTTCGGACCGTGAAATCGAAGCCGCGGTTCTGGCGGTTGAAACGCTCGACCGGCGCCGATTCGTAATCCCAGCGCAAGCCGAGATTCAGTGTGAGACGGCGGTTGAGCTGCCAGTCATCCTGGAAGAAAAAAACAGGATAGTGCCAGGAAAGGTATGGCGTGGCGTTCAAAGTGGCGCTCGCACCGGACATGGTGCCGAGCAGGAACGAGGCGATCGCGTTGCCGCCCTGCGGATCGTTGAACTGCGGATTGGAACTGGTCCAGGAGCGCGTGAAACTGAACGTTCCCGACGCGTTGCCGCGAGCGAAGCTGGCGTAATGCAGCAACCGGTACTCGAATCCGTACTTGAAGGAATGATTACGGACGATGCTGGTCATCGAAGCCTGGGCGGTGTATGTCTCGCTGGGGATGATGTCCCATTCGTTAATGCTGGTCTGAAGATAGTTTTCCCAGGTAAACATTGGATACTTGCCGGGCATCTGGAGTTGGCTGACAAAGGATTGCGGCAGGCCCAGCGCGGAAATATCCCGAGGCGTGAACTTGCTCAATTGTCCAAAACGGTTGAATCCGGCGCGCATGCTCAAGATTGTTCTAGCGCTCAATGTGGCCACGCTATCGAAGACCGCGCCGTCGTTGCGGCGGCCGGCATGTATCTGGCGCCGTGCCGGGGTCTGCCAGCCCCAGTAATTGATCCTGCCTCCATCGCGGTAGTTGTGATTCCACCGGCCATAGATTTTCCAGGTCCGGTTTATGTTGTGGTCCACGCGCGCGATCAGGTTTTTGAAATCCGTGTCCTCTGTGACATCGCCGGCGAACCAGTTGTTGAGGCGCGTCACCGGATCGCCGGGCTGATTGGGCAAAGGGATGTCCTGTAGCACGCGGACGGCGATCGGCTCAAACCTGCTCTGCGGAATCCGGTTGCCGGCAAACGGGGTACGAATGTTGGCGAGGTTTGCCAGCGTGATCGGGCGTGCGGGATCGTAATTTGGGTTGGGTTGGACGGTCAGCGGGTCATAAATCGTGAACGGACGGCCGGGGCCGGCGAAGGTGCCGGAAAAATCCCCGCGCCGCTGCTCCTCGGTGGGAACGCTGCCGAGCGCGGGCTGCGGAGTTTTCTCCCGGTACTTTTCGAGCGAGAACATGAAGAATGTGCGGTCCTTGCCCCGGTAGAGCTTGGGAAGCGAGACTGGGCCGTCGATCTCGAACCCGTATTGGTCGATGACGCGGTTGGCGCGCGGGCGGTTGTTTGCGTTGTTGGCGTAAAGGTTGGACTCCAAGAAGGTGCGCCGCATGTATTCGTAAACCACGCCGTGGAATGCGTTTGTGCCCGGTTTGATCGAGAGACTGATTACGCCGCCTCCGGTGCGTCCATATTGCGCATCATAGGTGTTGGTCTGGATCTTGAATTCCTGTGTGGCCTCGACCGGCGGCACATAGGCCAGGTTGTTGCGGCCCGTATTCGCGTTGTTGGAAACGCCGTCAATTTGAAATTCATTGATCCCGGTACGGCCACCGTTGATTGAGAAGTCGGCGATTGCGCCATTATCGAACGGGCGGAAGTAGAGCATGCTTCCGGTGTATTGAACGCCGGCGGCCAGGTTCATTAATGTAAACGGATTCCGGCTGTTCAGCGGAAGATCTGTAATCTTGCGGTTCTCGATCACCTGCCCCCGGTTGCTGGTGGACGTCTCCAACAGCGGCGCTTCGGCGGTGACCGTGATGGTGTCGGCCATCTGTCCCACTTCAAGCGGAGCATCCAGGCGCAGGCGGTCGTTCACGCGCAGCTCGACGGGTCCTCTTTCCAGCGTCTTGAAGCCCGCTCCTTCAACACGCAAGCGGTATGCGCCAGGTTGCAGAAAGGGGATCAGATAGGCGCCGTCGTTATTCGATACCGACGCGGCGGCGACCTGCGTCTCCATGTTCGTTACAATGACTCGCGCATTGGGCACGGCGGCGCCGCTCGAGTCGGTCACGGTCCCTAGCAGCGTAGCCCGGTATTCTTGAGCCGGCAGCGGAAGTAAAACGAGCAGAAGCAGGCAAAGTTGACTCATAACCACTCCCCGTACGGCTCTCATCGTATCTTAGAGAAGGCAGAACAAATACAGGTCCCCGAGAAATGCCCTCCTCTTTCTGCTGGCGCTACCTGCTTTCGCTGACACGAGCTTGCGCCTGGAGCGTTTCAAGCCTCATGATTTCCCGTTTTCCGCGCCTGTCGAGGGAAACCCGTTTGACGTCGAACTGTGGGGCGATTTCGCCGGTCCGGGCGGAGCGCGCCTGCGCGTGCCGGGCTTTTATGACGGTAACGGCGTCTGGAAGATTCGCTTCTCCCCCATTGTGACCGGCGAGTGGACGCTACGCACCAGTTCTCCGCTGGCTGCTCTAAACGGTAAATCCGCTGCCTTCACGGCCGCGGCTAACGCCAACCCCGCGGTTCACGGACGCCTCCGCATCGATCCGGAACACCCCTACCACTTCATCTGGGAGGACGGCGCGCGCTTTTTCCTGATGGGCTACGAAGCCGATTGGCTCGGCCTGGCGGACATGAAAGATCCTCAGCGGAAGTTGATGCGCACGCTGATTGATCAAATTCACGCGCGCGGTTTCAACTACGTCCTGGTGAACGTGTACGCGCACGACACTCGCTGGTGTCCCGGCCGCGTCAATGAATGGGATCATGGACCGCCGGATCTCTACGCCTGGGAAGGAACGAACGACAAACCCGATCACAGCCGCTTGAACACGCGGTTCTTTCAGGTCTACGACGCCATGATGTGGGCGTTGTATGAAAAGGGCATGATCGCGCACATGATGGTGAAGGTTTATAACAAGGCGGTCAACTGGCCCCCGGCCGGCAGCCGCGACGAGGGACGCTTCTTCCGCTACGTGGCGGCGCGCTATCAGGCATTCCCGAATCTGGTTTGGGACTATTCGAAGGAATCGTTCAAAGAGCCAGACAACGCGCTTCAAAAGAACCTGATCGACCTGGTTCGGCGGGAAGACGCTTACCGCCTTTTGGTCACCGCGCATGACGACGACGAATACGAGTGGGACCCGCGGCTCAACGCCAACCTCGACTTCCGCATTGACCAGCAGCATTCCCATTGGGCGGAAATGATCGCTTTCGACCGCGCACATCGCAAGCGCCCTGTCGTGAACGCCGAATTCAGCTATGAGCTTGGCGTCGAACCGTTGCCAACTCATACCAACCGCAACCAGGTCGACTGGAAGGAAATGTTGCGCCGCGCCTGGTGGATTCACATGGCCGGCGGCTACACCGCCTATTACTACAACAACACCGCATGGGACATCGTGAAGCCGGAGCCCGAACCGCCCGGCCACCCGCGATGGCAACTGCTCAAGGAAGTGATTACTTCGCTGCCTTATTGGCGGATGAACCCGGCGCCTGAGCTGGCCGTGGGCGGTCCCGGGCTGGCTGAACCCGGCCAGCACTACCTTTATTACGTGGAAGGCCCGGACGTGGTGTTGAATCTGACTGGCCTTTCCGGGCCGGCGCGCGCGGAATGGATCAACACGTGGAGTGGAGATCGGGTTCCAGCAGGCGAGGTGAAGCCCGGCGTACAGCGGCTCAAGCGGCCCTCTGCGTTTGCCGCCGCTCCAGGCGTGATTGTTGTGCGCCGCTGAAACGGAGATCAGCGTTAGGATGGAATGATTAACGCCAAACCTGCGTTAGGAACATGACCGGCCGCACGATTTCCCATTATCGAATCCTCGAGAAGATTGGCGAAGGCGGGATGGGAGTCGTTTATAAAGCCGAGGATCTGAAACTCAGGCGCAGTGTCGCGTTGAAGTTCCTTTCCACCGAACTGGCTAAGGATCGCGTTGCGCTGGAGCGCTTCCGCCGGGAGGCGCAGGCTGCATCGGCGCTCAACCACCCGAATATCTGCACGATTCACGACATCGATGAAGCCGAAGGCGAGCACTTCATCGCGATGGAACTCCTTGAGGGGCAAACGCTACGCCGCCGGATCGGCGGCAGGCCTATGTCCGCGGCCGACTTGCTGGAAACGGCGATTCAAGTGGCTGACGCCCTGCATGTGGCTCATTCCAAGAACATCATCCATCGTGACATCAAGCCCGCCAATATCTTCATCACCGAGCGGGGTCAGGCCAAGATTCTCGATTTCGGACTCGCCAAGCTTACACAGGAGCGCGTGCAAATCGGCGAAGATCAGCCGACACTTACAATGGCGGAAGGGCCGCGCACCAGTCCGGGCACCGCATTGGGAACGATCGCCTACATGTCTCCGGAACAGGCGCGCGGAGAGGAGGTGGACACTCGCACGGATCTATTCTCCTTCGGCGCAGTGATCCATGAAATGGCCACCGGGAATCCGGCCTTTTCCGGCGGCTCGAATGCTGTCCTGTTCGATGTCATTCTGAACAAGCCTGCCAGGCCAGTCTCCAGCCTGAATCCGTCCTTGCCTGCGGAATTGAGCCGCATCACCACGAAGACAATGGAGAAGGATCGCGAAGTCCGCTATCAATCCGCCAAGGACCTGCTGGTGGATCTGCGGAGGCTGAAACGGGATTCGGAGTCCTCGCATGCCGCTGCCGCCGTCACTTCCCCCGCCAAAAGGAAGTCCAAGGTTTGGTGGATAGCGGCGGCCATCATAGGGATAGCCGTTTCGGCCTCGGCGTTTTACTTCATCGCGGCGCGGAGCAAACCAATCGACTCTCTCGCGGTGCTCCCGTTCTCCAACCCCGATCCCAAGACCGAGTATCTCAGCGACGGGATTACGGAAAGCCTGATCAATAATCTCTCCCGTTTGCCGCAATTGCGCGTGCTGCCAAGGGGGACTGTATTTCGATACAAGGGCCGGGAAGTTGACCCGCAAGAGGCAGGGCGCGCGCTCAAGGTGCGAGCCGTGCTTACGGGCAGGATCGTCGAACGTGGCGGTCATTTAAGCATTCAGACCGAGCTGGTGGATGTCGATAAGGAATCGCAACTCTGGGGCGAGCGATATAGCCGTAGGATCGAGGACGTCGCGTCGTTGGAGGAGGAGATCGCGACGGTCATCACCTCAAGGCTCCGGTTGCGGCTGACGGGCGCAGATGTGCAGCGATTGGCCCGCCAGCCCACACAGAACTCGGAGGCCTACCAGGAATACCTCAAAGGACGGTACTTCTGGAACCGGCGCACTTCAGCGAATTTGCAAAGGGCGATCTCGCACTTCGAGAACGCCACGCGCCTGGATCCCAGCTTCGCTTTGGCCTATGCCGGGCTTGCGGACTGTTATGCTCTGCTCAGCGTTTACGGCGCGGCTTCGCCGCGGGACTCCCATCCCAAAGCGGAAGCGGCCGCTAAGAAAGCTCTTGCATTGGACGATAGCCTGGGGGAGGCGTATGCCGCCCTTGCGATGGTAAAAGAATATTTTTATTGGGACTGGCCTGGCGCGGAGGCTGCTTATAAGAAATCTATAGAGATCAATCCCGCCTATGCGACCGGGCGTCAATGGTATGGTGAGTTCCTCGGCAAACAAGGCCGGTTCGAAGAAGCATTTACCCAAGTGCGGCGCGCCCTGGAACTCGATCCCCTTTCCATGATTATCCAGTGCATATTGGCGCAGGCGCACACGTTCGCCGGCCATTCCGATGAAGCGATCCGCATTTTGCAGGCGGCGATCTCGATGGACCCGAGTTTTGCGCTGGCGTATTACATGCGCGCTTGGGCCTGGAGCGTACAGGGAAAGTATGGAGAAGCAATCGCGGATTACCTCACATCGATCAAGCTGGGCGGACCGTCTTCCGATATCGCAAGCCGCCTGGGATATGCCTACGCCCGTGCGGGCAAGACCGGAGAAGCACGCGCGTTGCTGAATGATTTGCAGGAGAAACGGAAGAGCGAGTACGTCAGCGCCATCAGCTTTGCGATCATCAACTCGGGCTTGGGAGAAAAGGACCGCTCATTTGAATGGTTGGAAAAAGCATTCGAGGAGCGCGCCGATTTCTTGACGTGGCTGAAAATTGATCCCGTGTTTGACCCGCTGCGCAAAGATCCGCGTTTCGACAAGCTCCTGAAGAGAATACGGCTGGCTGATTGATCAACTATCGAGCCGCCATCGCGCCAGACGCAGAACGGCGCGCAGCGACCCGGCTTGCAACTCATACCACAGAGTCACAAGTTCCCCGGATAGCAGCTCCACAGTGGATGGATAGCCAAGGTCCGTGCCGGCGCCATCATCGGAGACCGTGACCGGCTCGGACCACGTATCGCCGCCGTTCTCGCTGATGCGCGCCAGATTGCCGAAAGGCTTCCGTCGATGGCCGTAGGACATCAGCAGCCGGCCGTCTCGAAGGCGCGTCAGATGCGACGGTAAGCCCCACACGCCAATCGAGCGCGGCGCGGTCCAACTCCGGCCTCCGTCTTCGGATGCGCACTGCAAAGTTTCACCGAGGTTCGCCTGGTTGTGATTGCGAATGTGAACGATGATTTTGCCGGAGCTCGCCTCGACGGCATGCAACTCATGGTAATTCTCCACCGAATCGCCAGGACGCGCGGGGATATCGGCGAGCCAACGCCAGCTTACGCCGTCGTCAAGCGACTCACAAACTCCGATTTTCCGGCCTTCTTCCCAAAGCTGTTTGCCGGCGTACAACAGGCGGCCGCCAGAGAGTGAAACCGGACCATGCGGGCTATTGACGGGGACGCGGTACGGCGCCGACCATGTGCTTCCTCCGTCCGTTGAGCGCAGCATCCACGTTCCCAGGAGCGCTTTTCTCTGCGCAGCGCTTACACGCGCGTGCGCCGCGCGCCAGTTGCGCAGCCGTCCGGCGGGCCAGTTCACTGCGCGCTCAAGCACAGGCTCGTAGGCAAGCGAGGTAAACGTAGACACCAGCAGCGTTCCTTTGCTCGTTTCCAGCACGCCGGCGTCCCGATCGTCGATCGGAGAATCCATGAGCACTTCGGGCCAGCTCCAGCTTGCTCCCTCGTCCTTCGATCGCATCAGCTCGACGCGTCCAAACGGACATACGTGCGACTCGCGGCCACCCGAGCAGACCGCGAGCAGTTCGCCGTCGCGCCGGCGAGCCAGTGTCGGCCAGCCGTGATAGTTTCGTGTTTCGAGGCTGACGGTTTCGATTCTTTCCAGGCGCGCGCGCGGCGCAGCCGGCGCCAGGCGGCGGGCCAGCACAAGGCCGGCGCCCATCATTGAGAATTGTCTTCGCGATTGCATCCTGTTGGAGTAGCTTACCGGAAACTGGTATGCTCCTGCTGATGCGAACCCTCCTCTTTCTACTGGCGCCGCTTGCCTGTGCGCAGACCTATGATCTGGTGATTCAGGGCGGACGCGTGATCGATCCGGAAACACGCTTGGATGCGGTGCGGAGTATTGGCATCCGCGGCGGGAAGATTGCCGCGCTGTCGGCGGCGCCTATCAAAGGCGCACGTATCATTGAAGCAAAGGGGCTGACGGTCGCGCCCGGCTTCATTGACCTGCATGCGCACGGGCAGGATCTCGAGAACCAACGTTACCAGGTTCGCGATGGGGTTACCAGTGCGCTCGAACTGGAAATCGGCGCGCTCGACATCGACGCCTGGCACCGCGAGCGGGAGGGCAAGCGGCTGATTCACTCCGGCGTCAGTGTGGGGCATGTACCCGCACGCATGCGCGTGATGAAGGACCCCGTGTCGGGCTCCGGATTCGTGCCGTCCGGCGACGGCGCTCGCAAGACGGCATCCGACGAGCAAATCACGCTGATGAAACGCTACATCGAGCAAGGCTTGCAGCTTGGCTCGTTGGGCGTCGGGTTCGGGATTCAGTACACTCCAGCGGCGTCACGCTGGGAGATTCTCGAGATGTTTCGCGTGGCAGGGCGATTCCGCGCTCCGGTGTTTGTGCATATCCGCCACATGGGGCAAGCCGAACCTGACGCCGTGAACGCTTTAGAGGAAGTGATCGCGGCAAGCGCGATCACTGGGGCGCCGCTGCACGTGGTCCACATCACTTCAAGTGGCTTGACGCAAACGCCGAAGCTGCTTCAAACGATCGCCGAAGCGCGGCAACGCGGCCTGGACGTGACGACGGAATGTTATCCGTACAACGCGGCCATGACTGCACTCAATTCGGCGATGTTCGATCCCGGCTGGCAGAAGATTCTGGGCGTGAGCTTGAACAAACTGGAGTGGGCCGCCACCGGCGAGCGATTGACGGAAGCAACGTTCAACAAGTACAGGCGCGAACCCGGAATGGTGATTATGCACATGATTCCCGACTCAGTGGTGGAGCAGGCCGTAGCCAGTCCGCTGACGATGATCGCCAGCGACGGGGTGATCACGAATGGCAAGGGGCACCCTCGCGGCGCGGGCACTTATGCGCGTGTGCTCGGTTACTACGTGCGCGAGCGCAAGACGCTCTCACTTATGGAAGCGATTGGGAAGATGACACTGGTTCCCGCGCAGCGGCTGGAGAAATTCGTTCCCGAGATGAAAAACAAGGGTCGCATTCGCGTGGGGGCCGACGCGGACCTAGCCGTGTTTGACGGGGCGATTGTGCGCGATCAGGCTACGTTCCGCGATCCGGCGCAATACTCCACCGGCATTCCGCACGTCATCGTGGGAGGCGTGCCAGTGGTGAGGGACGGCAAGATCGTGGAGGGCGTGTTTCCAGGGAAGGCCGTGCGCGCTCCGTTACGGCAGTAAGAATTCCCGTGCCGCCTCAAGCAATTCTTCCTTTTTGTCATCGAGAACGCTGAAGAAGTCGAGCCCCGAGCGGCGTTCCACTTCATCAACTGAGACCGCGAAGTGGGGGAGCGGGGCGGCGAGATTCGCCGTGTTGGGTACGATTGCGGCGAACATGATCATGCGTTTACCTTTAACGGCAAGCAGGACCTTGTAAGTGTGCGTAGGGACGGCCACGCGTCCGGGACCGATGACATCGATCACGGGGGAATCGAACAAGGGACCGGTGAAAACCTGGACGGAATCGGAGGATGCGGCAATGCGCCGGACGGCGTTCTCCAACCTTCGCCAGACACCTGCATTAACACTCTGCTTTTGGGCGACCACGTTTGTGAGGAAGAAAGTGGCGCGGTATCCTTGTTCGGACCATGCCAGATCGGCTGCGGGGACCATGTGGCCTCGTGAAAAGCCAGCGAGACGGAAGTCGGCATTGGAGGCGGCTGGAAATTCGATGGATGGGTCGAGGCGGAAGGAAGATGGCCGCCTTGCAGAGTGGCCGAGGTGCTCGGGGCGGAGCTCATAACCGGTCCAGACGGGCGCCTTCAGCGAGGAATCGTAACAGATCCGAAAGAAGGCGTGGTCGAGCAGGCGGCGGGCCGGAGCTTGACAGGCGGGCTGGGCAAAGGCGACCGGAACCAGCCATAGTGCAAACGCGAGCGTCATCACAAACAGTACATCGGTCTGTTTAAAACATTTCTTTATAGAAATGTTTTATCAAGTTGATGGGGGCGGCGGGTGATTTGCCGCAGAAAATGGCGCGTTTAGCTTAGAAGCTCAGCCGCAGTGCAAACTGAATCTGCCGTGCTTGAAATGTATTGCGCACGGTTCCGAATGCGGCGCTCGACCGGTTGGCTTCCGCGTTCCGGAAGTTGGTCTTGTTGAACAGATTGAACGATTCCATACGGAATTGCAGGTTGAAGCGCTCGGTGATGGCGAAGTTCTTGCCCAAACCGAGATCGGACTGGAACAGCGGATAGCTGCGCGCGACGTTGCGGCCGGCGTTGCCGAAGGGCTGGCTGGCGTCGGTTGGAATAACAACGTTACTGCGATCCAGGTAGTTGTCGATGTTGCGCTGGGCTTTGGGCACCTGCGCGGGTCCAACCAGGTTTGGCCGGTAGCTGATTCCGCCACGCCAATCGGGCAGCGTTTGTGAAACCTGGAAAGCCGCGGGCGCGGTGTAGCTCAAGTTCAGCGGATCGCCGCTCCACATGTTGTTGATAAGGGAAAGCTGCCATCCGCCGATCACCAGATCCGCCGGTTTGGAGAGGCTGCTTGCGAATTTCCTGCCGCGGCCGACGGGCACTTCCCAAACCAGGCTGGTCGTGTTGTTGAGCGTCTGATCGTAATCGGAAACCGAGCGCTCGGCCCGGAGGTCGTAAAAATTCTGCGGGCTGGCGCGGCCGCCGCTGCCTTGCGCTTCCAGTGCCTGGCCGATGTCATCAATCGCCTTGGAGTAGACAAAGGAATTGAGGAAATAGATGCCGCTCGAAAAGCGACGCTCCAGCTTCGCCTGAAACGCGTGGTAGTTAGCGGAAGCGGAAGGGAACGTTACGGTGATGGCGCCGAAGTTCTGGTTGGGGCGGCGGGCCTGAATAGCAATGTTCTCGCCGGGACGGTTGGGCCTGGCCTGGTTGAAGTCGCCGAACAGAATCAGGTGCGCCGACTTGCTTCCCACGTAGCCGATGTCAAAGATCAGATTCTTGACCATTTCGCGCTGGATGGAGAAGGACCAGTTTTGAACATAACCCGTGGGCGATTCGCGGGGAATGTAACTGATGTTGGATCGTATGGGATCGAATTTGTCCGGGTCGGTGAGCCCTTGCGGATAGCCGTCCTGCGTGGGCCGGAATCCCGCGGTAGTGGGACTCTGAGCGATTGCGGCGATCACTACCTGCGGACCGTTGATGCCGAGAATATTGCCGCCGCCTGAGCGGTTGAAATGGATATAGCTGATGCCGTAGCCGGACCGGATTACCGTTTTCGGATTGAGTGTATAAGCCAAGCCGATCCGCGGGCCCCAGTTATTGCGGTCCGGATTCACCTGCGCCCTGTCCGAAAGGGAACCGGACTTGGCCGGGATAAGCCGGTTGGTGATGGGATCGAAGTTGCTGAGGCGGTTGTTCAGCTCATACTGCGGCGAGGCGAATTCATAGCGGAGACCGAGATTCAAAGTAAGCCGGTCGCTGAATTTCCAGTCGTCCTGCAAATAAGCAAAATGCATGGACTGCCGGTAGTCGGCGATGTAGAAATTGACGAGCTGATATTCGCTGCGGGCGCCGAAGAAAAAATCGGCGAGGTTGTAGCTGCCGGAATCGAATGACGACGGGGCGGGCGAGCCGGGTACGCGGCTGAACTGGCCGTTGTAGAAATCCGTTCCATAAAGCGGGTTCACATCCTGGATCTCGGTGTGAATGCGCTGATATTCGTAGCCGGCTTTGAGCGAATGTTTCCCGCGAATGAAGGAGTAGTTCACCTTGGGGTTGTAGACCAGGGGATGCTGCCATTGCGGGTTGGTGGGCTGCCGTCCCAGACGCGTGAAGCCGGTGATCGTCTGCGGAGTGAGTGCGCCGCGAATCCGGGGATCGTCGGAGAGGCCGGTGATGCCGTAGAGGTCGCGCATGCCGGGACCGCCCAATCCAAACGGCTCCTTGCCGGCGCGAGTTTTTGAAACGCCCAGACGCGCTTCGATCAGCGATGTCGGAGTAACGGTGTAGGTCCAGGCTCCGGCGATCTGCTGGTTGAGCGCGCGAATAAATCCGTTGCCATCGCCGCCGGAGGGTCCAGGGATTTCCGGCTGCTGAAACATGTTGCTTTTCCGGTGGCTCAAGCGAACGAAGGCGCTCATGCGGTCGTTGATCTGGCCGTCGAATTTGACGTCCATTTTGTCGTTGTTGTTCTTGTCGCTACGAGTGTTGAGAAAATTATTGGAACGGAGATCGGCCGGGCCGGTATTGGGAAGGGGCAGGTCCGCAAGCACGCGCCGGGCAAAGGACGTCATGCGGGCGGCGGGAATGGGCGTGTTCGCGGGGAACATTTCGCCGGTGAGCGGATTGCGCACCGCGACCGCGAAACTTCCCTGCCGGTCCCGGACTGTTGGGAGACTCGTGAAAACCGGAAACTTGAGCCGTTCGCGGAAGCCTTCATAGTTGGTGAAGAAAAACGCGCGATTGCGCACAACGGGGCCACCGAAAGTGAAGCCGAATTGATTGCGCTGAAAAACAGGCTTCCCCGTGGCGGGGCGGAAGAACCCGGTGGCGTTAAGGCTGGTGTTGCGGAGAAATTCCCACGCGGTGCCGTGGAATTCATTGGTTCCGCTGCGCATGGTGGCGTTGATGACGGCGCCGGAACTGCGTCCGTATTCGGCGCTCATGGTGCTGGTGACGACACGAAACTCGGCGACAGCGTCAGGAGTGAGCTGCACGACCTGATTCGAGAAACCCTGGTTCGAAGTGCCATAGGCGTTGTTGTCGACGCCATCCATCAGGAAGTTGTTCAGCGTACTGCGCTGGCCGTTTACGTTGAAGGCGCCCTCGCGCGGAGGATTGGCAAAGGCATAAGCGGAACGCCGGACGCCGGTGGTGAGCAGGGCCAGGTCGGAGTAGTTGCGGCCGTTGAGAGGCAATTCGACGATCTGTTTGCGATTGATCACCTGACCGCGATCGCTTGAATCCGTTTCGACGGTCGCCACGCCGGCGGTCACTTCCACGGTCTCATTGACTTGTCCTACCGAGAGGGTGAGGTCCACGCGCTGGCGCGCCCCTACGGTCACTCTGACCTCGTCGGCAACGGCCAGGCGGAAGCCAGCCTTTTCCGAGCTGACGCGGTAAACGCCGATTCGAACGTTGGAGAAAAGATAGTTGCCGTTTTCGTCGGTGTCCAGAGTCGCCTGGATTCCCGTTTCCTTGTTGAGCAACGTGATTTTGGCGCCGGTCACAACGGCCGATGAAGCGTCGCGAACCGTTCCAAGAACGACGGCCGTTTCAAACTGGGCCAAAGCCATTTGCGTGGCGAACACGGCCAGCAGGCCTGCGAGCATTTTTTTCGTCATGGAAAAAACCCCCAGCGAAGTATTGTAGCGAGACGGGGAGACGAAACATACCTTGCCTCGGTTTCCAAGAGGATGCCATAATCTAGCCGTATGCGTAAAGATTGGGTCGCCAAACGCGCCAACGACAAGATCCGAACCCAAATGCACTATGCCCGGAAGGGGATGGTGACCGAGGAAATGGAATATGTCGCGCGCCTCGAGCAGTTGGAGCCAGAGCTGATCCGGTCCGAAGTCGGCAGGGGACGCTTGATCATCCCCGCCAACGTCCACCACACCAATCTGGAGCCGATGTGCATCGGCGTGGCTTCCAAGTGCAAGATCAACGCCAATATCGGCAACTCCGCCACGACGTCGAATATCGACGAGGAACTGGAAAAGCTGCGCTACTCGGTGAAATACGGCGCCGACACGGTGATGGATCTTTCCACCGGCGGCGATATTCCGCGGATTCGCAAAGCCATTATTGAACACTCGCCGGTTCCGATCGGAACGGTGCCGATTTATGAAGCGCTTTCGCGAGTGCGCCGCGTTGAGGATCTAACGGCGGCGGTCATGCTGGAAGTGATCGAGGAGCAGGCCGAGCAAGGAGTGGATTACATGACGATCCACGCCGGCGTGCTGATTCAGTATGTGCCACTGACAACGAAGCGGATCACGGGGATCGTGAGCCGCGGCGGGTCGATTCTGGCGGAGTGGATGGTGAAGAACCACCGCCAGAATTTCCTGTATGAGCGGTTTGAGGACATCTGCAAGATTCTTCAAAAGCATGACGTGAGCTTCTCGCTGGGGGACGGTTTACGGCCGGGGTCGGTTGCGGACGCCAGCGACGAAGCGCAGTTTGCCGAACTGAAAACGCTGGGTGAGTTGACGCGGATCGCCTGGAATCACGACGTGCAGGTGATGATCGAAGGACCGGGCCACATTCCCATGGACCAGATCCAGCTTCAAGTGGAAAAAGAGAAGGAGATGTGCCACGAGGCGCCGTTCTACACGCTGGGGCCGCTGGTGACGGATTTCGCGCCGGGCTACGATCACATCACGTCGGCGATCGGCGCGGCGATGATCGGCTGGTACGGGGCGTCGATGCTGTGCTACGTGACGCCGAAAGAACATCTCGGTCTGCCTAACAAAGAGGATGTGAAGCAGGGGATCATCGCGTACAAGATTGCGGCTCACGCGGCAGATATTGCGCGGCACCGTCCGGGCGCGCGTGATCGCGACGATGAATTGTCGCGTGCCCGATACCGGTTCGACTGGCGGCGGCAGTTCGAGTTGGCGCTTGATCCGGAGACCGCCCGCGCGATGCACGATGAAACGCTTCCCGAGGAAGGTTTCAAAGACGCGCATTTTTGCTCGATGTGCGGACCGAAGTTCTGCTCGATGAACATTTCATCGAAGGTGGAGAGCTTCACAATGGCCGACGCAGAATCCGCGCTGGCAGGCGGGCCGAAGCCGGAAACGCTGGTCCCGCTGGCGGGCGCCAAGGGCGATTGAAGCGCGTGACGGCGCGGATATGCCGATCATCGATACGCACGCTCACATCTACTCGCCGGACGAGAAGCGCTACCCGCCGATCGAGAAGCCGCTGCGGCCGCCGGGCGGCAAGGGGTCGCTCGAAGATCTTCGCAAGGAGAGCAAGGCGAATGGAGTCGACGGCGCCTGTCTGATTCAGACGAGCACCTTCTACCGGTTCGACAACCGCTATATCTGCGATTCGGCGCTAATGAGCCGTGAGTGGGCGGCCGGAGTATGCACGCTCGATCCGGACGATCCGCACAGTCCGGGGCTGCTGAAGCATTACGTGGAAAAATACCGGCTGCGCGGCATGCGCAGCATTCCGGCTCGGGACGGCCGGCTGGATCATCCAGGGGTGCGCGCATTGTGGAAAGCGGCTGATGAGGCCGGCATTATAATCAATGTTCTGATCGGCCTCGATAAGGCGCCACAGGCTGCCGTTCTGCTGCGCGCCTTTCCGAAGCTTCGCGTTGTTCTGGACCATTGCCTGAATCTGAAGGCTGGCCCGGAGCTGCCAGCGACGCTGAAGGCGGTGCTCGATCTTGCGCGGTACCGGAATCTGCACGCCAAACTCACGTTTATTCCAACGGGAAGTGCAACAGGATATCCGTGCGCCGACATGCACTCGCCGTGTATGGATGTGGTGAAAGCGTTCGGGGCCGGGCGGTGCGTGTGGGGCAGCGATTTCCCTTGCGAATTGTGGACGCCGCGTGTGAGCTATGGCGAGCACCTCAGGATCTTCCGCGAGGATCTGCCGTTTTCGGGGGCGGAGCGGCGAGAGATCCTTGGTGGGACGGCCCGGCGGCTGTGGTTCCCGGAATGGAAGGAGTGAAGGCCGATCTAGCCTGGGACGTGGGTGACTTTCTGCTGAATAGCGAACTTGACCAGGCCGGGCATGTCATGGATATCGAGTTTCCGCATGAGGTTGGCTCGATAGGTATCGATGGTCTTGGGCGAGAGCGATAAGCGTGCGGCGATCTCCTTGGCTCTGACGCCTTCCACCAGCATCGTAAACACCTGGTGCTCGCGCGAGCTTAAACATTTGAGCAGATCTCCATGGCAGGGGATTCGGGTGTAAGCCGCCGGATATGTTTCCAGCAGCGGGGAAACATACGCACCGCCGTTGCGCACCTGTCTCAAGGCTTCTTCCAGTTGACGCGCCGAGCCGGATTTGAGCACAAAGCCGTTTGCGCCCGTCCGCAGAATCTGCATGACCGTGTTGCGGTCGCAACGAACCGATAACACGATGGTTTTGGTAGGATGGCCACGCTCTCTCATCAGCCGTAAGAGCTCGATGGTGACCATCTTTGTCAGGTTCCAATCCAGCAGCGCGACGTCAGGAGACAAGCTCTCGATCATCTGCCAGGCAGCTTCGCCGTTGGAACAGTGCCCCAGGACCAGGCATCCGGCAAACGTATCGCAAAGGGTTGCGGTTGCCTGAGCGACCAGCGGCAGATCGTCGGCAATAACGGTAGTGTACGATTGAGCGAGCATTGGAGCAGCCATAGCAGTATTCCCCAGAATGGGTTAGTGCCCAGCGTCGCTCAAATCTCTCACTTAGAAATTGGCTGAAGCCGCCTGGGAGGCGCCGATAGAGTTGGAAAGGGTTACCGAAGCTGAAGAAACTGTTCCCGTGGCGCCCTGAATGGTAAACGGGAGGGTGATGGTACACTGGCTGCCGAATGGAATCGAGGCGCCTCCCTGATACCAGGCCCCAACCGCGGTGGCCAGATTGATGGTGAATTCCGTTCCCTGGACTGTGCCGCTGGTTTGCAGGCGGACGGCTGCGGAAGTGATCTCGCGAGGCGTCGCGTAGGCGGTAAGGATCAACTCGAAACCGTTGGCGGTGCGGTTGACGCGCATGCTGGTGATCACGGGCGCCTGACGCGGAATGCGGATAACGGAAGAGGGGGCCGGGGTTGGAGTGACGTCGGTTCCGGCGGCGCTCAACCGGGCGGTGACGGTGATTGTGCCTGCCACCGTACCGAGCTGAATGCCGGCCGTTGCGGTGCTCAGAGCGGCATCCGTGCTGCCTGCAGCGATATTGAAAGCGACGCGCCGGCCTCCGGAGGCAAATTGAATGGCGGGATCATCAACGCCCGCTTCAGAGGCGAAGGCGAGGGTAAGCTCTCCCGTGATGGGCAGCGGGTAGGCACGATCGAGACGGACCGATGGGGTTACCTGCGTCGCGGCGGTTCCCGTGGCGGGGAGACCGGAAAAGGCAAGAGTTGGCGTGGCTGGCAACACCACGAGCAAGGAGAGCGCCATGCTGGCCGAGATTTGCGCGCTGTCGGTTACGCGCGCGGTAAATTGGGAGACGCCCGGGGTCATTGGGCGGCCGCGAATGATTCCCGTGTCGGAGGCAATCTCAAACCCGGCCGGAGCGCCGACCAGACTCCAGCGGTAGGGAGGAGTACCCCCGGTGGCAACCACCGTGAACTGGTAGTCCATTCCCGCCGTCGCCTGCGGCAAGCTGTCCGTACTGGTGATGCGGAGCAGCGACGCATTGACGACGATCGTGAACTCGGCCGAGGCGGTGCGGTTACCGCTGTCGGCGGCCTCGATGGTGAATACGAACCGCCCCGAACGCGCCGGCGTGCCGCTGATTCGGCCGGATGCGGGATCCAATTGCAGTCCATCGGGCAGCAAGGCGCCGGCGACCCTGAATCGATAGGGAGGCGTGCCCCCTGAAGCGGAAAAGGTAGTGGAATAAGCAATCCCAACGGTGCCCGACGGCAGTGGCCCGGTTTGGATCGAGAGTCCCTGGGAAACGGTGATCGTGAACGTACGCGAAGCGCGGACGCCGGCACTATCGGCCACTTCGACGGTAAACGTAGCCGCGCCGGAACGCGCCGGCGAGCCGCCGATCAGGCCTGAGGCAGGATTGAGGGAAAGGCCCTCGGGCAGGGACCCATTGATAATGCGCCAATTGTAAGGCGGGCTGCCGCCACGGGCCGAAAGCGTTTGCGAATAGGCTGCGCCGGCCTCCACCTCGGGCAGCGCCGTAGTGACGATATCGAGGTTGGCGGTTACTGTTATGGAGTAGTCGCGGGTTCCTGGTAATCCCAGGGCATCGGTGGCGCGGATAGTAAAAGGAAATGTCCCAGCCTGCGTGGGCGTGCCGCGTAAGACTCCGGAGGCCGGATCGAGGGTCAATCCGGGAACAGCCCCGATCATCGACCACACGTATGGCGTTGTTCCGCCGGCGGCGGTAAAGGTCTGCGAATAGCTCATTCCCTGCGAGACGCCGGCGAGCACATCGGGACTGATGCGAATTCCCTGGTTTACCGTAAGGGTGAAGCCCTTCGACGTTTGCTGCCCGAGGCTGTCAATGGCAATCACGTTAAACACAAACGTGCCGGATTGTGTAGGAATCCCGCTAAGGACTCCTGTTATCGATTGGAGGGCAAGGCCAGGCAACGCCGATCCGGAAAAATTCCAAAAGTATGGCGGTGTGCCGCCATTGGCCGAAAAAGTACGCTCATAGAGGACCCCTAACGTCGCCGCGGGAAGAGGATCGGTCGTGATCTGGAAAACCGGGTTCACGGTGATGGAATAGGAGCGGGTCGCCTGGAGGTTGGCCGCGTCGGTCACGCGCACCGTTATATTGAAATTCCCCACCAACAGGGGAGTTCCGGCGAGCACGCCAGTGGCGGCGTTGAGCGCGAGGCCGGGAACCGGAGCGCCGATCACGGCCCACTGATAGGGGGGAGTGCCCCCAGTGGCAAAAAAAGTCTCCTCGTAGAGTGCGCCGGCCAGACCGGTTTTCAGAGTTGCGTTGGTGATAGAGAGCGCGTTGCCGGTAACGAGTACGAAGGAGCGCATTGAGACCCGGTTCGAAGCGTCGCGCACTTGGATATCGAAAGGGAACGAACCTTCCTGAGAAGGTACGCCGCTAAGAATCCCATTCTGGGCGTTGAGGGAAAACCCCTGCGGCAGCCCCCCGGGCGCCGACCAGACATAAGGAGGCGTGCCCCCTGTCGCCGAAATTGTCGTGTTGTAGGGGATGGAAACGAAACCTTGTGGTACGGCGAGCGTGGTGATATCGAGCGCCGTGATTACAGTAAGGGGCAGATTCGCCTGTGCCGCTTGATTTGCCGAATCGCGCACGGTGAAGGTGAGCGGGAAAGTTCCGGTTTGCTGCGTAGTGCCGGATAGGACTCCGCCCGGGCTGAGGCTCAGCCCCAGAGGAAGCTGACTGGTGGTGCTCCAGGTCAACGGCGGCGTGCCGCCGGTGGCGGCGAGGGCGGAATTGTAGGCAACTCCGGCCGTCGCCACTGGAAGCGAGGCAGTGGTGATCTGCAACAAGGGCGCGACCACGGTGAGCGCGATGACCTGATTCGCCTGATTGCCAGCCGAATCGGTCACGCGGAAATGGATGTTGAAGAGGGCGGCCTGAGTAGGAGTGCCGCTAAGCATCCCGGCAGCGGACAGCGCAAGCCATGGAGGGCCGCCACTCACGATTGACCAATTGTAAGGCGGCGTTCCGCCTTGCACGCCAAGAGCCTGGTTGTAGTTCACGTTCACGGTGGCGTTTGGCAGAAAAGTAGTTGTGATAGTCAGCGGATCGCGAATGGTGACCGTGTAGTTGACGGTCGAGGTCCGGCCCGCTCCAAAACTGTCGCGGACAGTGACGGCGAAATTGAAGAGGCCCTGTGTTGACGGGAATCCGTTCAGAACACCGGAAGCGGGATCGAGCGTCACTGCCGGAGGCAGAGAGCCTGTCGAAGTAAACAGCAATGGGGCCGCGCCGCCGGCGACCTGTATTTGCTGGTTGTAAAGCATGCCGGTGAAACCATCCGGCAGCGTCGTTGTGACAATTACAGGAGGCTGGGGCGCGACCACCGTCACGTTCATTGAGTTGGAGACGCCGACAAAAGCACATCCGGCGCCGGCGGGATTGACCACGTCCACCGGAAAGTTGCCCGTCTGTCCCGTGGTGAGCGAGCCGCTGACGGTTGCTGTTAGCTGATTCACAGAGACGAACGAGCTTAAAACGACAGCTCCGTTAAAGCGGACCGCCGAGGTATTGCAGAACCGGTCTCCGTTTACGGTCATGGTAAAAACAGCACCGGAAACGGGAGGGGCCGGGGTCGTCGCCAACGAGAAAATCACCGGCGGCAGAGACTGTCCAAGGGCCACGGAAACCCACGATGAGCACAGTAACAGCAATATCGGCATCTGTCGTCCAATCAAGCGTTCAATCCTCCTTTTCTGAGCCGGGGTCGGGTGGAACAAAGATGGTGCGCATTCCGGATTCCAGGATTTCCACCAACCACAATGGATCCCGGGAAACCTCATTCAAACGGAAAACGCTGCCCGCTGCCATGCGTTGGAGAGCGGAGGGCTGGCAGGGGCATTGAACTGTACGAGATCCCACCCCGTCGAGGTCCATCTCGACGACGGATTGGGTGCCCGCATCGACGAAGAGAAATCGGGCGGGGTGAGGCCAACTGATCGCTGTGGCCTTTCCTTCCCAAATGCGGCGCATTTCGGGTCCCGCCGTTCCGTCGCGCAACAGAAACACGCCTCCTTCGGAGGCAACCAGGGAATCGCGAGTTCCTTCGAGGAAGGCGACCGCTGTTACGACGTCCTCGATGGCCGTCTTCCAGCGATTGCCGCCGGCGTCGATGAGCAAGAGGGTTTTACTCTCCGGCCATGCCGCCAGAAGCAGCGATCCGTCATCGGTGATGGCGGCAGCCTCGGGCGCTCCTTCCGCGCTCAAATCGATCTCGCGCACGCCGGTTTCGTTGGAGGAGAGTCCGGTTAAGACAAGAATTTTGCGACTCTCCGCGTAGAGAACAACGGCGGACAGGCCACGAGGACTGAAGGTCAAACGGTCAGCGCCGGGCGGCACGCCTTCGATGGACGTGGCGAGAGGCGGCTCAGGCTTCAGGTCGATGAACCGTAGATCCCTCGCCTCGCCGGCGAGCGCCAGCGCATGCTCCCGGATGTGTGAAATGGCGGCGTGCTTCACTCGAAACCCGAGTTCGAAGCTCTTCCCAAGCAAGGAAGAGCCGGCTATGCCCAAGACTGGGCGAATGGATTCATTTTGTGCGTCCCAAACCCAGCCAAGCATCGGGCCGCGGATCGGACTCTGGGCACGCAACGGAATCCCCAGAGCGCTGAAAAGGACGACGGTAGTAATGGCAAGTTTGCGAAAAGCCATGATGTGCATCCGTCATCCAAATCATCTCGTTAAACGGGTTCATTCCGCAAGAGCACGGATCAGCCGGACTTGCAGACGGCGGCGGGGTGTGCTCTCATGATATTCCTTACTCTCGGAATGCGAAAGAGAGGAGCAAGAGATTGATTGCACTGCCACCAATACTGGATTCGGAAGCCAATGGTAGGCTGTTGGCTGGTCTCGCCAAGATCGCGTTGGTGCTGCGGCACCAGAATTGGGCCGAAGCGGGAGAACACGCCCTCACTCCGACACAGGGTCAGATCCTTTCACTGCTGCTGGCAAGGTCAACGCAGCAGGTGGGTGTTTCTCTGATCGCCGAAGAGCTGGCTCTGACTAAGGCAACCGTCAGCGATTCAGTTTCCGCTTTGGTCCGCAAGGGGCTAGTGCTAAAAACTCCTTCCAATCAAGATCGGCGCGCCGTTGGCTTGCGATTGACAAAGATGGGCGAGCGCGCGGCCGAATCGGCCGCTGGATGGCCGGATTTCCTGGCTGAAGCCGCCTCGGAGTTAAGTCCGGCGGAGCGGGCCGTGTTCCTTTTCTGTTTGACAAAAATGATACGCAGGCTGCAAGAACGAGGGTTGATCCCCGTGGCGCGGATGTGCGTAACCTGCCGATTTTTTCAGCCGAACGCTTATACGGACCCGGCCAACCCGCACCACTGTGACTTTGTCGACCTTCCATTTGGCAATGCCTCATTGCGGATCGATTGCGGGGATCATGAGATAGCGGAAGCCGGGCGTCGCGCCGAACTCTGGCGGGCATTCCGAAGCGAGACACCGACAGGTACTGCCTGAAAGCGAGCCGGCCATATGCAATGGCCTGGCAGAATCATTGTTTGACCACTTCCAGCCAGCTTGTGAGCGCATTTCCGGCGCGATTGCCTGGGCTGGAAACCGCCGTGGCTGCTCCGTTGAGGATGTTGCCGCGCATTTTGAGGGAAAGCTGGATCCGGTGGGGGCGGCGGGAAGCGTCTTCGGTTCCGACATCGCCCGCCATGGAGCCGGTGAGATAACCTCCATCCAGGCGCGGCTGATTCACGGTAGTCCATGGCGCTTCGCCCAGCTTGGCCTCGATATGGCCGGAGGAACGGATACGAAGCAGGAACAGGTGCGCGCCGGAGTGGGTTTCGAGCTTGCCTTTCCAATCGCCGATGTAGCCGGCAGAAGGCTTGAAGGCACCCGTATTATCATGCGAAACCGAGTCGCGTGCTCCGCCGCCCAGAAGCTGATCCAAAATGCGGAAGGCGATATCGCCGGGCAGAGAAGAGCGGGCGTTGGAGAGCGCCACAACCGCAATCTTTTCTTTTGGAACGAGCAGGAGTATGGTTGAAACGCCTCCCATGCCGCCGGAGTGGGAAACCACAGTGGCGCTTCGCCTGCGGCCGATGTTCCAGCCGATTCCGTAACCGCTGGACGCATTGATCTCTACCGCCGGTTTTTGCATTTCGTCAATCGAGGCGTCCGTAAGGATCGCTTTCTGGCCGCGCTGGCGGGCCTTGAGGTGGAACAAGGCAAACCGGAGCAGATCGTGGGCGCTTGCGTAGATGGCCGACGCGCCCGCGTGATCGAAATCGTAAAACGGGATGGGGAGTTGGTCGGCGCCGTAACGCACCGCATGCTGTTTTTCCATGCCGGGCGGGATGCCGGCGGCCATGCGTGTCAGCCCCAGTGGAAGAAACACTTCCCGGAGCATGAATTCGGAGTAGCGCCGTCCGCTGACCCGTTCGATCAGGTAATCGAGGATGCCGTAACCGATATTGGAATAGGAGTACCTTTCTCCCGGAGGCATGACGAGAATGCCATAGCGGCGAATGGTTTCGACGGCGGGCGGCGGGCGGTATGGCTCGTCGTGATAGAAGAACTGATAATGCAGCGGCAGGCCGGCCGAGTGGCTTGCCACTCGTCGCACCGTGGCTTGGCGCGCATCGCCGGTTTTCGCCGTTAGCCGGGCCGGAGCAATGTAGCTGTCAAGGGGATCATCCAGTTTTACGCGGCCCGCTTCGAAAAGACGCATCAAGCCGGTTGCGGTTATCGGTTTGGAGATGGAAGCAAGCGAGTAGCAGGTGTGCTCGGTCGCCCGAACACGATTCTCCCGATCGGCCCAGCCGAAGCCTTGCTCCCAGAGCACGCTCCCGTTTCTGGCTACGGCGACAGCAAGCGAGGGCGCGTCTTTGCCGGCCATACGGCGGGCGATTTCCGTGCGGATCGCGGAAAACTCATCGGCCATGCTTTGAGTCGAAGCCAGGGCAAGCAGCAGCACAAACGCCATGAGACTCATTTTAATGCCCTGCGGGAAGCACGGAAACGCACGGAGACTGTATAATGGTGATGTAAGGATTAGCGGAAACAGGAAGTGGGCGCGAGCCCACTTTTTTATTGGCGGTACATATGTCCGTAGCCCGGCAGGCGATATTGGCGAAAGTCCGTGAAATCGCGGAGCGAGTTGGTGCGTCTGAAGGGATTGAAATCGTGGAAGTGGAATTGTTGGGAGGCGGCAGGAATCGAGTGCTGCGCATTTATATTGACAAACCGGCGGGTGTTTCCCATGCCGATTGCGAGGTCATCTCCCAGCAAGCCGGTACGATTATCGACATCGAGGATGTAATCCCCGGATCGGGTTACTCGCTGGAAGTCTCTTCCCCGGGAGTGGAGCGTAAGCTGAGGACAGCCCGGGATTTTGAGCGATTCGCCGGCCAGAAGGCGCGAGTGACGCTGCGCTCGCCCGTGGAAAACCGCAGAAACTGGGAGGGGCGGTTGCAGGGCATGGAAGAGAACGTGATCGTGCTGGAACCGTCGCCCGGAAAACTCGTCCGCTTTCCTCTGGATGCGGTGGAACGGGCAAATCTGAAGTTTGAGTGGTAGCTTCCCGCTTCACAATCAACCCGAAGAATTCATATGAAGGAGTGAGGATTGGATACGATCTTTCAGTCTATCGAGCTGTTGAGCAAGGAAAAGGGAATCGATCCGCAGATCGTTTACGACGCGGTGAAAGACGCGATGCTTGTCGCTGCGCGGAAACACTTCCGCACAACCGAGGACCTGGTGGCCGAGTTCGATACAGCCAGCAAAGGCGTGCAGATTTTTGCCGTCTATCGAGTGGTGGAGACCGTCGAAGACCCGATTCGCGAAATGACGCCGGAGCAGGCATGCCGGCACGACCCTTCGGCCGAAGTTGGCTCCGAGATCCGGATCTTCAAATCCACGGAATCGCTGGGCCGCATTTCGGCGCAGACGGCCAAACAGGTGATCCTGCAAAAGGTCCGCGAGGCCGAGCGGGAGACGGTTTACGCTGAATTCGCCAATCGGGTAGGCGAGATGGTCAATTGCACGGTCAAGCGCGTCGAGGGTCAGGACCTGGTGGTCGATGTTGGGAAGACGGAAGCCCGTCTGCCTAAGAAAGAGCAGTCCCGTCTGGAGAATTACTCGGCCGGCGACCGGATGAGATGCGTCATCCGCACGGTCGAAAAGACCGGAAAGAATTCAGGCGTGATCGTGTCGCGAGCCGCGCCGGAGCTGGTCGAGAGGCTGTTCGAGCAGGAAGTGCCGGAGATTTACGACAGTACCGTCCAGATCAAGGGATGCGCGCGAGAGGCGGGGGAGCGGACAAAAATTGCGGTATGGAGCCGGGATCGAGACGTGGATTGCGTGGGCGCCTGCGTGGGAATGAAGGGCATGCGGGTACAATCGATCATCCGGGAGCTGCGCGGGGAAAAAATCGATATTATCGGATACTCCGAGGATCCGGTCGTCTTTGCGACGCACGCGCTGAGTCCGGCGAAAATCACGCGTGTGGCGATTGTATCGGCGTTGGACAAGCATATGGAAGTGATCGTCGACGACAGCCAGCTTTCCCTGGCCATCGGAAAAAAAGGCCAAAATGTGCGGCTGGCTTCGAAGCTGCTGAATTGGAGAATCGACATCAAGAGCGAAGAGGAAAAGCGGCAGGAAGTTGAGACGGCAATGGCCGCGCTGACCGTACCTGGAGCGCCTGTATCGGTGTTAATGGATCACGGTCTGAGCGAAAGAATAGCCGAGAAGCTGCTGGAGGGGGGAGTCCCCACGGTGGAGCGGCTTGCTTCGATGACACCGGAGGAGTTGGAAGCGGCGGGAATTAACATCGACTCGATTGAAGGGATTCAGGATGCCATTAACAGCTACTACGGGCAGTTTGAAGTAATCGAGGATGAGGCCGGGGATTTCCCGGCGCAGATGGAGGAAGCGGCTGATAGCGAGCCTCAAACTCCCGCTGAGCCTGCCCCCGGGGGGCCGGAGCCGGAAGCGTATGGTGAAACAGACCAAAGCGCAACGGTGGAGCACGTCGAAGGGATAACCGCAGAGGAGTTCGCCTCCGCGGATCTTCCTCCTATTACGGACAGTGAATCTGATACGATAAAAAGCGCGGATTGAGGAAATCGGCGGGGAGCCACGCGATACTTGTCCTCGCACGTACTTTCGGTCTGTGTGTGTCAAAGGAGAGAGCGCGGGCGAGCTGGATTGAAGTCGCTTTTGTATATATGAGTAAGATTCGAATCAACGAGCTGGCACGAGAACTAGAGGTCAAGCCACACCGCATTCTGGACTTGCTTCCGGGGCTTGGTGTCGCCGAAAAGAAGACACATTCCAGTTCGATTGATGACGATGTCGCGCTGAAAGTGCGCACCATTCTGGGAGGCGGAGAACTGGACACGAGCCTGGAAACAGTAACGGCTACGGCCGTGGAAGATGCGCCGGCGCCGGAGGAGGTAGAGGAAGCGCTGACGGCGATCGAGCAGAAAACCGACAAGGCGTCAAAGCAAGTGACTGGAGAGTTGGAGCCGGAAGCCGCCTCGGCGGCGCCGCTGCACCAGTTCACGCCGCGCACGGTCGCGCCCATTCGTCCGCCGCTGGCCGGTCAGGCGCCCGCGGCGGCGGCAGTGACAACTCCGGGCACGGTGATAACGCCCAGCCGAACCCTCGGTATTCCAGCCAAGCCGGTGCCGTCTGCACGGCCGGGGCAGATTCTTTCCGGCCCCAGGCAAGGACTGCCTGGGGAAGCCGGGAAGCCGCCTGTCTCCGTGGTTGCCGGCAATGTCAGCCCGGGCGCGGTGCTTCCGGGAAAGCCACGCCCCATTCCTTCACCGCCGCCCCCCACCATGACTCAGGGAACCGGCGGCATGCAGTCGCCAGGGCGGCCGGCCGCGCCCCCGCAGGGGCAGCCTGGAACGAAACCGTTAGTTGGCCAGCCGGCCGCAAGGCCCGTGGTGCCTCCACGCCCTGACCTTGTGGCGCGTTTGCAGCAGACAGGCAAGCCACTGCCGGGTCAGCCGATCGCCAAACCTCCCATGCCGGGACGGCCTCCGTCAACTCCGACACCAGGCCAGCCCATCTATCGCGGCCCCATCCGCCCGGGCCAACCTATTCTCAAGCCGGGATCGCAGACCGGCTCCCCAGGCCTCCGGCCGCGGCCGGGGACCCGGCCCATGCACCCGACCACACCGGTTCCCCCGGGTCCGGCGCCGGCGGCGCCCGACAGGCGGCGCGATGCAGGAAAGCGTACCGGCCGTCGCCGCCAGGACGATGTGAAGGAGAAGGATCTCCGGTTAATGCCGCGCAAGGAACCTGAACTGGTTCAAGCGGTGAACAAAGAGATCACCATTTCGGAAGGCATAACGGTAAAGGAACTGTCGGAGAAGCTTGGCATTCGCACCAACCTGGTGATCAAGAAGCTGGTGGATCGAAAAATATTCGCCAACATCAACCAGACGCTGGACGTGAAACTGGCTGAGGATCTTTCGCGCGATTTCGGCGCCACGACCACGCAGATGAGCTACGAGGAGGAGTCCACCTTCGACCTCGAAATGGCCGAGGATACACAGGACCAGTTGCCGCGGCCGCCTGTGGTCACGATCATGGGTCACGTCGACCACGGAAAGACATCGCTGCTTGACGCCATCCGTGAATCGAACGTCGTTGCCGGGGAATTCGGCGGGATCACGCAGCACATCGGCGCTTATTGGGTGGAGAGAAACGCGCGGAAGATTGTTTTCATCGACACTCCCGGTCACGAGGCCTTCACTCGCATGCGCGCGCGCGGCGCCAGAGTTACCGACATCGTCGTGCTGGTTGTGGCGGCCGACGACGGCGTGATGCCGCAGACGCGTGAAGCCATTGACCATGCCCGGGCCGCCAAGGTGCCTATGGTGGTGGCCATCAACAAGATCGACAAGCCGGAGGCGCAGCCGGATCGCATCAAGCAGCAGCTCACCGAACTTGGCCTGATGCCTGAGGAGTGGGGCGGCAATACCGTGATGGTGGCGCTTTCCGCCAAACAGAAACAAAACATCGACCTGCTGCTCGAAATGCTCTTGCTCGTGGCGGACATGCAGGGCCTCAAAGCGAACCCCAACCGCCCCGCGGTCGGCACGGTGCTGGAGGCCAAGCTGGATCGCGGCCGAGGTCCCGTCGCCACCGTACTGGTTCGCAAGGGCACTCTCAAAGTGAGCGATCATTTCATTTGCGGCTCGGTCTTTTCCCGCGTGCGTGCAATGTTCGACGACCGGGGCGAGGCGCTGAAGGAAGCCGGCCCCTCCATGCCCGTGGAGGTATTAGGGCTCGATGAGGTGCCCGATGTCGGCGATACGTTCCAGGTGGTCACCGACACTGCCAAAGCCAAACAGATCGTCGTTTATCGCGAGTCCAAGGCTCGCGAGGAGCAAATGAAGAAGGGCGCGCGGGTGAGCCTGGAGCAATTGCACCTGCTGCTTAAGGAAGGCGACGTCAAGGAACTCAACCTCATCCTGAAGGCGGACGTGGGCGGCACCTGCGAAGTGCTCTCCGATGCGCTTGAGAAACTGAGCTCGGAAAAGGTGAAAGTGCGCGTGCTGCACACCGGAGTGGGCGCCATCACCGAAACCGATGTGCTGCTGGCTTCCGCTTCAAACGCCGTGGTTGTCGGCTTCAACGTCAGACCGGACAAGAACGCGGTCGCGATCTCCGATCAGGAGAACGTGGATATCCGGCTGCACACGATTATCTACGAGCTGACCGACGAGATCCGCAAGGCAATGGCCGGGCTGCTCGATCCGGTGTTCAAGGAAACGTTCAAAGGACGCGCCGAAGTTCGGGAAGTTTTCCGTGTCAGCAAGGCCGGCACGGTGGCGGGCTGCTACGTGCAGGAAGGCAGCATTGCGCGCGATTGCCAGGTGCGGCTGCTGCGCGACAACGTGGTGGTTCACACGGGCAAGGTCAGCTCTCTGCGCCGCTTCAAGGACGACGTCAACGAAGTCAGGTCGGGTTTTGAGTGCGGCATCAGCCTGCATAACTACAATGATGTAAAGCCGAACGACGTGATCGAAGCCTTCATCACGGAAAAGCTGGCCGCCGAGATCTGATCGCGCCAGCGGCGTTCGCCCGGTGATGCCCGGGTCAGGAAAGAAACCGCCGCTCTCGCCGCAAAAAGGCCGGCACGTCCAGATCCTCGAGCGAAACCGGATCGTCATGCTGCGAGGACCCATTCACCACCGGCACCGGTTCCGGCTCCGGGGGAGACATCATCCGTGCCGGCTCCGGCAGGTACTCCGGCTCCGGGGGGAACTCGATTCGAGGCGGAAGCGGCTCGATTAATTGCTGCGGACTGAAGTAGCCGACACGCGATTCGACTTCGATTTGCGCCTGCGGCTGCGGCCGCGGTTCCGGCCGTTTCTCGAAACCGGCGGCGATTACGGTGACCTTCACCGCATCGGCCATTTTCTCGTCCATGGCGATGCCGAAGCTGACATGGGCTTCCTGATTGTCCGCGGCAGCGCGGATAAGCGTGCAGGCTTCGTGGATTTCATGGAGCGACACTCGGCCGGAAGCGATGACATGGATCAGGATCCGGCCGGCGCCCTTGATGCCGTTGCCGGCGGCCATGGGATGGTGGATCGCTCTCCGGGCCGCTTCCGCGGCGGCCATCTCGCCGCTTGCCTCGGCGGTGGTCATGAACGCGCAGCCCACATTCTGCAGGATGGCGCGGATGTCGGAGAAGTCCCGGTTGATCATGCCTGGCATGGATATGATGTCCGAGATTCCTTCGACTGCCTGCCGCAGAACGTCATTGGCGGCGTGGAATGCCTCCATCAGGGCCGTGCCGGCCGGAAGAAGCGAAGCCAGCCGTTCATTGGGGACACAAAGCACTGTGTCTACGGTTGCCGTAAAGGCCTCCAGCCCTGTTTCGGCCGTTTTGAGGCACTGAGGACCCTCAAAGTCGAAGGGCATGGTGACAACGGCCACCGTGAGCACGCCCAATTCGCGGGCGAGTGAGGCCACGACTGGCGCGGCGCCCGTTCCGGTGCCGCCTCCTAAGCCTGCCGCGACAAAGACCATGTCGGCGCCTTCAAGGATCTCGATGATACGCTCGGTGTCCTCGAGCGCGGCCTGGCGCCCGAGATGCGGGTCGGCGCCGGCGCCCTTTCCGCCGGTGACTCTATGGCCGATCAGCAGCTTGTTCGGCACGGCCGAGCGGGCGAGAGCCTGCGGGTCTGTGTTGATGATGTAGCAATCGACTCCGCAAACCCCGCGATCGACCAGGTGATCGACCGCGTTGGAGCCGCCGCCGCCCACTCCGATCACCTTGATCTTCGTACCGGCCGGGATGTCTTCCTGAATCTCGAATTTCAGTCCATCGAATCTCGCTTCCAACTCCATGTAAGAGGCCTCCTCTTGGATCAAACTCACGCGGGGCAACGAGCCACCGCTTACTTCAGCACCAGGCCGACCAGGCTTGGGACCCTGCGTTTCGGTTCCCGGCGAGACTTCACACGCGCCGAATACATAGCCAGGCCGGCGGCCACGGCCCAGCATGGCTGGTCCAACTCTTCGGGCCAGTCCTCCACGCCGAGCACCAGGCCGTTGCGTGTCTGGCAGTTGAGGACTGCTTCGGCGATGTCGCACATGCCGTTGAGCTGTGCACCGCCTCCGGTAATCACAATGCCTTCCAATAGCGACTGCTCCATGCCGGATCCGGTCAGCTCCTCCCGCACCATAAGGAAAAATTCTTCCGCGCGCGCTTCGAGAATCTCATTCAGGTGACGCCTGGTGGCTTCGCGCGAGGGACGGCCTTCCGGCGAAGGCAGCTCGATGAGAGTGTTGTCGCCGGTGAGGCCGAGAATTGCGCAGCCGTATTCCTGCTTGAGCTGCTCGGCATCTTCGTAATGCAGCCGCAACAATTGTGAGAGATCGCGGGTAAAATGATCGCCGCCGATGGGGATTCCGGCGATATGCACCAGCGAGTCGCCGTCATAGACAGCAAACGATGACCCGTGCGCGCCAATATCGAGAAGTGCCACGCCGCGCCCGCGGTCCTCCGGAAGGATGCAGGCATAGGCCGCGGCCAGCGGCTCAAACATGGTTTCATCCAGCGCAAGATGAGCCTGGTGAACGGCCGAGAGCAGCGCCTGGTGCTCGCGCGCCGAACAGGTGATGACAAAGACATTCGCTTCCAGCCGGGAGCAGACGGCGCCAATCGGATTGCGGAATCCGGCGCGTCCGTCAAGAGTGAAATCGATCGGGAGAATCTGCAGAACATAACGGTCATCTTCCAGCCGGACGCGGCAGGCTAACTGGACGGCGTAGTTGAGATCGTCCTGCTCGATATGGCGTGGACGTCCGAATTCGTAGACACCGCGGCTGACGAAGCCGTGCGTGGTCGCGCCGCCGACGCCCGCCACAGCGGCTCCCACAGGAGTGCGCGCCACGCGTTCAGCGCCGCGGACGGCATATTGGATGCTCTCGGCGATGGCCGCCGCGTCGGTGACGCGCCCTCGAGTCCAACCGCGCGCGGGACACTCTCCGTGGCCCCGGTAGCGCAGATGGCCATCTTCCATCTCGAGAATGACCGCGCGCGTCCAGACGCCGCCCGCGTCAAGGCCGGCGGCCAGAAGCCTCTTGTTATTGATCCCCACCTTGATCTCCTTCTATTGCCGTGATCCGGCCGTCGATGCGGAGATCGAACAGCCGGGCGTCGGGAGTACGCCGCCGGATCTCCGGGAAATGATTAAGAAAGTTCTGAAGCCGCGAACGAAAGTTTCCTCGTCCCAGGCGCACGCCCACCGCGGCGGTGTCGATTTTCAGCATGGCCATCAGATCTTCCGTGTCCTCGACGTCTATCTCGGACAAATACGCCGAGATCGGGCCGATCTCTTTAAGCAGCGCCAGAGCCTGCCTGACGCGTTCGGCCCGATCGGCTTCCTGGTGACGCACGTTCATTCCCGACAGCACGATGAAATCGTAGTTCTCGCCCTGGCGGGCAGTCAGTAGAACGCCGCCGGAGTCGATGAGGCGTATATCCAGCTCGCCGTTGGCCCGTTGGATCTGGGCGAAAGCGACCGGCTCGCGCTCCGTAAGCTCCACCAGCACGCGATTAGGCCAGCGCCGCGCAACGACGGCATCCTTGACCCACTCCAGACCGAGCAGGCGACGCCTGCGCTCCTCGATAGGCAGCAGATACACGCTTTGTCCGAGATCTTTCTCAAAGATTTTTAGAAGTACGGCCTTCGATATCCTGCTGGCGCCAGTAAAGCGAAGCGTGGGAGGATCCTGCCCGTGCTCGGCCGGAGCCGCCAGCCGGAACCGGGCGTCGTTGATCAGGAACGCTTCCAGTTGGTGGAAAGCGAGGACGGCGGTCAACGCCAGCGCCAGCGCCAGAAACGGAACCGACCACCAGATCAGGCGGCGCCGCCGGGAAGAGGGTTCGGGGCCCCGCGCCGGTTTTCCGCGTTTTTTCTCCCTGCCCAGTCCCAACTCCTGGTGCTCCAGCAGGGGGTATTCCAGCTCATCCGCCACAGATCTTCGGGCCATATCAGCTTACTGCTCCCTTGGTCGATGTAGAACTTGCTCCCGCCGTGCGCCCCGGGCGCGCCCGAAGGAGTTGAAGAATCCGGTCGCCCGCCTGATATATGTTGCCGGCGCCGAGCGTCAGAATTGCATCGCCGGGGCCGGCGGCGGCGGCGATCCTCTCGATTCCCTCCTCCATGCCGTTGACATACTCGGCTCCACGATGGCCGCAGTCGCGAAGCCGTTCGATGAGGGCATGCGCGCTTACCCCTTCGATCGGGGCCTCCGAGGCCGCATAAATGTCGAGCACAAGGAGGCTATCGGCCTGATGAAACGAGCGTGCGAAATCGTCCATCAGGGTATGCGTGCGCGTGTACCTGTGGGGCTGAAACAAGACTAGAACGCGGTTGTACCCGCACAAGCGGGCGGTTTCCAGCGTGGCCCGGATCTCAGTGGGGTGATGGCCGTAGTCGTCGATCACGGTGACGTCCCCGGCAACGCCGCGTAGCTGGAAGCGGCGGTCCACGCCGGAGAATGCGGCGAGCCCTTCGCGGATCAGCGAAGGGGGAACTTCCAACTCAAGGGCGGCAGCCACGGCCGCCGCGGCATTCAGAACATTGTGGCGTCCGGGCACCCCAAGGTGAAATGTCTCAAGTTCCTCGCCTTCCACGCGCAGGGAAAACTCGCTTGATCCGGGACCGGCCGACATGGACGTGATGAAGACGTCGGCTTGCGGGTTCAGACCGTAGGTTACCGTTCGCCGTGTCACTTTCGGCAGGATCAGCTTCACGTTCTCGTCGTCCAGGCAAACAATCGCGGCGCCGTAAAAGGGCACTTTGTTCACAAACTCCGTAAACGCCTGGAGAATATTGTCGAGCGATCCGTAGTAGTCCAGGTGCTCGCGGTCGATGTTGGTCACGATGGCCAGAATGGGAGCGAGATTGAGAAAGGAACCGTCGCTTTCGTCGGATTCGACAACAAGAAACTCGCTCCGGCCGATGCGGGCATTAGAGCCGCCCATGCCTTTGACTCTTCCGCCGACCACGACGGTCGGATCCATCGAGGCATGGCTCAGGATTGCCGCCACCATGGAGGTGGTGGTCGTCTTGCCATGGCTTCCGGCGACCGCGATTCCGTACTTCATCCGCATCAACTCGGCCAGCAGCTCGCCGCGTGGGATAACCGGGATTTGCAACCGGCGGGCTTCCAGGACCTCAGGATTGTCCGGCTGAACGGCGGCGCTGATGACGAGCGCCTTGGCCCCCTCGACAAAGGCCCGATCATGCCCTTCCCATATCCTGGCTCCGAGCCCGGCCAGCCGCTCGGTCACCGCGCTGAGCTTGAGATCGGAACCGGTGATCTCATAGCCGAGGTTCAACAGCACCTCGGCGATTCCACTCATGCCGATTCCCCCGATTCCGGTAAAGTGCAGACGCTGGGGCTTAAAAAACATTTTTAACCCTAATTGTTTCGAGTACGCGCCCGGCTGTCAACCCAGGAGGGACAGCCGGCCTCCTGCTCGAGAATGTCCGCGGCGCGCTCGTCGGCGCCCGGTCTGGCCAACTCGCGCGCGGCCGCTCCCATGCGCATCAAGCCGGCCGGATCCATGGCCAGGTCCTTGATTTGTTGAAACAGAGCTTCTCCCGTCAGCTCGCGGTCCGGGATGAGGCGCGCGGCCCCGGCGCGGGACATTGCTTCGGCGTTGTGCAACTGATGGTCGTCGGCGGCATACGGGAACGGGATCAGGATCGAAGGTTTACCCGCGGCGGCCAGTTCCGCCACGGCCCCGGCGCCGGAGCGGCATACTACAAGATCCGCGGCCAGGAACGCCTGCGGCATATTGTCCAGAAACGCCGTTACCTGACCCTCGGCTCCGCTCTTTGCGAACGCCGCCGAGATCTCCGGATAATCCTGCCCGCCGGTCTGGTGGATCCAGCAGACCGGCAGGCCGGCGTCCAGGAACAAAGGCCAGCTTTCGCGGCAGGCGCCGTTTAAGCGGTGCGAGCCACGGCTGCCACCCGTGACGAGCACGGTCATTTTGGCCCCTGCCTGCCGCGGCGGGATTTGAAAGAACTCGGAGCGGACGGGCAACCCTGTCATCACAACTTTCCGCGCCTTGAAGAACCTGGCGCTCTCGTCGAAATTCAGCAGCGCGCGCGCGGCCAACCGGCCCATCCACCGGTTCGCCAAGCCGGGCATCGCATTGGGCTCCATCAACACAACCGGCTTGCGGAGCAGCCACGCCGCAATCGTCGCCGGGCCGGAGACATAGCCTCCCGTGCTGAAGGCGGCCGCCGCCTGGTAGCGGCGGATAAAACGCAGGGCTCTCATCACGCTCCGCGGCAGATTCCAGAGCGTGGTAATCACCTGTCTCCAGCCGACGCGCTTCAGGCCGCCGGCGTTGACGTATTCGATCGGAAATCCCGCCGCGGGAACCAGCCTGCTTTCAATGCCCCCCAAAGTTCCGATGAAAAACACGTCGTGCCCTCTCCGCCGCAGCTCACGCGCCACGGCGATCAATGGAAAAACATGCCCGCCCGTTCCGCCTCCCGCCATGAGAAACACCAGTTTCCCGGGCGTTCTTACCGCCGCCTGCTTCCCGAATCCAAATCGAAGAAATACGCGCATGCGACCGGATCATTACCCCGCGTGATCACTAACGCTCAGCAGCATGCCCAGCGAGGCAAGCGAACTGAGCAAGGAGCTTCCGCCGTAGCTGATCAGAGGAAGCGTAAAGCCTTTGGTGGGCGACAGGTCGAGGACGACGGTAATATTCATCAGCGCCTGCACCACCAGTGCCGTGGAAACTCCCAGGGCCAGGTACCGGCCGAAGTCGTCCCCTGCGGTCCAATAGAGCCGGAATCCGCGCCACAGGATCGCCAGGTAACACAGCAATAGACCGGTGGCCCCCCACAATCCCAGCTCTTCGCACACAACGGCATAGATAAAGTCGTTGTGCGCTTCCGGCAAATAGAGCATTTTCTGGCGGCCTTTCATCAATCCGAGGCCGAAGAACCCCGCGCTTCCGGCCGCGATTCGCGATTGCCTGGCTTGGTAGCCGGCGTCTTTGGGAGCCAGCGAGCGCCCGGCCCATCGCTTGACGTGGCCATTCGGATCCACTTTGTCGAGCAGTATGTAGTGTGGATCGAAGTATCCGATGAGCCGCAGCACGCGATACGGCTTGGAGATAATCGCGACAGGCAGCACCAGAAGGCAAACCGCAATGGCAACAAGAAAATACTTTTTGTCGAGGCCTGCCACGTAAAAGACCGCGCCGGAGGTCAACATTAGAACGGCGGCCGTGCCGAGGTCGGCGATCATGACCGTGGCGGCCAGAAGGCCGAGCGCCAGAGAGGCGGGGAGCAAGGTGTGCCGCGTGTTGATCGCATGCGCGCGGCGGGTGACGAACCAGGCCGTGAAAATCACCAGCGCCGGTTTGGCGAACTCGGCCGGCTGGAGGCCGACGGGGCCGATCCGCAGCCAGCGGTGGGCCGCCGTGTCGGTGAGGTAGACGACGACGAGCAGCGCAAGCACCACGCCCAACGGCGTGAAGGCCCATGCCGGAGCGCTGAGCGAGCGGTAATCCTTCCCTTTGAAGTACATCATCACCAGCAGGGCCACCACGGCCCAGCCGGCCTGACGAACCACGAACAGACTCGGATCGCGAAAGCGCGTTTCAGCCATCACCGAGGATGCGCTGTAGACCATCACGATTCCGAAACAAACCATTCCGACAATGGTGAAAAACAAAACCCAGTCGGTTTTCAACTGCTGCGCCATTCCTCCGCTCCTTCCGGGGCAAACTCTCCCTGGGCCACCCCAATCCATATTCAGACAATATTAGCAACAAATGTTTTAAACATTCGTCCCCGTTCCTCATAATTCTGAAACTGGTCGAAGCTGGCGCACGCCGGCGCCAGCAGCACAATATCTCCGTGCCGCGCCATGCCGGCGGCCTTGGTCACGGCGGTCTCGAGGTTCCCGCACTCGAAGAGGGGAACATCACCGGAAATCTGCGAGCCGATCTTGCCGGCGGCGGCGCCGATCAGCATGGCGCCGCGGGCTTTCCGGCGCAGCGCCGGCCCCAGCGGAGAGTAGTCGCCGCCTTTGTCCTTTCCGCCGAGAATAATCCACAAGCCCCCGTCGAAGGCGTCGATCGCTTTCAGCGCCGCGTCGACGTTGGTGGCTTTCGAGTCGTTGTAATAGCGCACTCCGCCGGCTTCCCGGACGAACTCGATGCGGTGTTCGACTCCGGGGAAAGTCTTTACCGCCGCGCGAATGCCGGCGAGCGGCGCCCCGGCGAGCCTCGCGGCGGCGGCGGCCGCCATCACGTTCTCTACGTTATGGCGGCCAGGGAGGGGGATCTCGCTCGCCGGCATGAACGCATCTCCATCGGCCCGGATCGTACCATCCTCCAGCCACCATCCGCTCTCCAGACGCCGTTCCAGGCTGAACCAGACGGGCGCCGCGAGCGACATGTCCTTCCAGGACGCCGTCACGGGGTTGTCAGCGTTAAGCACCGCCCAGTCGCCGGCGCTTTGCGTTTCAAAAAGACGCCGCTTGGCCGCCTCGTATGCATCGAAGCTGTAATGCCGGTCCAGATGATCGGGAGTCACATTCAGACAGACGGCGATCCGCGCGCGAAAGGACTTGATCGTTTCCAACTGAAAACTCGAAAGCTCGAGTACGTTCCACTGGCCGTCGCGTGAGGCAGCCACCATCGCCGCCGGCGGAAGTCCGATGTTTCCGCCCACCTGACAGGGAATGCCGCAGGATTTGAGCAGGTGTCCTTCCAGCGCCGTGGTGGTGGTTTTTCCGTTCGAGCCGGTGATCCCGATGACGGATCCGCGCAGAAAGGCCGATGACAGCTCCAGTTCACCGATCACCGGAATCGCGCGGGCCCTCGATTGGTCGAGTTCCGCAAGATCCAGCGGCACGCCCGGCGAGACAACGACCAGGTCCACGCCACTGAAAGGCGCATGGCTTTGCTGGGAGAACGGAACGCCCAACCGGTCCAAAAAAGGACCGACTCCCGGCAAGCTTTCCAGTTGCCGCGAGTCGGTCCCATGAGGGTGCGCTCCCTTCTCGACCAGAAGCTCAGTGGCGGCCATGCCGGACTTGCCGAGACCGACCACCAGCACCTTCAAGCCTTCTAACTCCATCGCGAACTACCTCAACTTCAGAGTCGTCAATGCGAACAACGCCATTACCAGGCCCACCACCCAGAACCTCACAATCACGGTCGATTCATGCCACCCGATTGCCTCGAAGTGGTGGTGCAAAGGAGCCATTTTGAAGATCCGTTTGCCTCGCAGCTTAAAACTGGCCACCTGGAGAATCACCGAGAGGCACTCGACGACGAACACGCCGCCGATGAACAGCAGAAGGATCTCCTGCTTGATCAATACCGCGACCGTTCCCAAGCCTCCGCCTAGCGACAACGACCCTACGTCGCCCATGAACACCTGGGCCGGGTGCGCGTTGTACCAGAGGAAAGCGAGGGACGCGCCGGTCATGGCGCCGCAGAAAATGGTCAGCTCGCTGGCGCCCGGCAGCGCGGCCAGATCGAGATAGCGTGCAAATTCGGCATGACCGCTGGTGTAGGTGAGGATGGTCATCGCCCCGGCGGCAATGATGGTCAACCCGATCGCCAGCCCGTCCAATCCGTCGGCCAGGTTCACCCCGTTGGCCGCGCCCACGATCACCAGTTGCAGAAACAGAAAGAAGAAAAAAAACGCCAGCGGATAGGTCCAAGGGTTCCGCAGGAACGAATCGATCAGCAGATCCGGCCGGAAGGTTTTGAAAAACGGAACGTTCATTTCCGTCGAGTACAGACTGCGCGCGTGCAGCGCCAGAAGAAGGACGCCGATGAGCAGCGTCGCAAGAATCTGCAAGAGAATCTTCTTGCGAGCCGTCAGCCCCAGGTTCCGCATTCGTTTCACTTTGGTGAAGTCGTCATAAAAGCCGATGGCGCCGAAGCTGAGCAATCCGAACAAAGCGACCCAGATATAGGGACTCTTCAGATTGGTGAACAGCAGGGTCGGAACGACGATGGAAACGACGATCAGGATTCCGCCCATGGTCGGAGTGCCTGCCTTTTTCTGATGCGATTTCGGACCGTCCTCGCGGATATGTTGCCCGATCTGGAATGCCCTGAGCCTGCGGATGAGCCAGGGGCCAAGCAACACGCCGAGAAACAGAGCGGCCAGGCTAGCAAAGGCCGTTCGGAAGGTCACATACCCGAACAGCCGGAAGAACCCGATTCCGGGGAACAGTTGTTCGTAAAAAAGCCAGTAGAGCATCTGTCTATCGGAGTAGCGCCTCCAGCGCCAGTTCCACGCGCGTTCCGCGCGATCCCTTCCAAAGAATGACATCGCCGCCGGTGGCGATCTGTTTCACGTACAGTCCCGCCGGCTCGGGGTTCTCGAAAAAAAACGCGGCGCTGGCCGGAAAGCCAGCCGCGACAGCAGATTCCACAGCAAGGCGAGCCGCGCCGCGTATTCCAACGAGCACATGAATCCCGCTTCGCGCGACATGAACTCCCATGTCACGATGAAGCGGCTCGGACCATCGACCGAGTTCGAGCATCTCACCCAGAACCGCTATGCGCCGCCGGGCCGGCGTGTCGGCCAGCAGATCGATCATGGCGCGCGCCGCGTCGGGGTTCGAGTTGTAGCAATCGTCAAAATGAAGAATTCCGTCTTTCTCGATGCGCCTGCCGCGCATGGGACCGGGCTCGATCGCTCGAACGGCATCGGCAAGCCGCCCCCGGGCGATTCCGTACGCGGACGCAACCGCAAGCCCGGCGAGAAGATTCGAAACGCCGTGCCGCCCGGCGAACGAGCTTTCAAACTCCGTTTCCTGACATAGAAACCGGACGCCGGAGAGGCTGTAGCGCACCTGCTCAGCGCGAACATCCGCCTCGGGGCAGAAACCGAAAGTGATCTTTCGCCCGCGATGCGCTGACGCGAATGCCGCCACTCTGGTGTCATCGGCGTTCAGCACGGCGATGCCGTCCTCGGGTAGCGATTCAATGAGCTCCCTCTTGGCCGCCGCGATCTGCTCGATGGAGTCGAAAAATTCGATATGGGCATGCCCGACGTTGGTGACCACGCCCACTTGGGGCCGCGCAATCCGGGCTAGCGCGGCAATCTCGCCCGCGTGGTTCATTCCCATTTCAAGCACCGCCACATCACTGTTCTCCTCCAGCCGGAGAAGCGACAGGGGCACCCCGATATGATTGTTGAAGTTGCCGGAGTTTTTCCCCGCGCGAAGCGTTGTAGCGAGCATACAGGCGATTACTTCCTTGGTCGTTGTCTTTCCAGCGCTGCCGGTAACTCCGATCACTTCTTTCCCCCAGCGGTCACGGGCCCAGCTTCCCAACTGCTGAAGCGCCCGCTCCGTACTGTCCACGGACAACAGGGTCCAATGCGAGTCCGCGTTTTCCGGAGCGCGATCCACAACGGCCGCCGCCGCACCCGCCGCGAACGCTCCCGTGAGGTACTGGTGGCCGTCATGTTTGGGGCCCCGGAGCGCGAAAAACAGATCTCCCGGCTGGAGCGTGCGCGAATCGACGCTCCAGCCGGTAATCATGCGGTCCCGTGACGGCGGATTCACCCCCAGCGCCAGCGCAACTTCCTCCAGCCGGAACTTCATTGCTTCCGTCGATACCCCATCTCGCTGAGAAGTTCACGGGCCACTTCACGATCGTCAAAGTGAATCACCTCGTCTTTCACCGTCTGCTGCGTTTCATGCCCTTTTCCGGCCACAAGGATTAAATCGCCAGTGCGGGCCTGTTCCAGCGCCAGCCGGATCGCTCTTCTTCTGTCGGGCTCCACTGTATGCGGCGTGTCCAGCCGCCGGAGCCCCACCAGCACGTCGTTGATAATCATCAGCGGATCCTCAGATCGGGGATTATCGGAGGTCAACACGACGTGGTCACTGAGCTGCGCGGCGGCCTGACCCATCAGGGGACGTTTACTGCGATCGCGGTCGCCGCCGCAACCAAAAACCGTAATGACGCGTTTTGGCTCCAGCGTCCGCGCCACCTGGATCGCATTTCGTAACGCGTCATCGGTGTGCGCGTAATCCACCACCACCAGAAAGGGCTGTCCCTGGTCGACTTTTTCGAAGCGGCCGGGCACGGCAGCGCATTTTTCGATTCCGTCCGCGATCATTTCCAAATCCCAGCCATGGGCGATTCCCACGCCGCAGGCCGCCAGAATGTTATAGACGTTCACCAGCCCGGCAAGGGAGGATTTAACGGGCGCCGATTCGCGGCCATGGCGCAAAAGGAATCGCACGCCGGAAAAATCCATTTTGATCTGCTCGGCCTGCAGTGCCGCGGGCTCACGCAATCCGTAGGTTATGGCCTCCGTTTCCGGAGCGATCTGAAGCCGCCGGCCGTAGTCGTCATCGGTGTTAACCACGGCGAACTTCGGCGCCGGGGCCCCGTTAGCCTGGAACAACAGGCTCTTGGCCGCAAAGTACGCATCCATGGTTTCGTGAAAATCCAGATGGTCGCGAGTCAGGTTGGTGAAAACCGCCGTGTGAAAGCCGATGGCGTAGACGCGCCCGAGCGCGAGCGCGTGCGAGGAAACTTCAAGCGCCACGTGCGTCACCGCCTGCTCCCGGAGCATCCCGAACAAATCGTACAGATCGAGCGATTCAGGCGTCGTGTTGAGGGCTGGAAGGCGCCGCTCTCCAATCCAGTGCGCAATCGTCCCGAAAAGCCCCGTCCGATGACCGCGATGCCGGAAGATTGCGTCGATCAGGTACGCCACCGTTGTCTTCCCGTTAGTGCCGGTTACGGCGTTCAAATCCAGACTCTGCTCCGGCGGACCGAAAAAGTTGCGGCACGCCAACGACAGCGTCCGCCGGCCATGGTCCACTTCTATCCACGGCCCGGAGAAACCCTCCGGCGGCAATTCGCTTACCACCGCGACCGCCCCGGCCTCCATCGCCTGCCGGACGAAACAGCCTCCGTCGGTCTTGGCGCCGGGGAAGGCGAAAAAAAGCGAGTCGCGGGTCACGCGCCGCGAATCGTATGCCAAGCCGGAGACCTGGCGGAACCGCAACGGCTCCGGAAGTGAGGATCGCAGTTGCGCCTGAGCTAGCACGCGGTTCAACTCCATACCTTAACGGTGAAACACAACGACAATCCGGTCGCCCGGCCGGAGGATAGCCCCCGGCGACGGATGCTGCGCCCGCACAACCCCCGATCCGCGCATTTCGACGCGGTACCCGCCTGAGGCGCTGAACGCGGCAACGGCCCGCTTGGTCTGCCCGAGCAGATTCGGCGCGCGCAGGGAATCCGCGCTTCCGGCTGGATCAAACGTCACCGCGGGGCCCGCGCCGGAGGCAAGCAGAACAGGGAAGGCCTGAGCGCCGTCCGTCACCTCCGGGCTCGGCGTATGGGGAGCGGCGGCTACATCGGCCATCTCCTCAGCGGCGGCAGATGCTTCGGCCGGCTTTAGGGCTTTTGCCAACACCACTTCGCGATCTCTTCGTACTTCAAGAATGCGCAACGCCGCTGCAACCACTTCCTTAAATACAGGGGCCGCCACTACGCCGCCATATTGGGTTGCTCCGTTCAGCGTGACCGCGGCGACCACACGCGGCTGGTGCAGAGGCGCGATTCCAACAAAAGAGGCATTGTATTTCTTCGTGTATTGATGCTGATCGTGATCATAGATTTGCGCCGAGCCGGTTTTTCCGCCCACCCAGTAGCCGGTGATTCGCGCCGCCGTTCCGGTACCACCGGGCTCAACGGCGTCTTGCATCATATCCCTCATCATGCCGGCGTTCCGGCCGAGCAGGACGCGAACCGGAGTTGCAACAGGCTCCCATTCCACCTCTTCGCCAGGGCGCTGCTTTTTCAGGACGATGCGGGGTTTTACATAGAGTCCGTCGTTGGCGATGATCGATACGGCCTGCGCAAGCTGTAATGTGGTTGTCGTGACTTCGTGACCCATTGCAACGGATCCGATGGACGTCTTTGACCACTTCGTGGGATCGTAAACCTGTCCCGGCGATTCAGCGGGTAGCGGAATGCCGGTACGGCTCCCAAACCCGAACTCGCGGATCAGCCGGTAAAGGTTGGCCGGCCCTACTCGCAAGGCCACCTGCACGGCCCCGACGTTGCTCGATTTGGCCAGAACCAGGCGCATCGGAAGCATACCGAAGCCGCGCTTGGCTTCGTGGATTACCCGCCCGTACAGGTTGATCGAGCCGTTCAGGCAGTTGATGCTGCTGTCAGGACCAAGCGGTGTGCTCTCGAGGGCTGCCGCCAGCGTGATCAGCTTGAAGACGGATCCAGGCTCAAATGGCGCCGCAACGGCGAGATTGAGCCGGGCGGCGAGATCTTGATTCGACCTCACAGGCTCATTTGGATCGAAAGCGGGATAGCTGGCCATTGCGAGGATGTCGCCTGTACGCGGGTCGAGAATCACAATCGATCCGGTCTGGCACTTGCATTCTTCCGCGGCTTTCCTTAGGGCGCGTTCGGCGATGAATTGCAGTGATCCATTGAGCGTCAGCGTGATTGTTTTGCCGGGCAGAGCTTCTGCTTCAACGCGAGACGCATAACCGCGGTCCTTCACGTCTTTGAGAATGTGCATTGAGCCTGGAATTCCCTCGAGGTCCTCTTCCAGGCCAAGCTCAATCCCATTGTTGCCGCGCTCTTCGTGGTCGACGCCTCCAAGCACGTGTGCCGCCAGCGGGCCGTTCGGATATTGCCTGGCGGTCTCATCCCGAAACTCGACTCCGAGCAGGTTTAGCTTGCGTACGCGCTCATATTCCTCATTGGTGACCATTCGCTTCACCCAGAGAAAACCCTTCCAGGTGTCAGAGGCCTCCTGCATCCGTGACATCAGATTGGCGCGATCGAGGTTGAGTACCAGCGCGAGCACCTCGGAGGCCACCTCAAGGTCCGGCACCAACTGGGGATTAACACAAATGCTGCGCATCGGAACGCTCATCGCCAGCGTCCGGCCCTCGCTGTCCTGAATGAGGCCCCGAGGGGCGGGGATGGCCACCCTGCGCTCCTGTTGCGCCCGTGCCAGCTTCTTGTATTCTTCGTGGGAGTAAATCTGCAAATAGAAGAGCCGCGCAACGATGATCAGCGCCCACACCAAGGCAATGCGGGCCAGCACTCGAAGGCGTCCCAAGGCGACTTCATCGAACCGTGAGTCCCAAGTGAAGGATTCGCCTGGATCGGACTGTTGCTGCGTGGCGGTTCCATCACTTCTGTCTTGCCGGGAGATAGTTGGCATTGGGCTGGTCTACCTTTCCGGACGGCAAACCGGTTTGCAGGATCCCGACTGCCGCCGCCTGACTGCTACCGCCGCGGCGGAATGAAGGCCGTCTTGGCCGGCTGGCGCTGCTCCACGGCTCCGGTCTTCTCTGACAGGTGCACCACGCGGCCTGGATCCGGATCCGTCAGTTCCTGCATGGCGGCCAACTCAGCAAGCCGTTCCGGGCTCAGCAGTTTGGCCTCTTCCAATTCCAGGGCTGCCTTCCTCACTTTCAGTTCCCTACCTTGTTTCTTCAGTTCCTCGATCTTGTAGCCCGCCAGCAGACCGTAGCCGGTGGGCAGCAGCAGCCCGATTAAAAGGAGCGCCGACGCGCCGGCGCCTGCAATCAGACGCCAACAGGTGCGGGGCGTCTGGGGGTCCACGGCGCGGATCACACGGCTGTTGTCGATCCGCTTCACATGGAAATGAACGTCGTCGTTGATGAATGGGCGCAGCCGCGTGTCACGGCCTCTGCCCGGCCGCGCTTGAACTGCCCATTGGGCCTGCACATCGGCTTGCGCATCACCCTTTCCCGCCAAGCGATCATATAATGCTGCCAGCGTCGCCATTTAGGTCCCTTTCTCTCTCAGATAGCGGCCGGATCCAGCACCAGCACCGCCCGGAGTTTTGCGCTCCTCGATGCCGGGTTGCCGCTTACTTCCTCTACCGTTGGCCTGACCACATGCCGTGTCAGGATTCGCGCCCGGCTCTCGCGCGCCAGACGCTGAAAACACTGCTTCACTCTCCGGTCTTCCAGGCTCATGAAAGTGATGATCACGATCCGGCCGCCGGCCCGCACTACATCCGGCGCCAGATCGAGCAAACTCTCCAGTTCCTCCAACTCGCGATTCGTGGCGATTCGCAGAGCCATGAATGAAAGGGTCGCGGGATGCAAACGACCAGTCCTGGGCACGGCCTCCTCGATCACATTTGCCAGATGCAGCGTGCTTCGAATCGGTCGTGCCCGGACGATCGCCCTTGCTATTCTTCGCGCCCTCCTCTCTTCGCCAAATTGATATATCAAATCGGCGAGCGCCTTCTCGGCGGTGTAGTTGACTATGTCCCCGGCCGTTTCTGCCTCGGTGCGATCCATTCGCATGTCGACAGCGCCCTGAGCTTGGAATGAGAAACCGCGCTCCGGATCCGTCAGCTGATACCGTGAAACCCCAAGATCCGCCAGCAGTCCGTCCACCTTCTCCGCTTCCTCCGCGGCCAGAACCCGCGGCAACTGTGAAAACCGGCAACGGTGAAACCGGATTTTCTGTTGCCAGGCCGCGGTGTTCCGCCTCGCGATTTCGATCGATTCGGCGTCGCGGTCGCAGGCAATTACTCTGCCTGATTCCAGCTTCGCGGCAATCTGACCCGTGTGGCCCCCGAGTCCGGCAGTTACGTCCAGATATATGCCATCCGGACGCACAGCCAAGTGCTCCATCACTTCGAGACTGAGCACCGGCGCATGCATACATGGCCGCTACCTCAGCCCTTTCCCCTCAAAGTGCGCCAGTTTGGTATGTAGGTCTTCGCCCGATTGGCGCATCGTTTCGTCGAAGACTTTTTGGCTGTAAATGTTGAACAGCCCCTCATACGCCTCAAGGTGCACCTGGGCATTCTCAAATCCCAGCTTTCGCCTCATCTCGGAAGGAAGCAACAGCCGCCCCTGCTGGTCCAGCTCCGCGTCGGCGCCATGGAAATTCGCCCGGAACAGGATCTGCTTTCCCATGGCCCTCTCTGCCCCGGTCCCGCTTTCGAGCAATTTTACATTTTCATTCCAGACCGGAATGGTGTATATTTTTCCCGTGGACTCGTCCATCGTCGTAATGAATACTTTCTCCGCCTGCTTTGCCGTCAGGTACTGGGCGAAAACTGCGGGCAGTTTCAACCGGCCTTTATCGTCGACACGGGCTGACCATAAGCCCCGGGGGGGATCAACGTTGCCTGGCGTCTTGATCGCTTGGTCCACTTCAGCCCAGTTTCATCTACTTCGATCCACTTGAATTCTCACACGGAACCGCTTTCCAACGCAACAGTTTTTTTCAACGGATCTGTGTGTGTTGTCTTTGAGATCCAAGGATACCAGTGGTTGGGGCAATCATAACGTGGACTCATCCTGTGGGGTGACACTTTCGATTTTCGCTACGTGTTCGACGGGTGTGCGACATAGAAGTGGAAGTTAGGCCGCCCGGCGTGCCTCCCAGTAGTCCTCAAAGCGGCCGTTGAGATGGCAGCATCGCAGGGCGATGATCGAGTTGGCGCCGCGGACGGTCCAG
>Ga0187893_10001720_pt1 | contig 51075 bp, 31 predicted proteins | sample MA1701074metaG_FD_139574 | JGI IMG/M metagenome (GOLD analysis project Ga0187893, IMG submission 139574) | White microbial mat communities from a basaltic lava cave in the Kipuka Kanohina Cave System on the Island of Hawaii, USA - MA170107-4 metaG ... | reverse complement strand
GGCGCAATGACGAACCGCGCTGCAAAAGGAGTGAAAAGCTCGCCGCGTGTATCCAGCCGCGCTCCTTGAAATCCCTTCGGCGTAACGCCCACAACAGTAAAAGGCTGGCCGCTCAAGAACACCTGCTTCCCGACCACTCCAGAGTCAAGGTTCCAACGGCGCTCCCACAAAGAGTAACTAAGAATGACTACTGCGTCGCGCGGCGGCATCTCGCCTTCTGCATCGAGGAACGCCCGTCCGGCAGCCATCTCGACGTCCAGCGCCCGGAAGTAGTTGGTCGTTACGTACGTGCCGTGCAGGCGCTCCGAGAGACCGTCCGCCGAAAAGCCGAAGTAGTCGTTATCGTGCGCCGCCAATTCCGTGAAGCTGACGTTGCGGTCGCGATAATCGACATAGTTGGCGTACGACATGTTGTCAAATTCGTTCCCAGGATAGCTGCGCCCGACGACGGCAAGCGTCCTTGGGTCGCCTATGACCGGAAGCGGGCGCAAAAGCACCGCACTGACCAACGAGAAAACCGTGAAGTTGACTCCCAACCCGACGGCGAGCAGCAACATCACGGCCGAGGAATACCCGGGACTGTGACGAATGCGCCGCCACGCCAGTCTCAGATCGTCTAGCATGTCTTCCTCCTACACCGGCGCCACTACACCGCAGTCATTCATACCGCAGCGCCGCCATCGGATCGATGCGAGAGGCACGCCGCGCTGGAAGGTAGCACGCGAGCAACGCCGACAAAGCGAGTACCAGCGCTGCGCCGACGAACACAGCAGCGTCGGTCCCTTGAACGCCAAAAAGGGACGACGCAATCAGCCGGCCTCCCGCAAGTGCAAGAAGAGCGCCGCCAGCAATTCCGGCCAGCGTCATCCGCAGCCCATTGCGCAGCACGTGTCGCCGAACCGACTGCGGCGTTGCCCCCAGGGCCAGCCGGATTCCGATCTCGCGCGTCTGGCGGCCCACCGCGTAGGCCATCGCCGAAAACAGCCCGACCGCTGCCAGCAAGACGGCGCAGACAGCGAAAAAACTGAACAGCATCACCTGAAACCGCGGCTGGGCGACCGCCGCGTCGACGACGGATTCCATGCTCTGAAAACGAACAGGTAGTCCGGCATCAGCGCTTTTGAATTCTTCGCGCAGCAGGCCGGGCAGACGCGCCACGTCCGTGCGCGCGCTCACCACCAGATCGGCATCGCGCGACCGCAAGGGCCGCTGGAAGAAATGCATGTAAATCTCGGGGTCCGGTGGCTGTTTAAGCGAGCTATGGCGAACGTCGCCTATGACGCCAACGATCGTCAACACGTTGGGGTCGTAACGATCCATGCCGGCCCAGCGGATGCGCTTGCCAATCGGGTCTTGGCCGGGCCAGAACTTCCGCGCCGCTGTTTCGTTGATGACCGCCACCTGCGGGGCGTGCAGTGAGTCAGTCTCCTCGAACAAACGGCCCCGCAGCAGCGGCACCTGCAACGCCTGAAAGTAACCCGCCGTTGCCACTCCGTACCAACCATAGCCGCTGGCTCGAGATTCGCCCACAAACTCAAAGGTTCCGTTCGCAAAGGGCCTTTCCAGCGGAGCGCTGTTCGCGAGACCCGCATGCTCAACGTCCGGCAGAGTTGCAAGACGCGAGAGCAGTCGCTGCCAAAACGTGTTCAGTGCGGCGTCCGTGCCATAGTCCGCCTCCGGCAACTCGGTCTCGGCAAGTAACACGCTCTGCCAGCGAAAGCCCGGGTCGACCTGGATCAGGCGGAGAAAGCTTTTCGCGACCAGCCCCGCACAAGTCAGCATCGCCAGAGCGAGCGAATACTCCGCAACCACGAACGCCTTGCGCAGGAATGTATCGCCACCGGTTGCCGACCGCCCCTGCTCTCTCAGCGAAGCGGCAAGCGGCTTCGGTGTGCGTGTGGCCGGCGCCAGACCGAACACCACGCCCGCGGCCAGCGACACGAACAACGAGAATCCAAGCGCCACGGTGTCCATGGAGATTTCGGCCTTGCGAGGCAGGTTCCCGGGAATCAGGTGCAGCAGACCCTCGAAGTTCCAATAGGCCAGCAGTGTTCCAGCACCCCCGGCTAACAACGCCAGGAACACACTTTCGAACAGCAACTGGCGCGCGATACGCCAACGTCCGGCGCCCAGGGCGTGACGGACGGCCATTTCGCGGCGGCGCGCGACGCCCTGCGCCAACAGGAGATTCGCCACATTGGCGCAGGCAATCAGGATCAGCAGTCCTCCGGCCGCCAGGAGTGCCAACAGAACCGGCCGCACGCCCTCGACGGTCAGGTCGAGCAGGGGAGTTACCTCGATATCGGCGGCGTCCGTTTCGCCCTCATACTCATGCCGAATGCGCTGTCCGATGGTTTGCATCTCGGCCCGCGCCGTGCCCAGTTCCACGCCGGCGCGCAGCCGCGCCATCACTTGCCAGTTGTGCGCCGAGCGTGTGCTGCGGTCGGGGCCCGCGGTCGCAGCCGGCGCATAAACGTCCGTGCGCTCGTCTTGTGACGGCTCGATCACTCCGGCGACGGTGAGGTTAATGCCCGCAACACTCAACGTCTCGCCCACAGCCCGGCTCGGCTCGTTCCAAAGCCGTTTTGCCAAACCGGACGAGATCACGGCTACGGCCGGAGAACCCGTTGCCTTCTCGGCGTCGGTGAAGGCGCGTCCAACCGTGATGCGAAGACCGAAGACCTGCAGTGGGTTTCCGTGGAATGAAGCGACGTATCCCCGCTCAGTCCGTCCGCCGCCCGCGATTGTGGAAGGAAAACCGCCAAGCGCCGCCATTGCCTCGAAACTCCGCGACTGCGGTTCCCAGTCGCGGTAGTTGGGTAGCGAAACGCTCATACGCCGGCCGTTCTCGTTCCGTTCCCAAAGCGACATGATGCGCTCGGAATCCCGCCATGGCAGAGGCCGCAGCAGCACGCTGTTGGCAATACCAAAAATTGCCGTGGCGGAGCCGACGCCAAGAGCCAACATCAAAACGGCTGTGGCAGTCGTCCCGGGGGATCTCCTTAGCGTGCGGGTGGCGAAGCGAAGGTCATGCAGGAATCCGGACATAGCAAGCTTACCTAGTAACGTATCTAAGGCCGCCTTTCAAACACTTCATTTTCCTCATTCGTGCCGCACGGCCTTGCACGGAGTCGGCTTGCATCGCACGCCGGGCCGGAAGATGCAGACGGAGGAGGTGATCACTCTGTCTCTGCCCCGCACGCTGGATGCCACCACCGCGCCGCAGTAAGCTGTGGCCAAGCCACGTAGATTGTATGAGATGGCTCGCGGGAAGCCAAAGGAGGTGTTCGATTTTGGGACCGCGGCTTCCCAGGGTCGGGGAGCGTGCCCCCCCCCAAAAGACAAGCCCCGTACTTGGCCGCTTCGTTTTGAGCCTAGCAAGGTCTGCCCACGGCCAAGTGGCAACTTCTTCCGGTAGCACCAGGGAAATGCCGGTACCTGCTTAGCGAGAGGCCCGCCGGTCGGATCCACTCCCCTGCGCAACCGGGACGATCAACCCACATTTAAGACTTAATAAGCGATGATCTATCCTATATTGACTTTCGCTGAGGAACAGCGCTAGTATCGCCGCTGAACGGTGCCGCGCCAACGCCGGCATACACCTACAAACAGGAGGTTGTTGATGAAACGGGTCTTTGGAGTCCTCATGCTGGCTCTCGCCACGGCCTTCAGCGCGGCCGCTCAGTTTGACCGCGGGACAATTACTGGGACGGTCACGGATCAGAGCGGAGCTGCCGTACCTGGTGCGGCCGTGAGAGTGACAAACCCAAACACGGGTCTCGCGATCCATGTTCAAAGCACTGACACGGGAAACTACACGGCGCCGGCGGTGCCAGTGGGAAGTTACGTCGTGTCCATCGAGCACCCCGGCTTCCGGGGCTACGAGCAAAGAGGCGTTACGGTACAGGTGGCGCAGACCGTCCGGGTTAATATCGTGCTCGAAGTGGGAGCGACCACGGAATCGATCACCGTCACTGCCGACGCCCCACTGCTGAAGACGGAATCATCGGAGCAAAGCACCGTGTTCAGCACTGAAAACATCAACGCTCTACCGCTGAACTTTGCCAACAACAACACGATTCGAAACCCCTTGACCTTTGCCACTCTGGCGCCCGGTATTGCCGCTGCGCCATGGAACGGGATCAAGATCAACGGCATGCCGGAGCAATCGTACCGGATCCACTTTGAAGGCCAGGACGCCACCAACGACAACAACGTGCGGATGGTCGATGAGATGGGCCCTTCCGTGGATGCCGTGGAGGAGTTCGCCGTCCAGACGAGCAACTTCTCGGCCGAGTATGGCCAGGTCGGCGGTGGCCTATTCAACTTTACCGCCAAGTCCGGCACCAACAGTTTTCATGGGGCCGCTTATCTCTACTGGGTAAATGAGGCTCTCAATTCCGGAATGCCCTTCACCGACGACGGCAATGGCGGCCACCTCAAAGGCCGCTCGCGCCAAAGCGACTATGGGTTCAGTCTGGGCGGTCCCATCGTGCGCGACAAGACGTTTTTCTTCTTCAACTACGAACGCTATCGCAACGACGAGCTGCGTTTTGCGGGCTTGGCGACTCTGCCGACCGCCGCGAACCGCGCGGGCGATTTCGGCGCCGACCTTAGTACGCGTGTGATCGGCACAGATCCTCTCGGACGCAACATCATTGATGGCCAGATCTTCGACCCGCTCAGCGGACGAACGGTCAACGGAAGGGTGACGCGAGATCCGTTTGCCAACAATCGCATCCCTCAGTCGCAGTTTGATGCGGTCGCCGGAAAAGTGCAGTCCATGATTCCCGCGGTTGACCCGAAGTACGCCAACGTCCGTGTGCTCAACTACGAAAAATTCGCCGATTTCAGCCGCTATCAGGATTCGCCGAGCATCAAAATCGATCACAATTTCGGCGCCAAGGGGCATCTGGCAGGCTACTACGCCTGGATGGGCACGGATCTCAATGTCGGAGCCGAAGGCCTTCCCGACCCCATTTCGGCACGGCGCTACTTGACTATTCGTACAAACACGGCGCGGCTCAACTATGACCACACCATCCGCCCGACCCTGTTGTTCCACGTTGGAGTCGGATATCAGTATTACCGCAACCCTGACAGCAGCCCACAGGATGTGCTGGACAGTTTCAACCAGCAGACGGCGCTCGGTTTGAAAGGGGCGGTTATCAACGGATTCCCGCGCCTGAATGGATTGCCGATGCCACTGGGACCAACCAACATCACGGTTTACCGGACGGACAAGCCAACCGCCAACACCAGCATGACTTGGGTGCGCGGCAACCACTCCTTCAAATTCGGGGGTGACTGGAAAATTGACGCCTTCACCAACCGCAACTCGAACAATGCCGTCGGTATTTACAACTTCACAGCGACCGAGAGCGGCCAGCCCGCCACGGAGGGCCAGAACCTGCAAGGTGGCTCGGTGGGCATCCCCTACGCGAGCTTCTTGCTGGGAGCAGTGGGGAGCGCGCAGATCGGCAACCCGGCGGAACCCCAGTACCGGCGCACTTCCGTAGGCTTGTATCTGCAGGACGACTGGAAAGTCACCCCGAAGCTGACGCTAAATATTGGCCTGCGCTGGGATCATCTCGATCCAGGCCGGGAACTGCACAGCCGTATGACGCGCTTCTCGTTTAGCACTCCCAACCCCGCGGCCGGCGGCTTGCTCGGCGGCGCTGAGTTCGAGGGCGATGGCCCTGGACGCTGCAACTGCCTTTTCGCCGACACCTACAAATACGGCTTCGGCCCTCGCCTGGGCTTCGCCTACCAGATGGATGACAAGACAGTCCTCCGGGCAGGGATTGGCGCTACGTATGGCCCCCACACGACCTTCAACTGGATCGCGGCCGGCAACTCGCTTGGCTTCGAATGGAACTCGATCGATTTCACGTCGCCGGCCTTCGGTGAGCCGGCCTTGTATCTCGCCAACGGCTTGAACTACAACCTCAACACCTTGTATCAGACGAATCTCGATCCCGGCCTGCGCCCTCTGCCAGGGCGCGTCAACACGAACCTGCCCGCCTATGTGGACGCCAACGCGGGGCGGCCGCCGCGCGTTATCAACTGGAGTATTGGCATCCAGCGCCAATTGACGCCCAATCTGATGGTTGAGGCTGCCTACGTCGCCAACCGGGCTGCCTGGCTGCGGGCCGACAATCTGGTCAACTACAACGCCTTGACACCGGAGCGGCTCAGGCAGTTCGGCTTCGACATCAACAGCCAGGCCGACAGAAACGTCCTTAACGCGCGTCTGAATTCACAACTGGCGATTGACCGTGGAATCAGAGCCCCGTACGCGGGTTACCCGCTCACATCAACGGTGGCACAGGCGCTGCGGCCGTACCCACAGTTCACCACGGTGGGTAGTTTGTGGGCCCCGTTGGGCAATAGCTGGTACGACTCGCTGCAGATCAAAGCAACGCAGCGTCCCGTCCGTGGACTCATGTTCACGGCGTCCTACACCTGGTCAAAGAATCTGGCCACCGTCAACGACGTGGGCGGCGGCGGAGTCCAGGTCAACGATGTTTTTGACCGGGCGCAGCAAAAGACGCTTTCCTCGCGCGACCAGCCGCATATCTTTGTGGCGGCGATTCGCTACGAGCTGCCGCTGGCCGGCCTGGCCGGTAGCAGCGGTTTCGCGCGAGGCCTGCTCAGCGGCTGGGAACTCGGCGGTATTGTCCGTTACGGCAGCGGATACCCGATTCCAGTTCCGCGGTCCAACAACGCCCTCAATAGCATTCTGTTCCGCGACACACGCGCCACGCGCGTCGAGGGTGATCCCCTTTTCCTCAAGGATCCGAACTGCGGCTGTATCGATCCCTACAGGGACCTGACGCTGAACCCGAAGGCTTGGACAAGCGCGCCTGCGGGACAGTTCGGCACAGCGGCGGGATTCTATTCGGACTATCGTTGGCAACGCCGCCCCGATGAACAGATCAGTCTGGCAAAGATGACAAGGCTGAAGGAAGGGATGACGCTCGAAATCCGGGCGCAGTTCTTCAACATCTTCAACCGCGTCAACTTCCTGCCGATGCCGACCTCAGCCAACCACGAGTTGACCACTCGAATCAACCCCGTTACCGGAGTCGTCGAGGACGGTTTCGGGCGCGTTGACCTGGCGTCGATCAGTGGCGGGCAGGACCGCAAACTGGTCGATCTGCCTTACCCGAGGACCGGTCAATTCATCGTCCGGCTTCGTTTCTAGGTGCGGCAGGGTTTCCTCGAACGGTGAGTCACCCTTGTGCCCTGGCCTTGGTTCAGACCCCAACCGAGGCCAGGGCGCTTTTTTCGGCAACGCGCCTCCGGCTTACTTCGGCCGGCACGTGGAATAGTCAAACAGACGTCTTGGGCTGACAAGCTCAATGCCAAGGTCTTCGATCATGGCGCGGATGGCGGGGTCCGCCCAGGTGGCTAGCACCGAACTCCGTTCGCGAGCCCAGCGGTCGCCGACCACTGTATCGACGGCCCGCAGCTCGGGCGTGTCCGCAGCGGGGTGGTCGACATAAAGCCACAGTCCGGGCTTGAGTTGGCGAAGCTGTTCCGCGAGCAGGCGCTTCCCTTCCTCGGGCGTCCGCTCGTTCCACTGCACCCGTATGCTCTGCAGGCCAAACATGCCCCGGCCCGAGATCGCCAGGCATACTCCTTGGCCAATTTCTGGGTGATTGGAAACAGCGCCTCGCTGCAGGCAAAACCCATGTGGCAGTCGATGTAATCAATCCGGATGCCAGCGCTTTTGGCTCGCTCGATCTGCGCCCGGAACTCTCTTTCCACCTCGGCGGGCTGCGGGGGGCGCGGGGCCCAGGGGCTGCTCAGGTCGTTACCGGCGGCGGGGCGGGGCCGGTAGTACCCGTTGCCCCAGAGAAAACCGTCCGGTGCAACCAGGGATGGAACATCCGCCACAGGAGATATAGGCGGCCAGCGTAGAGTATTCCACTCGCTGGTGATCGTGAGGTGGACGCCGGCGCTCCACTCGGGATGCCGGCCGAGGATGTCCGCTGTTTCTTTGAACCATGGGCCCGGCACCAGCACACTGGCGGACTGCATCACTCCCTCCGAGAAGGCCATTTCCATGGCGATATTGGAGGCGTGGGTATAGCCGAAATCGTCGCCGCGAACCCAGAGCCGGACCTTTTCAGATTCCTCCTGGGCCGGAAGCCCTGCCGCCAAAAGGAGGAGGAGAACCCAGACCATGCGGATCGTCATGGCGACAATTGTGCCACAACGACGTCGGAATCGAGAACGGCGACACCTGCGCCGTGTATAATCCTGTCGCCTGGCAGCGGGAGCCTCAGGTTTTTTCGTAGAGGAACTCAACCATCCCCCCAGGTGAAATTCTTGGCTTGGTGGACCATTTCTACAGTAAGATGTATTTTTTGGGGATGTGGCGAAAGCGGTTGTGCAGAGACGGGCTTGGCGGCCCTTCCCCACCCAACCTGCTTGGCGCGGCACCCGATGAGGTAAGAGTGAAGTCCCCAGTCCCTTCCGCGGTTGCGTTGGTCCTTCTGACAGGCGTTTTCAGCGGCTCGTCTTTCGGCGGAGCAGCCAGTTCGGCGCCGAAAGCCTCTAGTGCGCCCATGGCGCCCCAGGTGGCGGAGGAAGCGGCCCCCAAGAAGAAAAAGCCCGTGCGCCGCAAAGCCCCCTCTTACGTTACCGAACCGACGTTTGGCAACCCTACGGCCGGCGACTTCACCCAGGGAGAGGACCCTGCGGTACGGGACGCCGCGGTTCGCGCGCTCGGCAACTACAACGGCAGCGTCGTAGTGGTGGATTCGAATAACGGGCGCATCCTGACGACCGTGAATCAGAAGCTGGCCCTGTCGAGCGGATACGTGCCATGCTCGACCATTAAGCTGGCGGCTGGATTGGCGGCGCTCAAAGAGGGTCTTGTCGAACCCCAAACAAAAGTCCAGTTCAAGGGCGGCTGGTCGATGAACATGATCGACGGCCTGGCGATCTCCAACAATGTGTATTTTGCCCATCTGGGCCAGAAACTCGGTTTTGAACGCGTGAAGGAGTACGCCCATCTGTTCGGCTTCGGAGAGAAGGCCGGCTGGCAGATTGAAGGCGAGCAACTGGGCGAGTTTTCCGAAACCGAGCACAAGCTCGGCGTCGGCCGCATGACCAGCTTCGGCGACGGGATTTCGGTCACACCGCTGCAGTTGGCGGCTTTCGTGTCAGCCATCGCCAACGGGGGCACCCTCTATTATTTGCAAGCGCCTCGCACGGAAACCGAAATCGAAACCTTCACTCCGCACGTCAAGAGGCAGCTCCCCATCGCGGACTTAATCCCGGGACTCGAATTGGGCATGCGAGAGGCCGTCAAGCGCGGCACCGGCAGGAACGCCCGCGTCCCCGGCCAGTTTGTCTGGGGTAAGACGGGTACATGCAGCCAATGGGAGCAGCGCAAGCGAACCCGCCTCGGCTGGTTTGCCTCGTTCAACGAAGCGGAAGGCCACAGGCTTGCCGTCGTTGTGCTCCTGCGAGGTGGTCCAATGGTTTATGGTCCTCGAGCCGCCGAAGTTGCCGGAAACGTTTACCGCAACCTTTCCGAGCAGGACTACTTTTCCTCCAAACCGGCAGCGGATAGCATTGTCTCGCTGGGCCTGGAGAGTTGCTGCTCCGCACCGTAGTTCGATCACAGGCATACTGAGAGCCGGCAACAATCTTCGCCGGGCTTGCCGTTCCGCCCGGCACTCCCTTCCGTTCGCGTCTCTGAACCGCCGCGCCTCTCTGCGCTAAGCTGGGCAAGAGCCGTCAAGCGCGCGTCGAAGGCGCACGTCCCCAGAGCGCAGTCGTCGGCTCTTTCGTTCCATGGGCCGCATTAAAGTTCTTCCTGACAACGTCGCCAATAAGATCGCGGCCGGTGAGGTGGTCGAAAGACCCGCGTCCGTGGCTAAGGAACTACTCGAAAACGCGCTCGATGCGGGAGCCACACGCCTTCGCATCGAAGTGGAAGCAGGTGGCCGGCGCCGCATTCAGGTTGCCGACAACGGATGCGGCATGGGCCGTGACGACGCCATGCTCGCTTTCGAGCGCCACGCTACCAGCAAACTCCGCGAGGTCGGCGACCTTCTGTCCATCGCGACGCTGGGTTTTCGCGGCGAGGCGCTGCCTTCCATCGCCAGCGTATCGCGCCTGATGCTCGATACGCGCTCGACCGATGAGGAAACCGGCACGCGCGTCGAAATCGCGGGCGGCAAGATGCTTACTGTGACCGAGTCCGTGCAGCAGGCCGGAACGACTGTTACTGTGCGGGACCTCTTCTACAATGTTCCGGCGCGCCGGAAATTCCTTCGCACGGAGAAGACGGAGCTGGCGCACATCGCGTCGCTGGTCACGCATTACAGCCTGGCTCATCGCGACAAAGCGTTTCACCTGTCGTACGACAAGGGTGTCTTGCTGAACGCCACGCCTGTCGAGACCATGCGTGAGCGCGTGTATCAGATCTTTGGATCCGACACCCTGGAACAGCTCGTCGAATTAGGTCCCGTAACCCGCGAGTTGGAACTTCCCCCGCAACCGGTGCCTTTTACCCAATCCGTCGCGCGGGAGCGCTCAGGCAACAACGTCCCGGAACGGTATCTGTTCCAGCTGAGCGGTTTTGTGTCGAAGCCGCAGATCCAAAAACTCAATCGCGACTCGATTTACGTTTTTGTGAATCGGCGGCTGATCCGTGACCGTATGGTGCTCAAGGCCATATCGAGCGCCTATCACAACCTGGTCCCACCAGGATGTTTCCCTTTCGCCCTGCTGTTTCTGGATCTGCCGTGCGAGGAAGTGGATGTCAATGTTCATCCCTCGAAGACCGAGGTTCGATTCCGGCACCATTCCTTCGTGCATGACTTCGTGAGGGACTCGATTCGGGAGCGCCTGATCGCGGCCAAGCCTGTTTCCGCATTTCCCGTGCCGGCCGAGCCAACGTTTCAGGCCGCGCAAGCCGCCACTACGCTTCCCTTTTCGGAAGAGAGTCTGCGGCTAAGCGAAGCTGATTTGCCGCCGGCCGAATCGTACGATCTCAGGCCCCCTCTGGATCCGCCGCGGCGTTTTGATTTTGGCTCTGCGCCCCCGATTGAGCTGAACGCGCCACTCCCTGCTGGGAACAGAGAGGAGTTTGCGCCTCAACCGTTAAGCGAAGCGGTTGCCTTGATCGAGCAGGCGGTTGAGCTGCCGCCTATCGAAAACGAGCTGCATGCCCGAGCGCCGCTAGCCGATCCTCCACCGGACACCCTGGCGCGGCTTGGCGAGCTGCGGCCGCTGGGACAGATTCGCGATAGTTTCATCGTTGCCGCCGGGCCGGACGGCTTGTGGATCATCGACCAGCATGTGGCGCACGAGAGAATTCTTTTTGAGAAGGTGCTTCGCCAGCGCTCCCAAGGCGTGGTCGAATCGCAGCGTCTGCTGATGCCCATTATCGTGACGCTGAAGCCTGATCAGGAGATCAAGTTCGCGCAGATTGAGTCCGAGTTTCGAGCAAACGGCTTCGATATCGAGCCCTTCGGGCAACGGACGGTGGCCGTCAAGGCGGCGCCGGCGGGCCTTTCACCGCAGAATGTGGAGACCTTGCTGCACGAGATCCTCGACACGCCCGAGAAGGAGCTGCGCGAGCTTTCGCTTTCTGACTTGCAGCGCCGCGTGGCGGCAACCATCGCCTGTCATGCTGCCATCAAAGTGAATATGCCGCTCGATGCCGCCAAGATGCATTGGCTGCTCGATGCCCTGGGGAAAAGTGACTGCCCGATGTCGTGCCCCCATGGGCGGCCGATCGCGCTCAAATACGGCATGCGGGAGATTTTGAAAGCGTTTCACCGCATCTAGGCGGTGGCGCCCGCAAGTTCCCAATCATTCCGCGCGCGGCAGGCGCACTCACCACGACGACGCACCTGTTGTGAAAACGCGTACGACGGCCGCTATGGGCTACGGTGTGTTGTCGAGCACGCAGCGGAAGCCGATGTCATCCCCGCGGCCGTCGGGTACGGCCCGGACGCGCACCGAAGTACGTAACCATTCCGGGTGGAAGCCCCACGATCCGCCCCGGACCACCCGCTCTTCGCCGCTTGACGGGCCCGGCGGATCCGTCGGGGGCGAGCGGCGATAGTAGTTGCCGTCGAGCCAGTCCGAGCACCACTCCCAGACATTGCCGGCCATATCGTGCAGGCCGAAGTCGTTGGGTGGAAAACTGGCGGCCGGCGCCGTATAGTGCCACTGGTCGCGACCACTGACATTTCCGTAGTTCGCGTCCTCGTGGGTAATTTGATCGCCCCAGGGGTACTTCCGGCCACTGTGCCCGGCGCGGGCCGCATATTCCCATTCCGCCTCGGTCGGGAGGCGGCCGCCCGCAGATTCACAGTAGGCTTGTGCCTCGCTCCAGAGGACATTGACCACGGGACGGTCTTCCTTCTTGCCGGGTCCTTCCTCAAAACGGTCTGCGATGGATTTGGCTCCCACGGAAAGGGATCCGAACTTCGTGGCCAGCGGCTTTGGCGGCATCTTGACCTTGGACTTCCGGCTGAACCGCTCGAAGGCCCTCACTGTCACCTCGGTCTGCCCCATCCAAAACCCCTTCGTGAGAGTCACTTCATGACGAGGGTCCTCATCCACTTGGCATTGGTCATCGCCGGGAACACATCCCATCTCAAACTGTCCGGGCGGAATCCAGACATACGCAAGGCCGTCCCTGGGATTCGTCTTGAGGGCGCCCGGCGGCGGGTTCTCCGAGGTCTCTTCCGCGCGGGAGAGCACACAGACTCCTGGTGCGAGAACAAGCAGCATTCCGCCAGCAAGCAAAGCCCAGTGCGTATACATAGGGCCTCCGTTTGAAGTTTGGACCGGCCTTGGCACGGATTATACACGCCGGACGCTGAATTGTGTACCTGCGCAACTTGGCAGGCCTTCACCTCCTGTGATCCCGCCCTGCGGTCAGGTTGGGAGATCGGAAACCGTAGCTACTGAAGGCAAGACAGTAGCTGCCCTTGGGCCAATGCCTACTGATAAAGGTGTGCTGGAAGGGATCTTGCTATCGCCGTATTACAATGAGGGCGTGCGAACGACTGTCACTCTTGACCAGGATGTCTATGAAGCGGCGCAGCATCTGGCCCGCAGCTCCGGCGAACGGCTGGGCAGAGTGCTCTCGGAGCTTGCCCGGCGAGGGCTAGCCGGGGTGCGGCCGTCAGCCGCTCGCAAGACGAAACGCTTCCCCTCATTCAAGGTCCCACCAGACACTCCCATAATCGCGGTCTCGAAGATTCAGAAAGTAATCGATGAGGAAGGCCTCTTCTAGTACATTCCTGCTTGACGTCAACGTTCTCTGGCGTTAGCGTGGCCTAATCATCCGTTCCACAATCTCGCCCTTAGCCGGTTGGAGGGGCATACCGGCGCATGGGCTACTTGTGCTCTCACCCAGATCGGCTTTCTGCGCCTGTCACTCAACCCTGTGCTCGTGACCCTGCGGCTCGCGCCAGCCGAAGCTGTTGACATGCTGATGGGCGATAGTTGCGGACGGAAACGTGTCTACCTCGGATCCTACCGTCCCCCGCCGCTGCTCCTTATCAGAGACTCTTCAGGAAGGTCCTGGGCTACCGCCAGATAACGGACGTGTACTTGCTCGGGTTGGCCAAACAAGCCCGGGCGACCCTTGTCACCTTAAATGCAAGGATGAAGGACCTCGCCCAGGGGCCGGGCCACCGTAGAAATTCTCGCGATGCGGATGTAACCTCAACGATTCTTCCCTACGCTTCTCTCGCCCGGACCTTACGCCTCAGGGAATCCCCTGATGGCCGCCACGAGCCAGGACGATATAATGCAGGGGAGTTCCAATGGGATACCCTCGACTAATTCTTCTCAAAGGACTTCTTCTCGTTTGCTCAGCTTTCGTCCTGGCCGCTCCCGCAGCGGAGTTGCACATCGATGTAGTGGGAGCCGACGGCGAACCGGTCTGGGCGCGGCTGGAGGTGCGCGGCCCTGACGGACAAATGTTTCAGCCTCCCTTTGCCCTGCGGGACCGCACGGCGCGCAACCGCCCGGGAGGGGAACCCTGGTATCGCGGCAGTTTCGTGGCCCAGGGGAAGACCATCGTCGAAGTGCCCGCCGGCAGCTACACGGTTGTAGCTGATAGAGGCCCCGAGTTCGATCGCTTGGAAGAAACAGTCACCGTTTCCGAAGAACAGCCGGCGGAGTTACGCGTACGCCTGGAGCCTTGGATTCGTATGAACGAATTGGGTTGGTGGTCGGCGGATTTCCACATTCACCGGCCGCCTGAGGACGCCGCCAAATTGGTGCTGGCCGAGGACCTCAACCTGGGCGTCGTCTTCACCATGTGGAATAAGCAGGACCTGTGGCAAGACAAAACGTACCCCACCCAGCAGGAGATTTCCGCCGATCCTAAGCATCTCATCACCGTGCTGAACGCCGAAGATGAGCGGGGCGGCGGCGCCTGGATGTTTCACGGCCTGCGCCGAAAGCTGGACCTCGATGTCGATGGGCGATGGTTCCCGGCGGGCCTCAAGTTCATTCAGGACGCCAAAGATCAACGTTACTACCCGCGCGGTTTTCCCTGGTTTGACTCCGAGAAACCCTTCTGGTGGGAAGTACCCGTCGTGATGGCGCTGACCCCTCCCGATTCCCTCGGTGTACTTCACAATCATTTCAACCAATACGGCATCCACGACAGCGAAGCTTGGGGGCGGCCGCGTAACACCGAGAAGTATCCAGGAAGCGAAGGATTTGTCGAGGCTTCCTTGGATCTCTACTACCGCTATCTGAATCTCGGCTTCCGGATTCCTCCGTCCGCCGGCTCTGCCAGCGGCGTCTTGCCGAATCCGGTGGGATACAACCGTATCTATGTCCGGATGGATCGTCCCTTCTCGGTGCAGTCGTGGTACGACGCCTACCGGGACAATGCCTCGTTCGTGACCAACGGACCGATGCTTTTCTTTGAAGCCGCCGCGGCGCCAAACCGCCAGGTGCTTCTCACTGTCGATGTGCAGTCGCGAGGTCCGCTGGACCGCATTGAAATCGTCGCCAACGGCAAAGTTGTGCAGACGTTCCAAGCGCCCGAAGGAAAGACCAGCTTTCACACGGAGTTAGCCATGGAAAGCGGAGAGCACACCTGGGTGGCGGCGCGCTGTTTCGAAAAATCCGCTTCCACGATCCGGATGGCGCATTCCAAGCCGGTGTTCTTTAACGACGCCGTTTGGGATGCCCGCCAGGACGCGCAGTTCTTTGTCGATTGGATGGATGAGTTAATTGAGCAAACCGAAAAGGACCCAGACCGCTTTGCCAGTGACGCCGAGCGGGATTCTGTCCTATCCGCCTACCGTCGGGCCCGCAGCTTCTACAAGAATAAAACCTACTAGGGTGGGTCCTGTTCTACTTCTTCCCTGGACGGCCGCGCCGGGACCCTCCTAAGACTTCAAAGGCAACGCGGGCCTCTCCATACCTGCCAGCGCGCCAAGGGATCCGTTCCCTTTCCGTTACGTCTCTATGACTCCCCTGTCTCGGGGCATATAGCGTTCTACAGAACCACTGATGCGATGCATAAAAACTTCCGATTGGACACGGCGGTCATCGTCGTCCAAGCTAGAAATATGACTGCTGACGTCAAAGGAACTGGCAAGACTCCCGACAAACTGACACCTGGGATGGCAACCCCGGAGATCGGGCCTGCCGAAGGCCTCGATCTTATCCATGAGATTGGGAGCCGGCTGTCGGCCGCCGATCCCCTCCACGAGGTACTGGAGCGAGTCGTCGAGCTGATTACGGACGTGGTGCAGTGCGACTCCTGCTTTGTTTACGTGCTCGAGGGGGAAGAGCTGGCCTTGCGCGCTTCGAAAAACCCCCACCCGGAAGTCGTCGATCGGCTGAAACTGAAGGTGGGGCAAGGCATCACCGGCTGGGTGGCGAAACACCGGCAGCCGGTCGCGGTTCCGAGCCGCGCGTCGGAAGACCCACGCTTCCAGGCTTTCAGTGAATTGCCTGAAGACCGCTACGAAGCATTCCTGTCAGTGCCCATCATCAGCCGTGGACGGCTGGTCGGTATTATCAACCTGCAGCACCGCAAGCCGCACCACCACACCTCGCACGAAATCCGCTGGGTTTCCACGATCGGGTTTCTTGTCGGATCGGAGATCGAGATGGCCCGGCTTGACAGCCAGGTCACTAAGCTGTCGCTGCAACTTGAGACTCGAAAACTTGTCGAAAGGGCAAAAGGTATTCTGCAACGCGAACTGCAGATTGACGAGGAGCAGGCTTATCTCATGTTGCAGAGGCAGAGCCGCCAGCGCCGGATCACGATGAAGGAAGTGGCCGAGGCCATCGTGCTGGCTGATGAGGTCAAGATCATCCGCAAACCCGAGGATCCCAACTAGGACTGGCGGCGTCCACGGCGTCCCAGGCCTGCGGGGTGCGCGGTTGCGCCCGAACGAAAAGACGAGCCAGCTGTTCCCTTCCCAGGGAAAGGCGATTGTCGTTCAGGTACTCGGCGGCCCTCGGCGAAAAAAGACACGCCCGTAACAATCAGGAATAGCGAAGACACTTCGGATAGGAGGCCTGTGAATGGCCTCGCCGTCGCTGATTACGCGAACTCACCGAAAGTCATTTCGAAGAGAGTTAAGCAGATTCCGGTGGAAGACGCAGAGCTTCCCATCGGGAGCCGGCTGTCCACACTTCTGGCAGACACCCACGGAAGCCCCATTCCGAGGTTGCTGCTGCCCGTTGCCGGCCGGAGTGAAGCCGTTTCTGCGGTTATCCTTTTTCTTCCTAAACGGTTTCGCGCTAGTGTTAGACCGTCGTTCTGACATGTAGTTCCGCATGTTTGGAGTCAGGCGACTTGGCTGAGGCGAGACTCAGAAGTGCCTGCGGTTAAGTTTTAGGGTTCCCCTTGAAGCACTCTAGCTTTTACGCTGGTTAAACCGATCGCGGCGCGACGTCCCGGAGGGATGGACGCTTAGTAACTCTGAGGTTCAGCCTATATCATACCCCAGGACCCAAAACAATTCAAGTGGGTATGGGAAAAGCCCCTCCTAACCCGTTGTTTTCAAAGGCTCTCTAGATAGAAGACGCTGGACCCGGCAGGACGGTTGCAGTTTTCTGGCATCCCTCGGCCGGAACGCAGGCGGGAAACGTTCGAGGTGTTGTGAGCGGGCGCCGGCTCATTGGCCCCGAACCGGCTCTGGCGTTAGCATCTCCAAAACAGCGGTCGCCCCACCCAATGTCTGAACCGGTAGTGCTTAGGTTCAGGAAGAGACCAGCCGCCAGAGAGACATCCCTCTCTAACGCCGAGCCTCCGTACCGCCGCGCCTTCCAACGAGAAAGTATTTGGCATGGCAGCGCTAGCCCCTCCTGTTTATACGTTGCTGTTGCTACACTGGGAAACTCATCCCCGCTGCGGAGGTCAGCACTCAGTGTCCCAACCCGCGACTCCCATTCTGGCAGGCCGCAAGGGGCCACTGGATCGCGCCCTCTCTGTTTTCACTGAAGTGAAGGCCGGCGAAGCTGTCTCCGCGCTTCTCCTGGCTCTCAATGTCTTCCTGTTGCTCGGTTCCTACTATGTCTTGAAGACCGTGCGCGAGCCGCTGATCCTCACGCAGGGTGGCGCTGAGGTCAAGAGCTATGCAGCGGCTGGTCAGGCCGCCCTGCTACTGATCGTCCTACCCCTCTATAGCGGATTTGCCGCCCGGGTTAACCGCATCCGGCTGATTACCTGGGTCACATTGTTCTTCATCTCGCACCTGGCGATTTTCTACGCGCTCGGTATCGCGGGGGTCCATATCGGCGTGGCATTCTTTCTTTGGGTAGGTATTTTCAACGGCCTGATCATCGCCCAATTTTGGGCTTTCGCGAACGACGTTTACAACGAAGATCAAGGCAAGCGTCTGTTTCCGATTGTTGGGATTGGCGCTTCCTTGGGTGCTTGGCTCGGAGCTGAAGCCGCGGAGAGTCTCTTCGATTTCTTTGATCCGGCAGTGGCGCCATACTCCATGATGCTCGTCGCCGCCTGCGGGCTGGGAGCCTGCATCGGGATCAGCCACCTGACCAACCGCAGGGAAGCGGCGCGGACAGTGGGGCGGAAAGATTCGACGGCAGAGCAAGCTCTAAGCAAGGAAGGTGGATTCAAACTCATCCTGTCTCAGCGCTACTTGTTGCTCATTGCAATCCTGGTCTTTCTCCTGAACACCGTCAACACAACCGGCGAGTTCATTTTGGGTAAGGTCGTGAGCACCGAAGCGGCGGCGCAGACGGGAGGCGGACCGGAGATGGGTGCGATGATCGGCCGGTTCTATGGCGACTTCTTCGGTTGGGTGAACCTGCTGGGCTTCCTATTTCAGTTGTTCCTTGTATCCCGGATCTTCAAGTACATCGGCGTACGCGGGACCCTGTTCATTCTGCCGTGCATAGCGTTGGGCAGTTACAGCCTTTTGATCGCCCTGCCGATCCTAAGCGTGATTCGCGTTGCGAAGATCCTGGAAAACAGCACGGACTACTCGATCAACAATACGGCACGGCGCGCGTTGTTCCTTCCCACTAGCCGTGAAGCCAAGTACAAAGCACAGGCCGTAATGGAAACGCTGGTCTGGCGCGCGGGTGACATGATGCAGGCACTGATCGTAGCCGCAGGCACGGAACTCTTCTCCTTCGGCGTACGGCAGTTCGGTATTGTGAATCTTGTGCTGGTCTGCGTTTGGCTCGTGGTTGTAGGGCTGATTTACCGCGAGCACAAGAAGCTTACCGCCGAGACGCAGCAACTCCAAGCGGCCGCCTAGAACATCCGCGGAAGCTGCATCGCCCAGCGGGTCCGAGATTCATCATGCTTCCTCTGCGACTTCTCCCGTCAGTCCTGATTATCATCGCTTTGGCGGCTCCATTCACCGGCTTCGCCCAAACACAGCCCGCGGCGAACCGAGGGATCTCTACTCCCACTCTGCATGAGTTCAGTCTGAGCCTCGAAGCTCTGGCCGAGCAGGCAGGGCCCGCTGTCGTCCAAGTCATCTCCTCCGCCTACGGCCCGGTCGGCGGAACGGAGAACATGGGTACCGTCCTGGCCAAGCAGCAAAACGGCGGATCAGGCGTCCTCGTCGACGCGAGCGGCTACGTCATTACCAACGCGCACGTCGTTGCCGGAGCGGAGCGCGTGCAGGTCCTGCTCGCCTATCGGGTCGACAACGCGGGTCCGGGGCGGTCAATACTCCGTCCGCGAGCCAAGCTGCGCGACGCCGAAATCGTCGGCATTGATCCGGAAACAGACTTGGCGGTGCTCAAGATCGACGGCGATGAAGAGATGCCCTACCTGGAATTCGGCGATTCCGAGGAACTGCGGCAAGGGCAGCTGGTGTTCGCGTTTGGAAGCCCGCTAGGTCTGGAAAACTCCTTCACGATGGGCGTCGTCAGTTCGGTGGCCCGGCAGCTCGAACCCGAAAGCGCCATGATCTACATCCAGACGGACACGGCCATCAATCCCGGCAACAGCGGGGGGCCGCTGCTCGATGCCCGGGGCCGCGTTGTAGGTATCAACACCCTGATCTTCTCGCAGTCCGGCGGCAACGAAGGGATTGGCTTTGCGGCGCCGAGTAACATTGTCCGCACTGTGTATGAGCAGATTCGTCAGACCGGGTCTGTCCGGCGCGGAGAAATCGGAATTTACCCGCAGACGATCACTCCCGTTCTCTCCGAAGGACTCGGCCTGCCCCAGGACTGGGGAGCGGTGCTGGCTGATGTGACGCCTGGCGGCCCGGGCGCAATTGCGGGACTGCAAGTCGGCGATATCGTTCTAACGATGGACGGCAAAGTCATCGAGAATGGCCGTCAGCTTCTGGTGAACCTTTACCAGAGAAAAATCGGCGACGTTGTAAGGTTGGAAGTCCTGCGCGGCAACGAGAAGCTTAGCATTCAGGTTGCAGCTCTGGAGCAGGCCAACGACCCCGGGCGTCTTTTGCGTCTGGTCACCCGCGAGGAAAACTTGATCGAGCAGCTCGGCGTACTCGGCATCGCGCTCGACCGCCGCCTTCGGGCCATGCTCCCTCCGGTGCGAAAGCCCGCCGGCATCGTAGTGGCGGCCCGCGTCGCCGAGGGTCCCTATTGGAACGCGCTCTTGCAGCCCGGAGACGTCATCTATGCCGTGAACGCAACCCCCGTTTCCAGCCTGCAGCAGTTGCGGGACATTCTCGACACCCTCGTGGCCGGCGACCCCGCTGTCCTACAGATCGAGCGCCTCGGGCGGATGCAGTACGTTCCCTTTCTCTGGGAGTGACCATAGCACCCGCCGTTGTCGGTTTTTCTGCGGAGATGCTAATGTAGGTGGTTCGAGATCTCCGGACTTTGCCGGGCTTTTCCGCCGGCCGCTGACCGGAGCGGCCTGCGTTTCTTCCCCGTAGAGGCGCATTCCCCGCAAAGAGACCGTCTGCCATCGAAGAATGGCTGTCTTCTCCTTCGGATTAGAGCTAAGACGATTGTATGCGACGACTATTGGTACTGCTGGCACTGCTGGCTTTCATGGTCTTCTTGATTTCGTACGGACATGGCGGCGCCGATCATAGCGAAGGAGCGGCCGAGGGCGGCCACACAAGCGTTTACGGGTTTCTCTTTCAAGTGGTCGTAATCCTTCTGGCCGCCAAGATAGGCGGTGAGCTGTTCGAGACCATGAAGCAGCCCGCCGTGCTCGGCGAGTTGGTTCTTGGCATGATGCTGGGCAATCTGCAGCTGGCCGGCATAACGGCTTTGGAGTCGTTCAAGACGGATCCCGCACTGGTGTTGTTCGGCGAGATCGGAGTCATCTTGCTCCTGTTTGAAGTTGGTCTGGAGTCGAACCTGAAGTCGTTGCTGGCCGTCGGCGCCTCAGCCACGATTGTGGCCGCCCTGGGTGTGATTGCGCCGATCGGTTTGGGATATGGCGTCTCGGCCTGGTTTCTACCCGACGCCGCCTGGTACGTCCATTTGTTCGCGGGGGCTACGCTGGCCGCCACGAGCGTCGGTATCACGGCCCGCGTACTCAAAGACCTCCGCAAAATGCATACCAAAGAGGCCCGCATTATTCTCGGCGCGGCTGTCGTGGACGACGTCCTGGGTCTGATTATTCTGGCCGTTGTCAGCGGTTTGATCTCGTCTATCAACGCCGGAAGCTCCGGTGAAATTTCCCTCGGCCCGGTGATGCTCATCATCGGCAAGTCGGTTGTGTTCCTGGTGGTGGCGGTTCTGGCCGGAGGATACGTCGGCCGCCTGGTTCTCGATGCCGGCGCGAAGTCCAAGGTCGGCGGCATGGCGGTCGTCCTGACGATCTGCCACTGTTTTTCCCTGGCGGGATTGGCCGAGTTGCTCGGTCTGGCGCCCATTGTGGGAGCGTTCGCCGCCGGGTTGGTGCTGACGGAGCGGGACTACGAGGGCTACACCCACATGAGCCACGAGAAGTTCCAGGAGATCGTCGCGCCGATCAGCTCGGTACTCGTGCCTGTTTTCTTCGTGCTCATGGGCCTGCGGGTCGACCTGCACTCCTTTGCCGACATCCACGTCCTCGAGCTGGCCGCAGCCTTGAGCGTCGCGGCGATCATCGGCAAGCAGGTTTGCGCGCTCGGCGTTTTGGAGAAGGGCTTGAACCGGATCGCGATCGGCGTGGGCATGATTCCGCGCGGCGAAGTCGGCCTGATCTTCGCGAAGTATGGCGCAAGTCTGATGGTTGCCGGGATCCCTGTCTTCAGCCCCGACGTTTTCTCCGCCATGGTTGTGATGGTGATGATCACCACCCTTGCAACGCCGCCGCTGCTCAAGCTGCTGTTCTCGAAGGAACCCGCCGAAGCGTAGGCGGAATAATTGCATCGGGAGGCGCCCCGCCATCCGTTGCGCGCTGCTCTTTGCAGCGAACCTTACCCGCTTGGCGATATGGTCTGGTCCCTCTCCGGCTTGGCGGCAGGCGTTAGTTGAGACCCACGTCCGTCGTCTGGCCGTGGCCGACTACAATAGGGGTTGCCCATGACCCCTAAACTGATCTCTACCTCTCCCGAAAATATCGACGCGGACGCCCTGGCGATCGTTCTTTTTGAAGCGGATGCCAAAGGCAAGCGTCCCGGCGGCCGCTACAACGACCTGACTGGCGGCCTCATCAGCGACCTCTACGCCTCCAAGGAGTTCACCGGCAAGCTTCTCTCCACGGCGCTGATTCACCGGCCCGCCGGAATGAAGACGCGCCGGCTACTGCTGGTGGGCGGCGGCAAGGCCTCTGAATTGACACCGGCTGCCCTGCGTCAGGCGGCGGGAACCGCGGTGCGGGCGCTGAAGGATAAGGGCTGTCGCAGTCTGGGCTTGGCCGTCGATGGTCCGTCAGTCTCGGGCGATCAGGTGCAGGCTCTGACCGAAGGCGCGATTCTCGGAAACTACGAGCCGGATGCCTATAAGACCTCAACGGAGAAGAGCGGGGCCTTCCAGGAAGTTCTCGTTCTCGGCAGAAAATCCACTCAGAAGAATGTTGGCCGGGGAAAGGCCATAGCCGAAGCGCAAAATTTCAGCCGCTCCCTGGTCAATGAACCCGGCAACCTGCTGACGCCTCAGAAGCTGGCGGCAGCGGCCGTCGAAATGGGCAAAAAAGCTGGATTACAAGTTGAAGTGCTCGACCGTAAGCAATTAGAAAAGCTTAAGATGGGCGCGCTGCTCGGTGTTGCGATAGGAAGTGCTGAGCCGCCGGTCATGATCATAGTACGCTACCAACCGAAGAAGACCAGGAACTCGAAAATGCATCTCGGCCTGGTCGGGAAAGCGGTCACGTTCGATACCGGGGGTATCTCGATCAAGCCCGCCGACAACATGGAGAAGATGAAGTACGACATGGCTGGCGGCGGCGCCATGCTGGGCGCGATGATGGCCCTCGCGGCCCTCGAACCCGCCGTGCCGGTTACCGCTGTCATCCCCTCGGTCGAAAACATGCCAGGATCGCGTGCCCAACGCCCCGGCGACGTGGTGACCACGATGGCGGGGCAGACGGTCGAAGTGCTCAACACGGACGCCGAGGGTCGCCTGATTCTCTCCGATGCCCTCACCTACGCCAAGCAGTTGGGCTGCACACACCTTGTGGACGCCGCCACCCTCACGGGCGCGATCGTTGTTGCACTAGGTCATGTCCATGTCGGAGCGTTTGCGAACCAGGACGCATGGCGCAACCGCTTGCTGGCATCGGCGAACGCCGCCGGCGAAAAAATGTGGCCGATGCCCCTGGATGAGGAATACAAGGAACAACTCAAGAGCATCATCGCCGATCTGCCGAACATTGGGACGCGCTGGGGCGGCGCGATCACCGCGGCAATGTTTCTTAAGCAATTTGCCGACCCCGCGCCGTGGGTGCACCTCGACATCGCGGGTACAGCCTGGCTGGAGGAGAGCAAACCCTATATGGCCAAGGGGCCGACGGGCGTTGGCGTGCGCACTTTCGTCGATCTCGCCATGAAACTAAAACCCGGTTCGCGGTAGGCAGCTTCTAGACCGGTGGGCCCGCGGCGTAGGTGCCCGGGGACGGCTCCTTGAAGAGCTGCTCAACCTCGTTATTCAGCAGCACCCACAAGCTGTAAACACCCAACGCCGTGCCCAGCGGCACATTCAACAGATTCAGGGCCGATACCACGATGGCGAGGATGCGGGACCAGGGCCTGTACTTGAGCATGCCGACGCCCGCGATGATGCCGGGCAGCGAAGCAAGCAGGATGAATAGGAATAATGCGACTCCGATCACGCCCATAATAGGCGCCGCCACCATCGCATCGGGATCGTTTTGAGCGGCAGCCCCCACGATCGCCCCGCCTACTCCGAAAATTGCCAGCACGAAAAGGCCGGCGAGGACCCCTAGCACCCCGACGACGATCTGCAAAATCGCCACGATGCGGACATGTTCCGGCATGCTCATGTGATCCCAATTCTAGTCCTAAGCCGCCTGCCGCACAAGGGCCGGAGAGACTTTTGGCGTCTTTTCGCTTGCCCTGCCGGAGTCGCCAATCATCGAGCCAACTAAAGTCGCCTCGCCTACCCTCCGCCCCTCGCGCCACATGTAAACTAAATCCATGGGCGACATTCCCGTTGCGATTATCACGGACGAGTTCGGTCAGGACTTCGAGCAAATCTGCACCACGGCGGCCGAACTTGGGATTTCAGCTCTCGAAGTCCGTACCGTGTGGGACAAGAACATCGCCGACATGAGCGACGCCGAGGTCAGTGAGATCGACAAGCTGGCCAAAGCCTCGGACTTGCGGATCGTGTCCGTGGCTTCACCGGTTTTTAAGTGCACGTTGCCCGATGGCGGCGATATCGACCACCGTTTCGAGCAGGACGCCTTTCACTCCGCGCACACCTACGAAGACCAGCCGCGCATCCTCGAACGTTCGCTGGCCATTGCCCGCGTGTTGGGCGCATCGATTGTGCGCGTGTTTTCTTTTTGGCGAACCGTCCACCCGGAGCGGATCACAGGGCGTGTGGTGGAGGCATTGCGTAGCGCGGCGGAGACAGCGGCTCCCACGGGCGTCCGCATCGGCCTTGAGAACGAGCATGCCTGCAACATTGCGACCGCCGCTGAGTCTGCAACGGTACTGGCGGAAATCGATCACCCGCATCTCGGACTCGTGTGGGACCCGGCCAATGCCTATGTGGCCGGGGAAGTTCCCTACCCCGACGGCTTCAACCTTCTGCCGCACAAACGCATTCTGCATGTACACGCGAAGGATGGCGTTATGTCGCCGGGCAGCGACCGCATCACTTGGAGTGAACTCGGTAAGGGAAACGTGGACTGGAAAGGCCAGTTCGCAGCTCTAGCACAGCACGGCTACGCCGGACTAGTCAGCCTTGAGACCCATTGGGGCGGTCCCGGAGGCGACAAGTTCCAAGGCAGCTGCATCTGCGCGCGCAACCTCAAGCAATTGGTGGGCGGCGCCTAACCGCAAGACCATCCGCTCATTGAACGACGACGGCCCCGCCCAGGCCGCCTGTGGTCAAACCTGTCAAGGTTTTGACAACACGATTGGTCCGCGTGTCGATGAAATTGATGACGCCGCTGAAACCCTCGTCGAGTACCAGCTGCTGGCCCGATGCGTCGATTGACAAGACGGACAGAGTGGGGCGGAACGTATCCGGAGCGGGGTTCGCAATCGGAACCCGCGCGATCTCGGTCAGCGTGCCCGTGTCGATCACCAGGATGTGGACCGACAAGGCGTTGTTGACGAAGGCCCGGCCCAGCAAGTAAATGCGGCTGCCGTTGGGATGAAACACGGGGCGCAGCCCGGCGTTCGGCAACGAGACAGAGACCCGCCCCAGGAAGCTGCGCGTACGCGTGTCGTAGCAGGAAAGCGAACCGGCTCCGCTGGAGCACAGCAGCGCCCCGTCGGGACTGAGCGCGACGGCGCGCAGTTCGGTGTTGGCGGGCGCGGGGTCGGGCAGCACGGACACCGTCCTGGCCTGCAGATCGGCGACGCGGATGCGGTAAGGTCCGGTCTCCAGGGCGCGTGCGGCAAAGTAGAGGTAGCGGCCGTCGTTCGATAAGGCAGGCGCCTGCGGCTGCAATACACCCGGCAACTCGAAGCGGTCCACGATCGTATTGGCAGATGTATCGATGTAGGCGATCTGCGCGGGCGCGGGCGTACCGAGGGTTTGCGGCCCCATGACCGCATAGAGACGCCGCCCGTCAGGTGAGAGTTGCAGCCCGCCGAACAACCGGTCGCCCAGGTCGATGCTGGCGACATCCTGCTCGGTGCGGGTGTCGGCGACGTCGATTTGGGAGCGTCCGTTGGCCCCGGTCAGGTTGGCCAGGTACAGCTTGTCCGCGGCGGGGCTCGGGACGGGTGGCGCCGACACGGCCCGTGGGTTCCCTGGGATTGGGGTGATCCTGGTCAGGTCGATTACTCTCCCATATCCCTCCAATACTTCGGCAGGCGTAGGGCATATATCGAAGAACGTGTCGAAACTTATTCTGATGATTTTGCCAGAGCCAACTGCAACGATAGTGACAGAGGACTTGCCGGCTTGGCCCGGCTTGCCGTCATCGGCTTTCTTGCAGGTGATGCGGATGTAGACATTGCGGGGCGCGTCGGGAAACCGTAAGTCGTAGGCGCGGAACCTGTACTCGCGTGATGTATACTGCACGGCACCTGCGGGGATCATGAACGTCAAAAGGATCAAGAGTGCCCGTCTCATCGCTGGATCACCCCACTGGCCCATCCGTTGTGCCGCGTACCGGTCTCATCGCAATATGATTCCGGCGCCCAGGCTGCCGGTAGTGAGTCCCTCCACAACCTGGATGACGCGGTTCGTGCGCGTGTTGATGATATGCAACTTCCCGTCCGCCGCGTCGTCGACGAACAGGCGCGTCCCGTCGGGCGTAATTGCCATCGGACCGAACGCATTGGTCTGGGGCCAATTCGGAAGCGGGATCTTCGTGATCAGCCGAAGCGTGCCCGCATCGACCACGGCGACCGAGTACGTCAATGCGGCTCCCACCAGCTCGCGGACGAACACGTACATGCGGCTGCCGTTGGGATGGAACACCGGCCGCACGCTGGTGGTCGGGACTGACGCGATCGCGAAGAGCCCGGCATAGGTGCGCGTGCGGGTGTCGTAGCAATGGAGTCCGTGGATCGCTTGTGCGCAGAGCAACGCTCCATCGGGACTGATCACCGGCGCGCTCAACGGCACGTTCGCCGGCGAGGGCGGAACCGGCAGCGGCTCAGCAAGCGTCTTCGCCGCGACGTCAAGCACCTGGACCCGCGGAGCCGCGCTGCCGCTCGCTCCCGCGGCGAAGTAGAGCCAGCGCCCGTCGGGCGAAATCTCCGGCTTGCGCACACCGGTCAAGCCTTGAAGAAGGACGCGGTCGGTGATCGCGTTCGTCGCCGGATCGATGTAGGCGACGTAGGCCGGATCGCTGGAACCGGGCCGGTCGCTGGGGCCCAGCACCGCATAAAGCCGCGAGCCGTCGGGGGCCAGAACGACGCCGCCGAACGCGCGGTCGCCGGTATCGATCGGCGCTGTAGCCTGATTCGTCGCGATATTGAGGGCGAATATCTCACGCCGGCCGTTCGTGCCCGTGGAGTTAGCAATGAACGCCAGGCCGCGGGAGGGCGAGGGCAGGGTCGCGCTGAGCGCTGATTGAGGCACGGGGGTTAATGAATACCTCTTCTCCCCCTTGGCGATGTCCTCGGGCGTTGGACAGTAGGGCACTTCGTAGGTTTGAACATCTATGAGGAATCCGAAGAAATCGTAAACACTAAACTGCGCGATGCCCTGCACGCCGGGCTTGCCGTCGTCCGCTTTCTTGCAGGTGATGCGAAGGTAGACGGTCGTGTCATCTCGCCCTCGGTACTCGCGTAGCCGCTGGACGCTCCACTGGCCGAGAGCCTCCACCGCAAGCAGCGAAAACAGCAATGCGATCGCCATGCATTTCATCGGAATAATACCGCCCTTCCCGCGTGCTGCGCCGAGATGCCGAACGCCGCATCGGCGCCGGGCGCGGCAAATGTGGTCGGCGCCCGGAGGGCCGAGCGTCCCACGAACAAGTAGCCGAACGCCGTGTTGGCGTCGGCGATGTCGGGCGTGATCGGCATGGCTTGCAGCACGTGGGGCGGAATGCTGAAGGCGCCCGCCGCCGGGTTCGCCACGCAGACGAACTGCGCCGACGAATTCTCCGGCAGGTTCACGCCGATGCCGGTGATCAGCACCACATCGTTGCCGGCGCCCGATGCCTGCCAGTTCACCGTCAGAGCCTTCGAGCGGTCGATCACCACCAACTGATCCCGCCCAGGGAACGTGATCGCGCCCGGCGGCTGCATCGTGAACTGGAACGTGCCGACATCCGCGCCGCCCGGGCCGCTCACGGTGGTCGCGGCGTTTAGAACCGACGCGGGCAGCCCCGGCTCTTCCAGCGAACTCGCGATGCGCCCCGTGTAGAGCAGCGGATTCTCCTCTCGCGGCACCGCGATTGTCCCGAAGCGAATTTCAGTTCCGGCATTCAATTCGTTGGCGGCGATGGCGAAGCCCGGCAGCTCATCGCCGCCCAGCAGATCGCCGCGCATCGTGTGTACCGTGCACGATCCGACGGGCGGCAGCGATATCTGCGGATCGAAATAGAAGGGCGATGCCGTGGCGCGGCGGAACGTGGCGGTCGCGGTTTCCGCCGTGAACTCCGGTTCGGTCTCGATGAAATTCTCCAGCATGTTCACGCGCGCCCCGGTCACGTACCCCAGGCGCCCGCCCTGGCGAAAACGCTCCGAAATCGGGTTGAAGGCGTCGCTGCACGCCGAGCCATCGGCGCTGATGGCCATCGTCGCCGCATTGCTCACCAGGGCGCCGTTCGCGCGCAGGAACACGGGCACGTAGCAGCCGGTGGGCGCATCCGGCGGCAGGTCGAAGATGATTTGATCCAGTCCCGAGCAGCATCCGCTGCGCCCCTTGTAGCGAATGTTGGTGACCGCCCTGCCGCCAACCCAAATCTCGAGCGCCACCGGCAGATCGCCTACCCGCGGCGTGACGTTATCGGCATTCAGCCCCGCGCCCAGACCCGTGGCCCAAAGCACGAGCACTTGCCCCGGACGCGCCGGAACGGCCGCCGAGTTCACGGGTTGATCGGCGCCTGAATTGAAGTTTTGAATGATCCCCGGCCCGAACCCGCCCGCGTTCATCGCGAAAATACCGGGGCTCGCGGCGACCACCGTGGCCGGCGTGAAGTTGCCCGCCTGCCCGTTGTAGGTCACCCGCAACGATACGGGGCCGAGCGGCGCGTTCGACGGGATAATCGCGTTGATCTGGTCCGCGCGCACGTAAATCGGGATGGCGGGGATGCAGGAGCTGTTTTGGCAAACCTCGATCGAAACCCCGCTCAGCGTGTTGGCCAGGGGGGACTCCGATACTTGCACGCCGGTGGCCGGCCCCATCGCTCGCCCGAACAGCGAGAAGATCGACCCTCGGGCAAGTTGCCCGTGGGGCAGTCCCGAAGGCACGTAGCTAGCCGCGTTCGCCACGCCGCGGTAATTGATGAAGGGTTGCCCGAAAGCGCCGGTAGCGATTAGGGCAAGGAGCGTTAGACGCCTCAGCATGATCCTCCTTATCGAGGTATACCCAGACGGTGGAAGCGCATTGGGAAGGGGTGTGTCCTGAGGCAGATTATAGCGCGAAGAAGGCAGGCCGGTTAAAGATCGTTTTCAAGGTCCATCACCAAGGGCCGGGGTCGAGTTACGGGAAGTTACCCTGAAAAAGGGGGACGGGCTGGTTTTAAGAGTATCGGTACAAGCGAAAAAGGTTCCATCTTTTTTCACCACGTGTAGTGCGCCGTGTAGGTGATGGTCACTTCGCCCCCCGGCGGAATCGTCGGCCGGAACTCCATCGTCCGTGCGTCGGTCTTTGTGCTCTGCATCGAGCTGGCCGTGATGTCCCATTGCAGCCAGCGGTAGAGATGCTCCACCACACGCACTTGCACCTGCTCCTGCTTGTGGTTCCGTACCTTGATCTCGAAGGACTCATCGAGCCAGTGGTCATTCGAATCCCGCAAGAACCTCGTCTGGCGCCGCTCACCGACGATGTCGAAGGCATTGCCCGTGTAAAGCCGCACCGTTTCGTCCTTGGGCGTGTGGTCAACGCGATCTTCGCCGATGAACTCGTTGCGGCCGTCCACGTCCCGCCGGTATAGCTTTACCTTGCCCGCGGGCAGCGGCATCCCAAGGTTCGACGCTTCCGAGTTCTTGAACTCAAGCATCACCCAGACCTTGGGATTCGACGCGCTTCCGTAGTCGGGTTGATTGCGGATGCTGTAGGAATCCCATCCGGCGTAGCGCGGCTCCATCTTGAAGCCATCATAGACGTAGATTCGCTGGGCCGGCACCTTCGCGGCCCGCACAAACTCCACTTGTTTGATCTCGCGGTCGAGCACGCTCGTCGGCCGTTCCAGCGTATACAGGTGATACTCTTCAAACGACCGCTCGGTGACGGGCGGCCCCCCGGCCCGGTCTTCCGCCACCATCGAACGCATCGCCATTCCTCCGGCCACGCCGGGAGGCAGGGCGCGCGCCACATCGCCCGCCATCAGCTTTACGTTAGCTTTCTCGAAGTCCCTGCCGCTCATATTTTCAAGAGTCACCCAGCCGATAATGTCGAAGGTATCGCCGTTTTCGGCGGCCACGGCGTTGTAATTCGCTTCCCAGCGCATACCGCCCGTGAGATAAGAAAACTCAACCTCGCGGCGTCCGGGTGCGCCCGACCAGAGCCGCCACAATAGCGTCGGCTTCAGGAATGCCGCCGGATCAAGGGCGTCGAAAATGGGCTTGCCGGGCAAGCCGAACTGAATCTTCCCCTCAACCTCGACAATCGGTTCGCCTCCACCCTGAGGATTCGCGTAGACCATCTGCGCGTAGGCGTACTGCTGGCCGTAGCGCTGGAAGGCCGACGTGTGGGGCACGTATCCGCTTCGCAGGATCCGTCCCTGGATAATTCGCTTCTCGCCGGTCTGCGGCGATACCACCTCAAAGGACAGCACTTGCCCTTCGGACTTGCGCAGCAACAGACCCTGGCTGAGCGGATCACTCTCGTAGTTCTGCTCGAGAATCTGAATGGCGTTTGGATCTTGCAGCGCCCGCAAGATCACGGACTCCGGCTCTAAATGAGCCGTGATGTCGGTAACTCGTACCTCATTTTCGCCCTGCGTCAGATCGAACGTCCGGGTTTCCTTCACCGCGGCGAAATTGCCGTTGTATACGGTGAGCTGTATTTGGGCATGGGCAACGCTCAGTGTAAGAGCGGCAAGCAAAAGCAACGGTCGCATGGTACTCTCCTCGAGCCAATCCTTACTTCGACGAAAAGGTTCGTTATCTGGATTCTGTACCTATAGACGCCGCAACTCATTAGACTGTGCGGCCGAAAAGCCATAAATAGTTACCTTAGAACTGTGCGGAGGCGCCGCAGCAGGACCCCTTTCCTGCCAACCAGCCCGGCGCGTGTGCGGGCCAGCCTCCGGTGTATCCTGAAACTTGGCCGTTATCCAACTTTCCGGCGTCACAAAGGAATACGCAGCAAACGGAACCAAGGTTCGCGCCCTCGATGACGTTACCCTGGAAGTCCGCAAGGGCGAGTTTCTCTCTATCGTCGGCCGCAGTGGATGTGGCAAAACGACCCTGCTGAACCTTTGCGGCGCTATGGACTTCCCCACATCCGGACGCGTGCTCATCGACGGCGCCGATACAAAGGGTCTCCCCGACCGGCAGTTGACAGAGATTCGGCGCCGTAAGGTCGGCTTCGTTTTTCAGTTTTTCCAGCTTTTGCCGACGCTTTCGGCTGTCGAAAATGTCGAACTTCCGCTGCTGCTCGCCGGCAAACTGTCGTGCCGAAGCACAGCGCTGGAGCGTCTGGCCTGGGTGGAGATGGACTCGTTTGCGCATCGCTTGCCCCACCAGCTTTCGGGAGGGCAGATGCAGCGTGTGGCCATCGCCAGGGCGCTTGTTCATTCACCGACGGTCTTGCTCGCCGATGAGCCCATCGGCAATCTCGATTCCGCCAGCGCGGCGATCGTCATGACCCTTCTACGCCGCATCGCCCGCGAACTCGACACGGCCGTTCTCATGGCGACCCACAGCAGTGAAGCCGCCCAAACAACGGATACGATCGTGCAACTCCGCGATGGGCGCATCGAGGAAACACACCGCATCTCATGACCTCGCTCGTGATCTTCTACCGGCTGATGGTGCGCCCGCTGGCCAAGGAACCTGTTCGGACCGCCCTAACGCTTTTCGCTACCGCCCTCGGTGTGGCCGTAGTCGTGGCGATTCATCTAGCCGGGGTTGCGGCCACCGGCTCATTCCAGTCTTCGCTGGAATCGCTCGCGGGCGACGCCGACCTGGAGATTAGCGCTATCGGCGGTGTTGATGAGCAACTACTGGGTAAGCTCTCTTCTCTACCCTATCCACTCCGCTTTTCCCCTCGCATAGAAGATTTCGGTGTGGTCGAATCCACACGCACCAGCGTCCCTGTTTTCGGATTCGATCTGATCGGCGATACCTCTCTCGAACACGCCTTCGCCGGCGGCCCTTTCGACGCTGGCCTGTTGACTGCCGGAGACTCCATTTGGGTCGGCCCGCAAATCGCTTCCCAGGCTGGCGGCGCCATGCGCCTGGCCCTCAACGATCAAACACACGAGTTCATTGTGCGGGGCATCCTGCGTACCGAAGGATTCAGTGGCCAGGCGCGCGAAAATATTGTGGTCATGGATATCGCCACAGCGCAGCGAGTGCTGTCGCGTTTGGGACGCGTGGATCGTATCCTTGTCTTTCTGCCGAAGGACGGAACCGCTGAAAAGTTCGAGCCGCTACTTCGCGAAGCCTTGCCGGAAGGGGTCGCCATCAGGCCGCAGGGCTCCCGAACGGCTGAAAACCAAAGAATGCTGAGTGCCTTTCGCTGGAATCTGCAAGTGCTCAGCTATATCTCTCTCGTTGTCGGCGCTTTTCTCATCTACAACACAATGTCCGTTTCGGTAGTAAGGCGTCGCGCGGAAATTGGAATGATGCGGGCGCTGGGTGCCACGCGCCAGGGCGTGCTCTGGGCCTTTCTCGCGGAAGCCGCTTTCTTTGGGGTACTCGGCACGATTCTGGGGCTTGCCTTGGGAAGGGTCATGGCCGCGGGGACCGTCGACCTCATCGGTTCCACGGTAAGGGCGCTCTATGTGAGCAGCACGCCCGGAGAGATCAGCATCACCGCCGCAACGGTTGTTGTTGCCGCCGCCGCGGGCATTGGCGTGTCACTGCTGGCGGCGCTTGCCCCGGCTCGTGAGGCGGCCCGCGTCACACCGGCCGACGCCATGGCGCGGGGGCGTTACGAGCACAAGTCCCGGCTGCGCGTCGGCCGCGATCTCGCCTGGTCGGTTTGCCTGCTCATCGCGGCGGGGGGCTCTTCCCTTCTCCCGGCCATCAATGGCAAACCTGTCTTCGGTTACCTCGCTGCGTTTCTGCTGATTGCCGGCGCGGCTCTGGCAACGCCCTCCATCGTGATTGTGGTAACCAGACTCGCCGGCGACACGGTGATGCGCTTGTTGGGCCCCGAGGGCATGCTCGCCAACCGTAGCCTGTCCGGGTCGCTGGCGAGAACATCCGTTCTCGTGGGTGCGCTTGCCACGGCAGTCTCCATGCTCGTCAGCGTCGGTATCATGGTCGGCAGCTACCGCGAGACCGTAACGGTGTGGTTGGACGAGCGCTTGCGAGCGGACCTCTACCTGCGTCCGGCGGGCCCCGGCGAAGTGGACCGCCACCCCACCATGGATGCTGCCATCGCCGACCAGATTGAGTCGTTGCCCGAAGTTTTGGCCGTCGATCGCTTCCGCACCTATCCCATCAGCTATAACGGCCTGCCGGCGACGCTCGGAGCAGGACAAAGTGACGTCATAGCGCGTTTAGGCCATCTGCGTTTTCTCAGTGGGCCGCCCCTGGAAGAAGTGCTGGCAGAGCTTCGCAGCGGGGACAATGTCATCATCAGCGAACCATTCGCCAACAAACATAACCTTGACCCGGGCGACGAGATTACCCTCCCGCTCGAGGGCCGGCAAGTTTCCTTCCGCATCAGTGCGGTGTACTACGACTACTCGAACGAGAAAGGCTTCGTTATCGCCGACCGTTCGGTCATTCTCCGATACCTGCCCGACCCGGCGCCGACCAACATAGCGGTGTACCTGAAGCCCGGCGTTTCGCTGGATACCGCGCGCGCCGGCGTGGAACGTGTAACAGCTGGCAGGAATCTCTATATCGCTACCAACAGCCGCTTGCGAGCCGCCGCGATGCAGGTATTCGACCGCACCTTTGCCATCACTTACGCTCTAGAAGCCGTTGCCATTCTCGTCGCCATCATGGGGATGGCCGGAGCCCTGCTCGCTCTCGTCATCGATCGCCGGCGTGAAATCGGCGTTCTCCGGTTTCTCGGCGGATCTGCAAGTCAGGTGCGACGCATCATTTTGTTCGAATCCGGCTTCCTCGGTTTGCTGTCCAACCTGGTCGGCGTCGGGCTGGGCACGCTTCTGTCGCTGATCCTGATCTACGTCGTTAACAAGCAGTCTTTCGGCTGGACGATTCAGTTTCACTGGCCGGTCGGCCTGCTACTGGGGGCCGTCACCCTCGTCTATGCGGCTTCTATCGGGGCGGGTCTCTACCCCGCTCGGATCGCATCACAGCTCAACTCGATTGAAGTAGTACATGAGGAATGATTCTTAATCTGATATTTTTACTGTGTTTTAGTACGTCCGCCTTGGCCTTTGACCAGGCCTTGCCTGGCTATCGCTACGACTTTCCTAAGGACCACTTCGCGCACCCAACCTTCAAGACCGAATGGTGGTATTACACCGGCAACCTTGCAACGCCCCAAGGCCGCCGCTTTGGTTTCGAGCTGACGTTCTTTCGGCAGGCACAGCGGGAGCGAACGGCCGGGCAGTCGGTTTGGGAGATTGACGACATCTACCTCGCCCACTTGGCCCTCAGCGACATCCACGGCCAAAGGTTCTTCAAAGACGAGCGTTTGAACCGCGGGGGCCCCGGCTTGGCCGGGGCGCGCTTGGAAGACGCCCGTATCTGGAACGGGAACTGGCAGGTGCGTTGGACGGACGTTACGGACCCTCTGGGAGCGCAACAGCTGCAAGCTTTCTCCGCGGACTTTGCGTTGGAGCTAACCCTGTCACCACGGAAGGGGCCGGTCATTCACGGCGTGGATGGTGTGAGCCAAAAGGCCTCCGGCGCCGGACAGGCGTCTCACTACGTCTCCTTTACCCGCTTGGACGTTGCGGGATTGCTCACGCTGCGGAACGAAAAGCACTCCGTCAATGGCACGGCCTGGATGGACCACGAATTCTTCACGCACAGCCTCGATCCCGATCAGGCAGGCTGGGACTGGGCAAGCATTCAGTTGGAAAACAACGCCGAACTGATGCTTTATCGCTTGCGGCGCAACGACGGCACGGCCGACCCGCATTCGGCTGGATCTTACATCGATGGCCGCGGCCGCCCGAGGCATCTTTCCGCAACCGAGATCCAGATGCAGCCACAGGGCGATGTCTGGCTGAGTTCGAAGACCGGCGCCCGCTACCCGCTGCGATGGAGCATCTCCGTGCCTTCGCTCGGAATCGAGCTCCTTTGCACAACTCCGTTCCGTGAGCAGGAAGTCGTGAGCCAACGAGGAACCAGTCCGAACTATTGGGAGGGCGCGGTCGATTTCACAGGCCGGATCGACGGCAAACCCATCCGAGGTATCGGTTATCTCGAAATGACTGGTTACGACAGGCCCGTTAACCTCGGTGACGCCGGCCCTTAATCAGCACTAGGGTTTCCGAAGGCGTCCCCAGCAAGGCTACATCAGCGGTGCCGTGCGACCCTCGCCGGCGCCAAACCCTCCGCCCCATTCCTGCCAGCCAACGATAGGCATACGGCTACTAGACCGCACGCGTAGTACGGTTATATCGAGGGCTAAGTGGTTTTACAGTTTTCGTCTCAAACGGAAGCTGGTACATCCTTAACCGTAACTGCAACCTGGTGGCCTGGTCGGCGTGCCGGCCTGACTCAGCCGGGCCGCTCAAGGAGAAACCGCCTATGGTCCTCCGCCACTTCTTTCCACGAATGCGCGGTGTCATTTCTGACCAGCAGGGACAAGACATGGTCGAGTACGCCCTTCTGGCAGGGTTCGTCGCCGTCGCGGGCACCGCACTATTGCCCGGTATCACCGACAGCCTGAGCCAAATCTTCAGTAAGGTCGCCAGCGTGACAGCAGCGGCCGCCGCCAAGTAACGCCTGCAAGCGACCTGCGGGCGATGGCACCCCAGCGCCGGGATTCGCAATTCCCTCTCCGACTGCTCGGCAGCACGCCTCCATCTCTCATCGCACTCGCGCGCACCTATTCGCGATGTCTAGTTTCGTACCTGTGAAAGCGGGCCGCTGTCCGCACTGCATTTGGCTGACACAACTCCGCCGGCCCGTGACGCACTGGTTGTAAGTTTTACGCGGAAATATTTTCCTGGCTTGCACTTTGCGCCGAGGTTGCCGCCGGTCGCCGGCCGTACGAGAAAAAACCGAATAGCGGTTTTAGTGTGAGGCGTCCCACGCAGAACTGGCTCCCTTGTGCCGTTCCTCCCGTTGGTCCTCTTCGTGCCATATAGCCGGCGAGATCAGCTGGGACACTTGGCATGAACAGTCTTAAACCTTACAAGGAGAGAGAGGATCATGAAGAAGAGTATTCTCAATTTTATGTTGGCCGGTGCGTTGTGCCTGGGCACAGGGCTTCCAGTGCTTGCGCAGGGGTCGAGCGAGGCCGATCAAGCTTTTGCCACGTACGATGCGGACAAAGACGGCAAGCTAAGCGCCGCTGAGTTCGGCAAGGTGACCACTTCCGACGGCAAGAAAGCCTCGATGCAGGAATGGGACACCGATGGCGATGGCTCCATTTCGAAAGCGGAGTTTGCCGCCAAGTACGCCGCCGAGCTCGGCGCTCCCAAAGCGCCTAAGAAGTAGTTCGGAACCAAAGAAACAACTCCTCCAACTTTCCACAAGGGGCAGCCGCTGGCTGCCCCTTTTTTCGGGCTTCGCGATTGAGCCGGGATTGGTTGGTCTGAAAACCCTAGAATTCCAGCCGCAGGATGAGTTGAAACTGGCGGGCCGTCTCGTTAAACGGCTGCAAGGCCGGGAAACCGGTATCCGCGCCTCTTCGCCCGAAGCGGGCGAGGCCGAAGGTGCTGGACCCCAGCAGAGAGTCCGGATTGTTCAGGTTGGCATGGTTCAGCACGTTGAAGATATCAGCGCGGAAGGTCATTCTGCCCGTTTCACCGAGCCAATTGGGCCGGAAAGCCCGGCTCACGGAGATGTCCACATTGAAAAGCCCCGGTCCCCGAAAGGCATTTCGCCCCGATGTGCCGACGCGTCCGTCGGGTGCCGGCGCAAACGCGCCCGCGTTGAGCAGCGTCCGGCCACCGAGATCTGAGGCCGGCCGGTCCACGGCGGCGGCCCCGGCATTGAGCAAGTCGGCGCGCCCGTTGGCGATGACTCCGGATCCCGGGATCACTCCGGCACGGCTGATCACGCTGTAAGGGAAGCCCGTGCGAAACGCCGCGATCTGCCCAAACCGCCAGTTGCGGAAAACGGGCGCGGCCTTGCTGGAAGCGAGAACCGCAGGCAGGTCCCAGTCAGATAGAACAACCAGATTGTGACGCTGATCGAAATCCGCATTCGCCCGGTCGCCCAGGCTGTTGAATTGCTCGCTGAAAGCGGCGCGGCTGAGATCGCCTCCGCCTCCCGCCGTGGCTGAGACGAAGAACAGATTGAAAAAGTCTCCCGCCAGGGGCTCGCTCTGGTTGTCGATGGCGTGTCCCCAAGTGTAGGCGAGCTGTAGGAAACCGCGCCGCGAACGGTAGTTCGTCAGGGCGGTCAAACCGTTGTAGCTGGAAATACCCTGCCCAGCGCGGTAGAGAAAATCCGCCCGGTACGTAGCGTTAGGCCGCCCCACGGCTACGGCCGAATTCGTCGTTCGCTGCCGGTTGACGGCATCGGTCGTGATCAAATGCCGGCCTAGCGCACCGGCGTGATTGACCTCCACACTCCACGAGCTCGTCAGCTCGCGCTGCACACCGAAAAAGTACTGTTGTGCGTAGCCGGTTTGCAGGCCTGGATCGAAGAACGTGATCTTCGGGAAGTCCTGGGTGAACGGCTCGGAACTGTAAGCGGGTAGCACATCCCCTATCGGAGCTAAATAGCCTCTGTTGCCGCCCGCCGCCGTCTCATAGTCGAAACCAGTCGGCAGCACGAAACGATTATTGCGTACGTTCTGCCAAAGGTTGTCGAACGGGCGATCGTAGAAAACACCATACGCGCCCCGCAGCAATGTCTTCGTATTGCCATCCAGGGCATAAGAGAAACCGAACCGCGCGGCAAAATCTTTGTTGTCCTGCGCATAAAGCGCCTGGTCCCCGGAAGCGGGAGCAGCGAGAGCCGCGCCCGCGATGCGTTCGAGAATATTCCCGCCCGAAGCCAGGGTCAGTAAGTGATCTTTGATCTCACCGACATTGCGCGGCGCGCCAAAGTGCTCGTAACGCCCACCGAAGTTCAGCGTCAATCGCCGCGTGGCGCGATAGGTGTCCTGCACGAAAAGGTAATACTGGTTGTAGCGGTACTCGCTGTCGTAGCTGGGCAGTCGAAAGGCGGGTCGGCCGCCGGCGTCACGCGCTAGCGATGCGCGAAAAATCGTAGGTGGATCGATGTCGGGAAAGTAAGCCCCGTCGTTCGCAAACGTGAAAATGTTCCCGAAGGTGATCTGTCCATCCCGTCCCGAGGTGAGAAACCCATCGATCCGCCGCAGCAGCAGGCCGCCACCTGCTTTTAGCAGATGCGGGCCTCGCATCCAGGTCACATTGTCGTTCAACTCCCAGTTCTTCGCCACGTTCTGGTATTCAGCGAAGGCCGGACTGCCCGGCAGCAACGTCGGCCGGCTGGCATCCTCGGGCGAGTCGCCAATTTCCAAGAGCGTCTGGCTGATCACGAGCGAAGGAATCTCGGGGTGACCGCGATCCCAGCCAAGATCGTCCCAGTTGAAGCCAAACCGCAGCTCATTCACGAGCGTGGGACTCCACTGCGAAACATAGTTCAGCGCCAGATTGATCCCCGGCTGCGTCAAATCAGACGAAAAATCCTCATAGGGCGACCAGATAAAATCCGGACGTTCCAGACGGGAAATCGCAAGCCGTGCCATCAGGCGATCACGGTTGTTTGGGGCGTTGTAGTCAAAACGCTCCAGCGCCACGAAGCGGTTCAACGAGCTGGGCGGAGTCACGGTTGCGTTAACGCTGAAACTTCTTCCATCGCCGGAAACAGGAGGAGCGAACTGCCGCAACAGGTCGGCCGAAACGCCCTGCACGCCGACGGCGAACACCTCTTTTGTCGGGAACTTAACCTTCTGCGGATCCTGCAAGCTGCGGCTGCGCAAATACTCGAACGCGCTCGAGAAAAACAGGCGATCTCTCACCAGAGGCCCGCCGGTATGGTACCCGAGCTGCGATTCTTTGAGCGGAACACGCTGCAAGCCAAGGCGGTTGCGCTCGAAGTCGTTGGCGTTGAGCGCGTCGTTCTTGAAATTGAAATAGCCGATGCCGTGCCAGGCATTGCCGCCTGACCGCGTGATCGCGTTTGCGAGGTAGCCCGCCGTCCGTCCGTACTCGGCGGAGAAATTACTCGTCGAGACGCGATATTCCTGCACTGCCTCCGGCGCCAACGCGGTTAGCGGTCCGGTTACAAGGGAGTTGTTGTTCTCCACCCCATCGAGCATGAAGTTGGACGCCGAAGGCCGCTGCCCGTGGACGGAGAGGCCCAACCCTCGGCCCGTCGACGCGTCCGAAGCCACGCCCGGCTGCGTCACAAGCATCGTGTAAACGTCGCGCCCGGAGAAAGGCAACCCGCGCAGTTGCTCTGGATCGATCACGTTCGAGATTGTCGCCTGTAATGCGCCACGGTTGCCCACGTTGGCGATGAAGGTTCCGTAGCGGCTGGTATCAACATCGGGGCCGTAGAATGTCAACACCGTTTCAGATTCAGGAAAGAAATAACTCCGCGACAAACCCCTCTGCCAGAGGCTCGACGTCGGCCGCAGATCAAAATTCAGATCGAGACGTCCCGCCACGGGAAGCCGCAGTTCATGGACTTCCTGCGGTTGATACAGCCCCGCTACAGGTCCCGCTGTTGAAGAACTGCGCTCGGGCGCTAGCAGGGGCACGCACGGGTCGGGAGAACCAGGCTTGGATTCTGCCGCTGCGCGAAGTGCGTATTGTCCCGGTGGAAGCAGCGGAATGGCGTAGTAGCCCTCCGCCGTGGCGACGACTGATCCGCGCGTGTTCGTCGCCGGCTGCTCGTAGCAGATTCTGGCCCCGCCAAGGGGCAGGCCGGTCTCACTGTCACTGACGCGCCCGGCGATCAGACTCTGTGTTGTCTGTGCCTGCGCTCCCGCCATGGCGCACACAAGCAAAAGAGGAACAAGGGGGATTCGCATGCAAGTCCCGCGGCACTTGGCGCCGAGTACTTAATTATACGGTTCACGAGCCCCTGCAAGCCTAAGTGGAACACCTGTGTTTCGGGGCTTAAGCTGCGTGCTGTCACCAAAATATATCGTGACTTCCCCTCACACGCTGCGAAGGAACTGTAGCAGTAACCTGCTTACCGCCTGCGGTTGCTCTTGTTGAACCCAATGTCCTGCCCCGTCCACCCGATGAACGCCCGCCATTCGTGTGCATACGGCCTGCTGCATCCTTTCCAGGGCGCCCGGTTTCTGGTAGACGCCCCAGTCGCTGGCGCCCGCGATGAACACAGCCGGCACATCGATTGTGCGGCCCGAGAATGCCTGCAGTTCGGCCATGTATTTGGCGTCTCTCGCGCAGCGGTACCACTGTAACCCGCCCTGAAATCCGTTCCTCTCAAACTCTGAGCTGTAGACGCGCAGTTCTTCGTCGGGAAGCCATTGGCAGGCCGCGATCTCGGCCCCGCAGGGTATTTCGAGTGCCACGGTCTCCGCCATGCCTTTGTCCAGATCCATCACGTAGTACGTCGGGAGCTTGGCCAGTTCGCCGGCGTTCCATCCTCGCAGAGGGACGGGTCGATTCTGTTTGCAGTCCGCACTCTTGAAGTGGTAGTAGGCGCGCAGAAAGTCGTGAACGCCCTGCGAACAATGGCGCATGTCCTCATCGGCCTCGCGCGTCGTGTACTACCACTGGTAGTGCTTGCGAGGACGAGCCAGCGCCGCCAGCTCCTGGTTGATGTCCTGGACTGCCGGCGAGCTGCCTTGTGGTGGTTCATTCGCAGTATTGAAAGGCAGAGACGGGGGCCCCTCAAAGGGAGCGCTCATCAGCGCCACGGAGCGGAATACGTCGGGCCGGAGCAATGAGCACCAGGCCGCGACGAACGAACCAAAGTCGTGCCCGATGACACCGGCCACCGAGCGGTAGCCCAGGGCGGAAACAAGGCCAACTGTGTCCCTGACCAGGCTAGGAAACCGAAAAGATCCCAGGTCGCCGTCATGATCGTCGTCCCAGCCTGTGGTGCGGCCGTAGCCTCGCTGGTCTGGAGCGATCACATGGAAGCCTGCGTCGGCCAGCGGCAGCATGACTTTTCTCCAGCTATAAGCCAGCTCGGGAAAACCATGAAGCAGCAGGAGGCACGGGCGGCCGGGCGTCTCGAAGCCCGCCTCCAAAACGTGCATCGTCAGGCCACAGCCATTGTCGATGAAACGGGAACGAATACCTCTCGACAATGTGGCTTCGCCGTATGCGGACGGCTCCGGCTCGGCGATGTTCACACCTCTGCGCATGGGTGCAACCCTTTAGCTGTGCGCTCGCTTGTCGGGCCTCAGATGTTTCTTGCTCGAGAAAAACTACCGTACGCCGATGGTAACTTCTGGACTCTGCTGCCCGGCCACCTCCACCACTACGGGAACAGCATCTCCCGTCGCGGGAAGCGCGGGAACGAAAGCGTTGATCTGGTAGAGACCGCTGAAACCGGGCGCCAAACCCGCAAAGAAAACATTCGCAGGCACGCCGCCGACGCGGAGTGTCACTGGCAACACTGTCCGGCTCAAGGGATTCTCGGGCGCCGCCTGTCCCGCTTCCACCGGCGGGTCCACCTTGCCCAATCCCGTGCAGTAGATAATGATCACGTCTCCGGCGGTCACGGGATTGAGAGCGTCGGCGCGTAACGCCGCCGCCCCTGGAATGAACTTGTAAACGTGGCCCTGAGATCCCTCGGCACTCGCTTTGAAAATTTCCGGTTGTGCGGGCCCCAGGTCAATGGGAACCGGATAGCTGTACGTCAAGCCTCTGCGGACGTACAACCGGTGTTGTGTGTTCTCCGCCAGGTTCAGCGGAATGACGGCATTCACTTGTCCGTTGCTTGTAAAAAGGAGAGGCACAGGTGTGTTATCGATCAGAACCGTCGTGCCGGCCAGGACATTCGGCAGCGGCAGGCTCTCGGCATTCGCTGTTCCCTCGGAAAGCTGCAGGCCAAAAAGCGAAATCAGCCCGCCTGGAGCGAAGGGCTTGAAGTTTTGAAAGCTCGCGCCCGTGGTGACTCCAGCCGCCGGCAGTGCGGGCGCAGTCCGCACGGAACGGAGGCCGCCGGTTACTTCCTTGACTCCGCTGATGCCAAGCGACGGCTGGCTGGCCTCCACGCGCAGAGTCACATCAGAGAGCCGCATGGAGTTGGTCTCCCAAGTGCCATCCCACCGTCCCTGTCCGCTCTTCATCGCTTCGAGAAATAACTGCGGATCACCGTTGTTGAACACCACAGCGACGGTTCCCTCTTCCATGGGATTTCCACAATCGTCGCTCACGTTCACTCGCAGGGCGACCGGCCACCCGCCCGATACCGAGAACCCTTCCGGCAATGTCGGCACCACCGGCACGAGCCGGGAAGGCGTGCAGCCGCTGACCAGCGCCCGCACCGCACTCGCCGCTGGAGCGGCTTCGGCGACAACAAAAACGACCTCCACCGTAGAAACACGCCCGTCGGAAAATTGCAGTGAAACCTGCCCGCGATAGACACCCGCGCCCAAACCATCGGCAATGGGCTGCGCCACGAGCCGCGTAGGTTTTGCGGGATCGAGCGTGGCCGTGCTGGGCAAAATCCTCAGCCAGTTCCCGCCGTCATTCGTCGACGCAACCGCGCGAAAGCTCTTGGGCTGCGCGGTCACGTTATAAAGCAACACGTCCTGTGATCCCGGAGAGCCTTGGCCTCCCACGCCCGAAAAGAGGAGTTCATTCGTACCCAGGGAAGCGCCAGGGTCGGCATCGCGCGGCAGCACCTCCAGGGCGACCGTGATCGGCTGTGGACTGTTTGCCGCCCCCTCCGCGCTTACTTCAATCAAACCATAATAGGTTTTCGGTACGAGCCCGGCCTGCCTGATGCTGACGTTCACAAAGGGCGTGACGCCTCCGGCTTCGCTTGTGCCGTTCGCGGGCGAAGCCGCGAGCCAGGCGCCGCCTTCCAGTGTCGTCACCTTTGCCGACCAACTCATCGGTCCGCGCCCCAAATTCAGCACGCCAAAACTCTGCGGTGCAACCAACCCACCGTCCTCAACCACTGTGAACGACATCCCGGTTTGCGAAAGCAGAATAATCCGGTCCGTGGCGCTTACCGTCATCGTCACCGGGATTGCGATCTCACCTGCGGCTCCACCCTTCACGAGAACCCGGCCCGTGTAGGTGCCTGCCGTCAGGCCTCGGGGATTCGCGGTCACGGTTATCTGCGCCGGGGCGCCGGGTCTCGCAATTCCCGTTTGCGGCGACACCGTAAGCCAGCCTCCGCCCAGGTTTGTCTGCGCTTCAATCGAAAAAGCCAAGCCTCCGCTGCCGCGATTCAGCACCAGGAATGCTTGCGACTGTGGCTGCCCCCCGGCGGCAAACGTAAACGAAAATCCAGTCGCATCAACGGCCAACTCGGGCGGCAGCGGCGGCGTCACCGAAAACAGTAGACGCAGTCGGCGCTCGGGTGGATTCCCCAGAGGGACCTTCACGGCAACGATTCCCTGATACGTTCCCGGAGCAAGGTTCACCGGGTCGGCCGTCAAACGCAGCAAGCGCGGCGTCGAACCACTCTTGGGATCGATGCTGAGCCAGTCCCCTCCCCTGTTGGTGACAGCGCTTGCCGAAAGCGTCATGGCCTCCACGGCGCTGCGGACCAAAACGGGCTCGACTCGAACCGGCGCCCCCCCGCTTGGCGCCGTGAGGCGAAGCTCGCCGATGTCAAACGGTGGAAATGCCGGCGGCTCAGCCAATACCGCCCGAATCCGGTCGTTCTCGAAGTCGGCGATGAAAACATTGTTCGCCGAATCGACCGCTATGCCCCGCGGTTGACTCAATGCAGCCTCCGTCCCCGGGCCCCCGTCCCCCGAAAATGCCCGCTCGCCGTTCCCCGCCAGGGTTCGGATCACACCGTCCAGCCCCACCTCGCGAATGCGGCTGTTGGTGCGATCGACAATCAGCAGTTCGCCACCCGGAGCCGTATCAATGTCATGGGGATCCCTCAACTGCGCGGCGGTCGCCGGCCCTCCATCGCCCCCAGAACCACGTTGACCTGTCCCGGCGACCGTCGTGATCACTCCATTCGACTCTACGCGCCTCACGCGATCGTTTTGCGTGTCGGCAATCAGCAGCCGGCCGCTGTTGTCAATCGCCACGCCCGCCGGGTTGAACAAGCGCGCCCTGTTGGCGGGACCTCCATCGCCCGCATAGCCGGACTGTCCATCGCCCGCAGCCGTTTTGATCGTGCCGGTGGCATCCACACGGCGGATGCGTTGGTTAGTAGTGTCGGCGATAAACAGGTTTCCGGAGGCGTCAACGGCGACATCAGCCGGTGGCGAAAGTCGGGCTTGCAAAGCCGGGCCGCCGTCACCACTGAAACCTATGTCCCCGTTGCCGGCGACCGTCTGCACGACACCATCCGGTCCCACGCGGCGTACTCGTAGGTTCCCCGTGTCGGCGATGAAGAAGCTCCCCGCGGAATCCGCCGTTAAGCCTTGCGGCCCTCCGAACGCTGCATCGACAGCCGGGCCGCCATCGCCTGAGAACCCGGAAGTCCTGTCTCCCGCCACCGTCCGAATGATGCCCGTCTTGTCGATCTCGCGGATGCGCCCATTCCCTTGGTCGATCAACAGTAAGTGGCCGTCCGACCCAAACGACAAACGCGACGGACGGTTGAGCGCGGCGTTGACAGCTAATCCGCCGTCGCCCGCGAATCGCAGGCGTCCGTTGCCGGCGAAAGTCCGGATGGAACCGTCGGCTCGGATCTGTCGAATCCGGTCGTTGCCGCCGTCGGCGACAAAGATATTCCCGTTCGTATCCGAAGCGACACCGCGCGGTGAGAAGAACCCCGCCTCTAGAGCCGGTCCGCCATCGCCGCTGAAACTGGGGATCCCGCTGCCGGCAATGGTGCTAATCACTCCGTTCGGTGCTACCTTCCGCATCCTGTGGTTGGCCGAGTCTGCGATGAGAATATTGCCGACCGCGTCGACAAACACGTCGCCGGGCGAAAAGATCCCGGCGTTCACCGCCGGGCCCCCGTCTCCGGAAAACTCGAAACTCCCGTTGCCGGCGATCGTGCTGATCACCCCGTCCGGTCCAACACGACGAACGCGATTGTTGGCGGCATCAGCGATCAGAAAACTTCCTGCCGCTCCGATTGCCACGCCGCTGGCGTTACTGCTAAGCGCCGCCTGCGTTGCCGGCCCCCCGTCCCCCGAGAATCCAATCTCGCCATTACCCGCGACGGTCCGGATGACTCCGTCCGTCGTCACTCGGCGGATGCGCTGATTGTTCGAGTCCGCGATGTAGAGATTTCCCGATAGGTCCACGGCTACGTCCGTGGGAAAAGTCATCTGCGCTTCGACGGCCAGGCCGCCATCGCCGGCGAACCCGCTTTCGCCGCTGCCGGCAACCGTCGTGATGGCCCCGCTGGAATCGACTTTGCGTATACGATGATTGCCGGTGTCGGCAATGTACAGATTGCCGCTGCTGTCAATGTCCACGCCCGTCGGCTGATCCAGCGCGGCGTTGGTCGCTGGCCCGCCGTCACCCGAAAAACCCCTGATCCCGTTCCCTGCTATGACGGTCAGAACACCGTCGGCGCTGACTTTCACCACCAGATTCGTTTCTCGATCAGCGGCGTAAACGTTGCCCGACTTGTCGATCGTGAGGCGCGCAACTGGCCCAAGGGAAGCTTCTGTCGCAGGTCCGTTCTCTCCACGGAATATGCGCGGTCCTCCTGCGATCGTTGTGATCACCCGCTGGCCGAAAGCCCCTGCCAGGAGATTCGCGATAGCAAACCACAGACCAGCCTTGCGCAAGATGTGGGACGAGTTCACAAAAGAACTTCTCATGACTCACTTTGGACCGATTGGAGGGTGTAAACGACAGAACTGCAATACATTGTTTTGGCCGGCGTTACGGGGTTCATACTCCCCTGCTTGGGTAGCCTTGTGCCTCTGCCGAGTTCGTATTATCCTACCTTATGATCTCCTTGGGTCCTCGCGTACTAGCCCATTTTGCGAAGTGCTGTCTCGCTCGTTGCTGGTCGAATCTCCTGTCAGGCGTTCTTCTGATTCTTGCCGTCATAGGATCCGCCGTCCCCGGCCGAGCCATCTGCACCGACTTCACCGTTTCCCAGACGTCGCTCAGCTTCGGAACCGTAGTGCCGGGCCAAATGGTCTCCATGACGGTGCTAATCACGCCTAACGACCTGGCTGACTTCACCTTCACCATTCAAAACCAGGTTCCGGCTCCTGCGTTTACCGTTTCGCCCCAATTCCAGCGAGTGCAGACTCCATTCACGGTAAGGGTGACGTTTCAGCCCAACTCCAGCACGTCCCAGGGCTGGTCCGGAGAACTGCTCATTCAGGGGTGCGGCAAAAGCGAGATTATTGACCTGGGGGGCGGCAATTTTGGGGGATCGGCGAGCGTGGACGTTACGGACTTGGCCTTCGGCACGGTTGCGGCCGGGCAGAGCAAAGCTCTGCCGTTCACGGTGAGCGCCAGCACCGACCCGGCGGCTCCACTGAAGATTACGGTTAGCGCCACCAGCCCCCTGATTTCGGTGAATCCGAAGACTTTTCAGGTTGATCAAAACTCGCCTCGGCAGGTCACCGTTACTTATACGCCTAACGGAGGGGTATCCCTCGGCAGTCAACGTGTCCTGGTGAAGGCGGTCTTTGCTGCGACAAACTTTCCGATCGCTCCTGATCTTACGGTTGACCTCACTGGGCTGGGGTTTGGCATCTCCACATTTCGCCTGCCGAACGGCGCGGTCGGCTCCGCCTACAGTGCTCCCATCGAGGCAATGGGCGGCACCAAGCCTTACTCGTGGGCAGTCACGACGGGCGCGCTTCCCGAGGGCCTCACCCTCAACATGAACAGCGGCGTGGTATCCGGCAACCCGGCAAAGGACGGAGAATCGGCTTTCGGTGTGCAGGCCACCGACGCCCAGAACGTCTCCCACAAAAAGGATCTTTCTATTCGAGTCGGCAGCGGCTCAGCGAGGCCCGTCATCACCTCGGGCAGTTTCCTCGACGCGGCGGGCTTCCAGCAACCGCCGGCGGTCGGAGGCCTAGGTTCCATCTTCGGTGAGTTTGGGGTTGCGACAACGAGTGCCACCCAGATTCCTCTGCCCACACAGATCACCGGCGTCCGCCTGCTGCTTGGGCCGCCTGGGGCCGCTGCTTTGCAATCTGGTGGCAACGCCAATGGCGCGCTGATGCCGGCGCCGCTTCTCTTTGTCTCGGCCCAGCAGATCAATTTTCAAGTTCCATGGGAATTGGCCTCGTCCGCCCCGGGGCCTTTGCAAGCTGTCGTTGAGGTCAACGGCTCTGCCAGCGACCCGGTGCAAGTCTCAGCCACCAAGGCCACGCCCGGAATTTTCGGCTTTGGCTTCGAACGTCCGGCGAAGGGAGTTGTGCTGAACCTGTCGGACTTTAGCGCCGCTCAGCCTGCGGGGTCGATTCCCGGTGTGCTGAGCAAGCCGGCCCAGCGTGGTGGAGTTGTCATCATTTATGCAAACGGCCTCGGGGCCGTCAATCCTCCCATCGCATCAGGCGCAGTGCCCGCCGTGGGATCCCTGCACAGCACCGTGGAAAAACCGATCGTGCGTGTGGGCGGCCTTCCCGCAGACGTTTCTTTCGCGGGACTCTCGCCGAACTTTGTTGGCGTCTATCAGGTGAATGCCACTTTGGCGCCAAGCACTCCGGTTGGTGTCGCAGTGCCCATTACTATCGAGAGTGGAGGGCAGCGAAGCCCGGAAGACATCACGATCGCCGTCGCCGGCGCGGCAGCCGTGAGCGAGGAGCCGAACTGATCGCCGGCTTCCCGCCGGACCGCGAATGCAGCACTCCCCCACTCTGAATGTGCAGGTCACAACTTCGTTCCGGATAAGGTGTTCGCCCGAACACCCCAGGAAATCCTCCGCATTGTTTGGCTCCATGGCGTGGAGTATTCTTGAGGAAGTTCCACAGCCCGGCCATGCCGGACGGGGTTGCGGCTGCGCCACGAGCCACACCCGGTCTCCGGAGTAGATCTTGAGTTCCTCGGGAGGGTACCCGCTTTGAAACTTCCTCATAGAATGTACATCGCTCTTACCTGTCTTCTCCTGATCGCGCCCCTGGGCGCTGCCGTCAAAACAGAAAGCCGCACCAAAGTCGACTTTTCCGGCTTCCTGGGAGGCGTCGCCCGCTTCTTCGGCGGCAAAGCCGCCAAGGAAGGTGTGGTTAGCTCCGCAGCCGTAAAAGGTAACCGCCTGATGACTGTGACCGACAAAACCGGCCAACTCATCGACCTGGATGAGGAGAAGGTCTACGAAATCGAATTCGACAAGAAGCGTTACAAGGTCAAAACGTTCGACGAGATGCGCGAGGAGATGCGCAAGGCCGCCGAGCAAATGGCCAAGGCGCAGCCCGGCGCGCAGCAGCCGTCACCCGGGCAGGGGGGAAAGGCCCCTGAAGTCGAGGTCTCGATGGACGTCCGGGAAACGGGGCAGCGCAAAACCGTCAACGGTTTTGATTGCCGCGAAGTGGTGGTCGAGGTCAAGACCCACGAAAAAGGAAAGACTCTGGAGTCCGCCGGCGGCATGGTCCTTTCCACGAACATGTGGCTCGGGCCCGAGTTGCCGGGCGCGGGCGAGGTGGCGGATTTCTACCGCCGCTACGCCGAGAAGCTGAATCTGTTTTCCGCCATGGGCCCGCCAAGCGCCCAAATGGCCATGGCCGAAAACATGTATCCCATGATGAAGGATGCCGTCCGCAAGTTCCAGGAAGTCGACCTGCAAGGGTCGCCCATCCTTACCGTGATGACCTTTGAAACCGTGGCCAGCGAGGAGCAGCGCCGCCAGGCGCAGCAGCAGCCAGCCCAGGAGGAGCAGAACATCGGCTCCATCGGCGGTTTACTGGGCGGACTGGGCCGAAAGATGGCCCGGAAAAAGCAATCCGAAGAAGAACAGAGCCAGCCGGGACGCGCTACACTGATGACGACGACAAGCGAGCTGCTCTCAGTGACGGCAAGCGTCGGCGACACCGACGTTTCTATCTCGCCCGAATTCAAGGAGCGAAAATAATCTTTCCGGCAGGCGTAGAGATCAGAGTCAGGAGGTTTTCAGAATGCGGAGATTTGACTTTCTACTGATTCCGCTGGCGGCCCTTCTCATCCTGGCCCCAGCGAGTGCGCAAGATAAAAAGCGGGTTGCCGTGCTGGATTTCGAGTATGCGGCTGTGCAGGACACCGCCTCGGCGGTTTTCGGCACGCGCGTCGACATCGGCAAGGGCATTCGAGATCTACTCGTCGAAAAGTTGGTCCAAGGCAACACCTATTCCGTGATCGATCGCTCGGCCATGGACAAGATTCTCACCGAGCAGAATTTCTCCAACAGCGACCGCGTCAACCCGGCATCGGCCGCCAAACTGGGCCAGATTCTTGGAGTCGATGCGATCATCATCGGCAGCATCACGCAGTTCGGCCGCGATGACCAGAGCACGACCATCGGCGGCGGCGGTTTTGGCGGCTTCGGCAGCAGGCTGGGCTTGGGCGGCGTGAAGAAGCGCAATGCCAAAGCGGCTGTCGGCGTGACCGCCCGGCTGATTGACATCAACACGGCTGAGATTCTCGCGGCGACCACTGCCAAGGGCGAGTCCAAGCGCGAAGGCACTTCTCTCGTCGGCGCGGGAGCCGGCGGCGGCGCCGGTGGCGCGGGCGTTTACGATTTCACGAGTTCCAACTTCGGCGAGACGCTGATCGGCGAGGCCGTTCACGAAGCTGTCAACGGTCTCAAGAGCCAGTTGGAACAGGGAGCCGGCAATATCGCCACGCGAAAAGTAGTGATTGAAGGTCTGGTGGCCGACGCCAGCGGCAACACTCTGATCCTGAACGTCGGCACCAAGGGTGGCGTGAAAGTCGGAGACCGTTTGTCCATCCGGCGCGCCACCCGCGAGATCAAAGACCCGGCCAGCGGCAAGGTCATTCGCGTCATCGAGGAGAGTGTCGGTGAAGTAGTGATCACCGAAGCCGACGAAGTTTCTTCCGTGGGCACGTTTACGGGAACCTCCGCCGCCAAAGTCGGCGACCGCGTCGCCAGCCCGCAATAAAGGCAGGTTGCCATGAGTTCTGAAGCCGATGGCGCTCAGGTGCTCTCCCCTGGCGATGTCCTCAAAGACCGCTACGTGATCGAGAGGGAGATCGGCCGGGGAGGCTTCGGCGCCGTTTACCTCGCCCGCGATCAGCAACTCCTTTCGAAACAGGTCGTCGTCAAAGTCTTGCTGGGCGAGGCCAGCCGCGACTCCTGGATCCAGCGTAAATTCCAGCAGGAGCTGGAAGCTCTCGCCCGTATCGATCATCCCGGCGTCGTCGGCATCCTCGATGTCGGCGTCGCGCCAGCGGGTCAAGCCTTCCTGGTCATGCAGTTCGTCGAAGGCACGACGCTGCGCACCCTCATCAAGACCGGCGGCATGGACGTGTCTCGAGCCGCTCCTATCATCCGTCAGATCGGCCAGGCTCTCGAAGCTGCCCATGAAAAGGGCGTGGTGCATCGCGATCTGAAGCCGGAAAACGTCATGCTTCTGCGTCCTGGCGAGGGGGAGGAGTATGTCAAGCTCATCGATTTCGGAATCGCGGCCGTAAAGCATTCGCAGGTGGGCGAGAATCTGGCGTCCTCGAAAATTGCCGGCACCTTTGCCTATATGGCGCCCGAGCAGCTGATGGGCAAGCCTTCTCCGGCAAGCGACGTCTACTCTTTCGGTGTGATCGCTTTCGAGATGCTTACGGGCGAGCGCCCCGAGATGCAACCGCAGGGTCCCAAGGCGCGGCCCTGCGAATTGCGTCGCGATCTTCCCGACGCGGCTCAGGCGGCGCTTCTGAAGGCGCTCGCATTCCACGCCGAGGAACGATACAGCAGCCCGCGCGCGTTCGGAGAGCAACTTGCCACGGCGCTGACTGCCGGATCCACCGCGGCGGCGTCCGCTGCTCAAGCGTGCGCCCCGGCTCCCGATATTTCGGAAGCCACCGTCATTGCTCCAGCATCGCAGCCCGCGCCCGCCTCGGCAGCGCCCGCCAAGGTATCTTCAGCGGCACGCGCT
>Ga0187893_10001719_pt1 | contig 51084 bp, 44 predicted proteins | sample MA1701074metaG_FD_139574 | JGI IMG/M metagenome (GOLD analysis project Ga0187893, IMG submission 139574) | White microbial mat communities from a basaltic lava cave in the Kipuka Kanohina Cave System on the Island of Hawaii, USA - MA170107-4 metaG ... | reverse complement strand
CCCAGCCCGGCGCCACGGTGACGGCCGACCGCGTCGATCTCGTCGATGAAGATGATGCACGGCGCGTTCTTCTTGCCCTGTTCGAACAGGTCGCGCACGCGCGACGCGCCGACGCCGACGAACATCTCGACGAAATCGGAGCCGCTGATCGAGAAGAACGGCACGTTGGCTTCACCCGCCACCGCGCGCGCCAGCAGCGTCTTGCCGGTTCCCGGCGGGCCCATCAGCAGCACGCCTTTCGGAATGCGGCCGCCCAGCTTCTGGAACTTCTGCGGCTCCTTGAGGAACTCGATGATCTCCTGGAGCTCGGCCTTGGCCTCTTCGGCGCCGGCGACGTCGCGGAAGGTCACCTTCTTCTGCGCCGACGAGGAGAGCTTGGCCTTGCTCTTGCCGAAGGACAGCGCCTTGTTGCCGCCGCTCTGGACCTGGCGCATGAAGAAGATCCAGAAGCCGATCAGCAGGAGAATCGGCGCCCACGACAGCAGCAGCGCCGCCCACGGCGAAGCGGTCGGCTCCTTGGCGTTGACGATCACCTTCTTTTCAATCAGTCGATTGACGAGGCCCTCGTACTGAGCCGGCACGTAGGTGCGGAAATTCTCTTTTGAGTTGGTGATGCCGGTCAGTTCATTGCCGGTGATCGTGACGCGGGCGACCTGACCGGAATCCACCCACACGATGAACTCGCTGAAGCTGACGGGCAGCTCGGCTCTCTGGAACTTGGAGGAGAAATTCCAGACCAGGGCGACGAGAACGATCATCGCCACCCAGAAAACCACGCTCTTTACAGTCGTGCTCAATACCGCCTCCAGGCGCTCATTTGCGCCTCAGGGTCAAGACTACCACGCTCCTCGTGAGGGAAGTGACCCGAAAGGGATCGGCCAATGCCGCTCCCGCAACCCACACAATCTGTCCCGTATCCGTCGTCACAATCGGCACGCGATCGCGGTCGTCTCGAGGGACTTTGCGATCGACGAGCACGTCCTGCACTTTCCTGCGTCCCGGTGCACCGAGCGGCTGGAGTCGATCGCCGGCGCGCCGCGTGCGAACGATCAAGTGATCGCCAAGCTCGCGCGCGTCGACGACTACTGACGTCGTGCCGCGATCGATCTCCACCGGCGCGGGCATCGGGCCTTCAGCCGTCACCGCCCACGCGCCGTGCGGCGCCTCGACCGTACCCGGGAGGCTCAGCTTCAGCTCGAAAGAAATGAGGGTCGGAAGCTCACCATGCTCGACCGTCTCCCTCTTTCTTAAGACAACTTTGGCGGCCAAACGTTCCATCTCGACGCCCGGGAGATCGTCGATGTCGCCGCCGGCCACGAACGCGCACAGCGTTTGAGCCTCTTCTAATCCATACGACCGGGCCGGGTTCGCGGTTTCCAGGGCGTAACGCGCCACGCGGGTCGCCAGCGCCGGAGGAAGCTTGCCAAACGCTCCCGCTCGAATCAGGACACTATTGTTTTCGGCTACTACTTCGACGTTCTGCACGTAGGCAGCGTTGGCAAGCGTCTCGAGCAGTTCTGAGTCCACCCGTAGCAGGTCCGCGGCGCGGGCGATGGCGGCGTCGGCCTGCGGGTTGAGGCGCCGCAACTTCGGCAGCACGTCGTGGCGAATGAAGTTGCGCGGAATGGTCACGTCGAGGTTGCTGGCATCGTCGCGCCACGATTCGCCGCGCGCTCTGAGGTACGCCTGCAACTCGGCACGCGTCACATCGAGCACGGGGCGCACCAGCGCCCCTCGGCGCGGCCCGATCCCCTTGAGCCCCGTCGCACCCGCTCCCCGCGTCAATCGCAGCAGTACGGTCTCGGACTGGTCGTCGCGCGTGTGCGCGAGCGCCACGCGATCGGCCTTGCCCGATTTCAACGCCTCACTGAAGAAATGCTGACGCGCGTCGCGTCCCGCCACCTCGAGCGAACAACGTTGTCGCGCTGCCAGCGCCGGCACGTCGACGTCGCCGAGGAGTGCGGGAATACCGAGACGCGTCGCGAGATCGCGGCAGAAAACCGCGTCGCCATCGGCGACATCGGCCCTGATCTTGTGATTCAAGTGCGCGAGCCCGGCCAGCACCACCTCGCTGCGCGCGGCGATCTCGCGAAGCAGAAGGAGCATCGCGACGGAGTCGGATCCGCCGGACACGGCGGCGATGACGCGGGTTCCTGGTGCCCACAACGCGTGCGTTGCGGCGGAGTGCCGAATGCGATCGATCAGGGTAAGCTCGGCCATGGCAATGAGGACGATTATCCTCCTCGCCCACCATGGACAGGCGGTTCCGGTTCCGCGTTGATTTCGTAGCGTCGATCGGCCGGGCCTACGCTCTCGGTACTATTGCCTGGTCATCGTGAAAGGAAGATCACCAGCGCCGGTGCCGATGGTCCCGGAAAACGTACGCTGATCATTCGACCCGCTCACTTCGAAGGGAAAGCGTCGCCCGTCTCTGTCAGTCAAACCGAAGGTCATCCTCGATGGCGGTCCGGCAACGGATCCCGCTAGCTGACCTGGATTCACGAAATTCGACGCAAAGTCGATGACTCCGTCGCCAGTAAGCTGGGAGCCGTTCTGCGTGACGTTGAACGTGAAATTACCTCCGCTGTATCGCCCATTCCACCGCCCGGTGGCCGAGGCGACTGTGACTAGTTGGTAGTCACGAGACACACTTCCGCCACGCGGTGCGGTGACAGTAACCCGCGGCGTGAAGGACCCGGCGGTCGTGAATCTCTTGACGACCGTGGCGGAGCCATTGGCAATGGCGGCTTGTGCTGTTGTGCCGTCCCCGAAGGTCCAGGAGGCTTGTAATGCCTCTCCATCCGCACTCGAGCCTGAAACCCTGAACGTGACAGAATTCGCAGTCGCGAGCAGGACCTCGGTTAAACCAGTGACGCCGACGTCGCTAATCGCCGGTGGCGACTCTCCGGGCTTGAGGGCCAGCGCCGCGGCTGCGCCTGCGGCCGCGACACCACCGCCAATCAGAACCCACTTCATCCCGCCGCCACCGCCGCTCGGCGGCGCGGCGGCAGGGGGTTGCTGAGCGGGTGCCGTCGGCTTGGCTTGTGGCGGCGACGCGCGAGGGATGGCCGTGGCCGTGACGCGATACTGGAACCTGTCGAAGGCCGCACGCTCGACGTCGCGCGCCGCATTCCAGACGATGCGCTTCCCTGTGCCTGGAATGATGCCGGGGCCGGTGTCGCCGGTCACGCTCGAAAGTTTGATGGGGAACGATGCGCCGCCATCTTCTGACGCCACGATCGTGACGTCGAAGGCCAGACCCGCTTGCGGACTCGCAAGGTCGTAGCGGATTTCTACCGTACCGCCGGTCGCGGTCGCCCGGACATTCGTGACCGTACCTTGAATCGGAGTTTGCGCGCCCGACGGCGGCATCGTGGCAACGGTCAACGCCGCGGCAAGCAAGACGCAGATTCCGATGCGCAAGGGGGACCTCCAAATCAGCCGCGATTGCACATGGCGGGCTGCGTAAGGGTGTGAGTTGAGCGGCTATGATTCTGCGAACGTCGCGAGTTGTCAATCCTCCGACGGGGAGTTCGACTATATTGGCGGCGCGGGGGTTCAAGCCCCGCCGCTCACGAATCCAGATGCGCGACGAACTGTTCATCGGGCGCTATCGTATCGATCGCCGCCTCGGCGAAGGCGGGATGGGCACGGTCTATCTTGCCCACGACGAGAACATCGATCGCTACGTCGCCATCAAGATGATGCGATCGGAGAGCGACGATCTGCTGCGCCGCTTCAAGACCGAGGCAAAGGCCGCGGGACGTCTCAAGCACCCCAATATCGTCACCATCTACGACTTTGCCGTTCTCGACGGGGTTCCGTGTCTGATCATGGAATACGTCGAAGGCGAGACGCTGGCGAAACTCATCGCTCGCAACGAGCCGCTGACGATGGCGCATAAGGTGGACTTGATCGAGCAGGTCTGCCGCGCGCTGGCGTTCGCGCATCGATCGGGCATCGTGCACCGCGACATCAAGCCGGCCAACTTGATGATCGAACGCGACGGCACGATCAAGATCCTCGACTTCGGAATCGCGCGAACGGCAGCCGGATCCGGGACCACCGGGCACATGGTCGGCACGGTGGCCTACATGTCGCCCGAGCAAGCGCTCGGCCGACAGGTTGATTCGCGTTCGGATATCTGGGCACTTGGCCTGGTGCTCTTCGAGTTCGTGACCGGCAAGCTGGCGTTCGCGGGCGACAGCGACTACTCGGTGCTCGACCGCATCGTTCGCGGTCAGCCGGAACCGTTCAAGCACGATGACGCCGCCGTCGTGACGCAACTGAAACCGATTGTCGCGAGAGCGCTGGCGAAAGATCCCGCCGATCGCTATCAGAGCGCCGAGTCGATGGCTCGCGACCTGGCGGAGGCGAGCCGCAAGCTCGCCTACGACGAGAGCGGTACGCCCACGGCCTTCATTCCGCGCCACCAAATACCACCGCTGACCGCGCCTGACGTTGGCGAAACCAGTGACGCCCCGGCACAGCCGGCCGCTGCTGAACCGGCGGTGACTCGCCGTCCACCGACACCCGAACCGCCACGTCGCGATCCGGTGGTGAACCCGGTGGTCGACAAGACCATCAAGAGTCCGAGCCCGCCCGCGCCTGCCGCCCCGCCGGCCGCGCAGCGCACCGCGCCCGCCGGCGTGCCTCGAAAATTCTGGGCGTGGGCGATCCCGGGCGCGCTCGCGCTCGCCGCCGGCCTGTGGGCGCTGCGGCCGCAACCAGCCGGTGTCAACCCCCTCGACTCGGCGCCAGCGGCCGCGCCACCGCCGGTCGTCGCCCCAGCTCCTGATCCAGCGCCGCCGCCCGCAGCCTCGACGACGCCTGTTACCGCAGTGCCGGAACCGAGTTCGGCGACGCCAGTTACGCCTGCTGTGCCGAAGAAGGACTTGGCGCAAGAAACGATCAAAGAAAGTCGACCGGCCGACCCGGTTCCGCCAGTCAACGACCAACGTGCGGCGCCACCAAGAGTGGACTATTCGGCGCGCATTGCGGCAGCGAGAGACGCGTTCGAGAACGGCGAGTACCCTGTTGCGCTCCAACGCTACGAAGCGATCTTGAAGGAAGACCCCGACAATTCCGAAGCGACCAAGGGAATCCAGGTGGTAAGGGCGGCCCAGGCTGCCGAGCGCAAGCTCTTTGGCTCCACCGCGACGCCTGCTACAGTCCAGATCGATATCAATGCGCGCCTCGCACACGCGCGCAGCCGATTCGAGGAGGGCGATTATGACGCCGCGATTGGCGCCTACGAGGAGGTTCTCAAGGCGGACCCCCGGAACGCCAGAGCTCTGTCAGGACTCAGCGAGGCTCGCAAGGCCAAAGCCGCGGAAGACGCCATTCTCAAACGACCGCCCAAGAAACCCGGTGTCTAGAATCCTCATGCCCATAGCCGCGTTGGCGAGCCTGATTCTCGCCGTATTGACCGTGACCGTCACTGCCGGCTCGCAGGCCACGCCATGTGAAACGCGGCTGACGGTCGAGGCAATCCGGGATCTGGTCGCCGCCGGTGTGCCGGCCAACCGGCTGCGCCAGTTACTCGGGTCGTGCGGCGTCGAGTCACGCGCCCGCGATCTCGCGGAGTTGGAAGCGAGCTTGAAGTCGCTGGGTATGCCGCCGGCGGCCATGACGGCGTTGTCGCCGCCCGCCACGCGCGACCGTGGCACCACGTGGGCGTCGCCGATCGACGGGCGTGAAATGGTGTTCTTGCCCGCGGGCACCTCTCAGCTCGGCACGCCGTCCAGCGAGGCGGGTCGCGATCCCGACGAAACATTGCATACCATCGCCCTCGACACGGGCTTCTGGATGGACGTGAGCGAAGTCACCAACGCCGCCTATCGCCGGTTCATCATCAGCCGCCCGGAATGGCAGAAGGCGAACATCCCGGCGTCAATGCATTCAGGGTCGTACTTGAGGAATTGGAACGGCAACGAGTTTCCCGCTGGTGAGGGGGATAACCCCGTGGTGTTCGTGAGCTGGCAAGCGGCCCGCGCTTACGCGGCCTGGGCGGGCAAGAGGCTTCCGACCGAAGCCGAATGGGAACTTGCCGCGCGCGCCGGGACCACCTCGACCTACTGGTGGGGCAACGCCTTCGACCGCACGCGTGTTGCCAGCGTGAAGGATTCCTCGCCGGCGGCGCAGCGCACCAATCCATGGGGCCTGCGCGATCTGCTGGGCGGAGTGTGGGAATGGACGTCGTCGATGTACCGCCCGTATCCGTACAACAGACTGGATGGCCGTGAAGACCCGAACGGGAAAGACCCGCGCGTGATGCGCGGCGGCTCTCGTGAGAACAACGAGAACTTCGTCCGATCGGGAAACCGAAGTTTCGAGCAGCCGACAAGCACCGGCGAGCTGCTGGGATTTCGCTGCGTCCGTTTCTGACTCCTAACTGTCGACTGTTGACTGTGATCGTGGTGCCGGAGGGCGGACTCGAACCGCCGACCCTGCGCTTATGAGACGCATGCTCTAACCAGCTGAGCTACTCCGGCACGAACCTTTCATTCTACGCTAGTCCGCTTCTATCAACGCTGCCGCGAGGAGCGGAATCAACAATTCGTGATGTCCGGTCAACGAGTAGCCCTTGCCGGATCCCGCGGTGGGCCGCGCGACGACGTTGGTCTGAGGCCGATAGTGCCTCAGGAAATCGAGGTTGACGGTCGTGAGCCCGTCGAGCGACGTGCCGTCATTGCGCGCGAGGGCCACAGCCTTGAGAAAGACTTCCGGCAGCACCACCGCCGATCCGCAATTCAAGTACACGCCGCCGGCGAGTTTCGCCACGCTCGAGACGAAATACTTGAAATCGCGCAGGCTCGCTTCGCCGATCGCCGCGCCCGATGCCTGCGGATGCATGTGAATGATGTCGGTGCCGACGGCGACGTGAACAGTCACCGGAATCTGCAGCCGCCACGCCGTGGCGAGCACGCTGATTTGCGCGAACGGCGGCTGCGCCGCGTCGAGGTACTTGCCAACCGACTGGCCGAGCCCTGATCCCGCGGCGACGCCGTCGTTGATCGCGCGATTCAGTTGCGCGCCGGTCTCCTCGGCCATGCCAAAAGTCCCCGGGCCCAGCGTTGCGTCCACGTCCTCCGACGTGTTGCCGGAGAGCGCGATCTCGAAATCATGAATGACACCGGCGCCGTTGGTGGCGATCGCCGACACGTAGCCGCGCGCCATCAGGTCGACGAGCACCGGCGACAATCCAGTCTTCAACACATGCGCGCCAAGTCCCCACACCAACGCGCGGCCGTTCTTCTTTGCCGCCACCATCGCCGCCACCACCTCTTTGAAGTCCTGGGAAGCCAGCAGTCCGGGCAGCGACTTCAGGAATCCGGCGATGCCGCTACCCTGTTTGTAGGGTGTCGCAAATTGCCCCAGCGACACCTTGCTCGGTCGCGATCGCAGTGGATAGGTCTTCACGCCCGACAAGTCGAATTCTTCGTAGGGAAGTTTCATGACGGTCTCAGGCGATGAACATAGCATCACCGTACGAATAGAAGCGATAGCGAGCGGCCACCGCCTCGCGATACGCGGCGAGCACCTGCTCGCGGCCCGCAAACGCCGACACCAGCATCAACAGCGAGGACCTCGGCAGGTGGAAGTTCGTGATCAACCCCGACACGATCTTGAACTCGAACCCGGGGTGAATGAACAGGGTGGTCTCGCCACGGCCGGCCGTCACCTCACCCGCCGCTGTGATCGCAAGCGACTCCAGCGTCCTGGCAGTGGTGGTGCCCACGGCGATCACCCGGCACCCATTGCGCCGGGCGCGCGTGATCGCCTCGGCGGTCTCGGCCGGCACCGCGTAGTGTTCGCCTTCGACCCGATGGTCCTCCACGCGATCGACGCGTACCGGTTGAAAGGTTCCGTAACCGACATGCAGGGTGACGCTCGCGCGCTCGATGCCGCGGTGGCGCAGCTCGTCGAGGATCACCGGCGTAAAATGCAGGCCCGCCGTGGGCGCGGCGATCGATCCGCGCTCCCGAGCGTACACCGTCTGATAACGATCGCGATCGGAATCCGTGTCGGGCCGCCTGATGTACGGCGGCAGCGGAATGTGACCGATGGCGTCGATCGTTTCCTGCACCGCGGCGCCGTCATCGGTCCACAAGCGCACGGTGCGGCGGCCATGAAAGTGGAGCGCCAGCACCTCGGCGTGGAGAACGCGCCCGCCACCCTCGAACCGCATCCGCGATCCCTCCCGGAGCCGCTGGCCCGGATGCACGAGCGCGGTCCAGGTGTCCCGTTCGCCGGCGGGATGAATCAGGAAGCACTCCGCGGCGCCGCCGCCAGGAAGCCGCGTGCCAATCAACCGCGCGGGAAACACCCGCGTGTCGTTGACCACCACCAGATCGCCGGCTCGCAACAAGGAAGGAAGATCGCAAAAACGATGATGCGCCACGCGGCCGCTGGCGCGATCCATCGCCATCAGGCGGCTCCCGCCGCGATCGGCAGCGGGCTCCTGCGCGATCAGTTCGTCCGGCAGGTCGACATCAAACTCGGAAACGTCCAAGAATCAATCGTCTCCTTCACGCCTTACCTCCGTTCATTGTCCTCTTGATCTCCTGTCCCCCCACCAGAAGCCCTCAATCACATCCTCGGCCCACGCGCCGCGATGCGCGCCGCTGTCCCACACGATAGTGTCGAGGCCGTCGCCCTCGTTGTCCCAGACGATGTTGTCGGCGTCGGCAGTGCCCCATTCAATGCCGTCGGCGAGGGCGTCGTAGGCCCAGACGACGTCGTCGTCCCAACGGAACAGATGGACCTGCGCGTAACGAGCGGGCATGAAACGATCGCCGTAGATAATCCGCTGGCCCCACCGGATGGATTGTCCGAACACATCGACGTTGGCGGCGGTGATCCGGTAGCGGATCCAGTTATGGCCGCGATCTGCGCCCGGATCGATCGCATCCACGAGCTTGAGCGCGCCGGCGATGTTCAATGCGCCGGCACCTTGCGCGAGGGCGTCGGTCTCGGACAGAACCCGGGCGGTGAATTGCAGCGCCAGCTTCAGTGTGTTGGCCGATAGCCGGTCGTTGGCCTGCAGCAGGAGCGCCGCGGCGGCGGCGACGGAAGGCGCGGCCATGCTGGTGCCCGACGACACGAAGTAGCTCGCCTGACCGTCCCAGCCGGAGACTCGCATGCCGGGGAACTGCTTGAAGATCAGGCTGCCCGGCGCCGCCAGCGAAACGATGTTCACCGACGGAGCGACAAGATCCGGCTTGGCGAGCAGATCGAATCGTGTCGGCCCTCGCGCGCTCGACTGCGGCACGCGATCGTCGTCGAGGTGAAAGGTTCCGAGAGTGTCGAGCGACCCAACACAAATCGCCGACGGCGCGTTGCATGGAACGCCGGCGCCGCCATAAGCGGGCCGGCCCGTGGCGGGGTTGATGCCCTTGTTGCCCGAGGCGGTGACCACCGCGATCCCCTTCCGCGAGAGCCGCTCCACCGCCTGCACGAGCGGATCGGTATGAATGGATTCGAGCACAGCGTGACCCAACGACACGTTGACGACCTTGATGCGATATGCCTGGTGATGCCGGCCGATCCAGTCAAGCGCGTCGATCACGTCGCTCGTGTTGCCGGAGCAATCGTCGCCGAGCACGCGCAGCGCCACGATGGCGACGCCCGGAGCGATGCCGGCGTAGGCGCCGAGCGAGCTGCGGCCGTCGCCGGCGATGATGCCGGCGACATGCGTGCCGTGGCCGCAGGTGTCGATCGGCACGCTGCTGCCGCCGACGAAATCCTTGAACGCGCGAATCCGCGACAGCGGCAGATCCGCGTGCGGCTGCACGCCCGAATCGATAATCGCCACGGCAACGCTGTTTGGCGACGGCTCCACATCGACGCGCGGGTGATCGTCGGCCGGGCGAATCCGCGGTCCCCGGGCCGGCAGGTTTTCAATGGCCGCAATCGACACCACGACATCACCAGACGCTTGGGAGACCGGTTGGTCGACCTGGCCGGCAATGGACGGATCGGCGACCAACGCAATGGCCAGCGCCGCGATGCACGCGAACCGCAAGAACAAACGGCCGGGCGATGTCGTGGAGAACAAAGGTCGAGCCGGGGTATGTTACCCCGGCCCGCACGAGCGAACGAATTGAGATCTTCGGAAGCGCGGTGCGAATTAGTGAATGACGCCGTTCCCCCAGAGGGCGCTTGCCCTCTCCCGCCAATCCTCGCTGAGGATCGACCACAGCATCTGGTCGAGGTACTGGCCGTTTCTGAAGAACGAGCGCCGCAGCACGCCTTCCTGCACCGCTCCCAGTTTGCGAAGCGCGCCGTTGCCGCGGCCGTTGGCCACTGCCGCCCGCGCTTCGAGGCGACGAACGCCCAGCGTCTGCATCGCGAAGTCGATCACCAGGTGCGCGCCGTCAACGAAGACGCCGGTACCCCAGAATTCCGATCCGATCGCAAAGCCCCACTCGGCGCTCAGGAAACCCGGTTCGAGCTCGCGGATCTGGAACAGCCCAATCGCCGCGGTCATGCCGTGCGGCACCACCGCGAAACACGCGTAGCGCCCGGCGGCCTGTTCGGCGCGGGCCCACGTGATGAACCGCTCGAACCCTTCAACCGTGCTCGGCGGCGGCGAAATGAATCGTGACACTTCGTCGGTCGTCAGCATCGCGAACAGCGACGGCGCATCGCTGACGTCGAGATCGCGCAGCGTGACTTTCGACCCGGCGAGCACCGGCAGGCTCATGCGCCAGTCGCTGGTAATCGCGGCGGTCGGCGCGGTCTTGACGCGCTGCACATCCGGCTGGAATGGCATCTTCTCCATTACCGGCCACCCTTTCCGCTATTGGTCGTCAGCGCGGTGAGATTCCCCCAAACAATGTTGTCGTTGCCCCACACGATGTTGTTGCCGCACACGATGTTGTTGCCGCACACGAGGTTGTCGCCCCGCACGCCGTTGTCGTCGCGGAGATTGCCCCACACGATGTTGTTGCCATTGAACAAAGGGTTGGACCCATCGAGAGGAGCGAGGAGGTTGTCGCCCCAGACGATGTTGTCACCCCAGACAATGTTGTCGCCCCACACAATGTTGTCGCCCCAGACGATGTTGTCGCCCCAGACGATGTTGTTGCCCCACACGATGCGGTCGGCGCGGTCACCCCAGACGATGTTGTCGCCGCGCACGATGGTGTCGCCCCAGACAATGTTGTTGCCCCACACGATGTTGAGGCCCCACACCGGCAGGTTGTAGAAGACCGAGTCGCCCCAGACGATGTTGTCGCCCCAGACGATGTTCGACGCCCACTGGTAATCCTTGCGGCCGATACGCGACTGGCGCGGCAGGCTGAGATCCGCCCACGGCTGATTGAACGACGCCACCGTTGCGTCCACCGTGCCCAGCAGCGTCAATGCACCGAGCGCGTTGACCTGGCCCCGGCCTTGACGCAGAGGACTGTACGCGTCGCCCTTGTCGTCGTGCATCGGAATCGCCGTGAACTGCAGCACCGCCTTCGCCAGGTTTGGCGTCAGCGCACCCTGCGTTTCCTGCTCGAGCAGCGCGACGACGCCGGTGACTACGGCCGCCGCCATCGACGTCCCCGACAGACGCATGAACTCCTTGCCGGTGCCGCTCTTCTTTCGCAGCATCGGATACTTCGCGTACAGCGAGCTTGACGGCGATGCTTCAGAGCCCAGGAAGTGACCGGGCGCCACAAAGTCGGGTTTGGCCAGACCGTCGTACCACGTCGGGCCGTTCGAGCTGTACGCCGCCATGCGATCGTCGTGGCGATTCACGGTCGTGTTGTGGTCAGACGCGCCGACCGTCAGTGCAGAAGGCGCGTTGGCGGGCGAGTTGACGCCGCCAAACCCGATCTCACCGTTCTCGCTGACGCCGTTGTTGCCCGACGACACCACCACGATGAGGCCGGCCTTCGAGGCTTTCTCAACCGCCTGCACCAGCGGATCCCGCGCCGCCGGCTCGAACACCGGATGGCCGAGCGACAGGTTGATGATGTCGATCTTGAAGAGGTTCTTGTTGGCCACCGCGAACTCGATGGCGCGAATCACATCGCTGGTGCGTCCAGCGCCGTGCTGATTCAGCACCTTCAGGCCCACGAAGTTGACGGCCGGCGCCACGCCCTGGAATTCGTGATCGGAGTCGGTCTGGTTGCCGCCAATCAGCCCCGCCACGTGAGTGCCGTGGCCGTAGTCGTCCACGGGATTCCTGGCCCTCACCTTTCCGTCGGTGAAGTCGTAGAACGCCTTGATGCGATGAGCGAACGCCGGCGATGGGTGAATGCCGGAATCGATTAGCGCCACCGTCACGCCGTGGCCGCCAGTGTGCCCTGGCCTCAATCCGAGCGTGCCGAGCATCGTATCGATCGCGTCTTCGTCGTAGCTTGCCTGGGGTGCGTTGCCGGATCCGTTAGGGCGGCCGTTGTTGTCCCGGTCGTTCCTGTTGTTCCTCTGGTTCCTGTTCCTCGCGCCACGCGCCGGACCGTTGTTCCGCCGCGAGGCCGACGGCCGCACTTCGGTGTCCTCGGAGCAGCCGGCAAAGAGGCTGGCGCCGCAGATCGCATCGAGCTCGTCGGCGCTCAGCTCCACCGACAACGCGCCGATACTCGGCAACTCGGCGTCGATTCGCTTGCCCTTCTGATTCAGCAGTAGCCGCGCCCACGCATCGTAGCCGTTGCGCGCGCGGAGAATGACCCGCTGCGAGCGTCCGGCCCGACGGCCCTCACGCAACGCGCGGTCAAGCTTGTCGTGATTGCTGTTGTCCTGCGCTGCAGTCGGTAGGGCCGCTGCGGTGACGAATGCCGTCACCGCGAGCCCAGACGTGAACAGTCTTCGAGTCAGCATCCGCGCCTAGCTGAGCAAGGCGCAGGCCAAACCGGTCTTTAGTGTGAAATAGAGTAAATTAGAGTAATTTGAATGACGAAATAGTTATTAAACAGTCTTTATATGTATGGAAGAGACCGAAACGGTAATCCTAGTGTTCATCAACAGCACAACAACGATGCTCTCGTGTGCCGAGCAGGGACATTTCACGCAACATGCGGAGCTTCAACGACTTAACCGAGACTTTCGTTGAAGCTCGTGAGCTGAACTTGAACAGCTGACGATCCCTAGCAACCCCAGCGAACCAACACGGAACCGACTGTGAACCCGGCCCCGACCGACGTGAGCAATACCAGATCGCCCTTCTTCAATCGTCCGTCTTTCACCGCATCGTCGAGGGCCAGCGGAATGGTGGCGGCGGTCGTGTTGCCGTACTTGTCGATGTTGATGACCACCTTCTCTGCCGGCATTCCAATCCGTTCGGCCGCCGACATGATGATGCGCTTGTTGGCCTGGTGCGAGACGAAGAGGTCCACGTCTTCGCCGGTGAGGTTGTGTTTCTTCAGCAGCCGCTCGCAGATCTCGCCGGTGTTGCGAACAGCGAACTTGAACACGGTCTGCCCTTCCTGTTTGACGTAGTGCAGCCGTTCGTCCACCGTCTTGTGGGTCGCCGGTTGTTTGCTGCCGCCCGCGGGCATGCAGAGTGCCGGGCCGCCGCCGCCGTCGATCATGTGGTCGTAGTCGAGTATGCCGATGTTGGGGTCGCTCGACGGTCCGAGCACCACGGCGCCCGCGCCGTCGCCAAACAGGACGCACGTCGCGCGATCGGTGTAATCGATGATGCTCGACATCACGTCGGCGCCGATCACGAGCGCGTGTTTCGCGCCGCCGGACGCCACCAGCTGCGTTCCCACCGTCAGCGCGTATGTGAACGCCGAACACGCCGCCGAGAGGTCGAATCCCCACGCGTGGCCGGCGCCAAGTTTGTGTTGCACGAGGCAGGCGGTGCTGGGAAACAGCATGTCGGGCGTCACGGTGCCGACCACAATCACGTCGATATCGTCTGGCGTCAGCCCGGCGCGCGCGATCGCCTCACGCGACGCTTCGGTGGCGAGATCGCTCGTGGCCACTCCGGGATCGACGATATGACGCTGGCGGATGCCGGTGCGCTGCAGAATCCACTCGTCCGTGGTGTCCACCATCTTCTCGAGATCGGCATTGGTGAGCAGGCGCGGCGGAACGAAGGTGGCCAGGCTCTTGATCGCAACGCGACGGACGTTCAAAACAATCCTCCACCAGGCGGCTTGCGCTCGAAGTAGTCGTAGGCGCGCGCCGTGGCCACCCGGCCGCGCGACGTGCGCTCCAGAAATCCGATCTGGATCAGATACGGCTCGTACATGTCTTCAATGGCGTCGGCTTCTTCATGTAACGCCGCGGCGAGGCTGCCCAACCCGACCGGACCGCCGTTGAACTTGTCGATCACGGTCAACAGCAGCCGGCGATCGCTGTCATCGAACCCGAAGCGATCGACGTCGAGCAACTGCATCGCCGCGTCCACGACGTCCACCGTAATGCGGCCGTTGGCCCTTACCTGCGCGTAGTCGCGCACGCGCCGGAGCAGCCGGTTGACAATGCGCGGCGTGCCGCGGGAGCGGCCGGCAATCTCCACCGCCGCAGGGGCGTCCATCGGCACGTGAAGGATGCGCGCCGAACGACGTACGATCTCCTCGACGTCACCGGGAGAGTAGAAGTCGAGCCGCTGCACGATGCCGAATCGCGCCCGTAGCGGCGACGTCAACAACCCGGCGCGGGTCGTCGCGCCGACCAGCGTGAACGGCTCGACCGGCACCTTCACCGAACGCGCGCCCGGCCCCTGCCCGATCACGATGTCGAGCTCGAAGTCCTCCATGGCCGGGTAGAGAATCTCCTCGATGGCGGGCGCCATCCGGTGGATTTCATCGATGAACAGGACTTCGCGCGGCTGCAGGTTCGACAGGATGCCGGCCAGGTCGCCGGGCTTTTCAATCACCGGGCCGGCGGTAGTTCGCACGGCAACGCCGAGCTCGTTGGCGATCACATAGGCCAGCGTCGTTTTTCCGAGCCCTGGCGGACCGTACAGCAGCGTGTGGTCGAGCGGCTCGCCGCGCTGGTTGGCGGCGGTGATGGCCACGTGCAGCTGCTCGCGAATCTTGTCCTGACCGATGTAGTCGTCGAGACGCTTCGGACGCAGCCCCTCGTCTTGCGCGTCCTCCTCGGCGCGTGCCGCCGTCATCAATCGCTGGTCGCTCACGCGCGTGACAGCTCCTTCAGGGCCGACCGCAGCACGTCTTCAAACCGCCGAGCCTGCCCCGCCGTAGCCTCGGCGGAGGCGGGCGACGCCTTGGCGGAGGCGGCCAGCTTGTCCAGGGTTTTGTCGATGGTCAGGCGATGGTAGCCGAGATTCACCAGCGCCGAGACCAGATCCTCGCGCTCGGAATCGGCGGGCGACGCCGGCGTCGCCTCAATCGCCTTCGGCAGTCGATCGCGCAGCTCCACGCAGATGCGCTCGGCGGTCTTCTTGCCGACGCCCGGGATTGCCGTCAGCCGCGCCAGATCGCTGCGTTGGATCGCGCCGGCAAGGTCGCGCGGCTCGATGCCCGACAACACCGCCAGCGCGAGCTTTGGCCCGATGCCGCTGATCGCGATCAACCGCTCGAACATCGTCAACTCGAGCTCGGTGGCAAAACCGTAGAGTGCCAGTTGATCCTCGCGCACGTGGGTGTGGATGCGCAGCGCCATCTCGCCGCCGACGTCCGCCGACACGTAAAACGTCGACAGCGGCACGTGCACGTCGTAGCCCACGCCAGACACGTCAACGACCAATCGATTCGGATGTTTGTCCGCGACCTTCCCGAAAAGCCTCGCAATCATCGTGCGACCTGTCCTGAGCGAGCATTCGACCGGCACAGCCCGTCGAATGCGAGTCGAAGGGTCATCGTGCGGGCCGGTAGTGACGCCACGACTTCACGCCGGCCAGTGGCCTCTTGACCATCACTCCGTTATGCAGGTGACAGATCGCCACGGCCAGCGCGTCGGTCGCATCGTGCGGCCTGGGGACCGCGTCCAACCCGAGCAACAGCTTCACCATCTGCGCCACCTGCGGCTTCTCGGCGCGCCCATAGCCAACCACCGATCGCTTGATCTCCGCCGGCGTGTACTCGACCACGGCGACGCCGGCTTCTATTGCGGCCAGCATCGCCACGCCGCGCGCATGCCCCAGCTTGAGCGCGCTTCTAGCGTTCACGGCGTGAAAGATGTTCTCGATGGCGACGCACTCCGGGCGGAACTCGGCCAGCAGCCCGGTGAGCTCCCGGTAGATGATCGACAGTTGATCGGGAAACGTGGCGCCGGCCCCGGCGCGAACCGCGCCGCACTTGACCAGGCTATGACGGCGGCCGTCGCTGTCGACGCAGCCGTAACCCGTGCGGTCGGAGCCGGGGTCGATGCCGAAGACCCTCACGCGAGCGAGGCCTCGATCTCCTTCTCCTCGATGTCGAAGTTTGACCAGACCTGCTTGACGTCTTCATGCTCGTCGAGCACGTCCATCAGCTTGATCATCTGGTTGGCGGGCGTGCCGGTCAGCTTGACGTAATTCTGCGGCAGCATCGCCACTTGCGCGCTGGCTGGCTCGATGCCGAGGGCTTTCACCGCATCGCGCACGGTTTCGAAGGCCGCCGGATCGCACAGCACTTCCCACGCCTCGCCAGCGTCCTGCATGTCGTCGGCGCCGGCGTCGAGCGCGGCGCTGAGCAGCTTCTCCTCGTCGGCTTTGGCCTTCTCGATCACGAGGTGGCCCTTCTTGGTGAACATCCAGGCCACCGAGTTCGTGCCGCCGAGATTGCCGGCATGTTTCTCCAGCGTGTGACGGATCTCGCCGACGGTGCGGTTCTTGTTGTCGGTAAGGCACTCGATGATCAGCGCGGTGCCGCCCGGGCCGTAGGCTTCGTAGGTGATCTCTTCGTACGACACGCCTGGAAGCTCGCCGGTGCCGCGCTGGATGGCCTTCTTGATGTTGTCGGCCGGCATGTTGACTTCCTTGGCCGCGGCGATGATGGTGCGCAGCCGGGGATTGGTCGCCGGATCGCCGCCGCCGTTTCGGGCCGCGACCGTCAATTCCTTGATGATGCGCGTGAACACCTTGCCGCGCTTCGCGTCGGCGGCGCCCTTTTTGTGCTTAATCGTGTGCCATTTGGAATGGCCAGACATGGAGACTCCTGCTTCGAGATGAATCCTGTGGCGACGGACCTTTAGGTCCGTCGATCGGGACGAATGATTTTACCCCCGCCGCGCAAGGATGATCCAGACTTCCGCGCGGAGGTCCCAGGGTCCGCCCTGGTAGTCGCCCAGCAGTGAAATCACCTCCAATCCCGCGCGTTCGAGACGCTCGACCATTTGCGGCACCGTCAGGGTCCGGAACGCGAGCCTGAACTTCCTGCGTGTGGTGCCCGGGCCCCGGCCTTCGACGAATTCCTGCTCGAACCGCGTGATGTGTTTGCGCCGATCCTGCACGACGCTCTCGACCAGCGCGATCGGTTTGCCGTGCGGCCCGCGTTTGCCGCGCAGCGTGGCCCGATTGCGATACTCATCCCAGGCCGGCAGATCGGCGACCAGCTCGAGCCCGAAGATGCCCCGGCGCGACAACACTCGCCGGACGTCTTTCAAGGTGGCCAGCAGCAGCCGCTCATCGAGCAGGGACTGCAGGATGCCGTAGGGCGCCATGACCAGCGGGAACGTGTTGTCGGGAAATGGCAGATACCGGATGTCGCCGCGGATCAGCCTCACGCGCGACCGCAGCTGCGCGCGCCGCGTGCGCATGCGTGCGCGCGCCAGCATCGACGGCGACCGATCGATGCCAACGACCGTGGCGCCGGTCCTGGCAACCGGAATGGCGACCCGTCCGGTGCCGCAGCCCAGTTCGAGAATCGGCGCCTGACGGCCTGCCCGTCGCGACGTCGCGCGGAGGGCGAGGTCGGACCAGAACTCGATATCACGCCGGCCGACCGTCTGACGATTCTCCCAGTCGTAATAGGGCGCGTAGTCGTCCCATCCTTCGTGCCCCTTCATCGCTGACTGAATTTATACTCGTTTCAGTGAGCGGCCTCTTGCAGATTCCCAAGCCCCCCGCGCGTCCGACCGGCGCGCAGATTGGATCCGATTCGCATCACGTCGAGCTTGACAGCGAACGCACGATTCGCGTCCGCAACAAGCTCTATTACCGTTTCAATCACTGGCCGATCTGGATCTTCGTTTTCTTCATCGCACCGGGGCCGCTCACGTTCGATCTGTTCGAGCGCGGATTCGACTCACGGTTGATCGCGTGGCTGTCGATCGTTCTGGTCGGGACGGGAGTAGCGGGGGCGGTTGGCAAGCTGCCGGGCTGTGAGCCGGCGCCCTACATCATTCGCTTCACCGAAGATCGACCCAACCCGCTCTATCGGCGCATCTGCTACACCACGGCGTGGGGTGAGGTGGTGGCCTTCGCCGTCCTCAATGCCTCGGGACTGCTGTACGCCATCGTGACCGGTGAATGGCGGCTGAAGCAGATGTACGAGTGGTTCTACTTTCCGATCGCGGGAACGATGTGGATGCTCGGTGCGCTGGGCCAGCTGCCCCGTGTGAAACCCTCAACGAAGGGCGAAGGGCACGAGCGGCGCTACTTCTATGGATCCGTTTGGGCGGTGACCGTCGCGCAGCCCGTGCTCTGGTTCATGTGGAAAGCACTCCCTCGCAGCACCACCTTCGACGTCGTCAAGCTCGTCGTGTTCGTCGGCATCCTCGCGTATATCGGCAACCTGGCCCGGCGAGGTTTACTCCCACGCACGCGGCCCATCGTCCCCGGCGAATTGGCGGTCTCGGATTGAAACGGCTCGCGTGCGCGCTGGCGATCGTGGCGTCGGGATGCGCCACCACGAAAGCCCAGACACCTGAGGATCCTCGCCCAAACACAGTCGAGGAATTCAACGCCGCTGTGCAAAAAGTGCTCGACGACACCGGCGTCCCCGGCGCCGGCATCGCGCTCGTGCGCTTGAATGGGGTGGAGTGGGCCGGCGGCGTCGGCCTCGCCGATCGGGATGCGAAGACGCCGGTGACCGCCGACACACACTTTCGCGCCGGCTCGATCAGCAAGACCTTCGTCGCTGCCGCGCTGGTGCAGATGTACGAAGACGGCGACCTCGATCTCGACACGCCGATCGTCGAGCTCGCCTCCGACCTGCAGGTCGACAACGCGTGGATGGTGAGCGACCCGGTGCGGCTGATCCACGTCCTGCAGCATACGGCCGGCTTCGACGACATGCGCTTCAATGAGATCTTCAACGTGTCGGGTCCGCCCGACATGCCGCTGGCCGACGTGCTGCGCATCAATCCTTCGTCGCGGGTCGTGCGATGGAAACCGGGCACGCGGACGTCGTATTCGAATGCCGGCTACGCCGTGGCGGGCTACATCCTGGAGAAGTTGACCGGTCAGCGGTTTGAGGATCGCATTGCCGAAGAGATCTTCAAGCCGGTGGGGATGACGACCAGCAGCTTCTACCTGCGGCCCGAAGACCAGGCCCTGCTGGCGAAGAGTTATGACTCGCCGCGCGGTCCGCCGGTGTCCTACACCGAGATCTACTTGCGGCCGGCAGGCAATCTGCACACGTCGCCGGCCGAGATGGGCAAGTTCGTCCACCTGCTGCTGAACTGGGGCGAGACGGCGGAAGATCTCGTGATCGATCCCGAATACTTGAGCAACATGGAACACCCCAGGACGACACTGGCGTCGCAAGCGGGCCTTCATAGTGGCTACGGTACCGGGCTCGCCAGCTTCTTCGTTGAGGGCTTCCCGATGCTCGGGCACAACGGCGGCGTTCAGGGCTTTTCGTCGTGGTTCGGCTACTCGACCACTCGCGACGTCGGCTTCGTCGTGTTCCTGAACTCGCGGGAGTCACCCGACGCGATGCAGCGCATCATGAAACTGGCCGTGCGCTACTTGAAAGCCGACGTCGAACCACCCCCGAAACCGGAGGAAAGAATTGCGGAGGGCTTGCTGCGCGAGTACGAAGGCTATTACCACCCTGCAAGTCCACGTCAACAGGCGTGGGCCTTCGTCCAGTGGCTGACATCGGGGCAAACGCTGCGCGCGGACGGGAACAGGCTGCAGGTCATGCCGGTATTCGGCGATGCATCGCAGTTGATACCGGTGTCGGACACGCTGTTTCGCCTGGAGGCAGACCCCGAACCGAGCCGCGTATTCACGAAGGATGAGAATGGCCTCACGGTGCTCACGGGCGGGTTGGTCTACTTCGAGCGGCGCCCGCGCTGGCGCGTCGATCTGATTCGTTGGCCGGTGCTGATCTCGACAGCGGTATCGCTCACGCCTCTCGTCATGCTGTTGCCCTGGATCGTGCTGGCGAGACGCGCCGAGCCTTCAGGCTTCTGGTGGCTCAAGGTGGGCCTCGTGCTTTGCAGCATCGCGCTGGTCTTGCCCGTCATCGGCTGGTTGAATCTCTCCGGAACGCAGCTCGGAGTTCGCAACGTCTGGACCGCGATGATCTTCGGCGGATCGATCCTGTTGCCCGCCTCTGCGATCCTGTCGTTCTTGTTTACGGTCGACGCGTTCGTGAGCGGCGCCGGCAAATGGCTGCGCGCGTATGCCGTCACGATCTCGATCGCCGCATTGATCGTGTCGGCCTATCTCTCGAGCTGGGGCATGATCGGCTTCAGGCCGTGGAGTTCTTAGGCCCGCCTCGATACCTCGCGGTGGCAAAGCCGACAATCAACCCGACGATCGATCCCGGCAGCACAATCTCCCACAAGTACGGAGTGCCGATCGTGATCAGGTAAGCGAGGAACGCACCGACGGCGAGGCCGACCGACACAACTACGGCCGCCGATTGGGTGCGCAGGGCCACGAAGCCGATGATGGCACCGGCAATGACCCCTTTGAACGTCGAGCCAATCACGATGCCGACAATGTTCGGCGCCTCCTGTGGCGCGGACAGTAACGCGCTCAGGCCATCGAACACGCCGAGAAAGCCGCCAAGCAGCATCGCAAACACCGGTCTCTTCATCCGTTCCTCCTGAGAGTCCTGTTCAACCTGCGAGCGGCCGTCGTGTACGTCAGACGCCCCGAAGCACCAGCAGCGCGAAGCGCATCACGATATACGCAACCAGCAGCAGGATGGGCAGCTCGTAGCGGCGATACAGCCTGATCGCGCGTTCCGCGAGCGATTCGCGGTAGGCCTCGACGGGATCCTGATTGCGAAACCGCGCCAGATCGGCGGCCAGCGCCGCCACGCCCTGGTAGCGGAGAGCGATGTCCGGTTGACGAGCCTTTTCCGCGATCGCCAGTAGCGCCGACGGCGCCGCAGCGCCGGCGAGTTGCGAAAGCATGGCGCCGAGCGCGAACACGTCCGCTCGCGCATCCACCGGCGCGCGGGCGGACTCCTGCTCCGGCGGCATGAATCCCGGCGTCCCGACCACTGCCAGCTCCCTCTCCGACTCGGGATCTTGTGCCACGCCCCAGTCCATCACGTAGACCTCGCCAAACGCGCCCACCATCACATTGGCCGGTTTGAGGTCGCGGTGGACGATCCCATGCGCGTGGGCGAACGCAACGGCGTCAAGGATTCTCGAGAACGCGTTCAGCCGGTGGGCGAGCGGCTCGCCGGCGCCGACGAGATCGTCCAGCCGGCGGCCGCGCACCAGTTTCATCACGTAGAACGTCCGGCCGTCGGCAAGCGTGCCGGCATCGTGAACCGGGACAATCGCCGGGTGATCGAGACCGGCGAGGATGCCGGCTTCGCGCTGCAGCCTCGACGCGCGCGATCCTTTGCGATCGGCCAGGTCGAGGACTTTGACGGCGACCTCACGCTCGAGCACGTGATCGCGGGCAACGTAGACGGTGCCCATGCCGCCGCGGCCGGCGATGCCGGTGATCTCGTAACGCGCGTCGAGCTCCGGCCACGCCGCCGCATCGCGCAGCCGATCGATGGCTCGATCAGAGATCATGGGCGGGTCGAAGGGCCGAGCAGCTTCGCGGCTTCGGCTTCCCATTCCTCTTCGCTCGACGTCAGCTCGCGCAGCCGATCGAGCACGATGGTTCGGAATTGCTTGCGCATCGCCGCGAGATGATTCGTCACGGTGGCGGCCGTCAGCCCGAGTTCCCGGGCAATGCCGGCGTAGGTCGGCCGCGATTCGTGATCGTCAATCAGGTCGTAGCGCGCGAACACGTCGAACATCACCGCACGGCCGGCCCCTTCCGACGACCGCTTGAGCTCGGCGACCGATCGTTCGAGCAATGCGCGAATCCATTCGCGGTAGAACAATTCCTCGACGTCGGCGTCGACCGCAGGCTCGTGCGTGGCCATCTCGCCTTCTGCGGTCTGGAAGTCGAGCGGCACGATCGTGACGCCCCCGCCCCGTTTCAGGCGCCGCTCGGCTTTCCGCGCGTTCGAGGCAAATCCGTCGAGACACCTCCGCAAATAGGTCCTGAACCGCGCCCGAGCGGGTTCGTACTTTCCGACCACGTCTTTCTCGAGGGCCGAGGTGAAGAACTCCTGCGTCAGGTCGGCCGCCTCGTCCGGCGCCAGCGACCACTTCAGCCGGAGGTACTTGTAGGCAGGCTTCCAGTAGGCATCGATGATCGTGTCGAGCGCCACGCGGCGGACTTCCGCATCGCTGCTGCGCGTGCGTTCCACCACCGAAAGGCGCGTCGCCGGAAATCCCACACTCGAAGGCTACACTAGTTGAGCGTGACGGAATGGAACGCAGAGTCGTATCACAAGGTGTCGGCGCCGCAAACCCGCTGGGGCCACAAGGTGCTGGCCCGGCTCTCGGTGCGCGGCGATGAGCGCGCCATCGACGCCGGCTGCGGGAGCGGCCGTCTCACTGGAGCGCTCATGGAGCGCCTGCCGCGCGGGTCGACGATTGCAATCGATCGGTCGCGCAACATGCTGCTGACAGCCCGCGCCAACCTGCGTCCCGTGTTCGGCGCTCGTGTCGCGTTCGTGCAGGTGACCATGCCGCACTTCCCTTTCGCCAACGCGGCCGATCTCGTGTTCAGTACCGCGACGTTTCATTGGATCAAGGACCACCCGGCGCTCTTTGCCGGCATCTTCCGGGCGCTGCGATCCAACGGCCGTCTGCACGCGCAATGCGGCGGCGGGCCCAACCTGGCCCGCGCGCATGAACTGGCCGAGCGCGTGATGCACGTGCCGCCATTCAGTGCGCATTTCGCCGACTGGCCAGGCCCCTGGGAGTTCGCCGACGCCGCCACCACTGCCGAACGCCTGCGTGCGGTCGGCTTCGTCGGCGTCGAGACCAGTCTCGAGGAGGCGCCAACCACGCTCGCGTCGGAAGCCGACTATCGCGAGTTCGTGACGACGGTGATCTACCATCCCCATCTCGACCGGCTGCCGTCAGCGGAACTGAAGCACGCCTTCATCGATCGCGTGACCGACTCTGCCGCGCAAGACCATCCACCATTCACGCTTGATTACTGGCGCCTCAACATGAGCGCACGCAAACCATGAATCATCCCGACATCGTCCGCCCTTCCGAGCACGCCGTCTATTCATCGCAGAAGATGGGCAAGTCGACCATTTTCGAATCGCCGCGTCTGCTGGTCGGTCTCAACGCATTCGAGCCTGGCCAGGAGCACGCGCTGCACGCGCACGCGGGTCAGGACAAGGTCTATTACGTTCTGGAGGGCACCGGCGTCTTTCTGCTCGAGGGCCGCGAGCTGGCGATGACGGCCGGCGACCTGCTGGCCGCGCCGGAAGGGGTCCCGCATGGAGTCAGGAACTCGGGGGGCAACCGGCTGCTCGTGCTCGTGGTCCTGGCGCCTCGTCCTGGCGTGGCGGTTGCCGCGACAGACCGTTCTTCCTAGGACTCGTACCGAACGGGGATCGCCACGTCCGGCGATCCCTTGTCGCGAAACCAGAAGCACAGCTCCTTCACCAGACCAACGTTCAACGACAGCCCGTCGATTGGCGCCGCTGGCGCTTCCAGCCGCATGGCCAGGCTGCATCGCTGGCCCGGCGCCAAGGCATGCGGCAGGTGAAACCGGACCGGCTCGCCCGTGCAGTTGCGCCCGTCCACCGTGGTGAACCAGGCGCCGACGCGCACCATGTGGCTCCGCGACGGATCCGGAAACCACGTCACGTTGCCGGCGTTGCGGAGGCCGAGCACGAACGAACAGCCTTGACCGGGTCTGAGCCGCGGTGGTTCGTCTAACGTCAGCTCCGCGCAGTACTGGAACGGTGGCACGGTCACCGGCACTTCCGATCCCACAACGGCATCGGAGCGCCCGCCGCTGCCGGGTTTCATCAGGAACAACGAGACCGTGGTGTAGATCGTATTGAAATTGCGCAGCACGACATGGGGCGTGGTGTACGCCTGCATCGGCATGGCGAGCGGGCGCCTGGGAACTCCTCCTCAGCGCGCAGATCGAGCGGCGACTCGAGCACGAATCCGGCGTTGCGGACCAACGCGGTCAGCTCGTCGCTGTTGAAATACTGGGCGCCGCGACCGAGGCGATTCAGCACCATCGCTGTCGTCACCACGGCGACTCCGCCGGGCTTGAGTACCCTGTACATTTCGCGGAACGCCTGCAGCTTGTCGCGGACGCTGCCGAAGTGCTCGACCGACGAAAGACAGAACGCGAAATCAAACGTGCCGGCGGCGGCGGCGAGCAACAGTCCGTCCATCGCCGGACTTCGAGATGATCCCGTCGATACGCGAATGGCGCGTACTTCTCCGGATGATCGAGCACGTCCGCATCGCTCTCGCCGCCGAGGTAGGAGCCCTGATAGAGATCGGTCGCGACGACGTGGGCGATGCGACTGGCCAGAAAATACATCAACTCTTCGTGGCCGCAGCCGATGCCAATCGCGACGCTGTCGGGCATGAGCCGCTGCAACGTTCGCAGACCGTACAGCGCCTGGTTGAACTCCCACACCTTGCGATGAAAGGTTTCGCGCGCCGCCGGAAACCCCAGGTCGTCGTAGCCTTGCCGCCAGGCGGGATTCGCGGAGTCCGAAACCCGGCATACCTTGTTGAGCGGCACACGATTCGAATCGAAGGCCGCCATCGGCTCCGGATTCGTCAACCATCGATCGAACGGTTGCAGGAGGGCGCGATAAAACGCATCGCCCCAAAACGCGCCGATCGCCGCATCTCTTCCCCATTTCGCGTTCACGAACCGCGATTATGTGCCGTTCGTGTAATATCCACGGGTGTTTCCCGTCGACGCATGATCGTACCTTCTCCTGCCGACCTCGCCGGCCGGTATCGCATGTCGAACGGCGCCCGCTTCCGATTGCAAGACATCGACCCCCGCGACTCGTGGGGCAAGCGGCTCAAGCCCATCTCCGACGAGATGTTGAAGCAGGGCTGCAAGCGGATGGCCGAGCTGCAGGAGCGCCTGTATGCCCAGGATCGCTGGTCGCTGCTGGTGATCTTTCAGGCCATGGATGCGGCTGGAAAAGACGGCACCATCAAGCACGTGATGTCGGGCGTGAACCCGCAAGGCGTGGAGGTCCACTCCTTCAAAGCGCCTTCATCCGAGGAGCTCGATCACGATTTCCTGTGGCGCACGTCGCGCGCACTGCCGCGCCGCGGCCACATCGGCATCTTCAACCGCTCCTACTACGAAGAAACACTCGTCGTCCGCGTTCACCAGAACATCCTCGCGCGCCAGCAGCTGCCGCGCGAGCTGGTGTCGAAGAACATCTGGCGCGAGCGGTTCGAGGACATCAACGCGTTCGAGCGCTATCTCACACGACAGGGCGTGGTCGTCCGGAAGGTGTTCCTGCACGTGTCAAAGGACGAACAGCGCGACCGCTTTCTGGGCCGGCTCGACAAGCCGGAGAAGCACTGGAAGTTTTCCCCCGCCGACGTCGGCGAGCGCGCGCATTTCACGGAATATATGAGCGCGTATGAGGACATGATCCGGCACACGGCCACCGAGTGGGCGCCGTGGTACGTGGTCCCGGCCGATCGCAAATGGTTTTCGCGGCTGGTGGTGTCGGCGGTGATCAACGATGCCATTCAATCGATCGATCCGCGGTTCCCCGAGGTCGACGCCGCCACCCGCGCGGAGTTGCGAAAGGTAAAAGCCGCACTCGAGGCGGAAGCGGCGAAGAATCCAACGAAGACGAAAGCGCGTAAGAAGTGACGCGACCTGTCTCGCCGAAGCCGCGAGGCGAAGGCGGATGCAGCTGGCCCGGGCGCGATGAGCTTTACATCCGCTATCACGATGAGGAATGGGGACGGCCGGTCACCGACGATCGCCGGCTGTTCGAGAAGATCTGTCTCGAAGGCTTTCAATCCGGATTGAGCTGGATCACCATCCTGCGCAAGCGCGAAAACTTCAGGCGCGCGTTCCACGGCTTCGACCCCGAACGCGTGTCACGCTTCCGCGCGCGAGACGTGCAGCGGCTATTGAAGGATGCGGGCATCATCCGTCATCGGGGCAAGATCGAATCCACCATCAACAACGCCACCCGGGCCCTGAAACTGATCGACGAGAACGGATCGCTGGCGGCCTATTTCTGGTCGTGGGAGCCGCCGCCGTCATCGCGCCCGAAACGGCTGACCCGCGCACGGCTGATGAAGATGAGTACCACGCCACAGTCGGTCGCGTTGTCGAAAGACCTGAAGAAGCGCGGCTGGACGTTCGTCGGGCCCACCACCTGTTACGCTTTCATGCAGGCGATGGGCCTGGTCAACGATCACGTCGAAGGCTGTGCCGTGCGTGACGAGATCGAAGCCCTCCGCGCCAAGTTCGTGCGCCCTCGCTAAGTTGGGACCAGGTCGCGCGATTTAGCGAGTCGCTAAGTTCGGACCAGGACAAACACTGAGCGAATTGCCAGTCAGGTGAAGCTCGGCCTTCTGCGTGCGGACTGGGTGTCAAAAACTGCCTCGTTCGCCGCTCGAGATCGCCGCAGAAATCTCGTCGGGTGCTACCAGTCCTGGCTGAATCCCACGCATTTCCGGCACCTGGCCACCGGTCCTCCGTTTGTATCAGACCGAGCTATGTCCAGAAGGCATCGCATCGCTTTTCCGGGCGCCATTTATCACGTCATGGCGCGAGGCAACCGAAAGCAGGCTATCTACCTCGACGCGGTCGATCGGCGCAGGTTCCTGAGGATTGTTGCTATCGCTCTCGAGAAATACGGTGCGGAATGCTTCGGTTACTCGCTGATGGGCAATCACTTTCATAAGCTCGTGCACACCCCTCGCGGCAACATCTCGGCCGTGATGCATCACATCGACCTTCTCTACGCCCAGTACGTGAATTGGCGTTACCGCATGACGGGCCACTTGTTCGAGGGACCCTTTACTGCACTCCTGATCGACGATACCGAGTACTTCCGAAACGCTATCGCGTATGTCTTGAGGAACCCCGTGGCCGCGGGTTTGGTGACCGCTGCCGGAGATTGGCCGTGGAGCAGTTACAACGCGACGATGGGCAAGGCCACGCCGACGATTGAAACATTGACTTGGCTCACTTCGGTATTCCCCGCTGACTCACTCGAAGAATCGCGAGAGTTACTGGCGCTACATGTCCGAAGCGAGCAGCAGGAATACGTCGACCTGGTGCGCGCCATCGCCGAAGGGCCACATGAATTCAAGAAGCGAGCACGCCGAGTAATCGGCGCAACGCTATACCGCGCCAGGCTGCCGAGATCGTTTCGGGCCCTTGCCCGGCCGCCACTGCCGCAAGTATTTGCGGGAGTCAAACGGGCCGAGCGGCGCCAAACCATCCTTCGCGCGCACGTCGTCCATGGATACTTACTGTCGGAGATCGCCAACTATCTCGATCTTCATCCGACGACGATCAGCCGAATCGTCAATCAAACAGGAAGCTATCGGATTCCTCGCGACCTAGAATAGCGATTCGCTAATTCTCGGCACCCGGTCCCAACTAAGCGAAGCGCTAAACCTCGCGACCTGGTCCTAACTTAGCGAATCACTCGTCCCGAAGCGCGACCGTAGGCTCCACGCGGGCGGCGCGGCGCGCCGGCAGCCAGGTTGCGGCGAGAATCGCCAGCGCCAGCGGCGCGGCCATCGACGCGAACAGCCACGCGTCGACCTGCACGCCGTACAGCGTGCCGACCAATACTCGCGCAATCATCACCGCCAGCGTGAGCCCCGCCAGCAACCCGGCGCCGCCGACCCTGGCCGTCTCCCGCAACAGCATCTGCATCACGTCTGACGGCCGGGCGCCAAGCGCCAGCCGCACGCCAATCTCGCGCGACCGCCGGCCAACCGAATAGGAAATCAGGGCATAGATGCCCAGGCACGCGAGCAGCAGCGCACCGACGGCAAACCACGCCATCAAGCCGCCGAAGAACTCCTGCTCCCAGGTGGTGAAGCGGCGCAGCTCGCGCATCGGCATCAGCCGGTAAATCGGGAACGTCGGACCAATCCGCCGCAGCGCTTCGCGTGCCGGCGCCACCAACGCGTCGGGTGATCCGTTCGCGCGCGCCAGCAGCGCCATCGAGCGCGACGGCTCCATGGCGTACGGCACATAGACGTTCAGACGCGACTGTTCGGTGTCTTCGCCAATCTCCTCGTAGTGCACGTCGGGAGCCACGCCAACCACGCGCAGCCACAAGATCTCGTCGCCGAACCGGAACCCGATGCGGCGGTCGAGCGGACTGCTGTTGGGCCACAAGCGCTGCGCCAGCCGCTGATTGAGCAGCGCCACGCGCGCCTCTGGATTCTCCGTTTCTTCTTCGCTAAACGTCCGACCGGCCATCAGCGGCAGGTTCAACGTGTCGAAGATCGCAGGCGTGATGCCAATCGCCTGCACGTTGATCTCGTCGCCATCGGCAGTGCGGCCATCGATGACCAGCCGCCGCTCGGCGCCACCGTCGTCTCCGGGAATGCTGGTGGTTGCCGCCGCGGCGGCGACGCCGGGCAAAGACGCGAGAGTGGTCACGGCTTGCCGGTAAAACGCCGCCCGCGCCGGAACCTCGTTGTACGCATCACCGGCGAGAAAACCGCGCGTGGACAGGATCGGCCGATGATCGAAGCCGAGATCGGCGCGTTGCATGGCGAGGAAGCTTCGCACCATCAGATTGGCGCCCACGAGCAGACCGAAGCAGAGCGCAACCTGCGTCACGGCCAGCGTCGCCTGGAGGCGCTGCCCGCCCCGGCCGAGCGACATGCCTCGCGCCGCCTCTTTGAGGTCGTTGGCGAGGTCGGGCCGAGCGGCGCGCACCGAGGGGAGCAAGCCAACCGCGAGCGTAGTGAAGACCGCCGTGCCGATCGCGAACACGACCACGCTGCGATCGACACCGAACTCAAACCAGTACGGCAGCTCTTCCGGAAACGACGCAATCATCCAGTCAACGGCCCACTGCGACGCGAGCAGGCCGATGGCCGTGCCGGGCACGGCGAGCAGCACACACTCGGCGAGCGACACCCAGATCAACCGAGCGCGGCCGGCCCCCATCGCCGCTCGCACGGCCAGTTCACGTTGGCGTGACGCGCCCCGCACGAGCATCAGGTTGGCGAGGTTCGCACACATGATCAACAGCACGAACCCCACCGCCGTCATCAGCACCACGCTGACGCGGTCGGTGTCCGAGTCCACATACGATTGGCGAATCGGAACCGCCCTGACACCGAAGCCTCGATTCGTCAGCGGATAGGTTTTCTCGAGACGCTCCGCGATCCCGGACAACTCCGCTTGCGCCTGCGCCAGCGACACGCCGGCCTTCAACATGGCCACGGCATTGACGTTGCGATTGCCGCGCGGGATTTGATCCCATCGCAGCGGCATGTACAACTGATCGACCAGCGGGAATTTGAATCGCGGCGGCAGCACGCCGATGACGGTGCGCAGGCGATCGTTCACCATGATCCCTTTGCCGATGATCGCGGGATCCGATCCGTATCGGCGCTGCCAGAGCCCGTGCGTGATCATCACCACTGACTCGAGCCCGGGTTCGGCGCCGTCCTCCGGGAGGAAGTGCCGGCCCATCACCGGGTCGACGCCAAGCAGTTGAAACAACCCCGGGGTGACTGATCCACCCTGCACACGCTCGGCGCTGGCGACGTCACCGCTCAGAACGAAATTGCGGAACAGGTACGCCTCGATTCCCGCCACGGATCCGGCGCGCCGGAAATCGATCAGGTCGGGCAGCGAAATCTCCGATTCGCCCCAGCTAGGTTCTTCCTGAGGCTGTGTGGGATGCGTCGGATGCAGCGTCGCGAGCCGATCTGTGCGATCGCCAAACGGCATGGGCTTCAGGCTGATGCCGTTGACGAGACTGAAGATGGTGATGTTGGCGCCGATGCCAATCGCCAGCGTCAGCAATGCCGCCACGAGAAAACCCGTGTGCTGCCGAAGTCCGCGCCAGGCGTGAAGGAGGTCGCGAAGAGGTCCGCTCATCAGGGGCGGATCAATCAATCAATGTGCCAAAAACCGGCCCGAAACAGGCCGAGTTCTGTACGCGCACGGGACGAGCTGTCCGCAATCGGTCATCCGCCTCCGCTCGCGCGCACTCCGGCGAGCTACGGCGGGACAAGCTTACTGTTGCGTAACCTTGAATCCCTTCTTTGCGAGTAGCGCCGGCAGGCCATCTTTTCCCACCAGATGCGCCGCGCCGACGACAATGAAGCAGCCCGCGTTGTCGGTGAGGCATCGCTCGACGTGGGGCAACCAGTTCTGATTGCGCTCGAGAAGGAGTCGCAGATACAGCTCGGGTGATTCGAGGAACGCCGTCAGCGCCAGTTTCTCGACCGTCGCCACGTCGCCGCTGGTCCACGCTTTCACCATGTCTTTGACGCCGGAGACCTGCGTGTCGACATCGTCGATGGTGGCCTTCAGCAGATCTTCCTGGAGTTTCGGCGACATCTGGTCGAAGCGGTCAAGCTGATACGCCAGCGTCTCCAGCCCGAGCCGTTTCATGTTCTTCTCTTTCGCGCGGTCGAAGAAATGCCGATCGACACCCAGCTCCGGTTTGAATCCGGCGCTTTGCAGTGTCGGCGCCATCAGCGTCACCGCCACCAGCCAGGGCTTCATGCGCTGCAGCGCGGCCATCGGCATCCCGTAGCCTTCGGCGCGCTTCTTCACTTCGGCGTAGGTCTCGGCGGAGATCAGCTGATCGAGCGTCTGACCGCCGGTGAGCATCGCCTTGGTCAGCGCCGTCATCATCAGCATCGGGTCGCTCAGTTCATCGAGGTCGACCTCTTCCACGAGTGTCTTCGACGCGTCGAAGGCCTTGTCGATGGCCGCCGGCAGCGGATAGGCATCCGCTGTCAGGACGTGGATCGAGCCGACGAGATACGCCGAATAGCCGTTCGGCGCCTCGACCTTCCAGAGAAAGTGTTTCTGCGGGGCCTGGGCTTGGGTCGCCGTCGTGAGCAGACCGACGAAAAGCAGGACGAAACGCATACGTCACGTTAGCATTAACGGACTATGGATCTTCGCCAGATCCTCACCGGCGCCGTGGTGATGGCGCCGATGACGAAAGGCTCCAATCTTCCCTACCGCCGCCTGTGCGTGGAGCTCGGCGCGCGCGTCACGATCAGCGAGATGACCGTGGCCCGGCGGCTCAAACAGAAGCGCAAAGGTGAATTCGCGCTGATCCGGAAGTTCGAAGGTGAGCCATTTTTCGGCGTCCAACTCGCCGGCACGAACCCGGAAGAAATCGGCTGGGCGGCTGCCCTCGTGGAATCGCGCGGCGCCGATCTCGTCGATCTGAATTGCGGCTGCCCCATCGATCACTTCACGCACAAGGGTATCGGCGCCTCGCTCGGCCGCAAGCCCGCTCGCATCCGGCGCATTGTCGAGGCCATGAAGCGGGCCGTCACCCGCATTCCCGTCACGGTGAAGCTCCGCCTCGGCTGGAACGAGGAGATGCGCAACGTGATCGATCAGGCGCGCGCGGCGGTTGACGGCGGCGCCGATGCGATCTTCGTGCATGGACGCACCCGGAACGCGCGCTACCGGTTTGCCGCCGACTGGGACGCGATCGGATCAGTGGTCGCTGCGGTGCCCGTGCCGGTAGTCGGCAATGGCGACATTCTCTTTCCGCAGGACGTGGAGCGGGGGCTCGCGCGGGCGGGCTGTGTCGGCGTGATGACCGCGCGCGGCGCGCTGATCAAACCGTGGTTGTTCCGCGAGGTGAACGAGGGATATCGCGATATCAGCGCCGACCAGCGCCTGTCAATCTATCGCCGATACGCGACGCTGGCGCGCGAACATTGGGGCGCCGACGAGCACGGCCTCGAGCGTGTCAGGCAGTTCGTGCGATGGCATATCGACTTCTGGCACCGCTATGTCCCGCAACGCGAGGATGGTTCGTTTCCGAATATCCAGGTCCGCGAGCGCGCGCTTCACCATGCCACACCGCTCGACTCATTTCTCGCGCGCACCGACGAGGCCGCGTACGAATACTGCGCCGATTGTCTGACGTTTGAGCGCGACATCGATCCGGCTGCGGCGCCGGAGCCGGCGCGCGCCGAGCAGCCTGAATTCGCTGAAGCGGAAGGGTGACCTAGAGCTTCTGGTCCTGTTTGCGCCGCTCGAGTTCTTCCAGCGACTTCGGCCAGTCGCCTTTCAGCAATCGGGAGAGTCCGCGATCCGCCAGCAGCTTGCCGCCGGTCTGGCACGTTGGACAGTAGTTGGCTTCGTTGTCGGCGTACTGAATGCGCTGAACCGGTGTGCCGCACACCGGACACGGCTTTCCGTACCGGCCGTGTGCCGCCATCCCCGCGCGAAAGGCCGTGACCTTCTCAGGGAATCGTTCGCCCGTTTCGGCAATGAGTTCGTCGCGCCACTTCGTCAGCACACCGATCGTGTGGGCGTGCAGGCCGCCGATCTGCTCCGGCGTCAACTTGCTGGTGAGCAGCATTGGCGACATCTTCGCCGCGTGCAGGATCTCGTCCGAATAGGCGTTGCCGATGCCGCTCAGGAGGTGCGGGTCGGTGAGCGCGCGTTTCAAGGTGTGCGTCTCGCGAGTCAGCGCCGCGCCAAACGCCGCGACTGACGACGTGAGCACTTCAAGGCCGCCGGGGTCATGACCGGCGAGTTCCCCCTCGCCCTTGACGAGATACAGCGACGCCCGCCGCTTCGACCCCGCTTCGGTCAGGATCAGCGACCCGTTCGGAAAATCGAAGGCCGCAAGACCGACTTTGCCCGGTATCTTCGCGCCGCGATCGAGGAACTTGAAGCGGCCGGCGATCATCAGGTGGATGACGAGAAACAACCGGTCCTCAAACTCCCAGACCAGACGTTTGCCGAGACGCCGCAATCCAACAACGGTCTTACCGTGGGCCTGATCGATCGGCGGCTGGAAGGAACGCACGACGAAGGGACTCGCAACCCTGATCCGCTCCAGCCGCTGGTTGAGGATACGCGCGCGAAGCGCGTGCAGATACAGCTCGATGTCCGGAAGCTCGGGCACGCGCTACTGCGCGTTGACGAGCGAGGCCCAGCCGCTGGCTCGCGGCACCAGATGCGTGAATGCCCGGAACGCTCTCGACGTGACCTCGCCCCGGACCGTGCACGATCCGGTGCGGATGTAGGCCAGCGCTTCCGCGTATGACGCCTCACTCGCGTCGCCGAGCTCGCGCAGGTAGTCGTCGCCGGCGGCACACGTCGGCGCGATGCCGTCGAAGAAGTCGCCTTCGTTGTTCGCGTTCTTGATCGAGAACGACACCGGCGCCAGGATCTTCTCGCAGAAGCGCAGCCCGTACTGACCGACCGGCTTGCCGAATGTGGTGTCGCCGATCACAATCACCGGCATGAATGGCCGCATCGAATTGATGATCAACTCGCTGGCCGACGCGGACGCTCGCGTCGTGATCACGAATAGCCGCTGCAAGCCAAGTCCCTGCTCGGGCGACGTGAACCGGACCGTCCTGTTGGCCTGCGGACCGATCACGTCGTTGTGAATGTAATTCAACATCACCTGACCGGACGTGCGGCTGCCGCCGATGAGACTGCCGAGATGAACGGCCACGTCCACGAGACCGCCGCCGTTATAGCGGAGATCGAGGATCAACTCAGTGATGTTCGCGGCCCTGAATGCGGCGAATGCTTCATTGAGCGCCGCCGTCGACGGCTGAACGAAATTCGCGAATACCAGATAGCCGACGCGGCGGCCATCCACGTCCACCATCCGCGCATGCGACACGGTGGGAATGGTGACGAGGCGTTTGACCATGCGCGCTTGACGCCGCTCGCCCGACAGCTTCTCGAAATCGATCGTTGCGGCAACCCCGATCTCGGACGCGCCGAATGCGTTGCCAATGGTGCCGCTGGCAATCATCTGCGGCACGCTCTGCCCGTTGACGTGTGTGATGACGTCGCCGCGCGCGAGTCCGGCGTCCAACGCAGGACTGCCGTCGTACACCTGCAGCACGCGAATGTCGGTATTGCTGGTCTGCTGACGAAAGCCAAACCCGATGAACTGGCTGTCGCTGAAGAACGCGTCGTTGGCGGCGGCCGAAGTGATGTAGCTGTAGGTGTTGTCGATCGGCCGGTATCGGACCCGATCGAGGTACTCCTCGGGCGAATTGAACGTGGCCGGATTGACGTTCGACGGCAGGAAGCGATTCCAGTAGTAATAGGTGTTCAGCTGATCGCGAACCCAGAGATTCTGTGACGTCGTCGAGCAGTTGGACGGCGGCGTCTGCGCGTACGCACTCCACGGGCACAGCAGTGCAGCCGTGAACAGAATCGAAGACAGTACGCGTCGCATGAACAGTCTATTTTGCAATGTTTGAGCCGCCATCCGCCACTAGTGGAAGTGTCACCAGGAAACGGCCGCCAACCTCGCCCCAACGTGCGGCAACACCTGTAGTTAGCCTGAACCGCTGAGCTAGGTTCTCGAGACCGACGCCCGTCGACGTTCCAGAGGCCTTCCTTGGGCGCCTGTCATTTGCAACGGTCAGCCGATCCCCCTCGAGGCGCACCTCAATCTCGAGCGGTTTATCGGTTTCGAACTGATTGTGCTTGACTGCATTTTCGAGCAGTTCCGGCAAGACGACGGGGGGAATCAGCCAGCGCCGGGCCGATTGTGCATCCACGTGCACCTGCAGTTTGAGTCCGCCGGCATAGCGGATGGTGGCCAGCGACAGAAACTGATCGAGCAGCTCCAGCTCGTCGGCGAGCGGAACCAGACGGTTTGAGCCGGTGCGAAGGACATATCGATAGCTATTGGCCAGCGCCGCGACGAATGCCGACGCGCGCGGATGGCGCTGATCGACGAGGTGGCTCAGGGCGTTGAGGCTGTTGAAGAGCGTGTGCGGGTTGACCTCGCTTCTCAGCGCGACCAGTTCCGCTTCGACATTCAGTCGCTCCAGGTGCTCGCCGCGCTCGCGGTCGCGCTCCCATTCGCGCACGAGAAACACCGTTTCGTAGACGTGGGTGATGAACGTGACCGCCGCGGCGATAGTGATAACGGCCATCGCCATTGAACGCCACGTGGCGTTGGGATCACCGGTGACGGTAGCCCACAGCCACAGCGCTCCGCCGGAGAATGGGATCGTGAACAGCAGGATCAAACCCACGAGCAAGCGCACGCGATGCCACGGCCGCGTCAGCCAGGCGGTTCGGTCCTGAAAACGGAGATAGAGTCTGAGATTCCCCTCCCACGTCAGATACGCGATCGTAATGAACCAGGCGTAACTGCCAATGAGCGCGGCGGGAGAGTGGGCAGCGTGGCTGATGATCCCGGCAAGGTTGGGGATGGCGACGCCGACGAGAGGCGTCACCAGCAACCTCGCCGCGGTGTCATCCACTCCCGAAGGGTTCATTGGCTAGAAGGGTGCCGGCGACCCATCAGGTGAGAATAGACTCTCGTCCCTGCCATGCGCCGAACGTCACAGTATTTTGGTGGGACGAATGGTTGGGACTATCCTTCGCACATGCGTCGCCCGCTCGCGCTTCTGATCATTCCGGCGCTCGCCGCCGCGACGCCGGCGCAGGTACCGTTGCCTCGACCGGCGGCGCCGGATCTGATTCTGGTGAACGGCAAAGTGATTACGGTCGATCGCAGCTTCTCGATTGCGGAAGGCGTGGCGATTGCGGGCGACCGCATTCTGACCACAGGCAACGAAGATCAACTGCGGGCGCTCGCCGGCTCTTCCACTCGCATCATCGATCTCAAGGGCAACGCGGTAATCCCGGGATTGATGGACAACCATCTCCACGGCGCCGGCGGTGGCCCGGGAGTGGACCTGTCGCGGGCTCGCAACCTCGCCGACGTCTATCAGGCGATCGACGCGCGCCTCAAGCAATCGAAGCCCGGCGACCTGATCGTATCGAACAGCGACTGGCATGAAGCGCAATTGAAGGAGCAGCGTCTGCCGTTGCGTGACGATCTCGACAAGGTCGCGCCGCAGAATCCGGTGGTGCTGGTCCGCGGCGGCCACGAGTACATTCTCAATTCCTCTGCGCTCGCGCGCTGGAGCGTCACCGTCGAAACCCCGCAGCCGGCCGGCGGCCGCATCACACGCTATGCCGATGGCCGGTTGAACGGTGAGCTCGTCGACACCGCGAAAGCGCTCGTCAAGCTGCCGCCGCCACCGGCGCGAACACCAGAGCAGATGCGCGCGGATCGCCTCGCCGACTATCGGAAACTCCACGCGGCCGGCTTGACCTCGATCCGCCACCCCGGAGTCTCGATCGCCGACTACCGCATGCTGCAGGATCTGCAGCAACGGGGCGAGCTCACCATGCGCGTCAACACCCTGCTGCGCGCGAGCAACGACGCGCTTGCGGTTTCCGGGATTCGGCAGGGCGAAGGCGACGAGTGGCTGCGAGTCGGCGGCATCAAGCTCGGTGTCGATGGCGGGTTTGAGGGTGGCCTGATGCGCCAACCGTACGAGAAGCCATGGGATGAGGGCGGCACGTTCCGCGGGTTGCAGACCATGGACACCGAGCGGTTCGTCGCCACGGTGCAGGAACTGAATCGTCTCGATTGGCGCGTCGCCACGCACGCGGTCGGCGACGCGGCGATCGATCTGGTGCTGAGCGCCTACGAAAAGGCCAACGCCGAGCGTTCGATCGCCGGTCGCCGCTGGAGCATCGAGCACGCGTTCATCGGACGGCCAGATCATTTGCCGCGAATGAAGGCGCTCGGTGTCGCCATCTCGGCGCAGCATCATCTGTATCTCGCCGGCCCCAGCCTCGTGAAGTATTGGGGTGGCGAGCGGGCCGCGATCACGACACCGGTGAAGTTGTTTCTCGAAGCGGGATTGCCGGTGTCATCCGGCAGCGACGCGCCCGTGGTGCCCTATCCTCCGTTGTGGACGCTGTATCACTTCACCACCCGCGACACGATTACGGGCGGCGTTCTTGGCGCGGGCCAACGCGTCTCGCGCCAGCAGGCCTTGCGCCTGGCCACCATCAACAACGCGTGGCTGAACATGGAAGAGCGCACCAAGGGATCGATCGAGCCGAATAAGTACGCGGATCTCGTCATCCTCAACGAAGATCCGCTGACCTGCCCGGAGCCGCGTTTGCGCGATGCAAAAGTGCTCGCGACCATTGTCGCCGGCAAGGTCGTGAGCGGCTCATTGCCGTGAGGTCAAGACCCAAGTCCCAAGACCCTCACTGATGCCGTAGCGCGTCGACGGGATTGCTCCTCAACACGGCGAGCGCCGGGATGAGCGCCGCGATTGCACCCATCAGTACGAAGATCGTCAGCCCCGCTGCAATGGCCAACGGGTCGGTCGGTTGGACATAGAACGGATCGCCCGACATCGCGCGGCCGATCGGCAGCGCGGCGATCAAACCAACCAGCGTGCCGGCTCCAACCGGCGTCAGCACCTGCCGCAGGATGGCGCGCAAGAGGGCCGGCGGGCTCGCGCCCACGGCCACGCGAATGCCGATCTCCTTCGTGCGCAGCGCCACTCCGTACGACACCATGCCGAAGATCCCCAGACACGCTAGCAGCAAAGTCAGCGCTCCGATGCCGCTCGCGATCGCGCCGGCCACCCTCGGCCCGCGCATGCGGCGATCGAAGTCGTCGCGCATCACGCGTGCCTCCGGAATCACTCGACGATCGATCGTCGCCGCTTCACGCAGCACCGGCAGCAATCGGTTTGGATCGGTGCGGGCCCGCGCGACCAGCGACACGCCTGCATAGTCGTCGACGCTCAATCCCTTGTACATTTCGGTGACGTTCGTGGCATTGACCTTGATCGCATGCGCGTCCGCAGCGATCCCGACGATGGTGCCCTCTGGTCGTGACTCGTTCTGTGTATTCGGGTAGGCGCGGCCCAACACATCGAGACTGCCGTACATTGCCAGTGCGAGCTTGCGACTGACGACGAGACTGCCGGCATCGCCGGCGGCGAACACTCGCCCGCCGAGCAGCGTAATCTTCATGGTGTCGAAATACTGTGGGTCGACGGCTTGAGACAGCACCGACAAGCCGCCCATGTTGTCGTAAATCGTTTCGAAGACCCGCCCGCCGAGTGGCGCGGCGGTCACGATGGCGGCCTGCTCAACCTCCGGATGCGCCATCACGCGATCCTTGACGGCGGACCAATAGGCTTGCGCGGCGCCATCCGCAATCCCGTAACGGGCGAGCGGCACCGTCAGAACGGCGGCGCGCTCGTAATCAAATCCGAGGTTGGTGGCGACGACCCGCTGCACGCTTCTCACCATCATCCCGGCGACGATGAGCAGCAGGCAGCTCCCGGCGACCTGTGCACCAATCAGCACGCGCCGCATCAATGCCCGATCGAGCGCTCGTGACACATGCTGACCGCCGTCCTTGATCGCATCGATCAAGTGCTGTTGTGCGACCTTCCATGCCGGCAACAGGCCCACGACGATCAAGGCGACACTGGCCAACATCAGTGCCACGGCAATAGTCCGCCAGTCGATGCTGAAGTTCACATACTGCGGAAACTCGGCGAGCGAGGCGATCACCGCGGTGGCCGCCGCGGCAAACGCCAGGCTGCCGATCGCTCCCAACAGCACGAGCGGGACGGACTCGATGACCAGCTGGCGGACGATCCGCATTCGTCGCGCGCCCAGCGCCATTCGCACACCAAGCTCGCGAACCCGGCCCGTGGCTCTCGACATCACGAGGTTCCCGAGATTGGCGGCGGCCACCACCAGCACCAGACCCGTCAGTGTCGCGATCAGCGACAACACCGCCATCACTTCCCGGCGCTCGTTCGCCCTCATGAAGTTGCTGGTGGCCAGCAGCGGTTCCAGCCACATGCCCTCGGCAATCAATCCTTCGGCCGCGAGTGACGCCATGACGCCGCGCAGGGCTTCACGCGCAGCAGCCGGTGTCACGCCATTCTTGAAGCGGCCGTACATGGCCACGCTGTCCGTGTCCCACGCGCGCAGGAACGCGCTCTGCGGATAGAAATACTCGCGCTGCACTATCGGGATAAAGACATCCGGCGCGTCGAAGTCGAGACCGGGCAGTTCCAGCGGCGCAATGCCGACAATAGTGACCGGCCGGCGATCGAGGTACGCCGTAGTACCGACGATGTTGGGATTGGCGCCGAGGCGGTCGCGCCAGAATCGATAGCCGACTACGACCGGCGGCGCATCACTGCGCAACTCGAGCGCATCGCTGAACACGCGCCCATGCAACGGACCGTAGCCAAGCTCGTCGAACCAGTTATTCGAGACGAACGAGCCTTCGATCTGGTCCTCGGCATCCCGGCCCCAGGCAATCGAGTCGCCGGCTTCAACGATCACCGCGTCGAGCACGCTATTGCGGGTCTTGACGAACTCAGCGACGGGATACGGCACTGCGGTGCTGCTGCCACGCCGCTCGGCGCGGTGGAACCGCGCCCATAACTCCGGCGACTTCACCGCCGGGGGTTTGAACACGGCGACGTAGACCATCTGGTACAGCGTCACGTTCAAGCCGATGCCGAACGTCAGGATCAACGTGGCGGTGATCGCAAACACCGGCGCGCGAAGCAGCATCCGGAAGCCGACGCTGAAATCCTGCGCCGCATCGTCGAGCCAGTTCCAGCCCCAGGCATCCCGCGATCGCTCGAGCAGCCGATGCGTATCGCCGAACTTCGATGGATCGTGCATGGCGTCGCGATGCTCACGCATCTCCTCGACGAGCTCGCGCTCGTGGCGGCGGCGGTTCACGAGGTGCCACAGGCGTCTGAACAACGTCATCACGAATGCCGAAGGGACTGAACCGGATCCGACTTGAGCACGCGAAACGCCGGCAGCAGCGCCGCGGCCACGGCCGCCATGACGAACACGGCGAGCGCGGTCATGTAGGCCGCGGGATCTGTCGTTGCGAGCTGAAGCGGTCCGAACGTGAGCGCGACACCCATCGGGCCGGCCGCCGCGATGCCCAGCGTCATACCCAGCGCCACGGGCCACACGATCTGTCGCACCACAAGCCGGACGATCGCCGGGCGCTTGGCGCCGAGGGCGAGGTGAATGCCGAACTCCTTGGTGCGCTGGGTGGCGCCGTAGGAGACCACGCCGAAGATGCCGAGACACGCGATGGTCAGGGTCAGCAGCCCGGTGCCGATCGCGATCGCGCTGGCGATGCGAGCCCCGATCATGCGCCGTTCGAAGGCATCACGCAACAGACCCACGCCAGGCAGAATTCGCGCATCGATCATCGCGGCTTCGCGCAGCACTGGGGCGAGGAGCGTGACATCGCCGCGCGCCCGCGCAATCAGCACGGCGCTGAGGTAGTCATTTTCCACCAGCGGGCGATACAACTCCGACGACCGGACTGAGCCCAGACGAATCGCATGCGCGTCGCCGGCAACACCAATGATGGTGGCCGCCGGCTTCGATCGCGGGAACCCCTGCCCGATCACGTCGAGCCCGTCGTACATCTCCATCGCCAGCGTGCGACTGACAATCACCGTCGTCTTGGGATCGTCGGATTCAATGAACGTTCGCCCGAGGAGCAGGGGAATGCTCATTACTTCGAAGAACGACGGCGCTATCCGGTTCGTGACCACCTCGAGGCCCGGCGCATCGTTGGCAAACGTGTTTTCCTGGATGCGGCTGCCTAGCGGCGGCGCCAACGCCAACGCCACGCCAGCCACCTCTGGACGCTGCAGCACACGTTCCTGAACCGCGCGCCAATAGGCCGTCGCATCAGGGCCGCTGTAGCCATGACGCCCGAGGCTCGGTTGCAGCGTGGCGGCCTGCTTGTATTCGAAGCCGAGATCGTCCGACAACAGGCGTTGCAGCGTCCGGGTCATCATCACCGCCAGCACCAGGACCAGGCAGCTGCCCAACACCTGCGCGCCCATCAACCAGCGGCGCACGCGAGCCCTGTCGAGATTGATAGAGACCTGCTGTCCGCCGTCCTTGATCGCCGCGATCAGCTCCTGCCGGGCCACCTTCCACGCCGGCACGGCGCCTATCACGGTGACCGCCACCACGGTCATCGCCAGGCTCATGGCGAGTGTCCTCCAGTCGGGCGCAAAGCTGATGTTGTCGGGCAGGCTGCCAAATGCAGCGATCGTGTCCGCCGCCCAACTGCCAAAGACCAGGCCGCCGGCGGCGCCGAGCAACGCCAGCGGCAGCGTCTCGATCATCAATTGCCGGACGATGCGCGAGCGGCTGGCGCCAAGCGCCACGCGCACCCCAAGCTCGCGCGACCGGCCGGTCGCCCGCGACAGGACCAGGTTGCCAATGTTCGCGGCCGCAACGATCAGCACCAGCGTCGTCAGCGAGCCGAACAGCGCCGCGCGCGCGTACAGCATGGTGAGTTGCTGCGGCGCCATGAAGTTCACCGAGCCCATGGCCGGCTCGAGCCATTCATCCGGGCGGACGTTGTCGGGCCGCTGCTCATGCAGGCGCCGCATCAGCGCCCGCAGGCCTTCACGCGCCGCCGCTGGCGACACGCCATCTTTCAGCCGCCCATACATGTTCACGTTGTTCGTATCCCAGGCGCGCAGGAAGTTGCTGTCGGGAAAGAAATGTTCGCGCTGATCGATCACCAGCCAGAGGTCCGGCTGGTCGAGTTCGAGGCCGCGAAACGCCGGCGAGGTGACGCCGACGATGGTCACGGGAATGCGGTTGATCCGCACGGTACTGCCGACAAGCGACGGGGTCGAACCGAGTGTGGTGCGCCAGAACTGATGGCTGACCACGGCCGCCGTTCCTGAAGCGGCACCGTCGGCCGCCGGGAGGAACCCTCGCCCCTCGGCCATCGTGCCACCCAGTTCGCTGAACCAGTTCGGCGACACGAACATCGCGGTGACGACTCGCAGGTCGTCGCCCCACATCATTGGCGACAACGCATTGACGAGGACCGCCGAAAGTACTGTCGTCTCACGCGCAGCCGTTTGCGTGATCTGATAGGCGATGGTGCCATTCCTGTCCCCGGGGGCGTTGCGCGTGAATCGCGCCAGCGTGCCGGGGCTCGGGATGTCGGGCGGCTGCAGCAGCGTGACGTTCACCATCTGATAGAGCGTCAGGTTGAGGCCGATGCCAAACGTCAGGATCAGCACGCCCGTGATCGCGAACGTCGGCGAGCGCATCAAGCCGCGCACGCCAAGCCTCAGATCCTGCATCGCATCGTCGATCCAGTTCCAGCCCCACTCATCGCGCGACCGTTCGAGCAGTCGATGCGTGTCGCCGAACTTCGACGGGTCGCCCATCGCCGCGCGATGCTCGCGCATCTCCTCGACGAGCTCGCGCTCGTAGCGGCGGCGATTCAGCAGGTGCCAGACGCGCCGGAGCCAGGTGGTCAAGATGTGGACTCCAGGATGGCGGCAATCGCATCCGCCATGCGTTGATAGTCGCCCTGCTCCACTTCGAGTTGCTTCAGCCCTTTCGCGGTGATGCGATAACTGCGGACGTTTCGGCCGGTATCCGACGTGGTCCACTCGGCCTTCAACCATCCTTGTGCGAGCGCCTTCTGCAGCGCCGGATACAACGAGCCTTCTTCGACGCTCAGCTGCTCGCTGGAGAGGGTGCGGATCTTCTGCGCGATGGCATACCCGTGCAGCGGTGCCTGACTGACCACGCGGAGGATCAGGAGGACGAGTGTTCCGGGCGGCAGTCCGGCTGTAGGCATAGGCTAACTATGCCTCTAAGAACGAGGGATAACAAGAGAAAGTTCATTCCCTGTCTCGCCGGAGCGTGGCGAAGGCGGATAGACTGCGCGCATGCGACTCGCAGCTGCCCTTCTCATCCTTTTCACTGTCACGGCGTGCGACCAGACTCAGGTCGTTCAGGCGCCGGCGCCGCCTCCCAACCCGTTGCCGGGAACGACGTTATCGGTTGACGAGTTGAAGGCGCAGATGTTCCACGTCAGCGCCGGCAAACGCCTCAAGGGCTCATGGCCGAATGGTGCTCGCGTCGCCGTCGGACTCTCGTTCGACGTCGACAACGCCACAGCTACGCTGTCGACGGGCAACCTGGACTACGAGATCCTCTCGCGCGGCGAGTACGGCGCGGTCGATGGGCTGCCTCGCATCCTCCGGATGCTCGATCGGCAGCAGGTCCCTTCGTCGTTCTTTATCCCCGCCGCAAGCGCCGTGTTTCATCCCGACATGGTGAAACAGATTCAGGCGAGCAAGCTTGCGCACGAGATTGGCGTGCACGGCTGGATCCATGAGCGGCTGCCCCTGCTCAACGACGAGAAGGAGGAGCAGCGGCTGCTCAACCTGTCGATAGACACGCTGCAGAAGATGATCGGCAAGCGGCCGGTCGGCTACCGCGCGCCGTCGTGGAAGTTCAGCCAGTGGACGATGGGCCAGGTGAAGGCCGCCGGCTTTCTCTACGACAGCAGCCTGATGGCCAGTGACGATGCGTACGAGATTCTGCTCGACGGGAAGCCAACCGGCGTGGTCGAGCTGCCGATCGAACGCATTCTTGACGATGCGCCGTATTTCGGCGGCAACGCCGACGGATCGATGCCGTCAGTGAGCGACGTTTACGAAGTGTTTCAGTCTGAATTCGACGTCGCGTACGAAGAAGGCGGTCTCTACCTGCTCACCATGCACCCGCACATGATCGGTCATCGTTCACGCGTGGCGATGCTCGAGCGGCTGGTGCAATACATGAAGCGCAAGCCGGGCGTGTGGTTCGCGACCCACGAGCAGATCGCTAACCACGTGAAGCCGTTGATCGGCAACTAACGGCCGGTTAGTGCTTCAGCGTCGCGCGCTTCGCCGACGCGCGGAGCGCGTGATTCAGTCCGTGATACCGCCGGCGCAAGCGATGCAGCTGTTCGTGGTCGCCGGTTTCGCGCGCCTTGGTGGCAGCGGCCTTGAGCTCTCGCATCTGCGTTTTTAGCAGCGTCTTCTCGGCAGACGCCTCCGACACATGATGCTCGAACGCCTCGATGCCAAGGGCCTTGCAGAGCGCCGGCAGCAGGTGGTCCTTGTTCAACTGCGTGTAGCCCTTGACCGCTTCGTGGTCCATACCCGCAGCCATCTCGCGCAATTCGGCGACGGTCTTTTTCTTCAGTTCTTCATAGGTATGCGTCACGGCTTCCCTCCCGCAGAGGCGCGATCCTAGCCGATCGGTCGGCTGTGTGCCACAATCCGGGCCTATGCGAACCATGCTCGCCCTTACGGTTGTGCTCTCGGCCACGTTACTCGCGCAATCGCCGCCAGGGGCGCGGCCCGCCGCCACCGGGACCTTCGATCCCGCGCGCGCCGCGGTGATCGACCGCGCGCTCCAGCGCTACGTCGACACTGACCGCGTGGCCGGCATCGTCGCCCTGGTCATGCAGGACGGCCAGGTCGTCTACGAGAAGGCTTTCGGTTGGGCCGACAAGGAAGCTGGCCGCCGCATGACCACCGACACCATCTTCAGGATCGCCTCGCAAACCAAAGCGCTGACCAGCGCCGCGATCATGCAATTGATCGAAGAGGGTTTGCTGACACTGACCACGCGCGTGTCGACGCTGATTCCAACATTCGCGCAAACGTCGGTGGCCGTCACCAAGGACGGCGCGACGACCAATGTTCCGGCGCGGCGGCCGATCACGGTTCGAGACTTACTTACCCACACCGCCGGCATCTCCTACGGCACCGATGCGCCGGTGGCCGCGATGTATCGCGAGAAGGGTCTCGGACCCGCCGCCGGCTTCGGGTGGTACACCGCAGACAAAGACGAGCCGGTCTGCGACACCATGGAAAGGCTCGGCACGCTGCCGTTCGTGGCGCAACCGGGCGAGTCGTGGGTCTACGGCTACAACACCGACATCCTCGGCTGCCTCGTCGAGAAGGCTTCGGGCAAGACGCTTGATGCCTTCATTCGCGAGCGCATCCTGACCCCGCTCGCCATGAAAGACACGCAGTTCTTCCTCCCGGCGGCGCAAAAGGATCGTCTCGCCGCGGTCTATGCCAGCGCGGATGGCAAGTATGTGCGCGCGCCGGACGGCGCGCGCGGCCAGGGACACTATGTCGACGGGCCGCGCCGCAATTTCGCCGGCGGCGCTGGTCTGCTCTCAACGGCGCGCGACTATGCACGGTTCCTCGAGGCGCTGCGACGCGGCGGCACCCTCGATGGCGCGCGCGTGCTCTCGCCGTTGTCGGTGATGTTGATGTCGACGAACCAGGTCGGAAACTTGCACTCGACGGCCGGTCTGGGCTTCGGGCTCGGATTCCAGACCACCGATCGCTTCGGCGCCAACGGCATGAGCCATGAAGGCGCGTTCGGCTGGGGCGGCGCCTACGGCACGAACTATCGTGTCGACCCGTCCGCGCGGCTGGTGATGACGCTGATGATTCAGCTGATTCCGAACGCGACCGACATCCAGCAGGTGTTCCCGTCGGTGGTCTATCAGGCGTTGCGGTAACCGCAGACTCAGCGCTGCAGCAACGCGGTGCCTCGGCTCGAGGTCAGCGTGAGGGTGTTAGAGGTCGCAGCGATCTGGTGGTCGCCGCTCAACAGGGCGACCACCGCACTTTCGTATGATGCGGTCGCACACGCCGCGCGCGTGCAGCCGAGCGCCGGACCAAGCCTCAACGTGTTGGCGTTCAGAGTGAACGGACCCGTGCAGGTATTGCAGTCGACCCGCAGAAACACACGCTCGTCCTCGAAACCCACCTGATACCTGGCGCCGGTGGGCGCCGGCTGTACCGTCTGCGAAGCCGGTTGAATGGAGACGATGCGCCACACGCCGTCGAGGGAGTCCGGCGTCGGTGACGTCGGCGTGTCTTCGGCACAGCCGACGAGACCGATCGCGCAGATGAACAGGATGGAACGTGACATCACTCCAGTGTTACCTGCGGATCACTTGGACTGCAACGCTATTCGCTCAGTCTTTGCGATCTCGTTGACGAAAAAAGCATAGAAACGTGCGGCTCGCTCAAGGCCGGGGGTGGAGATCGTATCGAGGGTGTCGCCGCTGGTGTGATACATCGGCCCCGAGTGAATCGCCTGGACGCGCGGCACGCCGAGCGGTGCGTAGCCGCCAAGATCGCCGGCAATCGAACTGGTGAAGACCGGACGCAAGGCAAATCCGTAGCGCTCCATGCCGCGCTTCGCGATGTCGGCGATCGCCGGCGCCTCGTTCGAGATCCCGAACCCCATCGGCTGCTCGGCCGCTTCGACACGGAATGGGTCGTTGCGGAACTGCAGCTGTGCGATGTGCTCGAGATTCAGCACCAGCACCGCCTTCGCCAGGCGCGGATTCATCTTCACCAGGTTGGACGGTCCGTTGAGTCCCGGGCCATGATGGCCGCCGCTCGCGACGAAAAACAACGAGCGCTCCGGCTGATGCTCGGGCCTGGCAAAATGACGGGCGAGCGCAATCAACACCGCGAGACCGTCGCCGTTGTCGCCGGCGGCGTCGAACCAGCCGTCGGCGTGAGCATTCACAATCACCAGCTCGGCGTCGCGCCGCCCGGGCACGACGCCAATCGTATTGTGGCCCTTCAGCCCCTCTCGCATTTCGGTGGCCAGATCGATCTCTACGCGAACATCGTTGCCATCCGTCGCCCGTGCCATGACTGCCTTCAGGAACCGGCCGTCGTCGTGGCCAAGGTTGAAGCACGGCACGCCACAGTTGCTGAAATCGCGGACGTGCATGTTGCCGGCCTGTTCGACGACGTTCAAAACGGCAAGCGCTCCGCGCTTGGCGAGCTCGCGCGCGCGGTCGGTGGTTCGGGTGCGTTCGGAATACGCGCCCGCCGCGGGATGCAAGGTTTGGACGGCCACCCTTCCCGTGACGTCAACATCCGGCAACGGGTCGGTCGTGGCGCCGATCATGATCAGCGGAGCCTTGATGGGTGCGGCAAGCTGCGACCCGCTCGTCGGGAAGGCGGACGCCAACACTATACTGTCGCCGCCTGAAGCCAGCTTCACGTGCCACGATCGTGGGTGCCACACGGCCTGAGTGCCGGCGTAGGTCTGGGTCGCGACGTCGCGAAGTCCCGCCGCCTTGAACTGCTGCAGCACCCAGGCATGGGTCTCGTCGGCGCCGCGGAATCCGGTGATGCGTCCCCACGCCTTCTCGCCGCGGGCGCGATCCGCGACCGCGATCCCGACGATGGCCTCGAGATGTTTGCGGATCGCCAGGCCGGTGAGCTCGCGATGGCCCTCTTCGCCCGGCGGCACCACCGCAGGGGCAAGCGTGAGCGCCGAGACGTCGAGGATCGGCCGGTGTGGATCGCCGAGTCCCGTGGGCGGCGGCACGCCGGACCACGCCTTTGACCCGCTGATCGCGGGCGCGGGCTCAGCGGCTGCGTAGTAGAGGCCGTTGAACAGGAACTTGAATGTGCCGTGCGGCTGCGCGCGCTTCATGATCTCGGTGCCGAAGAGCAGCGCGCGACCGCGGCCGATCGGCGCCTCGACCGCGGCCGCGCCGTTTTGCAGATACGACTGGCCCCATGACCAGCCGCTCTTGAGCGGGCTGGCGCCGTCGAACGACGCCAGCACCTTCACACCAGCGTTCTCTCCGGCAGCGCCGACACGGAAGACCGGGCTGTCGTCGAAGAACAGGTCGGTGCGCTCCTTCATGCCGTGAGCCACCGGATGCGACACGTCGACGCGCGCGGTGACGATCGAACCCGGCGTGTAGAACTTCGCAGGCGGCAACGGTTGCCCGCCTTCCTGCAGGTGATTGCCGATCGGCAACTGCAGGTGCGCGATGAGATTCGAGGAAGACGAGCCGATGGTAATCAGCGTGCCGCCTGCCTCGGCAAACCGGCGCAGTTCGGGAATCGAGCGTTCCACGCTCATCCGACCGAGCATGGGCCGGAACTCCGCCGGGATGTCCGCGGCGGCCGGCTGCGCCGCGCCGCCTTGAGTGGCGCCCGAAGGAATGGCGCCGTCGACGAATACGATCGCGTCGAACTTCGCGTGCAGATTGCCAGCGTCGATATCCGGCGGGAACACGCGCTCGAATGGGAACTCGTACTGCTCGAGGATCCACCGCGCCCAACCCGAATCCATCGAACCACCGTACTGATCCCACAACCCCACCCGCGGCGTCCTCAACTTCGCGGCGCCCGCAGGTCGCGCCATGGCGGTCGCTGTCGCGCTGACCCCAAGCCCCGCCGCCGTCTTCTCGAGCGCGGCGCGGGTGGATCCTTTCGCGACGATGTACCACGTGCCGGCCGGATATGTTCGGCCTTCGGCGGTCAACGGTGCTCGCAACCAGTACGCGTCCTCGCCGGCTTTCAGCAGTCGATTCAATGCGACGAACGAATCGACCAGCCGGTGTTCGATGAGGTAACCCGCGGTCTTGGCGACCGTTGTGACGTTGCCGGCGGGAGGCTTCACGTTCCAGTCGGTCACCGCCTCGAATGGCCCACCGAAGGGATCGAGGATGCGATCGAACTCAACGCCCATCTGAAAGGCGAGCGTCCAGCCCGCGTGATCGTACGGCGGCGTCGGCGGCGCGCCCGGAAACGGAATGTTGTCGGGATGATCCTGAGGTTCGAACATGTCGATGATGTGCGGACGGAAGGCCTGCGCCGTCATCACTACGAACGAGCCGGCGGGATATGCCTTGCCGTTGACCGTGAACTCGCGCGTGGCGCGTTGAATGCGGATACCCACTTCGCGCAGCGCGTTGATGAACTTCACCGCCGTCAGAAAGTCGGCCTGGGAAGAGGGAATGATGTAGCCACGCGGATCGCGGAATTGCGGATCGCGGATGGCCGCCATCACCGCGGCGTCGCGCTCGGGATTGGCCCCGCCACCACCTCCGCCGGCAGTCGTCGGCACTCCGAGCTTGGCGGCGACCGCCGAGTAACGGTGGGGCTGCACGGTCCAGGTATCGGTGTTGCCTCGCGCGATCGAGTTGCGGCCCATCTGGTAGACGTTGAACAGCACCGTCTCGCGCCAGCGCGACGCAAAGTCGAGCACCGCGCGGTTCGCGGTGATCGAGTAGTCGATCGACCGCCGGAAGTGCCACACCTGGGGCGCGATCGGGAACGTCAGGTCGCTGGTCGGCAGCTGCCGTTGCAGCACGAACGGGATGCGCATCGGCGTCGGGTTCCCGATCATCTCGGTGAGGATCGCCATCACGTTATGGAAGGCGGCGGTGTTGCGGATGCCGCCGTTCCACCAACCGTCGTAAGGGCCGGCCGCGCGCATCGACGCGCCCGGCTTGCTCTCAGCGGCCATCCGCGCGTGGATGGTCAGGCCGAGTTGCTGCAGGCCGAGTACCAGCAGCGGGTCGTAGTTGTAGTTGAACGGATCGCGAAACGGCGGCGACCAGAACACCGTGCCGGCCGGGCCGCTCTGGTGGTGGTTGTAGAGAATCTGCGGCGACCATTCGTGGTAGAGCACGCGGTTGATGTTCTCGGTCTCCTTCTGGGTCGACGCGAAGAAGTCCCTGTTGTTGTCGTGGCCGATGTAGTGGTGATAGAGCCGCGGCAGGCCGGCGCCGCTGCGCTTCTCGGGCACCGGGTTGCGCATGTACCAGCCGGCCACCAGATCGTGGCCGTCCGGGTTGGCGTGCACGAACAGGATGATGGTGTCGTTGAGGAATCGCATCGTTTCCTCGTCAGTGCGGCTCACCATCTGATAGAGCATTTCACCGAGCTGCTGCGCGCCCAGCACTTCGTTGGCGTGCAAGCCGCCGTCGATCCACACCACGGCCTTCCCCTCGCGCGCCAACGCTCGCGCCGAGTCGTCTGAAAGACCCTCGGCCAGCGACAGCCGGCGCGAGATCTCCTGGAACCGCCGCAGGTTCTTGTGGTTCTCGGGGGAGGTGACGATCGCCATCAGGTGCGGGCGGTTCTCGGACGTGCGCCCAATCTCCTGCAGCACCATCCGGTCGGATTCGGCGTCGAGTTTGCGCCAGTAGTCGGCCAGCTGCTGATAGGTCGTCAGCTGATAGTCGTCGCCGAAGTTGAAGCCGAACTGTTCCTTCGGCGCGGTGAGGCGGGGCGTCTGTGCCGACGGCGACGCCGTCAGCACCAGCGGGGCGATCAGGAGCGCAATACGAGCCAGTCTCATGGCCCGGATATTACGCCGAGGTCTGCCGCCGGCGCGCCGGTTGCAAAATATGCTTAGCGGTAAGTATAATAACCTGATGGATGCCCGCAAGATGGCGCAGGCGTTGGGCCGCCGCGGCGGTCGCGCGCGCGCACGGACCCTTGCCCCCGAACAGCGCCGGCAGATTGCCGCCCTGGGGGGCGCGGCCCGCCGGCGCTCGCTGGAGCTCGCCCAGCGCCATGCCGACAACTTCATCTACGCCGCGATGGTGCTCGAACTGCAGCCGCCGCCGCGCGTCGAGCGGGTGCGAAGTTTCAACGGCCCTTTGCCGGGTCTCTATTGGACATGACCGCGGCCGCCGAGTTGAAAGAGGTCGCGCATGTCGCCGACGGATTGAGGGGCCTGGGACTCGAGCCGGTGCTGGTTGGCGGCATGGCGCTGGTCCTACTCGGATCACGACGCATTACGCGCGACTTTGACCTGGTGATCCCTCACCCGGGCGATCGCGTGAACACGCTGGCCGAATTCTTCTACGACAGGGGCTTCGAGTTGGCGTCAAAGGTGAATGACGCGGGCGACATCGTGGCGACCATTGACAACTCCCGCGTCGCCGGCATCCGGCTGAAGCTGGATGGACCGGCCAGCGTGTACTTCTGGCATCCAACGAAGCGGTTGCGGATCGATCTGCTGTTCGACTTTCCCGTCGCCGCCGCGGAGCTCGCCGGCAACGCCGTCAAGACCAAGGTGCGGGGCTGTGTCCTGGCCGTAGCGTCGGCGGCAGACTTGCTGCGGTTGAAGCAGATCGCTATTAAGAGGCGATCATTCGCCGGCGACGCTCAAGACATCGAGTTTCTCGAGGCCCACCTTCGAGGCTGACGGGCCGTACAAGAGAAAAGCCCGAGTGATTTTTCACT
>Ga0187893_10001718_pt1 | contig 51096 bp, 46 predicted proteins | sample MA1701074metaG_FD_139574 | JGI IMG/M metagenome (GOLD analysis project Ga0187893, IMG submission 139574) | White microbial mat communities from a basaltic lava cave in the Kipuka Kanohina Cave System on the Island of Hawaii, USA - MA170107-4 metaG ... | reverse complement strand
TCGACGCTCCGGGCGGCGGTTGCCGCCGCATCGACGCTCCGGGCGGCGGTTGCCGCCGCATCGACGCTCCGGGCGGCGGTTGCCGCCGCATCGACGCTCCGGGCGGCGGTTGCCGCCGCATCGGCGTTCGGGGCGATCGCCGCCGCGCCGCGGCCGTTCGGCGAGCGCTAGAGCCCGGCGCCGCATGGAGCGCCTGTCGCGCACCGGGCTCGCCGCGTACGGGGCGCTCGCGCTCCCGCTCGCGATGGCGGCGCTGCCGCTGTACGTGCATCTCCCCAAGCTGTACGGCGGCGACCTCGGGCTGCCACTCGCCCTCGTCGGGGCGATCCTGCTCGCGACGCGGCTCGCCGACGCGGTGTCCGATCCGCTCCTCGGCTGGCTCGCCGACCGCTGGGCGCGGCGCGAGGCGTTCGTGCTCGCCGCGCTGCCGCTCCTGGCGGCCGGGATGATCGCGCTCTTCCATCCGCCGGGCGGACAGCTCGCGTGGTGGCTCGCCGCGGGGCTCGTCGTCACCTACCTCGGCTTCTCGATGGCCTCGATCGCCTACCAGGCCTGGGGTGCGCAGCTCGCCGGCGACGTGGACGAGCGCACGCGGGTCACCGCCGCGCGGGAAGCGTTCACGCTCGCCGGCGTCGTCGCCGCGGCAGCGCTGCCGCAAGCGCTCGGCGGCGAGAACGCGACCGGGCTCGCACGCGCGAGCATCGTCTTCGTGGCGCTCCTCGCGCTCTGCGGTGCGATCACCCTTACCGCCGCACCGCGACCGCCGCGGAAGGCCCGCGCGCGCGGCGGCTTCGCCGCGTCGGTCGGCGGCCCGCTCGGCAACCGCGCGTTCCGGCGGCTGGTCGCGGTGTTCGTGCCCGCGGGAATCGCGGCGGCGATTCCCTCCACCCTGGTGCTGTTCTTCGTCGCCGACGTGCTCGAGGCCGAAGCGCTCGCCGGCGCCTTCCTCGTCGTCTATTTCCTCGCCGGCGCCGCCGGGATGCCGCTCTGGGTGTTCCTCGCGCGGCGCGTCGGCAAGCGGCGCGCGTGGCTCCTCGGCATGGCGCTCGCGGTGGCGTCGTTCGTGTGGGCGTTCGCGCTCGGGCCGGGCGACGTCATCGCGTTCGGCGTAATCTGCGCACTCTCGGGGCTCGCGCTCGGCGCCGACCTCGCGCTGCCGGCATCGATCCTCGCCGACGTGATCGACGGCGATGACCGCGCGTCCGCCGAATCGGCCGAGGGCGGCTACTTCGGTCTCTGGAATCTGGTGACGAAGGCGAATCTCGCGCTCGCCGCCGGAATCGCGCTGCCGGTGCTCGCCGCGCTCGGCTACGCCCCGGGCGACGGCGGGGCGGCGCGCTCGCTCGCGCTCGTCTACTGCCTCGTGCCGTGCGCGTTCAAGCTCGTCGCGGCCGCGGTGCTGTGGCGGGCGCCGTTCGGCGCCCGGGTCGGGAGGATGGGATGAGAGGATTCGTGCTCGTGCTGCTGCTCGCCGTCGCCGCGTGCACCGGGACGGCGCCCGCGGACTACGCCGGCGAGAAGCCCGCGCTCGACCGCGAGCGCTACTTCAGCGGCACGGTGGACGGCTGGGGCATGGTGCAGGACCGCTCCGGCAGGGTGCTGCGCCGCTTCACCGTGCGGATCGAGGGCGCCTGGCGCGACGGCACCGGCACGCTCGACGAGTCGTTCGACTGGTCGGACGGGAAGCAGGAGCGGCGCGTCTGGACGATCGCCCGCGACGGCGCCGGGCGCTACACCGGGCGCGCGGCCGACGTGGTCGGCCGGGCGACCGGCGTCGCGGCCGGCAACGCGCTGCAGTGGAAGTACGTGCTCAGGCTCCCGCCCGAGCAGGGCGGCTGGGAGGTGAACCTCGACGACTGGATGGTTCTCGTCGACGAGGACACGATGCTCAACCGCTCGGAGATCGCGAAGCTCGGGATCCGCTTCGGCGAGATCACGATCGCGTTCCGGCGGCGGAAGTAGATGCCGCTCAACCCGCCGATCGCGGACTGGGCGGGCCGGCGCTGCTGGCTCGTCGGCGCCTCGACCGGGATCGGCGCGGCGACCGCGCGGCTCCTCCTCGCGCGCGGCGCGAAGGTCGCAGTGAGCGCGCGCAACCGCGCGGCCCTCGCCGGGGTGGTCGCCGGGCACGCCGAAGGTCTCGCGGTCCCGGCCGACGTGACGCGGCCGGAGTCGCTCGCCGAAGCGCTCGGCGAGATCCGGGCGGCGTGGGGCGGCGTCGATCTCGTCATGCTGCTCGCCGGCGCTTACACGCCGGTGCGCGCATGGGAGCTCACGGCCGCGGTCGCGCGGAGCCACGTCGAGGTCAACCTGATGGGTGCGTACCATGCGCTCGCGGCGGTGCTGCCGGACTTTCTCGCGCGCGGCGCGGGCGGGATCGCGATCGTGTCGAGCGTCGCCGGGTACCGCGGGCTCCCCAAGGCGCTCGTCTACGGCGCGACCAAGGCGGCGCTCATCAACCTCGCCGAGACGCTCTACCTCGACCTCGCGCCGCGCGGGATCGCGGTGTACGTGATCAACCCGGGCTTCGTCGCCACGCCGATGACCGCGGCGAACGAGTTCAAGATGCCGGGGCTGGTGACGACCGAGGTGGCCGCGGCCGAGATCGTGCGCGGCCTCGAGAACGGCCGCTTCGAGATCCATTTCCCGCGGCGCTTCACCACTTGGCTCAAGCTGCTGCGGTTAGCGCCCTATCGCCTCTACTTTGCGGCGGTGCGCCGCTCGACCGGGCTGTGACGCTCGAGGAGATCGTCCGCTGGTGGGAGGGGCTCACGCGCGAGTCGGTGGCGGAGATCGACCGCTACTACGTGCCCGACGCCTGGTTCAAGGACCCGTTCAACGAAGTGACCGGGATCGAGGCGGTCCGGCGGATCTTCGCGCACCTGTTCGACCAGGTCGAACGCCCGCGCTTTCGCGTCCTCGGGCGCTGGCAGGACGCGCACGGCGCGATGCTGCTCTGGGAGATGGACTTCGGCTTTTGCGGCGCGCCGTGGACGATCCGCGGCGCGACGCACCTCGAGTGCGCGCCCGACGGCCGCATCAGCCGCCACCGCGACTACTGGGACGCGGCGGAGGAGCTGTACGCGAAGCTGCCCGGGCTCGGCCTGCTGATGCGTTGTCTGCGCCGGCGGGGGACGGCTACTTCCTAGCGTCGGCCGGTTTCGCCGCCGCCGGCGGAGGATCCGGGATGTATTCGAACACCCGCACCACCCGCTTCACCCCGCTGACGTGGCGCGCGATGTGGGTCGCGTCGTCGGCTTCCTTGCGCGTCACCAGGCCGAGCAGGTAGACGACGCCGTTCTCGGTCACCACCTTCACGTGCAGCGGGTTGAACTTCTGGTCGCCGACCATGCGCGTCTTCACCACGCTCGTGAGGTAGGCGTCGTTCGAGCGCGTGCCCATCGAGGTCGGCGGGGCGATGACGAGGTCGTTCACGACGCTCTTCACCTCGGACACCGCCGTGGCGAGCTTTTCCGCCTCGCCCTTGAGCGCCTCGGTGGTCGCCTCGCCGGTGAGGAGCACGGTGCGGTTGTAGCTCGTCACGTTGACGTGGCCCTGGCTCTTCAGCTTGTCGTCGATCCGCCCCCCCGCCGTCCATTCGATGCGCTCGTCGGCGAGCTGCACGTCGGCGGGTCGGCGGTCGACGGCGACCGCGGCGCCGCCGGCGGCGGCGGCCCCGACGACGACCGGGGCGCACCCCGGGAGGGCCAGCGCGACGGCGGCGGCGAGGACGAGGAAGGCGGGCAGGCTGCGGGTCATGCGGGGATCACTCCGTTCCGAGCAGCAGGCAGTCGATGCCGTCGCACAGGCAGTGCAGCGCGAGGAGGTGCACTTCCTGGATGCGCGCGGTCACCGCGTGCGGCACCGAGATGTGGACGTCGGCCGCAGCGAGGCGCTTGCCGATCTCGCCGCCGCCGCGCCCGGTGAGGGCTACTACGCGCATGTCGCGCTCGTGCGCGGCGCCGATCGCGGCGACTACGTTCGGCGAGTTGCCGCTGGTGGAGAGCGCGAGCAGGACGTCGCGCGGCTGGCCGAGTGCGAGCACCTGCTTCGAGAACACCTGGCCGTAGTCGTAGTCGTTGGCGATCGAGGTCAGGGTGGACGAGTCGGTCGTGAGCGCCATCGCCGCGAGGCCGGGCCGCTCGCGCTCGAACCGGTTCAGGAGCTCGGCGGCGAAGTGCTGCGCGTCGGCGGCCGAGCCGCCGTTGCCGCAGGCGAGGATCTTCCCGTTCGCCACCAGGCAGGCGGTCATCAGCTCGGTCGCGCGCACGATCGGCGGCGCGAGCGCGGCTGCGGCCGCGAGCTTCGTCTGCGCGCTCTCGTTGAAGTGCCGGTTGACCCGGGCGGCGAGATCCACTGTCCTGTCCATACAGTTCATTGCTATTCATAGCGAGTCGACGTGGCATAGCGAGTCGACGTGGTGTCGGGCCGCGGCGACGGCGACCCGCCCGGGCGAATAGTCTACTCCACGAACACCTCGAATTCGACCCGCAACCGCGGGTTGCGGTGCTCGCGCAGCGCGCTGATCCGCGCGGTCACCGTCTCACCGCGGTCCATCGCCCAGGCGAGCGCGGCGTTCTCGGCGCGCGGCACGTAGCCGAGCTTGCGGCCGCGCCATTCGACGCGCACCGCGTTCGGGTCGTGGGCATTGACCGGCTCACGCACGAGGTCGAGGCGGTCGCCGACGGCGAGGTCCGGCCACGCCGCCTTGGCGTCGTGGTAGCGGAAGCCGGCGAGCGGCGAGCTCTGGACCAGCATGCGCACGGTCTGCGCGTGCGCCGCGGCGGGGAGCGCGAGCGCGAGTGCGCAGCCGGCGGCGAGCGCGATCCGCCTACTCGCCGAAGGCATCGCGGATCCACTCCACCCGCGCCGGGTCGAGGCCGTCGAGCGCGACGACGTCGCAGCGGCAGGCCGTCTCCGCGCGCCCGGCGAGATAGGCACGAGCGGCGACGAGGACGCGGCGCTGCTTGTGCGCATCGACGCTCGCCGAGGCGCCGCCGAAGGCGCGCGAGGAGCGCAGCCGCACCTCGACGAAGACGAGGGTGGCGCCGTCGCGCGCGACGAGGTCGATCTCGCCGCCGCGGCAGCGCCAGTTGCGCGCGACGATCTCGAGGCCGTGGCGCTCGAGATGCCGCGCGGCGAGATCCTCGGCCGCGGCGCCGGCGAGCTGCCGGCCAGTGGTCATTCCGGCGGTCATTCGACCGCGACGCCGCGGCCGTCGCGGAAGGTCGCGGCGACCGGCCGCCGCTCGACCACGCCGCCGCCCTGCACCGCGATCCGGCCGGTCACCCCGGCGAAGTCGAACGCCTTTGCGCCGTCGAGCAGCCGCTCGGCGATGCGGTACGAGTCGATCCCGAGCGCGTAGAAGCGCACGAGGTCGCCGTCGAGGCCCGCCGGCCGCGCGAAGCGCGCGAGCTCGGGGTCCTCCGGCCGCACGAGCCACGGCATGTCGGCGAAGCGCACGCCGTTCAGATCGAGGTTCTTGGCCGGGTCGGGGGAGCTGTTGACCTGCGAGGTGGCGTAGACCGGCATCTGGCTGCCGACGTAGGGCCGCAGGAGCCGCGCGCGCTCGGCCGACTCGGCGAGGAACACGAACTGCGGCGGATTGCGATCGATCACCTCGCGCAGCTGCACCGCGTCGCCACCGGCACGGAACTCGACCACGTCGGTGACCCGGCCGCCGAGCCGCAGCCACTCGTCGACGAACGCCTCGCGGCTCCGCTGCGAGAGCGGGGCCGGCGTGCCGACGATGCCGGCGACGCGCATGCTGTCCGCCCACGCGAGGCGCGCGATCTGCCGCGCCTCGCCCTCGACGGCGAGACCGAAGAGGTAGAGCTGGGGCGGAAGCGCCCCGGCGACGTCGGGCTGGTTGAGCGCGAGCGTCGGCACCGCGATCTTCCGGTTGCGCACGAGCGCCGTCACCCCGCCGCGCGTCATCGGTCCCACCACGAGCTTCGCGCCCGCGTCGACGGCCGCCTGGTACTCCTCGAGCACGCGCTCCTCGGTCGCGTCGGTGCGGCGGATCGTCACCGGCAGCTTCTTCCCCTCCGCGGCCATCGCGGCGAGGAAGCCGCTCGCGACGGCCTCCGCCGCCGGCTTGAAGTCCGGCGAATCGAGCGGGAGGAGCAGCGCGATCGCCGGCGTGGCGGGCTTCGGCGGCGGGGGCGCGGGTTCCGGCGTGGGGGCGGGCGCAAAAACGACCGGCGGCGCAGGCTTCGGCGCCGGTGCCTCGACCGGGAGCTGCACGGCGGGACGCGGCGGCGGAGTTGCCGGCCGCGGCGCCGCACAGGAGAATGCGGCGCTCGCGGCGAGGAGTGCGAGCGCGACGGCGCGCAGACGATGGCGGGAAAACCGGGAAAACATGGCGGAACGGGGGGCGGCCGATTATATGTGGTCGCCACGCCGATCGGGAACCTCGCCGATCTGAGCGCGCGCGCGATCGCGACCCTCGGCGCGGCCGACGTCGTGTTCGCCGAGGACACGCGCCACACGCGCGGGCTGCTCGCGCATCACGGGATCGCGGCGAAGCTCCTCGCGCTGCACGAGCACAACGAGCGCGAGGCGACGGTCGAGCTCCTGCGGCTGCTCGGCGAGGGCTGCGCCGCCGCGCTGGTGTCCGACGCCGGCACGCCGGCGATCTCGGATCCCGGCGCGCACGCGGTCGCGTCCGCGCGGGCGGCGGGGTTCGAGGTCGTGCCGATTCCGGGAGCGAACGCGGCGGTCGCCGCGCTGTCGGTCTCCGGGCTCGCGGGGCCGTTCGCCTTCGTCGGCTTTCTGCCGGCGAAGCCGGCGGCGCGGCGGAAGGCGCTCGAGGCGTGGCGCGGGTTCCCGCATCCATTGGTGCTGTACGAGGCCCCGCACCGGATCCTCGATTGCGTCGACGACCTCGTGCAGGTTCTCGGGGCAGAGCGCCGGGTGGTGCTCGCGCGCGAGCTCACCAAGGCGTTCGAGACGGTGCACGCCTGCGCGCTCGGCGACGCGCGCGTTTGGCTCGAGGCGGATGCCGACCGGACGCGGGGTGAATTCGTCGTGATCGTGTCGGGCGCGCCGGCGGCGACGCGCGATGGCGCGGAGGACGAGCGCGTGCTCGCGGCGCTGCTCGAGGAGGTGCCGGTGAAGACCGCGGTGAAACTCGCGGCCGCGATCACCGGCGGGGCGCGCAATCCGCTCTACGGCAAGGCGCTACGGCTTGCGAGCGGCCGCAAGCGGGGGAAGTCGCGATAACGGAGCGAAGCGACCCGGACGCGCGCGTCGTCAGGCCTTGGCTTCGAGTGCAGCGATTCGTGCTTCGAGGCCGTCGAGCCGCTCGTTCATGACCGGCACGCTCGTCAGCAGTGCGGCCATGTGCTTCTCGAGCGAGATCAGGCGCTGCCGGACGTCGGCCATGTGACCCTCGAGCAGCGCCAGACGGTGCGAGTGACCGGCGGCCGTCTTCCGTGACTCGTCGCGGAACTCCCGCATCTCGTCGCGAAACTCGATCAGCGTTTTCAGGGTCAGGTCCATTGCAGGGTCAGGTCCATCGCACCGGAATTGTACGCCCGGCCGGTGCCGCGCCACCAGCGGCCAGCGGACCCGCGCGGGCTTGCGTATAGACTTTCGGGATGGACCGCCTCACGATCACCCGCCCCGACGACTGGCACCTGCACTTGCGCGACGGCGCCGCACTCGAGAGCGTGGTCGCCTTTACCGCGCGGCAGTTCGGGCGCGCGATCGTCATGCCGAATCTCAGGCCGCCGGTCGCCACCGTAGAGGCGGCGCGCGCGTACCGCGATCGCATCCTCGCCGCGCTCGGGCGCGCCGGGGTGCGCTCGGGCTTCGCGCCGCTGATGACGCTCTACCTCACCGACAACACCTCCGGCGAGGAGATCGCGCGCGCGAAAGCGAGCGGCTTCGTGCACGCGGTGAAGTACTACCCGGCGGGCGCGACGACCAACTCGGACGCCGGCGTGACGCGGCTCGAGCGCGCCTTTCCCGCGCTCGAGGCGATGGCGCGCCACGGCGTGCCGCTCCTCGTCCACGGCGAGGTCACCGATCCGGAGGTCGATCTCTTCGACCGCGAGCGCGTGTTCATCGACACCGTGCTCGCCGGGATCGTGCGGCGGTTTCCCGGCTTGCGGATCGTGTTCGAGCACATCACCACGCGCGAGGCGGCGGCGTACGTCGAGTCGGCCGGCCCGAACCTCGCCGCGACGATCACCGCCCATCACCTGCTCTACAACCGCAACGCGATCTTCCGCGGCGGCATCCGGCCGCATTTCTACTGCCTGCCGGTGCTCAAGCGCGAGGTCCACCGCGAGGCGCTGGTGCGCGCGGCGACCGGCGGAAGCCCGCGATTCTTCCTCGGCACCGACAGCGCGCCACATCCGCGCGGCGAGAAGGAATCGGCCTGCGGCTGCGCCGGCTGCTTCACCGCGCACGCGGCGCTCGAGCTCTACGCCGAGGTGTTCGACCGCGCCGGCCGCCTCGACCGGCTCGAGGCGTTCGCGAGCTTCCACGGTGCGGACTTCTACGGCCTCGCGCGCAACACCGCGCGCGTGACGCTCGTCCGGGAGCCGTGGGACGTACCGGCCGAGCTCGCCTTCGGCGAGGCGACGCTCGTGCCGCTGCGCGCGGGCGAGCGGCTCGCCTGGCGCCTCGCCCGGAACCCGGCGTGACCACGACCGGCTGGGACCGCGACCCCCTCATCCGGTCGCCGTGGTTCGCCTCGGTCCGCGCGCAGCTCGAGCGCCTTCCGGCCGATCGCTTTCCCGATCTCGAGCACCTCAACGCGCTCGCGCGCGAGCGCGGCGTGCGGAGCGGGGGCGGGGCGGCGCTCGAGTTCGTTGCGCCCGCGGGCGCCGCCGGTTCCGCGCGACACTATGAAGAGCGCATCTTCCGGACCGGCGAGGTCGCGACCCGGGCCGGGAGCCGGCACGACCTCTTCAACGCGCTCGCCTGGCTCGCATTCCCGCGGACGAAGGCGGTGCTCAACCGGCTGCACCACGCGGAGCTCGGTCGGCGCGGCGACGGCCCTGCGCGCGGCACCGCGCGCGACCTGGCGACGCTCTTCGACGAGGGCGGAATCGTCGTCGCGTGCGCCGATCCGGCGCTCGCGGCGCTGCTCGCCGGATTCCGATGGAAGCGCCTCTTCTGGGACGAGCGCGCCGAGGTCGCGCGCTCGATGCGCTTTCTCGTGTTCGGCCACGCCATCCTCGAGCACGCGCTCGCGCCGTTCAAGGGCGTCACCGCGAAGGCGCTGGTGCTCGCGGCCGGCCGCGAGGCGCTCGGCGACGCGGCGCTCGTCGACCGGACCGATGCGCAGGCCGCGGCGCATTTCGCGCGCCGCGATTCGGTCGCCTCGACGCGCGCGCTCCAGCCGCTGCCGGTGCTCGGGATTCCCGGCTGGACGCCGGAGAACGATGACCCGGCGTACTACGACGACGCGGCCGTCTTTCGTGCGGGGAGGGCGCGCGCGCCGGAAAGAAACAGGCCCCCGTGAGCGGGGGCCTGCCGGACGTCCCGGCGATGCCGGGCGTCCTTCGCGCCGCGAGGAGCGGCGTGATGGCCGGAGCATCGCCCCGGCAACCTGCCTCTTCAGTGTTTCTAGCCCTGCCGCCGGCGGAAAGCAAGCCGCACGGCACGGGAACTTTCGCGTCCCGGCGGTATCATTCTCCTCGCGCAGCAGGCCGGGCGGTCGCTGCGGGGGCAGTTCGACCCGCAGAGGAAAGTCCGGGCTCCGCAGGGCAGGGTGCTGGGTAACGCCCAGGCGCCGCGAGGCGACGGACAGTGCAACAGAGAGCAGACCGCCGATGGCCCGGGGTCCGGTGCAAGCCGGGACCCGGGATCAGGCAAGGGTGAAACGGTGAGGTAAGAGCTCACCGCGGACGTGGCGACACGCACCGGCACGGCAAACCCCACCCGGAGCAACACCAAATAGGCAGGTGCAGCGCGTGCGGCAACCCCGATCGCCCTCGGGCGAAAGATCGGTTGCGGCAGGTGCGAAAGGGCGGCCCGCCCGAGCCTGCGGGTAGGTGGCTAGAGCCGCGGGGCAACCCGCGGCCCAGAGGAATGGCCGTCCGGGACGGGGCGCGAGCCTCGTCCTCGACAGAACCCGGCTTATAGGCTTGCTGCGCACTTTGGCGCTGCTGCAGGACGGCGCGCGTTTCTATGTTTCTATGTTTTTCTATGTATGTGCATAGAGGTTGCGCTCTTGAGGTCGCAATTTGCGATCTCAAGAGCGCAGACCGACCGGCGCTGGGGCGGCCGTCGATACACGCTCGACCATCGACGAGCCGACTCGAGCAGGCTACTTCCGACCTTCCGTTCGCCGGCTTCCGGCACCGCACTCGGTCAGGCGAGCGCCGGATCGACCTCGCGGATCTCCGCCAGCACCCGCTCCGGCGCCAGCTCGTTCATGCACTTGAAATGCCCGAGCGGGCACTCGCGCTGGAAGCACGGGCTGCACTCGATGCCGAGGCTCACCAGCCGCGCCGGCGCGAGCGGCGGCGTGTGCGCCGGGCTGGACGAGCCGTAGAGCGCGACGAGCGGCCGGCCGAGCGCCGCCGCGACGTGCATCAGGCCGGAGTCGTTCGACACCACCACCTCCGGCACGGACAGGAGGTCGATCGCCGCAGCGAGATCGGTCCGGCCGCAGAGGTTGATCGCCGCGCCGTGCGCGAGCTTCGCGATCTCGTCGCCGGCCGCGCGGTCGGCGGGCGAGCCGATCAGCCAGACGCGCCGCCCGCGCTCCGCGAGCGCGCGCGCGAGCGCGGCGAAGTGCCGCGCGGGCCAGCGCTTCGACGGCCCGAACTCGGCACCGGGGCAGAACGCGGCGACCGGCCGCGTGCGATCGAGCCCGAGCCGCGCGATCGTGATCGCGAGGTTCGCCTCGTCCACATCGAGGCGCGGCGGCGCGAGCGGCCGCGGCAGCGGCTCACCGGGCGGCGCGGCGAGGAGCGCGTAGCGCTCGGCCATCAGCGGCGCCGCGGCCTCGTCCAGCCGGTGGCGCACGTTCAGCAGGCCGTAGCGGGCCTCGCCGACGAAGCCGACTCGCCGCGGGATCCCGGCGAGGAGCGGCGGCAGCGCGGACTTCCAGGTGTTCGGGAGCACGATCGCCTCGTCGTAGCGCCGCGCCCGCAGCACGCCCGCGAGCCGCAGGCGCGCGCCGAGCTGGACCCGGCCGTGGGCGAGCGGGGTTTCGATCACCTCCTCGATCTCCGGCATCCGCGCGAGCACCGGCGCGGTCCACTCCGGCGCGACCGCGTCGAGCGCGATCCCCGGCCGGGTCGCGCGCAGCCGCGCACAGAGCGGCTGGGCGAGGAGCGTGTCGCCGATCCAGTTCGGGGCGACGATGAGGACTCGGGACATCGGCCCAGCCGCGCGATCAGTGCCCTTCAGTGTCCCTTCGGCTTCGCGCCCCGGTACACGTACAGGGTGCTGCAGTACGGGCAGCGGATCTCGCCCGCCTCCGCCACGTCGAGGAACACGCGCGGGTGGTAGGACCACACCGGCGTCTGCGGCGTCGGGCAGTGGAGCGGGAGATCGCGCTCGGCGACCTCGACGACGGCCTCGGTCGGCGTCGCGCCGGCCATCAGCGCTTCCCCTTCGCCCTGCCGTCGCCGACCGGCGTGAGCCACGCCCTGTACTTCCTGCTCTTGCCGTTCACGAGGTCGAAGAACGCTTTCTGGATCTTGGTCGTCACGGGCCCGCGCCTGCCGGCGCCGATCGTACGGCGGTCGACCTCGCGGATCGGCGTCACCTCGGCGGCGGTGCCGGTGAAGAACGCCTCGTCGGCGATGTAGAGATCGTCGCGGGTGATCCGCCGCGCGGTCACCTCGTAGCCGAGGTCGGCGGCGAGCTGGATCACCGTATCGCGCGTGATCCCGATCAGCGCGCTCGTCAGCTCGGGCTCGTAGATGCGGCCGTTCTTGATCACGAACAGGTTCTCGCCCGCGCCCTCGGCGACGAAGCCGTCGACGTCGAGGAGGAGCCCCTCGTCGTAGCCGTGGTCGAGCGCCTCGGCGTTGGCGAGGATCGAGTTCGCGTAGGTCCCGGAGTACTTCGCGCGGCACATCGAGACGTTGACGTGGTGGCGCGCGTAGGAGGCGGTCTTGATCCGGATGCCCTTCTCCAGCCCTTCGGCGCCGAGGTAGGCGCCCCACGGCCAGGCGGCGATCGCGACGTGCACCTTCGCGCCCCTCGGGCTCACGCCCATCTTCTCCGAACCGTAGAACGCGATCGGGCGGATGTAGCAGGACTCGAGCCGGTTCGCCCGCACCACCTCCTTCTGCGCCGCGGCGAGCTTCTCCCGGGTGTACGGCATCTTCATCATGTAGATGTGCGCCGAGTTGAAGAGCCGGTCGGTGTGCTCCTTCAGCCGGAAGATCGCGGTGCCGCCCACCGTCTTGTACGCGCGCACGCCCTCGAACACGGCGAGGCCGTAGTGCAGCGAATGGGTGAGGACGTGGGTGGTCGCCTCGCGCCAGGGCACGAGCTTGCCGTCGTACCAGATCCAGCCGTCGCGGTCGGCCATCGACGCGGCCATCGTCGTTCTCTCCCCGGGTGAATCGAAGCGCGGATTTTAAGCTACCTTCCCGGGGAAAGGAGAGGCCCCGATGACGATCGCCTACTGGTGCGTGCTCGCCGCGGCGCTGCTGCCGTACTTCACGATCGCGCCGGCGAAGGTGCGCCCCGACTTCGACAACCGTAGCCCGCGCGCGTGGGAGGCGGGCCTGGAGGGCTGGCGCGCGCGCCTGCATGCCGCCCATCTCAACGCGTTCGAGGCGTTCCCGCCGTTCGCGGCCGGCGTGATCATCGCCCAGCTCGCGCGCGCGCCGCAGTCGCGGATCGACGCGCTCGCGATCGCCTTCGTCGCCGTGCGACTCGTCTACGCCTGGCTGTACTACGCCGACAAGGCGAGCCTCCGCTCGGGCGTCTGGTCGGCCGGGCTCCTCTGCGTGATCGGCCTCTTCGCCGTCGCGGCGATCGGCTGACGGAGGACGCCATGACGACGCGACATCCCGCGCCGGCGCTCCGCGCCTTCGCCGCGCAACTCCTCGAGCGCGCCGGCCTCGCCGCCGACCGCGCCGGCGACGTCGCCGCGATCCTCGTCGAGGGCGACCTGATGGGCCACACGACCCACGGGCTGCAGCTCCTCGGGCCGTATCTCCAGTCGCTCCAGGACGGGACGATGACCGCGACCGGGCAGCCGGAAGTGGTCGCCGACCGCGGCGCCGCGCTGACCTGGGACGGCCGCTTCCTCCCCGGGCCGTGGCTCGTGCTGCGCGCGATGGGCGTCGCGTTCGCGCGCATCCCCGAGCACCCGGTCGTCACCGTCGCGATCCGCCGCTCGCACCACGTCGGCTGCCTCGCGGCGTATCTCAAGCGGGCGACCGACCGCGGGCTCGCGCTGCTGCTGCTGTGCTCGGATCCATCGGTCGGCTCGGTCGCTCCGCACGGCGCCATCGCCGGGCGCTATACGCCGAATCCGCTCGCGTTCGGCTATCCGACCGCGGACCTCCCGGTGCTGATCGACATCAGCGCCTCGACCACGACCAACGGCCTCGTCGCGCGGCTGAACCGCGCGGGGACGGGCGAGCGCCTGCCGGGGCCGTGGCTCGTCGACAACAACGGCAACGCCACGGACGATCCGGCGGCGTACGCGGCCGATCCGCCGGGCGCGATCCTCCCGCTCGGCGGCATGGACCTCGGCCACAAGGGCTTCGGGCTCGGGCTCCTCGTCGAGGCGCTGACCTCGGCACTCGTGGGCTACGGCCGCGCGGACGGCGAGCGGCGCTGGGGCGCCGCCGTGTTCGTGCAGGTGATCGACCCGGCGGCGTTCGGCGGGCGCGAGGCATTCGTGCGCGAGTCCTCCTGGCTCGCGGACGCCTGCCGGACCGCGCCGGTCAAGCCGGGCGCGCCGCCGGTCCGCATGCCCGGCGAGCGCGCCCTCAAGCTGCGCGAGCAGCGCCTCGCCGAAGGGGTCGCGCTCCACCCGGAGATCCTGCCCGCGCTCGAGCCGTGGGCGAAGCAGCTCGGGGTCGCGCTGCTTTAGTCGTCGCGACTTCAATCGGTGCCGAAAACGCTCCGCCACAGCGAGCGCGTCGCCTCGCGCTCGCGCGCGACCCGCCCGGGCTCGACCCGCGCGAACTCCGCGCCGTTCAGCCGCAGCGCGTGCTGGAGCCGCCGGTACTCGCGATAGGCGTCGGCCACGCGGTGCGCGAGGTCGACCGGGACGAGCTCGAGCGCCCCGGCCATGTGGAGGAGCGCGATGTTGCCGAGGTTGCCGGTCAGCTCGTAGTGCGCGCGCGAGCGCGCGAGCACGAGGTACTGGACCAGGAACTCGATGTCGACCATCCCGCCGCGGTCGTGCTTCACGTCGACCAGGCCCGAGCGGTTCGGATGCGCATCGAGCATGCGCTGGCGCATCGCGAGCACGTCCGCGGCGAGCTTCGCCGGGTCGCGCTCCGCCTGCAGCACGTCGCGCCGGAAGGCCTCGAACACCGCGCCGATCGCCGCATCGCCGGCGCAGAAGCGGGCGCGCGTGAGCGCCTGGTGCTCCCAGGTCCACGCGGCTTCGAGCTGGTAGCGCCGGAACGCCGAGACCGAGGACACGAGGAGCCCCGAGCCGCCGCTCGGCCGGAGCGCGAGATCGGTCTCGAACAGCACCCCGGCGCTGGTCCGGCTCGAGAGCCACGCGTTCATGCGCTGCGCGAGCCGCGCGTAGTGCTCGGCCGCGCCCTCGTGCGGATCGTCGTAGAGGAACACGATGTCGAGGTCGGAGGCGTAGCCGAGCTCCTTCCCGCCGAGCTTGCCGTAGCCGATGACCGCGAAGCGCGGAACCTCGCCGTGGCGCGCCGGCACGAGCCGCCAGCAGGCCTCGATCGTCACCTGCAGCACGAGGTCGGCGGCGAGCGACAGGTGATCGGCGAGCCGCTCGACGGTCAGGAGGCCGGCGAGGTCCTGGGTGAGCAGGCGAAAGAGCGCCGCGTGGTGACGCTCGCGCATCACGTCCATCTGGCGCTCGAGGTCGCCCTCGTGCGCCGCCATGTCCCGGCGCAGCTCGGCGGCGAACGCGCTCCAGTCGGGCGGCTCGGCGAGCACGCGTCGATCGAGCAGCTCGTCGAGCAGGATCGGGTGGCGGGTGAGGTACTCGGCCGCCCAGCTCGACGAGGCGAGGATCTCGGCCACTTTCGCCAGCGCTTCGGGACTCTCGACGAGCAGGGCGAGGTACGCGGCGCGCCGGCTGACCGACTCGACGAAATCGAGGCAGCGGGAGAGGGCAACGTCCGGGGGAGCACGTCCGGCGGGAGCGCCGGCTCGCGCGCACGTCTCGATGAGCCGCGGCACGAGCTGGTCGACCCGGTCGCGGCTCGCCGCGGGAAGCTGCAGGTAGCGGGCGCCCGTGCGGAAGCCCTGCAGGCGCGCGAGCGTCCCGCCGGGGTCGGCATAGCCCTGCGCCGCGAGCTCGCGCCCGGCCGCATCGTCGTCCACCGTGCCGAGCCACACCGGCGCGGCCGGGTTCGGCGCGCCGGCGGCGGCGAAAACGTTCTCGAAGTGGCGGGTGACCGCGGCGCGCTCGGCGGCGAGCGCGGCGGCGAACGCCGGCCAGTCGCCGCAGCCCATCGTTCGCGCGATCAGCTCGCGGTCGGCCGCCGACGACGGCAGCCGGTGGGTCTGCTGGTCCTCGAGGTATTGCAGCCGGTGCTCGAGGCGCCGCAGGAACGTATAGGCCCGGGCGAGCTCGGCGGCGACGTCCGGCTCGAGCAGCCGCCGCGCGGCGAGCGTCGCGAGCACCGCGAGCGTCGCGCGCGAGCGGAGCTCGGGCTCGCGCCCGCCGCGGATGAGCTGGAACGACTGCGCGATGAACTCGATCTCGCGGATGCCGCCGGGGCCGAGCTTCACGTCGTCGGCGAGGTCGCGGCGGGCGACCTCGGCGCGGATCTGCGCGTGCAGGCCGCGCACCGCGTCGATCGCGGCGAAGTCGAGGTACTTCCGGTAGACGAACGGCCGCACGATCCGCGCGAGGGCCTCGGCGGCGCTCGCGTCCCCGCCGGCGACGACGCGCGCCTTGATCCAGGCGTAGCGCTCCCACTCGCGGCCGTCGGCGACGAAGTACTGCTCGAGCGCGTCGAACCCGCACGCGAGCCGGCCCGCCTCGCCCCACGGCCGCAGGCGCATGTCGACGCGGAACACCCGGCCGTCGGCGGTGACGTCGTCGAGCGTGCGGACGATCCGCTGCCCGAGCCGCACGAAGAACTCGTGGTTGGAGAGCGCGCGCGGGCCGGCGGTGTCGCCCTCGTCGGGATACACGAATACGAGGTCGACGTCCGAGGACACGTTCAGCTCGCGCCCGCCGAGCTTGCCCATGCCGGCGATGACGAGGTCGCCGCCGCCGGCCGGCGCCCCGTGCTCGGCCTCGAGCTTCGCGCGGTGGTGCCGGTGGGCCGCGGCGAGCGCGACCTCGGCGAGGTCGCTCATCGTGCCGACGACCTCCGCGAGCGGCGCGAGCCCGCCGAGATCGCGCGCGGCGACGCGCAGGAACACGCGCGCGCGCAGCTCGCGCAAGCGCGCGGCGAGCGCGGCGTCGTCGGCCGGATCGACGCCGGCGAGAAAATCGCGCATCGCCGCCGCGGTCCAGGACGAGGCGGCCGCCGCGCCGACCTCGGCGGCGAGCGCAGGCCGCGCGGCGAGGAGCCGTGCCGCGTAGCGCGACCCCGGGAGACCCGCGCCAGCGTCGTCCGGACCCGACATAAGCTCATGACTCCTGGACACTAATGGGCGGCGAAATCGGCGGCGCCCGGGGAGGGTGCAGTACAATCGGTGTCGTCGGTGCGCGCTCCCGGCGCGTTGTTCCCCCGAGCCCGGTTCGCGAGGCGCGCGGCGGCATTGTATAGGCGCACCCTGCTGCCCCGGCCGCACCCGAAGCGAGTGAAGTGAACCGACCGTACCGCCGCCGACGCACCGCGAGCCGCCGACGCACCGCGAGCCGCCGACGCACCGCGAGCCGCCGACGCACCGCGAGCCTATGAGTCTCCTGCACGACGCCACCGACGAGGCCATCGAGGCCGAGCTTCCGCCGGCCGAGCGCCGCTGGCTCAAGTGGCTCCGCCGCACCGGCTGGGCGCTCGTCGGGCTCTACTTCGTCGCGGCCATCGCGATGCTGGCCCTGCGCTTCTGGGTGCTGCCGGCGGTCGCGGACCACAAGCCGGAGATCGAGGCCGCGGTCTCGCGCGCGCTCGGCGAGCGGGTCGAGATCGACGGGATCGAGGCCGAGTGGTTCGGCTTCCATCCGCGGCTCGAGCTCACCGGCGTGCGGATCTTCGACCGCGCCGGCAAGGAGGCGCTCGAGCTGCCGTACGTCGCCGTCAGCGTCGCGTGGCGGTCGATCGTCGCCGGCGAGCTCAGGTTCCGCTCGGTGGTGCTCGACCGCCCCGACCTCGTCGTGCGCCGCGACCGCGGCGGGCGGCTCCTCATCGCCGGGCTCGAGATGAAGCCCGAGAGCGGCGGCGACGTCGCGGCGAGCGACTGGCTCGTCCGGCAGGGCGAGATCCTGGTGCGCGATGCGACCGTCGAGTGGATCGACGAGCGGCGCGGCGCGGCGCCGCTGCGGCTCGAGCGCGTCGGCTTCCTGCTGGAGAACGACGGCCGCCGCCACCGCTTCGCGCTGCGCGCGGAGCCGCCGCGCGAGCTCGGCTCGCCGCTCGACGTCCGCGGCGACCTCGTCGGCCGCTCGCTCGCCGACCTCGCGAGCTGGAGCGGCCGCGTCTACGCCGCGTTCGACCACGTCGACCTCGCCGGCTGGCACGCCTGGGTCGACTATCCGTTCGAGGTGCGCTCCGGGCGGGGCGCCCTGCGCGTCTGGGTCGGCTTCGCCGAGCGCGCGCTCACCGAGCTCAGCGCCGACGTGGCGCTCGACGACGTCGCCGGACGGTTCGCGCGCGAGCTGCCGGCGTTCGACATGCAGTCGATGCGCGGCCAGTTCGGCGCGAAGCGGACGCAAGCGTTCGAGCTGATCGACCTCGACGGTGCGCCCGACGTGGTGTACAGCGGCTACGCGCGGCAGCTCGCGCTCGTCCCGCGCGGCCAGGCGGCGCTCGCGCCGGCCGATTTCACCGGCCGGTGGTGGCCGGCCCAGGGCCGCACGCCGCCACGGGGCGAGGCGACCGTGCGGGCGCTCGACCTCGGCCAGCTCGCGCAGCTCGGCGAGCACGTGCCGCTGCCCGGCGATGCGCGCACGGCGCTCGTCGCGATCGCGCCGAAGGGGCGGCTGACCGACGTCGCCGTCGGCTGGACCGGCGACCTCGAGCGCCCGGCCTCGTACAGCGCGCGCGGCCGGTTCGCCGGCCTCGGCATGAAGCCCTACGAGCGCGTGCCAGGCTTCGACCGGCTCGACGGGGCGTTCGACGTGACCGACAAGGGCGGCAGCCTGACCATCCAGGCGGCCCATTCGACGTTCGACTCGGCGCGGCACTTTGCCGACCGGACCCTGGCGTTCGACACGCTCAACGCCCGGGCGAGCTGGAGCTTCCCGCAGGGCGACCTCGTCGTGAAGCTCGAGGACGTCGCCTTCGCCAACGCGGAGATCGCCGGTTCGATCGCCGGCACCGTGCGGACCGGCGCGCGGGGGAGCCGCGGCGTCGACCTCACCGCCCGGCTCGCGCGCGCGACCGGCAAGGCGGTCTACCGGTACGTCCCCGCGCTCCCGCCGGAGGTCGCGGCCTGGCTCCGCGCCCGGATCCAGGCGGGGACGGTCGGCGAGACGCGCATCCGCCTGCGCGGCGACCTCGACGACTTCCCGTTCCGCGACCCGAAGTCGGGCGAGTTCAAGGCCACCGGGCGGGTCACCGACGGGACGCTCGAGTACGCCGACGGCTGGCCGAAGCTCACCGCGATCACCGCCGACCTCGCGTTCGACGGGCCGCAGTTCCGGATCTCGAGCCCGCGGGCGAGCTCGCTCGGCGTGCAGATCGCCCCGGCGACGGTGCAGCTGCTGCACCTGTACGACGCGCACGTCCCGACGCGGGTGGTGGTCGACGGCGAGGCGAACGGGCCGCTCGGCGGGTTCCTCCGGTTCATCGCCGAGAGCCCGGTGAAGGAGCTGCTCGACCACTTGACCACGAGCTGGAGCGGCGAGGGGCGCGCCGCGCTCAAGCTCCGTTTCGAGCTCCCGCTCGACGCGCCGGAGCGGACGACTGTGGCGGGAACGTTCCAGTTCACGAACAATGCGATCGCGATGGGTCCCGGTGAGCCGAAGCTCGAGCAGGTGACCGGGCGGGTCGAGTTCACCGAGGCCGGGGCGAGCACGCGCGGCCTGGCCGCCCACACGCTCGGCGGCAGCATCAACGTGCAGATCGCCACGCGCGAGGGAACCACCACGGCCACCGTGCAGGGCACGGTCGACAGCCGCGAGCTCGCCCGCTCGGCCGAGCTGCCGATCGCCGATCGCGTGCGCGGCCCGCTCGCGTTCAAGGCGGTGACCACCGCGAGCCGCGGGCGCAAGCACTCGAGTCTCGAGTCCTCGCTCGCCGGCGTGGCGATCGACCTGCCGGCGCCGTTCGCGAAACCGGCGGCCGAGAGCTGGCCGTTGCGGCTCGAGCGCACGCTCCTCGCGCCGAGCCCGCGGCGGGAGACGATCGTGCTCGGGCTCGGCACCGTCCTCCACGCGCGCGGCGAGGTCCGGCACGAGGGCGACAAGCTCATCGTCGAGCGCGCCGGGATCGCCGTCGGCGAGGCCGCCGTCCCGGTGGCCGACAAGCCCGGGGTCGTCATTGCCGGCAACCTCAAGAGGCTCGACCTCGATCGCCTCCTCGCCGCGGCGACGGCGGCGGGCGACCGCGCCGGCCACGCCGATTTCAACGTCACCGCGCTCACTCTGCAGGCGGAGACGCTGATCGCGGTCGGTCGCGAGTTCCACGACGTCTCGGCGCGCGCACAGTTCGACGGCCGGCGGACCTGGCGCGCGGACGTGACCGCGCGCGAGCTCGCGGGCGAGATCGCGTGGCGGCCCGAAGGGCAGGGGCTCGTGCGGGCGCGGCTCAAGTACTTCATCCACCCCGAGCCGGCGCCGGGCGGGGCGACGAACGAGGAGATCGGACAGGAGCTGCCGGCGCTCTCGATCATCGCCGACCGCTATACCTTCGCCGGTAACGACCTCGGCCGGCTCGAGCTGCGGGCGGTGAACGAGCAGAAGGGCTGGCGCCTCGACAAGCTCGAGCTCGCCGCGCCGGAGGGCACGCTCTCGGCGACCGGGCTGTGGGAGCCGGCGCCGCGCGGCTCCGGCCGGACGAACCTCACGGTCCGGGCCGACGTGAAGGACATCGGCAAGTACCTCGAGCGCTTCGGCTACCCGGACACCGTGGCGAAGGGCACCGCGTCCCTCGACGGGACGGTGCAGTGGACCGGGCCGGTCTATCGCATCGACTACCCGAGCCTCGCCGGATCGCTCGACGTCAAGGCGGCGAAGGGCCAGTTCGTCAAGATCAAGTCCGGCATGGGAAACCTGCTCGGCATGCTGTCGCTGCAGTCGCTGCCGCGCCGGATCTCGCTCGACTTCCGCGACGTCTTCAGCGACGGCTTCGTCTTCGACTCGATCACCGGCTCGGCGAAGATCGTGAAGGGGGTCGCCAGCACGGACAACCTCGCGATGACCGGCCCGGCGGCGAACGTGGCCATCGCCGGTCGCGCCGACCTCGCGAACGAGACCCAGAACATCACCGTGCGGGTGGTGCCGGCGGTCGGCGACAACGTCGCGCTCGCGGCCGGGCTCGCGCTCATCAACCCGATCGTCGGGGCCGGCGCGCTGATCGCGCAGCAGCTCTTCAAGGAGCCGATCGGGCAGATGTTCGCGTTCGAGTTCCAGATCAGCGGCAGCTGGGAAGACCCGAAGGTGATCCGCGCGCGCGCGCCCGAGCTGATGGTCCCCGGCGCCGCTGCGGGCGCCGGCGGCAGCGCCGAAGCGGCGCAGGCCGGGCCGCAGCAGTGACCGGGCCGTTCCGGGTAGCCGCGGTGCAGATGGTCTCCGCACCGGAGGTCGCACCGAACCTCGAGGCGGCCGGCGCGCTCGTCGCCGAGGCGGCCGCGCGCGGCGCGCGGCTCGCGGTGCTGCCGGAGTGGTTCTGCCTGATGGGCCGCGCCGAGACCGACAAGCTGGCGATCCGCGAGGCGGACGGCGACGGGCCGATCCAGTCGTTCCTCGCCGGCGCGGCGGCGCGCCACCGCATCTGGCTGATCGCGGGGACGGTGCCGTTCGTGGCTGGCCACCCCGAGAAGGTGCGCAACGCCTCGGTCGCCTACGACGACACCGGGCGGCGGGTCGCGCGCTACGACAAGATCCATCTCTTCGACTACACCGGCGGGGGGGAGAAGTACCGCGAGTCGAACACGATCGAGCCCGGCGCGGCGCCGGTGGCGATCGACTCGCCGTTCGGGCGCATCGCGCTCTCGATCTGCTACGACGCGCGCTTCCCCGAGTTGTACCGCCGGCTCGCGCCGGTCGACCTGATCACGATCCCGTCGGCGTTCACCGCGACCACCGGGGCGGCGCACTGGGAGGTGCTGATCCGCGCGCGCGCGGTCGAGAACCTCGCCTGGGTGATCGCCCCGGCGCAGGGCGGCGAGCACCCGAACGGCCGCCGGACCCACGGCCACACGATGATCGTCGACCCCTGGGGCCGGGTGGTCGCGAGCCTCGACCGGGGCCCCGGGGTTGTGGTCGCCGACGTCGACCCCAACATAACCGCCGAGGTGCGCGCGAGTCTGCCCGCGCTCGGCCACCGCGTGCTCTGAAAACCGACGAGGCCGCCCCGATGCCGACCCAGGACCAGCTCCTCCACACCGCCCGCCAGCGGCTCCTCGTGCCGTACGACCTCGAGGCGCCGGCGCTCCGCCGGGTGTTCGGCGCGATCATGACGCACGACGTCGACTACGCCGACCTCTACTTCCAGTACCTGCGCACCGAGGCGTGGAGCCTGGAGGAGGGCATCGTCAAGTCGGGCAGCTTCAACATCGACCAGGGCGTCGGCGTGCGCGCGATCGCCGGCGAGAAGACGGCGTTCGCGTACTCCGACGAGATCAGCCTCGCGGCGCTCGAGGACGCGGCCGGCGCGACGCGCGCGATCGCCCGGGCGGGCGGGCGCAGCGGCCTGCCGGCCGTGCGCGCGGGCGAGCGGCGGACGCTCTACCCGGCGCTCGATCCGCTCGCCTCGCTCGGGGATACGGCGAAGGTCCAGCTCCTCGAGCGGCTCGAGCGCCTGTGCCGGAGCCGCGACCCGCGCATCGTGCAGGTGATGGCGACGCTCGCGGCCACCTACGAGGTCATGCTCGTGGCGCGCGCCGACGGCGTGATGGCGGCCGACGTGCGGCCGCTCGTGCGGCTCTCGGTGCAGGTGATCGCCGAGGCCGACGGCCGCCGCGAGCAGGGCTCGAGCGGCGGCGGCGCGCGCTCCGACTACGCCTACTTCACCGACGCGATCCTCGAGGACTACGCCGCGAAGGCGGTCGACCAGGCGCTCGTCAACCTCGCGTCGCAGCCGGCGCCGGCCGGCACGATGACCGTGGTGCTCGGGCCCGGCTGGCCCGGGGTGCTGCTGCACGAGGCGATCGGGCACGGGCTCGAAGGCGACTTCAACCGCAAGGGCTCGTCCGCCTTCACCGGCCGGATCGGCGAGCGGGTGGCCGCCCCGGGCGTGACGGTGGTGGACGACGGCACGCTCGCCGGGCGCCGCGGCTCGCTCAACGTCGACGACGAGGGCAACCCGACGCAGTGCACGACCCTGATCGAGGACGGCGTGCTGCGGGGCTACATCCAGGACAGCCTGAACGCGCGCCTCATGAAGATGCCGGTGACCGGAAACGGCCGGCGCGAGAGCTACCAGCACGTCGTGATGCCGCGGATGACCAACACTTACATGCTCGCCGGCCGCCACGACCCGCGCGAGATCCTCGCCTCGGTGAAGCACGGCCTCTACGCGGTCAACTTCGGCGGCGGGCAGGTCGACATCACCAACGGCAAGTTCGTATTCTCGATGTCCGAGGCCTACCTGATCGAGAACGGCCGGGTCACCCGGCCGCTCAAGGGCGCGACCCTGATCGGCAACGGCCCGGACGCGCTCACCCGGGTGTCGATGATCGGCAACGACCTCGGGCTCGACCCCGGCGTCGGCACCTGCGGCAAGGACGGCCAGTCGGTGCCGGTCGGGGTCGGCCAGCCGACCCTGCGGATCGACGGGCTGACGGTGGGCGGCACCGCCTAGCGCGGACACGCCCGCCGCCGGGGGGCTCGCGCCGCCGGCCGGTGCGGCGTATAGTTTGGGGGCCAAACAATTTGGACCTCGGATGGTCCCGCCCCCGCACCCCCCTCCGCCCATGAGCCCCGCCGGGCCGCCCCAAGGGGCGAACCCCGAGCGCGCTTTCGGCGCGAGGGTATTCCAATGACCGCCGCCGCGAGCCGCATTCCCGTCCCGCGCGCGAACGTGCGCCTCGCGCTCCGGGTCAACGGCGAGGCGCACGACGTCCTCGCCGCGCCCTACAAGACGCTGCTCGAAGTCCTGCGCGAGGACCTCGCCCTCACCGGCACCAAGCACGGCTGCGAGCTCGGCGAGTGCGGCGCCTGTGCGGTGCTCGTCGACGGCGCGCCGGTGCTCGCCTGCCTCGTCCTCGCGCTCGAGTGCGAGCACCGCGCGATCGAGACGGTCGAAGGCCTCGCGCGCGGGCCGGCGCTGCATCCGCTCCAGGCGGCGTTCGCCGACCTCGGCGCGGCGCAGTGCGGCTACTGCACCCCGGGCATCCTGATGACCGCGAAAGCGCTGCTCGAGCGCGAGCCGGACGCCGGCCGCGAGCGCATCAAGGAGGCGATCTCGGGCAACCTCTGCCGCTGCACTGGCTACCAGCAGATCTTCGAAGCGGTCGAGGAAGCCGCTCGCCGCATGCGGGAACGCGCATGATCAAGCAGCGCTTCGACGTCATCGGCAAGCCGCGCCGCCGCGTCGACGGCCGCGCGAAGGTGACCGGCCAGACGCGCTTCGCCGACGACATCGCCCTGCCGCGCATGCTCCACTGCAAGCTCCTGCGCTCGCCGCTGCCGCACGCGGAGATCGAGTCGGTCGACGTGTCGCGCGCGCAGCGCGCGCCGGGCGTGCACCTCGTGCTCACCGGGAAAGACTTCCCGATCGCCTTCGGCATCCTGCCGGTGACGCAGGACGAGTACCCGCTCGCACCCGAGCGGGTGCGCTACGTCGGCGACCCGGTGGCGGCGGTGATCGCCAAGGACGAGCTGGCGGCGTTCGAGGCGCTCGATCTCATCGACGTGAAGTACCGGCCGCTCGCGACGATCGCGACGCCGGAGGAGGCGCTCGCGACCGAGACCCCGCGCATCCACGACTACGGCGAGCGCGGCAACATCCACCGCCTGCAGGCGTTCGAGTTCGGCGACGTCGGGGAGGCGCTCGAGCGGGCCGACCACGTCTTCGAGGACCTCTTCTTCTTCGAGGGCAACACCCACCTCCCGATCGAGCAGCACGCCGCGGTCGCGGCGGTCGACGGCGAGGGCAAGCTCACGCTGTGGTCGAGCACGCAGGTGCCGCACTACGTCCACCGGATGCTCGCGCGCGTGCTGCGCGTGCCGGCCGCGCACGTCCGCGTCGTCGCGGCGCCGAACGGCGGCGGCTTCGGCGGCAAGTGCGACGTGTGCAACCACGAGGCGGTGGTCGCGAAGGCCGCGCTCGTGCTGGGCCGCCCGGTCAAGGTCTGCCTCACGCGCGAGGAGGTGTTCTACATGCACCGCGGCCGGCACCCGGTGCTGATGAAGTTCCGCACCGGCGTGACGAAGGACGGCCGGCTGACCGGCATGCATCTGCAGACGCTCGTCGACGGCGGCGGCTACGGCTCGTACGGCGTCGCGAGCACGTTCTACACCGGCGCGCTGCAGACGGTGACCTACGAGCTGCCGCGCTACCGGTTCGAGGGCGCGCGCGTCTTCACCAACAAGCCGCCGTGCGGCCCGAAGCGCGGCCACGGCACGCCGCAGCCGCGCTTCGGCCAGGAAGTGCAGCTCGACAAGATCGCCGAGCGGCTCGGGCTCGACCCGGCCGAGCTGCGCCTGAAGATCGTCGCGAAGCCCGACTCGCTCACCGCGAACTGGTTCCGCATCGGCACGATCGGGCTCGCCGAGTGCATCCGGCGGGTGGTCGACCGCTCGGGCTGGAAGGCGAAGCACCGCAAGCTCCCGGCCGGGCGCGGCGTCGGCATCGCGTGCGGCGCGTATCTCTGCGGCGCGGGGCTCCCGATCTACTGGAACAAGATGCCGCAGTCGGGCGTGCAGCTCCTCCTCGATCGCAGCGGACAGGTGACCGTCTTCTGCGGCGCGACCGAGATCGGCCAGGGCTCGGACGACGTGCTCGCGGCGATCGTCGCCGAGGTGCTCGGGATCGACCCGTTCGAGGTGCGCCTCGTCACCGGCGACACCGGGCTCACGCCGGTCGACCTCGGGTCGTATTCGAGCCGCGTCACCGTGATGATGGGACACGCCGCGATCCAGGCGGCCGGCGAGATGCGGGAGCGGATCGCGGACGCCGCCGCCGAGAGCCTCGAGGTGTCGCCCGAGCGGATCGTGCTCGCGGGCGGGCGCGTGTTCCTCGCCGACGATCCGTCGCGTGCGCTCTCGTTCCGCGAGGCGGTGGAGCTGGCGGAAGCGAAATTCGGCACCCTCGGCGCGGTCGGCTCGTACTCGCCGCCGCGGCCGCCGGCGCGCTACAAGGGCGGCGGCGTCGGGCCGTCGCCGGCGTATTCCTACACCGCGTGCGTGGTCGAGGTCGAGGTCGACGAGGCGACCGGCTGGATCACGGTGCCGACGATCTGGATCGCGCACGACATCGGCCGCACGATCAACCCGGTCCTCGCGCGCGGGCAGGTGGAGGGCAGCGTGTACATGGGCCTCGGCGAGGCGCTGATGGAGGAGCAGGTCTTCCGCCGCCTCCCGCCGAAGCTCTCGCACGCGCTCGTGCACAAGATCCCGTCGATGCTCGAGTACAAGAGCCTCACCGCGCTCGACATGCCGGAGGTGGTCACCGAGCTCGTCGAGGACCCGGACCCGAACTGCCCGTTCGGCGCGAAGGAGGTCGGGCAGGGGCCGCTCCTCCCGGTGATGCCGGCGCTCGCGAACGCGGTGTACGACGCGGTCGGCGTGCGCATCGACGAGCTCCCGATCACGCCGGACAAGGTGCTGAAGGCGCTCGAGCTCAAGCGCCAGGGAAAGACGCCGCGGGTCGGGCCGGACCACTTCCCGGCGGTGCCCTATCCCGCGCCGATCGTTGTTCCGCCGCCGTGGGAAGGCGGCGACGGCAACGCGGTGAAGGGGCGCGAGCGGAAGACCGAGGCAGCGGCGGCGTCATGATGCGGCTGCCGTGGTTCCGGTACCACGCGCCGCGCTCGCTCGGCGAGGCGGCGCGCATCCTCGCCGCCGAGGGACCGGAGGCGATGGCGATTGCCGGCGGCACCGATCTCCTGCCGAACATGAAGCGGCGGCACCAGGTGCCCGCGACGCTCGTGTCGCTGCGGCAGGTCGAGGGGCTGAAGGGGATGCGCAACGGCAGCGGGCTCGCGCTCGGCGCCGGCCTGACGCTCGCCGAGGTCGCGGCGGCGGCGCCGGTCCGTGCGCACTACACGGCGCTCGCGCAGGCCGCGGGACAGGTCGCGACGCCGCAGCTCCGCAACATGGGCACCCTCGGCGGCAACCTCTGCCTCGACACCCGCTGCAACTACTACAACCAGAACTACGAGTGGCGGAAGGCGATCGACTTCTGCCTGAAAAAGGACGGCGCGGTGTGCTGGGTCGCCACCGCGAGCAAGCGCTGCGTCGCGGTGTCCTCGACCGACTGCGCGCCGGCGCTGATCGCGCTCGCTGCGAAGGTGGCGCTCGTCTCGGCCGCCGGCGAGCGGGAGATCGCGGCGACGGACCTCTACCGCAACGACGGGATCGACTACCTCGCGCGCCGGCCCGACGAGATCCTCGCCGAGGTGCGGCTGCCGGACGCCGCCGGCTGGAAGTCCTGCTACTGGAAGCTGCGCCGGCGCGGCGCGTTCGACTTCCCGGTGCTCGGCGTCGCGGCGGCGGTGCGGCTCGCGCCCGACGGCACCGTCGAGGACGCGCGGATCGTGCTCGGCGCGGTGGCCTCGCGCCCGGTGCTCACGAAGGGCGGCGAAGCGCTCGTCGGCCGGAGGCTCTCCGACGAGGCGATCGCGGATGCCGGAGCGAAGGTCGCCGCGCGCGCGAAGCCGCTCGACAACACCGACCTCGACATCTACTGGCGCAAGGACGTCGTCGCGAGCTTCGTCGGCTACGCGCTGCGCGAGCTGCGCGGCGACGACGTGCGCGCGACGCGCCTCAGGATCGCCCGGCACGCGGTGTAGGTGTAGGATCCCGCGGTCGCATCGCCCGCGGGAATCGTCGCCATGCTCAGGCTCGTGCTCCTACTCGGCCTCGCCGCCGCCGGATCGGCGGCGGCCCAGGTCACCGTCCAGGAATACCCGCTGCCGCCGCGCGTCGGCGCCCACGACGTCTGGGCGGACGCCGCGCCCGGCGGGCCGGTCTGGTTCTCCGCGCAGCGCAGCGGCCACCTCGGCCGCCTCGACCCGAAGACCGGGAAGGTCGACCTCATCCCGCTCGGGACGGGCTCCTCGCCGCACGGCGTGATCGCCGGCGCCGACGGCGCGCCGTGGCTCACCGACGGCGGGCAGAACGCGATCGTGCGCGTCGATCCGAAGACGAGCGCGGTGACGAAGTGGCCGCTGCCCGAGGGGACCGGGTACGCGAACCTGAACACCGCGATCTTCGATCGCGAGGGCATCCACTGGTTCACCGGCCAGACCGGCATCTACGGCCGGCTCGACCCGCGCACCGGCGCGATGAAGGTGTTCGACGCGCCGAAGGGCCGCGGGCCGTACGGCATCCACGTCACGCCGGACGGCGTCGTGTACTACGCCTCGCTCGCCGGCTCGCACATCGCGCGCATCGACGCCAAGACCTCCGCCGCCACGGTGATCGAGCCGCCGACGTCGCGCCAGGGCGCGCGGCGCGTCTGGTCGGACTCGAAGGGCAGCATCTGGGTGAGCGAGTGGAACTCGGGGCAGCTCAGCCGCTACGACCCGAAGTCCGGGCAGTGGGCGCAGTGGAAGGCGCCCGGCGAGAGCCCGCGCGTGTACGCGGTGTACGTCGACGAGACCGACCGCGTCTGGGTCGCCGAGTGGACGGCGCAGGTGATGCTCCGGTTCGACCCGGCGACGCAGAAGTTCGAGTCGTTCAAGTCCTCGACCGGCACCGCGAACGTGCGCCAGATCCACGGCCGCAAGGGCGAGGTGTGGACGCCCGAGTCGGCGGCCGACAAGCTCGTCGTCTACCGGTACAACTGACGGTACAACTGACGGTACAACTGACGGTATAACTGACGGTATAACTGACGGTACGACTGAGGAGGCTGCTGCCGGGCGCGTGCGCGCTCGCGCTCGCCGCGCTGGCCGCCTCCGGTCGAAGCAAGTCTCCTCCCGGCCGGACGGCGGCATCCATAGTGTTGTCGCCGGCGGCCGTGCACGTCAAATTTTGTGTCGCCGGAAGGGCGGCGGGACCCGGACGGCCTATAGTCGCGCCGGATGGCCCCGGCTGCGCCCCCGATCGTCGGCTTCGCCCTCGCGCTCTCGCTCGCGGCACCGTTCGCGCGCGCCGAAGCGCCCGACTGCCCGAACCCGCCGCCGGCGTTCGCCGTCGACGGGATCATGCGGCACCCGGAGGTCGCCGCCGCGGTGCGCGCGCTCGCGGACGAGGTCGAGCGCGACCGGCGGCGTGCCGGGCTCGCCAGCGTCGCGATCGCGGTCGTCCACGGCGAGACCGTGCTCGTCGCCGCCGGCTTCGGCTGCGCGAACGTCGCGCGCGGGATCGGCGCCACGCCGGACACCCTCTACCGGGTCGGCTCGATCGCCAAGCTCGTCGACGCGATCGCGCTGATGCAGCTCCGCGACGGCGGCCGGCTCCGGCTCGACGACGCGGTCCCGGAGGTCCGCTTCGTCGGGCCCTCCGGCGAGCCCGTGTCGCCGACCTGGCGGCAGCTCGCCTCCCACACCTCCGGCCTCGCGCGCAACGTGCCGCCCGTGCTCGGCACCGCGGCCGAGCTCTTCCGCCACCTCGAGCGCGAGCGCGCGGTGAGCCCGCCGGGCCTGCGCTACGCGTACTCGAACCTCGGCTTCGCGGTGCTCGGGCAGTCGCTCGCCGGCCTCGCGGGCGAGCGCTACCACGCCTACCTTCGCCGGCGGATCCTCGAGCCGCTCGGCATGACCGCGAGCACGTTCGACGTCGAGACCGTCGCCCGCGACCGGCTGGCGGCGGGGTACCTGCGGCTCGAGCGCGCGGGCGAGGGCTGGGCTGGCTACCCGGCCGGCGACCGCGCCGCATTCCCGCCGTCGGGCACGCTCTTCTCGAGCGCGAACGATCTCGGCCGGTTCATCGCGCTCCACTTCCGGCGCACGGCGGCGGGCGAGGCGCAGGTGCTCGCGCCGGCGACGATCCGCGAGATGTGGCGCCCGGTCGCCGCGACCGGTGCGGTCGGCGGTGCGGCCGGGATCGGCTGGTTCGTGGCCCCCTACGGCCCCTACACGATGGTGAAGAAGGATGGCGGCCAGCCGGGCTTCACCGCGCAGGTGCAGCTCGTTCCCGAGGCGCGGCTCGGGCTCGCCGTGCTGGTGAACGAGTCGCCGCAGCGCGTGCAGGCGAGCGGGGCGGCGATCGCGCAGCCGGAGCGGCTCGTCTTCGAGCGGCTGCTCGCGCCGGCGGCCCGCGCCGCCGGGCGCGCCGGGCCGCCCGCTCAGGCGACCGGGACCGTCGCGCGCATCGACTCGCGCGCCGAGAACGCCTCGTACCAGCGCGCGAGCGCCGGACGCGAGGGACGCCAGTCCTCGGCGCCGTAGCGGAAATCGAGCCAGCCGAGCGTGCAGGCGGCGGTGATGTTGCCGATCGTCGGCTCGCCGGCGAGCGCGAGCGCGCTCCGCTCGAGCAGATCGAGGCCCGCGTGCCACTTCTCGCGCTGGCCGGCGATCCAGTCGCCCCAGCGCAGCGCCTCCGGCCGGAGCACCGTTTCGTAGCGCGTGAGGATCCCGGCGTCGAGGATCCCGTCCCCCACCGCCTGCAGCCTGAGCGTCGTCCAGCGCGCGTCGCCCGCCGGCGGAAAGAGCTTCCGTCCGGCGTGCAGGCTGTCGAGGTACTCGCAGATCACCGGCGAGTCGAAGAGCGCCGTGCCGTCGTCGAGCACGAGCGTCGGGACCTTCATGAGCGGGTTCGCGCGCGCGACCTCGGCGTTCGCCTTGACCGGCGATACCACCGCTGCGACCTCCTCGATGCGGGCGGCGAGGCCGGTTTCGCGCGCGAGGACGCGCACCTTGCGGGCGAAGGGCGAGAGGGCGCTGATGTAGAGCTTCATCGACGGTGCCTTCCTTTCAGCGGTTGATCAGGCCGATGCCGCCGGGGAGGAGGTCGCCTTCCCGGTCAGCGGGACGTTCCAGGCATCGTAAGCCGGAGAGGTGGTGCGCTGCAGCCGTCCGGAATCGCCCTACACTGATCGGGAACGGAGGAAGCCATGAAAAGACTGCTCGTCGCTGCGGCGGCGCTCGCCGTTGCCGCGGATGCGCTGGCGCAGGCCGCGTTCCCGACTCGCCCGGTCACCCTGATCGTCGGCTTCGCGCCCGGCGGCGGCACCGACATCGCGGCGCGGATCGTTGCGAAGCAGCTCGCGACCGAGCTCGGGCAGCAGGTGGTCGTCGAGAACCGCGCGGGCGCCGGCGGCAACATCGCGACCGGCGCCGTCGCGCGCGCCGTGCCAGACGGCCACCTGATCTCGCTCGCGACGATCAGCTCGCTCACCGTCCAGCCGCACCTCAACTCGAAGCTGCCCTACGATCCGCGCCGCGACCTCGCGCCGCTCACGATGGGTGTGGCGTTCGCCAACGTCCTCGTGGTGCACCCGTCGGTGCCGGCGGCGACGGTGGCCGAGTTCGTCGCGCTCGCACGCGCCAAGCCGGAGACGATCGGCTACGGCACGTCGGGCATCGGCACGACCGGCCACCTCGCCGGCGAGCTGTTTCGCATCACCGCGCAGGCGCCGATCGTGCACGTGCCCTACAAGGGCGGCGGCCCGGCGATGGCCGATCTCGTCGGCGGGCAGATCCCCGCTAGCTTCGCCTCGGCGCCGTCTGCGCTCCCGCAGGTGAGGGCGGGGAAGATTCGTGCGCTCGCGACGACCGGGGCGGCGCGCTCGTCGTTCCTCCCGGACGTGCCGACGATCGCGGAGTCCGGCTACCCGGGGTACGAGGCGATCAACTGGTACGCGTTCGTCGCGCCGGCGAAGACGCCGAAGGAGGTCGTCGACCGGCTGAACCGCGACCTCGTCAAGTCGCTCAACACGCCGGAGATCCGGGAGCAGCTCCTGAACAACGGCATGGAGCCGCAGCCGTCGACACCCGAGGCGCTCGCCCGGTACATCGACCGCGAGTTCGCGACCTGGGGCCGCGTGGTGAAGGAGGCGGGGATCCAGGCGGAGTGAGCGGCTAGCTCGTGCCGACCACGACCTTTCCGACCTGCGCATCGGACTCCATGTAGGCGCGCGCCGCCGGCTTCGGCACCGCAACATCGCGCGTTTCGAGCGACATCCGGCCGCCGTCGGAACGGATCCACCAGGAGCGCATCGGCCGCCTCGCGAAGGGGAGTGCGCATCCGACGCGAGTCGGCTTACAATCGATTGCATAACCGACCGCGCCGGCAGCGCCCGGCGCGGCAGCACCCGACGACAGCCAAGGAGGACTGCCATGCCGCACGCGTCTCACCGGTCGTTCGCACTGCTCGCCGCCGTCGCGCTTGCCGGCGCCGCGCCCGCAACCGCGCAGGAGAAGGGCAAGCCCCCGCCGCCCGCATGGCACCAGGGCAAGCCGGCGGCGATGGGCGACTCGAAGCTCGCCCCGCACGCCGGCAAGATGACCGAGACGGCGCGGACCGAGGTGCCGGTCGACCGGCTCAAGCTGCCGCCCGGCTTCACCGCCGAAATCTGGGCGACCGGCCTGCCGGGCGGGCGCGCGATGGCGCTCGGCGACCGCGGCAAGGTCTACGTCGGCACGCGGATCATCGGCCGGGTGTACGAGGTCACCGACGGCGGCGACCGGCGGACGGTCCGCGTCGTTGTCGACAAGCTGGTGCAGCCGGCGGGCGTCGCGTTCGCGAACGGCTCGCTCTACGTCATGGCGATCAACCGCGTCCTGCGCTTCGACGGCATCGAGAGCAATCCGGGCGTCCAGCCGGTGGATCTGACCGACAAGTTCCAGCTGCCGCCGGAGCAGCACCACAACTGGAAATACATCCGGTTCGGCCCCGACAAGAAGCTCTACGTCCCGTTCGGCGCGCCGTGCAACATCTGCGAGCCGCCGCCGCAGTACGCGCAGATCCGGCGCTACAACCCCGACGGCTCCGGCATGGAGGTCATCGCGCGCGGTGTGCGCAACTCGGTCGGCTTCGACTTCCATCCGAAGACCGGCGAGCTGTGGTTCACCGACCACGGCCGCGACTGGATGGGCGACAGCGGCCCGGAGGACGAGCTGAACCGCCTCGCAAAGCCCGGCGCGAATTTCGGGTTCCCGTACTGCCACGCGCAGGGCGTGCCCGACCCGGACATCAAGAAGGCCGACGCGTGCAAGGACGTGACCCGGCCGGTGGCGCTGATGGGGCCGCACTCGGCGGCGATGGGCGTGCTGTTCTACACCGGCAAGATGTTCCCGGCGCAGTTCCGCGACACGCTCTTCGTGGCCCGCAAGGGGTCGTGGAATCGCACCACGCCGTTCGGCTTCGACGTCATCAACATCAGGGTCGGCGCGGACGGGAAGGACCCGAAGATCACGCCGTTCATGACCGGGTTCATCGACGCCAAGGACGGGAAGTACAACTTCTGGGGCCGGCCCGCGTACCTGCTGCAGATGCCCGACGGCGCGCTGCTCGTGTCGGACGAGCAGTCGGGGACGATCTTCCGCGTGAGCTACGCCGCGCCGAAGTCGTAGGTGACGGGTGGACGTCGCGGGCGGCGGTGGGCGCTCGCCGCCGCCTTCGTCGCTGCGGGCGCCGGCGCCCAGGACCGCCTCCCGCTCTGCGAGGCGTGCCACGGCGCCGGTGGAGTGTCGCAGACCGCCGGCGTCCCGTCGCTCGCCGGGCAGCCGAAGCTCTTCCTCGAGACGCAGCTCGTCCTCTTTCGCGAGGAGCTGCGGGTGTCGCCGCAGATGCAGCCGGCGGTGAACGGACTGACCGACAAGGAGATCACGCGCCTCGCCGACCACTACGCCGCACAGCCGGCGCGGCCGGTCGCCGACGGTCCGGCGGACGCGGCGCTCACGAAGCAGGGCCTGGCATTCGCGCAGAAGCATCATTGCGGTAGCTGCCACCTGCCGGACTACCGCGGGCGCCAGCAGATCCCGCGGCTCGCCGGCCAGCGGGAGGAGTACCTGGTGGAATCGATGCTGGCGTATCGCGACAACCGCCGCACCGGCGGCGACACGATCATGGCAGCGGCGCTCTACGGTGCGTCGGACGCCGACGTCCGGGCGCTCGCGCACTACCTGGCGCGGTTGCGCTAGCGCGGGCCGGTTCGACCGAGCTCCTCCCATGACCGTGCTTCGCCGGACGGTCCCACTCGCGCTTCTCGTCGTTGCTCCGGCTGCGGCGCAGGAGCTCCTCGACCCGGTCGTCATCACCGCGACCCGCGCGGAGGAGCCGTCGCTCCGCATCCCCGCCTCGGTCGACCGCATCTACGCCGACGAGATCGAGTTCGCGCGCCCGCAGGTCAACATCTCCGAGACGCTGAACCGGGTTCCGGGCGTCGTCGCATCGAACCGCCAGAACTACGCCCAGGACCTGCAGATCTCGATCCGCGGCTTCGGCGCGCGCTCGACCTTCGGCGTCCGCGGCATCCGCCTGATCGCCGACGGCATCCCGGCGACGATGCCCGACGGCCAGGGGCAGACCTCGACCTTCGACCTCCACTCGGCCGAGCGGATCGAGGTGCTGCGCGGCCCGTTCGCGACTCTGTACGGCGCCAATACCGGTGGCGTGATCAACGTGATCACCCAAAGCGGGCCGGCGCAGCCGACGGCGTGGGGCGACTTCTTCGCCGGGAGCTACGACACCTGGGGCGCGGCGCTCCGGTTCGGCGGCCAGTGGGGCGCGCTCAACGGCCTCGGCGGCGTCTCGCGGTTTATGACCGACGGCTATCGCGACCACTCGAACGCGCGGCGCGATCAGCTGAATGCGAAGCTGACGTACGCGTTCAGCGACGCGACCGCGCTGACCATGGTGGTGAACGGTCTCGACCAGCCGAACACGCTCGACCCGCTCGGGCTCACGGCCGCGCAGGTGCGCGAGAACCCGCGCCAGGCGGGCACCGGCGCGATCCAGTTCAACACGCGCAAATCCGTGCGCCAGACCCAGGGCGGGCTCGCGCTCAACCACCGGTTCGCCGGCGGGGACGAGGCGCAGGCCACCGCGTACTACGGCGAGCGCAAGGTCACCCAGTACCTCGCGTTCCCCGGCGGCGCGCCGCCGCCGACGTCCTCCGGCGGCGTCGTCGACCTCGACCGCGACTACGGCGGCGGCGCGCTGCGCTGGTCGCGCCCCTTCGAGCTCGCGACCGGGCCCTTCCGCGTCTCGGCCGGCGCCGAGTACGAGTCGCTCTCCGAGACGCGCCGCGGCTACGTCAACAACAACGGCGTCTCCGGCGCGCTCCGGCGGAACGAGGACGACACGGTCTGGAGCCTCAACTTCTACCTGCAGGGCGAGTGGACGCTCGCCGAGCGCTGGGTGGCGCTGCTCGGGGTGCGCACGACCCGGACCGAGTACGATTCGAAGGATCTCTTCATCACGCCCGGCAACCCCAACGACAGCGGTTCGCTCCGCTTCTCGAGCACGAGCCCCGCGGCGGGGCTGCTCTACCGGATCACGCCGTCGGTGAGCGCGTACGCGAACTACGGCCGCGGGTTCGAGACGCCGACCTTCGCCGAGCTCGCCTACCGCCCCGACGGGTCGGCGGGGCTCAACTTCTCGCTCAACCCCGCGACGAGCAACCAGTACGAGGCGGGCGTCAAGGCGATCCTCGGCGGGCAGGCGCGCGTCAACGCGGCGGTGTTCCTGATCGAGACGCAGGACGAGATCGTCGTCGCGACCAACCAGGGCGGCCGCACGACCTTCCAGAACGCCGGCGACACCCGGCGCACCGGCTTCGAGCTCGCGGCCGGCTGGCGGCTGCCCGCGGGCTTCGACGCTTACCTCGCCTATACCCGGCTGAACGCGACGTACGCGGATGCGTTTCCGACCGTCGGCCAGCCGGCCGCGCCGGTCGTCGTGCCGGCGGGCAACCGCCTGCCGGGCGTGCCGCGCGACAACCTCTACGGCGAGCTGCGCTGGGGCTACGCGCCGCTCGGCTTCACCGCCGCGCTCGAGGTGCTGTCGAAGGGCAAGGTCGCGGTGAACGACCAGAACTCGCAGTTCGCCGCCGGCTGGACGATCGCCAACGTGGCCTTCACGTTCACGCAGCAGTGGGCGCGCCTGCGGCTCACCGAGTTCCTGCGCATCGACAACCTCTTCGACAGGCAGTACGTCGGCTCGGTCATCGTGAACGAGGCGAACGGCCGCTACTACGAGCCCTCGCCGACGCGCAACTGGCTGGTCGGGATCCAGGCGAGCCTCGCCTTCTAATTCAGCTGCCTCGTTTCGTCTCGCGGCCCCGATGATGGAGGCAAAGGCCATTCCAGAATTCAGCGTAGGGCATCAAGCTTCACGTGACTGGCGACGAACCTCAGCAGCGAGGGGCCCGCGTAGTGGGGGTGAAGCCCACCGGACGGGCCCGCTCGAGCCGGGGGTTAGGCCGCAACTTGCTCGTAGGAGAACTGCGGGATGCCGGCGCGCTTGGACGCGTGCTCGACAGTGATGGCGCAAACGTTGCCGTCTGCGTCGAGGTCGAGCACGGTGTTTTCATCGAGGTCGCGCGTCTCAGCAACGGGCGCTTCCCTGAACTCGATGAGCAGCGTATCGGTCTCTTCGAAGTAGCGAATTCTCATGGCGCGAACCTTCGATCGAAGAAAGCATTGGGAACCGTTTCGCCGTCCGGAAGAAGAACCACCCTCAGATAGCGGTTGTCCATCTCGGCAATTTGCACCCACCGCCGGATTCTGCCGTCGGCCTGAACTGATTCCTTGACAGGCGCCCGGATGGCCCGTTCGATCCACTCCTCCCGGATGATTGCTCGGTCGGGACGCGAACGCAGTGCCTCGAAGTACCGCGTAAATTTCATTGCGCCAACGTATCAGAATCCGCTGACGCTTGCCGTTGCGGCTTGACCGCCGCCATTGAGGGGCGGCCGACGAGCGTAGCGAGGAGGGAAATCGCAAGCGAGCGAAGCGCGCTTGCGGCCGTCCACGCGAATGGCTTGTTGATGGTTGCTACGACACCAGGGGCCACACCCTCGGGACCGTGTTTCTTCCCGGGCGTGCGACACTCCCGGCATGGTCCGCTTCTTCCTGTTTCTATTTGCCGCGCCGGCTTTCGCGGCCGAGCCGTTCGCCTACGCCGGCATCGGCCTCGACGCGACCGCGGCGAGCCTGCAGCCGAAGTTCCCGAACTCGAAGCTCGCCGGCAACAGCCTCCAGGTCGTCGACAAGGACAGCCGCGACCACGTCTACGGCGTGCAGCTCCCGGGCACGCGGAAGCCGCGCAGCGTGCGCGTGACGTTCGAGCGGCCGGGCGGCTCGCGGCCGGCCCATCCGAAATGCAAGGTCGTCGAGGCGCGGCTGCGGGCGGGATTCGGCGCGCCCGGCGAGGTGCGCAAGCTCGCCGACGAGCGCCCGCCCCGCGCCGACCGGGTGTGGAAAGGCGCGCGGGAGACGATGACCCTCGTCTGCTTCGCCGGGCCGAACGGCGAGCTCCTGGCCGATTCGGTTGTCATCGCCGAGCGATGACCGTGCGTTAACGGCGTTTTGCCATTCCCCCGCCATGCCCCGCGACGAGCTCGAGATCCACTGCCCCAAGTGCCGCTGGCGGCCCGGGCCTGCCGACCGTTGGGCGTGCGAGCCGAAGTGCGGCACGGTCTGGAACACGTTCTGGACGCGCGGCCTCTGCCCGGGGTGCGGCCGGCTCTGGGGCGTCACCCAGTGCCTCGCGTGCAAGCAGTTCTCGCCGCACCGGCAGTGGTACCACGCGCCGGGCAAGGAGAAGGCGGCGCGCCGGCGCCGGCGCGTGACCGATACCGTCAGCTGAAACAGTCGTCCCGGCGAGGACTACTCCTCTTCCTGCTGCCCGCGCGAGGCGCGGTACTCGGTCGCGAGCTGCGCCTGCACGTTCGGCGGCACCTGCTCGTAGTGCGAGAGCTCCATCGAGTACGAGCCCTGGCCGCCGGTGACCGACTTCAGCCGGTTCGCGTAGCCGTTCAGCTCCGACAGGGGCACGAGCCCGCTCACCGACACGACCCCGGGCGAGAGCGAGTTGGTGCCGGTGATCTGGCCGCGCTTGCCGGAGATGTCGCCGGTGATGTCGCCCATGTTGCCCTCGGGGCAGAGGATCTCGACGGTCACGATCGGCTCGAGCACGATCGGGCGCGCCTTCTCGAGCGCGTCGAGGAACGCCTTGCGGCCGGCGGAGACGAACGCGACTTCCTTCGAGTCGACCGCGTGGTGCTTGCCGTCGTACACCGTGACGCGGAGATCCTGCATCGGGTAGCCGGCGACCGCGCCCGTGGCGAGCACCTGCTGCACGCCCTTCTCGACCGCGGGGATGAACTGGTTGGGGATGACCCCGCCTTTCACCGCGTCGACGAACTCGAATCCCTCGCCGCGGGCGAGCGGCTCGACGCGCAGGTACACCTCGCCGAACTGCCCCGCGCCGCCGGTCTGCTTCTTGTGGCGCGCGTGCCCGTCCGCTCGCGCGGTGATCGTCTCGCGGAACGGGATGCGCGGCGGACGGGTGTTCACCTCCACCTTGAACTGGGTGTTCATGCGCTCGAGCACCGAGCGCACGTGGAGATCGCCCAGCCCCCGGATCACCGTCTCGTGGGTGGTCGCGTCGTGGTCCATGCGGAAGGTCGGGTCCTCGGCCGAGATCTTGTGGATCGCCTCCGCGATCCGCTGCTCGTCGCCGCGCTTCTTCGGCTCGATCGCGAGGCCGTACATCGGCGTCGGGAACTCGAGCGGGCGCATGTGGATGTGGTCCTCGTCGTGCGAGTCGTGCAGCACGCAGTCGAACGCGATCTCGTCGATCTTCGCCACCGCCGCGATGTCGCCCGGCACCGCCTCCGGCGTCTCGACGTGGTCCCTGCCCTGCAGCACGAAGAGGTGCCCGACCTTGAAGGGCTTGCGCTCCTCGCCGACGAAGAGCTGGGTGTCCTTGGTCACCGTGCCCTGGTGGATGCGGAAGATGCCGAGCTTGCCGACGTAGGGATCGTTGACGACCTTGAAGACGTGCGCGAGCACGTGCCGCTTCGGGTCGGGCGCCGAGCGGAACTCCTCGGCCTTCTCGCCCTCGCCCTTGTAGAAGAGCGGCGGGTTGCCCTCGGTCGGGTTGGGCAGGAGCTTCACGAACACGTCGAGCAGCTCCTTCACGCCGGCGCCGTTGCGCCCGCTCACGAAGCAAACCGGGATGAGGTGGCCCTCGCGCAGCGCCTTCTCGAACGGCGCGTGCAGCTCCTCGGGCGAGACCTCGCCCTTGTCGAGGTAGACCGCCATCAGGTCCTCGTCCACCTCGACTACCTGGTCGACGAGCGCGCGGTGCGCCTGCTCGACCGACGAGAAATCGGACTCGCCCGACGGGTTGAAGAAGCAGTCGACCACGCGCCGTCCGCCGTCGGCCGGGAGGTTGATCGGCAGGCACTCCTTGCCGAACGCCTCCTGGAGGCCCGCGAGCACCTGCGGCAGGTTGACGTTCTCGGCGTCGATCTTGTTGACGACCAGGATGCGGCAGAGCCTGCGCTTGCCCGCCCAGAGCATCATGCGGTTCGTGATCATCTCGACGCCGGTCTGCGCGTTCACCACTACCGCGGCGGTCTCGACCGCGTCGAGCGCGCCGATCGCCTGGCCGATGAAGTCGGGAAAGCCGGGCGTGTCGATCAGGTGGGTGCGCGTGCCGGCGTGGTCGAGGTGGACGATCGCCGAGCGCAGGCTGTGCAGGTACTGCTTCTCGATCGGGTCGAAGTCGCACACGGTGGAGCCGCGCTCGACCGAGCCGGCGGTCTGGATCATGCCGGCCGTCTTCAGCAGCGCCTCGGTTAGTGTGGTCTTGCCCGACGCGCCGTGACCCACCAGCGCGACGGTGCGAAGGGCCTCCGTGCCGAATTTCGCCATGTTTCCTCCTTCGAGCTGTCGTCCTTCGCGCCGCGCGCCCCGGACGGCGGCGGGCGGCGGGCAATCCCCGGCGGGCGGCTCGGCGCCGCCTCTCGACCCCGAAATCTTAGACCAACCGCGCCGCTCGCGGCGACTCTCCCGCTGCACGAGCTCGGCGATCGTCCGCCCGAGCGCGATCGAGATGCCGTTCGACTTCCTCGCCGATTCTACGCGCCGCGGAAACTCCGGGCGGCGCGCGCCGCTTCATGACATGGTCATTGACACCGGCGCGCGCGGACCCGACAATCCGCGCCGACCCGAGAACAACCACAACACTTCTTCAACGGGCGAATCCCGCGCCCGCGCATCCCTTCCACGAGAAGCGCCCCGCGGGGCGTGCACGGCACAGGGAGCGAAAGGTGGCGAAGAAGGGGCCCGCCGGGCCGAGGAAGGGACCGTCGCCGCCGGCGACGCCGAGCCCGTCCGCGATCTTCAGCGACGCGGCGCCGCCGCCGAAGGTGCCGTTCGAGCGCCTGGGCACCGCGCGCACGCTCGTCGTCGCGGCCTGGCTCGCGGCGGCCGCCTGGTACCTCGCCTGGCGGCCCGGGTCGTTCAACCCGGAGGCGCCCGGCTTCTCGATCGCGGTCTACGCGGCCGAAGTCTTCGCGTTCCTCGCCGCGCTCCTGCACGTCTTCCTCTGCTTCCGGCTGTCGGTGCGCGAGCCGCCGCGCCCGCGCCCGGGCCTCACCGTCGACGTCTTCGTCACTACCCGCGACGAGCCGGTCGAGGTCGTGCGGCGGACGCTCCTCGCCGCGCTCAGCATGGACCATCCGCATCTGACCTGGCTGCTCGACGACGGCGACCGCCAAGGGATGCGCCGGCTCGCCGCCGATTTCGGCTGCCGCTACATCGCGCGGCGCGAGCAGGCGGGCGCGCGGGCGGGCAGCCTCAGCAACGCGCTCAAGTTCTCGACCGCCGCGTTCGTGGCGGTGTTCGACGCCGACCACGCCCCCGCCAGGGACTTCCTGACCGAGACGCTCGGCTACTTCGCCGACGCGGGCATCGGCTTCGTGCAGACGCCGCTCGACTGCTACAACCTCGACTCCTTCCAGCACCGGCGCTCGTCCGGGCGGCGGCTCGTCTGGACCGAGCAGTCGCTCTTCTTCCGCGTGGTCCAGCGCGGCCGGGACGCCCGGGACGCCGCGCTCTTCTGCGGCAGCTGCGCGGTGCTCCGCCGCGCGGCGCTCGACGCGGTCGGCGGGTTCGCCGCGAGCACGGTGGCCGCGGACCTCCACACCTCGATCCGCATTCACAAGCGCGGCTACCGCTCGGTCTACCACGCGCGCTCGCTCGCGTTCGGGCTCGCGCCGGCCGGCGTCGTGCCGTTCCTCCGCGAGGTGCTGCGCCGGGGGCTCGGTGCGATGCAGGTGTGGCGGCGCGAGCGCATCGTGCTGTCGCGCCGGCTCGCCGGCGCGCAGAAGCTCGCCTACCTCGCCACCGTCCTCGCGCCGTTCGACGGCTGGGCGAAGGCGGTGTTCTACGCGACCCCGGCGATCGTGCTCGCGACCGGGGTGATGCCGGTCGCCGCGTTCGGCGAGGACTTCCTGGTGCGGTTCGTCCCGTACGCCCTGCTCACGCTCTGGATGTTCGAGGAGGTCGGCCGCGGCTTCGGCCGCACGCTGCAGCACGCGCAGTACGGCATGGCGCGCTTCGCCGCCGCCATCCGGGCAACCTTCGGCCTTTTCCGGCGGCGCGCGCGGTTCCGGTTCGCAGGCAGGGGGCCCGGGTCGCAGGCCACGTCGATGGGGTTCGTTCTCCCCCAGTACGCCGTGCTGGTGCTGAACGCGGCGGCGATCCCGATCGGGATCGCGCTGCACGCCACGCAGGGCGCGCTGCCGCTCGCCGCGCTCGTCGCCGGCGTCCTGTGGGCGGCCGCCAACGCCGGTCTCGCCGCGATGGTCGTGAACTTCTCCGCCCGGCTCGGCGGGTTCAGCCGCCGCGAGTACCGTTTCCCGGTGCCGGTGCCGGCGCGCGTGCGCCTCGCCGGCTCCGGTGCGGTGCTCGGGATTCTCGACGACGTCTCCTCGTCGGGCTTCCGCTTCTACGGCACGCTGCCGGCGCTCGCGCCCGGCACGCCGGTCGAGGGCGATCTCTTCATCGCCTCGGGACCGCTGCCGTTCGCCGCCACCGTCCGGACTGCGTTTCGCGACGGCGAGCGGCTGAAGGGGATCGGCTGCTCGTTCGAGTGGGTGGACGAAGCCGAGCGCGACCGGCTCGACCTCTACCTGTACGGCAGCGACCTCCAGTGGCAGTTGAACGGGCTCGCCGAGCAGGCGGCGACGCCGCTCGAATGGCTCGCCCGGGTCTTCGGTGGTGGCCCGCGCACGCGCATCCTCGAGCCCGCGCAATGGGCGCCGGTGCTCTATCACGACCCGGGGCGCGCGGCGAGCGCGCCCGAGGTCGGGTTCGTGTCGGTGCCGGGCGCCGCCGGCGGCGCGCGCACGCTCGCGACGTGGCGGCCGCTCGATCCGCAGTCGGAGGTGCGCTTCCGGATGGTCACCCGGACCGGGTCGCAGGCGCTCGCCGGGAAGCCGGTGCCGCTCAAGCACGTGCAGACGCCCGCGGCGCCGGTGTACCTCTACCGCTTCGCGAACTGAGCCGCCTCCCCGGAGGCGAGCGTCGCCGCCGCGAGCGACTCCGCCTGCCCGAGCTCGTCCTGCAGTTCGCGGCGCAGCCGTTCGCACTCCGCGCGGGACGCGTCGGGCGGAACCGTCAGCAGCCGGCCGGCGCGGCAGACGATGTGTCCGAAGGGCAGCGGGACGCGCGTGCGGTCCCACGAGCGCATCCGGGCCGCCCGGGTCATCGCACAGGCGAGCGGGACGATCGGGCGGCCGGACAGCTTCGCCGCAATGATCGCGCCGAGCTTGGCGACGTGCGGCGGCCCGCGGGGACCGTCGGCGATGAACCCGATCGAAGCCCCGCCGCGGGCGATCGCGATCAGCTCATCGAGGGCGTCCTCGCCGCCGTTGGAGGACGACCCGCGGACCGTGCGGATCCCGAGGCCGCGCGCGATGCGCTCGGCGATCTCGCCGTCGCGGCTGCGGCTCACGAGCACCGTGAACCCCGTGCCGCGGAAGAGATAGGCGTAGAAGGTCAGGTCCTCGTGCCACATCGCGCCGATGAACGGCTCCCCGGCGTGCGCCCGCTCGAGCAGGTCGCTGCCCTGGAGGGTGAGGCGGGACGAAGCGACGAGGCCGCGCACGAGGAGCGGCACGAGGCGCCCGGCGCTGGCGGCGCCGAGCTCGAACCAGGGGTCGCGGGGGCGGGTCACGGGGGAGGGAGCGTAGCAGAGGCACGCCCGGTCGGGGGCCGGATGGCGAAAGCCCGGCGGCATCCGGACTACTGTTCGTCCGCCCAGCCTTTCGAGCGCTCGACCGCGCGCCGCCATTGCGCGAGCCGGGCCTGCGCCTCGTCGCGCGACATCCGCGGCGCGAACGCGCGGCTCGCCTGCCACTGCGCCGCGATCTCCGCGCCGCTCCGCCAGACCCCGGTCGCGAGCCCGGCGAGGTAGGCCGCGCCGAGCGCGGTCGTCTCGGGCGTGCGCGGCAGCACGACCGGAACGCCGAGGAGGTCGGCCTGGAACTGCATCAGGAGATCGTTCGCGGTCGCGCCGCCGTCGACCCTGAGCTCGGCGAGCTCGATCCCGGCGTCGCGCTGCATCGCGACCAGCACCTCGGCCGACTGGAACGCGATCGACTCGAGCGCGGCGCGCGCGAGGTGGGCCGCGGTCGTCCCGCGCGTCAGCCCGAACGCGGCGCCGCGCGCGTAGGCGTCCCAGTGCGGCGCGCCGAGCCCGGCGAACGCCGGCACGAGATAGACGCCGCCCGTGTCGGGCACGCTCGCGGCGAGCGCCTGCACGTCGGCCGAGGCGCGGATGAGGCCGAGCCCGTCGCGCAGCCACTGCACGACCGCGCCGGCGATGAAGACGCTGCCTTCGAGCGCGAACGCCGCTCGGCCGGTGGCCGAGGCGGCGCGCGTCGCGAGGAGGCCGCTCGCCGAGGCGATCGGCTGCGCGCCGGTGTGGAGCAGCAGGAAGCAGCCGGTGCCGTAGGTGTTCTTCGCCATCCCCGGCGCGTGGCACGCCTGCCCGAAGAGCGCGGCCTGCTGGTCGCCGGCGACGCCGGCGATCGGAATCGCGGCGTCGAAGTGGAGCGGCGCGGCGGCACCGAGCACGCCGCTCGAGGGGCGCACCTCGGGCAGCACCGCGCGCGGCACGCGGAAGAGCGCGAGCAGCTCGTCGTCCCACGCGCCGGTGCCGATGTCGTAGAGCAGGGTGCGCGAGGCGTTGGTCGGGTCGGTGACGTGCAGGCGGCCGCCGGTGAGCTTCCAGACGAGCCAGGCGTCGATCGTCCCGAACGCGAGCTCGCCGCGCTCGGCGCGCGCGCGCGCGCCCGGGACGCGGTCGAGCAGCCACGCGAGCTTGGTCGCGGAGAAGTACGGGTCGAGCACGAGCCCGGTCTTCGCCGCGACCCGCGCCGCGTGCCCTTCGCGCTTGAGCCGCGCGCACTCGTCGGCGGTGCGGCGGTCCTGCCAGACGATCGCGTTCGCGAGCGGCGCGCCGGTCGCGCGGTCCCAGAGCACCGTCGTCTCGCGCTGGTTGGTGATGCCGATCGCCGCGACCTCGCGCGCGGCGAGGCGCGCGTTGGCAAGCGCCTCGCGCGCGACCGCGAGCTCGGTGCGCCAGATCTCCTCCGGGTCGTGCTCGACCCAGCCGGGCTGCGGGAAGATCTGGCGGAACTCGGCCTGCGCCATCGAGCGCACCGTGCCCGACTCGTCGAAGACGATCGCGCGCGAGCTGGTGGTGCCTTGATCGAGGGCGAGGACGAAGGGCACGCACCATTATGGATGGGTTCGCCGGCGCGGCTTGCGGCCGGGGCTTCTGGGCTAGAATCGCCGCACTGCAACATCACCCTCGCGCCCATGCCCCTGCCGCCGCCCGCCACCGCCCGCTCGCTCGCACACACGCGCCGTGTCCGGTTCGAGGCCTACAAGCGCGACGACGGGCTGTGGGACCTCGAGGCCCATCTCACCGACGTGAAGCCGTTCGACTACCGGCTGTCGAGCGGGGTCCGAGCCGCGGGCACGCCGGTGCACGACATGTGGATCCGTCTGACGCTCGACCGGCGGCTGACGGTGATCGAGGCGGCGGTCGCCGTCGACGCGATGCCCTACCCCGGGCAGTGCGGCGCCATCGCGCCGGACTACGCACGCAGGCTCGCCGGCCTGAGCCTCGCGCGCGGGTTCGCCCGGGGGGTGCGCGAGCGCTTCGCGAACGTCGCCGGCTGCACTCACCTCACCGAGGCGCTCGTGCAGTTCCCGACCGCGGCGATCCAGGCGCTCGCGGGCGAGCGGTTCGACGCCGCGGACGACGGCGGCAAGCCGTTCCAGCTCGACCGCTGCCACGCGCTCGACACGCGCGGCGAGGCGGTGCGGCGCTACTATCCGCGCTGGCACCGGCGCGAAGTCGTGTCGGGGGAGGCGCGATGAAGATCCACGAGTACCAGGCGAAGGAGCTGCTGCGCAAGTACGGCGTGCCGACCCCGCGCGGCGTGCCCTGCTTCTCGGTCGACGAGTCGGTGCAGGCGGCGAAGGCGCTCGGTGGCCGGACTTGCGTCGTCAAGGCGCAGATCCACGCCGGCGGCCGCGGCAAGGGCGGCGGTGTGAAGCTCGCGCGCTCGGCGGACGAGACGAGGGCGCTCGCCGGGCAGATCCTCGGGATGCAGCTCGTCACCCACCAGACCGGGCCGCAGGGCCAGAAGGTGCGGCGCCTGCTGATCGAGGAGGGCGCCGACATCAAGCAGGAGTACTACCTCGGCCTCGTCGTCGATCGCGGCACCCAAACGGTCGCGCTGATGGCCTCGGCCGAGGGCGGGATGGACATCGAGGAGGTCGCGGCCTCGCACCCGGAGAAGATCCACCGCGTGGCGATCGACCCCGCGACCGGGCTGAAGGACGCCGAAGGCGACGACGTTGCGCGGAAGATCGGCATTCCGGAGTCGAGCGTGCCGCAGGCGCGCGGGCTGCTGCAGGCGCTGTACCGCGCGTTCTGGGACACCGACGCCTCGCTCGTCGAGGTGAACCCGCTCATCCTCACCGGCGACGGCCGCGTGGTCGCGCTCGACGCCAAGATGACCTTCGACGACAACGCGCTCTTCCGCCACCCCGAGCTCGCGGCGATGCGCGACCTCGACGAGGAGGACCCGGCCGAGGTCGAGGCGTCGAAGTTCGACCTCAACTACATCCAGCTCGAGGGCGACATCGGGTGCCTGGTGAACGGCGCCGGCCTGGCGATGGCGACGATGGACATCATCAAGTTCTACGGCGGGCAGCCGGCGAACTTCCTCGACGTCGGCGGCGGCGCGACCACCGAGAAGGTCACCGAAGCGTTCAAGATCATGCTGCGCAACCCGTCGCTGAAGGCGATCCTCGTCAACATCTTCGGCGGCATCATGAAGTGCGACGTCATCGCCACCGCGCTCGTCGCGGCGGCGAAGCTGGTGAGCCTCAGGGTGCCGCTGGTGGTGCGGCTCGAGGGCACCAACGTCGAGCTCGGCAAGACGATCCTCGCCGAGTCGGGGCTGCCGATCATCTCCGGCGCGGACATGGCCGATGCGGCGCAGAAAGTGGTCGCGGCGGCGCGCGCGTCTTCCTCACCGGTGCGCTGATGTCGATTCTCGTCAACCGCAACACCCGCGTCGTCACCCAGGGCATCACCGGAAAGACCGGGCAGTTCCACACCCGGACGAGCCGCGACTATGCAAACGGGAGGAACTGCTACGTCGCCGGCGTGAACCCGAAGAAGGCGGGCGAGGACTTCGAGGGCATCCCGATTTTCGCGACGGTCGCCGAGGCGAAGGCGAAGACCGGCGTCGACACGTCGGTCATCTACGTGCCGCCGCCGGGTGCCGCCGCGGCGATCTGGGAGGCGGTGGAAGCCGGCCTCGACCTCGTGATCTGCATCACCGAGGGGATCCCGGTGCGCGACATGATCGAGGTGCGCGACCGGATGCGCAAATGCGGGAGCAAGACGCTGCTCGTCGGGCCGAACTGCCCCGGCGTGATCACGCCGGACGAGATCAAGATCGGCATCATGCCCGGGCACATCCACCGGAAGGGCGCGATCGGCGTCGTGTCGCGCTCGGGCACGCTCACTTATGAGGCGGTCGGGCAGCTCTCCGCGCTCGGGCTCGGCCAGTCGAGCGCGGTCGGCACCGGCGGGGACCCGGTGAACGGCATGAAGCACGTCGACGTGCTGCGGCTCTTCAACGACGACCCCGAGACCGAGGCGGTGATCATGATCGGCGAGATCGGCGGGTCGGACGAGGAGTCGGCGGCGCGCTGGGTGAAGGCGAACATGAAGAAGCCGGTCGTCGGCTTCATCGCCGGGGTCACCGCGCCGCCCGGCAAGCGCATGGGGCACGCCGGCGCGATCATCTCCGGCGGCAAGGGCACCGCGCAGGAGAAGCTCGCCATCATGGAGGGATGCGGGATCAAGGTCACCCGCAACCCTGCGGAGATGGGGAAGCTCCTCAAGTCGGTCCTCAAGCGCTGACGCAGTGAAGGCGCGGATCGCCCTGATCCACGCCGTCCGGGTCGCGATGGACCCGATCGCCGGGGCGTTCGCGCGCGGCTGGCCGGAAGCCGAGACCGTCAACCTCCTCGACGACGGATTGAGCCGCGACCTCGAGCGCCGCGGCACGCTCGCAGGGCCGATGACCGAGCGCATCGGCGCGCTCGCGGGCTATGCGGCGAACGGGCTCGGCGCCGATGCGATCCTCTACACCTGCTCGGCGTTCGGCACCGCGATCGACGCGGCGCGCGCCGCGAGCAGGATCCCGGTCCTGAAACCGAACGAGGCGATGCTCGAGGCCGCGCTCGAGGCCGGCCGGCGGATCGCGCTCGTCGCGACCTTCGCGCCGACCCTGCCCTCGATGACCGGCGAGCTGCAGGCGCTCGCGCGCGCACGCAACGCGGAAGTGGAGATCACGCAGCTCTTCGTGCCCGGCGCGACGAAGGCGCTCGATGCGGGCGACGGCGACGCGCACGACCGCCTGATCGCCGAGGCGGCGCGGCCGCTCGCGGGCCTCGACGCGATCCTCCTCGCCCAGTTCTCGATGGCACGGGCGGCGCCCGCGGTCGCTGCGGCGACCGCAGGCAAGGTGTTGACCAGCCCCGAAACCGCGGTGGCGAAGCTGCGCCGCCTGATGGAGGCCCGGTGAACCGCCGCCGCTTCCTCGCCGCCGGCGGCGCGCTGAGCGTTGCCGCGTGCGCGGGCGTTGCGCCGCGGCGCGATTCCGGATTCGCCGAGGTGAACGGCACCAGGCTCTACTACGAGGTCGCCGGCAGCGGCGAGCCGGTCGTGCTCGTTCACGCCTTCACGCTCGACACGCGGATGTGGGACGGCCAGTTCGAGTTCCTCGCGCGCGATTTCCGCGTGATCCGCTACGACGCGCGCGGGTTCGGGAAGTCGCCGCCGCCCAACCCGGGCGAGGCGTACTCGAACGCGGAGGACCTCGCGGCGCTGCTCGACAAGCTCGACGCGCGCCGGGCCCACGTCGTGGGGCTCTCGATGGGCGGGCGGTTCGCGCTCGACTACGCGGTGACCTACCCGGACCGTCCGCGGTCGCTCGTCGTCGTCGACGGCGTGATCGGCGGCTGGCAGTGGTCGCGGGAGTGGGTTGCCGGGTACGCGCCGATCGTGGCCGCCGGCCGGCGGCGCGACGTCGCGCAGGCGAAGTCGCTCTGGCTCGGGCTGCCGCTCTTCGCGCCCGCGCGCGAGCAGCCGCAGGTCGGCGCGCAACTGCAGCAGATGGTCGACGAGTATTCGGGCTGGCACTTCGTCAACCAGAACCCGGAGCGGGCGGTCGCGCCGCCGGCGCTCGAGCGACTGGGCGCGATCCGCGCGCCGACGCTCGTCCTCGTCGGCGAGCGGGATCTGCCCGACTTCCAGCGCATGGCCGAACGGCTCGAGCGCGAGGTCCCCGGCGCGCGCCGCACGACCATTGCCGGCGCCGGACACATGGCGAACATGGAAGCGCCGGGCGCGGTCAACCAGGCGCTCGGCGGCTTCCTGCCGCGCGGCGGCTGATCGGCGGCGGAGCGATGGCGCGCATCCTGATCACCGGGCTCGCCCGCGCCACCGCGACGCAGCATCGGCGCGCCCGGCGCGCGCTTGACGCGGGTCAATGTCGCGCCGGCCAAGGCGCGTGATACCCTCGCTGCGTCAAGTACCTGCGCACCTGAACGCGAGCTAACGCGGCGGTGCGCGGGGCCCGCCGATTCCTGCAACGGCAATCGCGGATCCTGCCGGCGCTCTGCGCCGGCCGCGGGACGATTCACGATGAACGACCGGTTGCCAGCGACGACTCCGATCCGCGCAGGAAAAGTCCGCTCGACGCCCAAGGGCCGCCGAGTCGACCCGCAGGCGCTCGCCGACGTCCGCACGCTCCTCGGCGATGCCCCGCGGCGGCGCGACCTCCTCATCGAGCATCTCCACCGCATCCAGGACCGGTTCGGCTGCCTGTCGGACCGCCATCTCGTCGCGCTCGCCGACGAGATGAAGCTCGCGCCGACCGAGGTGTACGAGGTCGCCACCTTCTATCACCACTTCGACGTGGTGAAGGACGGCGTGGCGGCGCCGCCGGCGATCACCGTGCGGGTGTGCGATTCGATCGCCTGCGAGCTGGCGGGCGCGCAGGGGCTCCTCGAACGGCTGCCGAAGCTCCTCGGCCCGGACGTCCGGGTGCTCGCCGCACCCTGTATCGGCCGCTGCGAGCAGGCGCCCGCGGCGACGGTTGGCCAGCATCCTGTGGCGTGCGCGACGGCCGCGCGCATCGAGGCGCTCGTGCGGCGGCGCGACGTCCGGCATCCCGCGGCGAAGGACACTGCGCGCTTCGATCCCGCCGCCTGCGTTGATCCGAAGAACACGCCGGGCGTGGTGCTCGAGGCGAGCCCGGCCTACGTCGGCTACGACGCCTACCGCGCCGCCGGCGGCTATCGCCTCCTCGCCGACTGCCTCGCCGGGAAGCACTCGCCCGAGCAGCTGATCGAGACGATGGAGCAGTCGGGCCTGCGCGGGCTCGGCGGCGCCGGGTTCCCGACCGGGCGCAAGTGGAAGATCGTGCGCGCCGAGCCGCAGCCGAAAGTGGTCGCGCTCAACATCGACGAGGGCGAGCCGGGCACGTTCAAGGACCGCGTCTACCTCGAGCGCGATCCGCACCGCTTCCTCGAAGGCATGCTCGTCGCCGCCTGGGTGGTGCAGGCCGGCGCCTGCTACGTGTATCTGCGCGACGAGTACCACGGCTGCCGCGCGATCCTCGAGCGCGAGCTCGCGCGCCTCCGGGCCGACCCGCCGTGCGCGCTGCCGCTCATCGAGCTGCGCCGCGGCGCCGGCGCCTACATCTGCGGCGAGGAGTCGGCGATGATCGAGTCGATCGAGGGCAAGCGCGGAATGCCGCGCCTGCGCCCGCCGTACGTCGCGCAGGTGGGCCTCTTCGGCTACCCGACGCTCGAGCACAACCTCGAGACGGTCTACTGGGTGCGCGATATCGTCGAGCGCGGGCCCGAGTGGCTCGCCGGCTTCGGCCGCAACGGCCGCAAGGGCCTGCACACGTTCTCGGTCTCGGGCCGGGTGAAGAAGCCCGGCGTGCACCTCGCGCCGAACGGCATCTCGGTGCGCGAGCTGATCGACGAGTACTGCGGCGGCATGCTCGACGGGCACACGCTCTACGGCTATCTCCCCGGCGGCGCCTCGGGCGGCATCCTCCCGGCGTCGCTCGCGAACGTGCCGCTCGACTTCGACACCCTGCAGCCCTATGGCTGCCTGATCGGCTCCGCAGCGGTCGTGGTGCTCTCGGACAGGGACAGCGCCGCGGCCGCGGCGCGCAACCTCATGCGCTTCTTCAAGGACGAGTCCTGCGGCCAGTGCACGCCGTGCCGGGTCGGCACCGCGAAGGCGCTCGCGCTGATGAGCGCGCCGCAGTGGGACGCGCCGCTCCTCACCGAGCTCGCGGACGCGATGATGGACGCCTCGATCTGCGGGCTCGGCCAGGCCGCGCCGAACCCGGTGCTGTCGGTGCTGAAATACTTCCCGCGCGAGGCGGGCGCAAAGGAACGGCAATGACCGCGATCACCCGGGACGAAATCGCCGCGCTGCCGGTCGAGTTCAAGCTGAACGGGCGCACCGTCGTCGGCCGCTCGGACGAGCCGATCATCGAGACCGCGCGCAAGAACGGCGTGGTGATCCCGCACCTCTGCCACGGCGGCCGGATCCGCTCCGACGGCAACTGCCGCGCGTGCATGGTCGAGATCAAGGGCGAGCGCGTGCTCGCGCCGTCGTGCTGCCGCATCCCGAAGGACGGGATGGAGGTCTGGAGCGAGAGCGAGCGGGCGCTCAAGTCGCAGAAGATGGTGATCGAGCTCCTGCTCGCCGACATGCCGGAGAAACGCTACACGCGGCGGAACAAGGTCGATTCCTGGGCGAAGCGCCTCGGCCTCGGGCGGCCGCGCTTCCCGGCGCGCGCGCAGCCGCGCGCCGACCTCTCGCACCCGGCGATCGCGGTCAACCTCGACGCCTGCATCCAGTGCACGCGCTGCGTGCGCGCCTGCCGCGAGGAGCAGGTGAACGACGTGATCGGCTACGCGTTCCGCGGCGAGCACTCGCAGATCGTGTTCGACCTCGACGACCCG